>JAEEGL017296252.1_pt1 | contig 178235 bp, 174 predicted proteins | sample 9134231 | NCBI WGS metagenome assembly JAEEGL01 (sample SAMN16246548, study PRJNA631951) | gut metagenome | biome: gut microbiome; feature: rumen; material: fiber-attached | host: Bos | place: Iran: Karaj | collected 2018-10 | reverse complement strand
TGGGAATGATGCTTTATATTGTGAGACGCTTCAGTATCTGCGTGGGTATTTCCCGGCGGTGTATAAGTGGATGGAGTATGTGAGGTGCCGTGGGGCATATTAAGTCTTAGGAGGTTTGGTTATGGGACAAAGTGTTAAGGAAGCATTTGGAATAGATCTATCTTCACTTTCCGTTGAGAAGTTACGTGAGGATCCGCATTTATGTGAGCATGTACATATGGCATGTCTTGTGGAGACCACGGCTCGTGGGAAGGAGTTCCGTTGTGGGGGTGATGCTGAGTCGGTTTATGCTTGTGCCGAGGAACTCTTTGGTGGTGTACATGTACAGGATTTCTTACATGATGTCTTGCTTGATGGGAGGTGTACTGCTTCCGTGGCACGTGAGAGGAAGCTTTCATGGCTTTGTGGGTTTTTAGAGTATGTGAGTCGGCGTTTGGGTGTTGATGTCTTGCCGCGTGGTGTCAGCATGGAGTGGTTCATTGAGAAGGCACTCTTATGGGTATCCGTTACGGATGGTTGTGGTAGAGTGCATGATGCTATTTCTGATGATGACTATGAGTGGGCTTTTTTGAGGCTTTTATATTATTCAAAGTGCTTTTTTTCGTATCGGTGTGATAGGACCATGACGAAGCTCTCGGCGGTGGGTTGGAGTAAGCTCTGTTTGGGTGCGTCGAGATTTCGGGATTTCGAGATTCGTGCTTCTTGGGGGGTGCTTAATCACAAGGAGTTTCCAACGGAGGATGTTTCACTTGATACACTTATTACCGAGGTATATCAGTTTAAATACTCAATACTGAAAGTGGAACGATATGGACGCGCGGATGCTGTGTTAAGTTTATTATTGCAGATGTTTTTAGGGGTTCGATTTTTAGCTCTCGATTATGATTTATTTGATTTTGAAATGCTGGATAAATTTACGGCATTGGTGAAGAGCCCAATGTATCTTAATACTGGGTTTTCGGGTGAGCCGACAAGGTTGTATGTGTACTGCGCCAATACATTTCTTATGAGATATGATGATTATGATCATGACTGTATGGGGTATGTAGAGCCACATATTTTTGTTGAGGGGGATTTTACGGATGTATGTGATACTCTCCGTGAGAGTGATATTTATCTCTTGCGAGGTGTGTCCTTTTCATATCTTGACTGGGAAAGTCCTTATTATCGGAATAGGATTAGTGATCCTTATTTTGGGATAGATGGGTTGGTGGATGTTTGGTTTAAGAGCAAGGAGCCTTTGCGGGAATGGAGTGTGTTGCCTTATGATTCACAGACCTTGAAGCGGGAGGTTGCTACACAGCTTAAAGTGGAGGGTACACCCTTGGGTATAATTGATGTAGATGCAACTGAGATGTGTGGCTTTATTGAGACTCCTTTGTTGGGGCAGCGGCGTATTACTATGGATCTATTCAAGTTTTATTATCCGGATGGTGTGAATGCAACTTGTTATAGGAATTTTAGGGGTATTCCCTTTGTTTTGTGGTTAGAGGGGTTGGGGGTTTATTATGTGGTGGACGATTATCTGATGCTATTGCCATTTGATCATTTACATGATAAGGAGAAAGGGTTTTGGGGTTGTAAATGTCCCTTAGATATGGATGCTGTGCGTGAAATGGATAAATTCGATTCTGCGGATGCTTATATTGATGACGGTGAGTCGGATAGATTGAGGCATTATGGTTTAAATTTTGACTATTACACTATAGGTATGAAATTTAATCATCACTTAAATGTTGGGGTGGCTTGGACAGTTGGTTTGCAGGTTGTTTGCAATCATCGTTTTCGGGGTGATTTATCAGAGGTGGAGTCTTGGGAGGATGATTTCGTCAAATAGTTGTATAAGTTTTTTCAGGGGTTTTCGGATGGTATTTCTGTTGTGGCAATGTGATATATGTTCATCATATCTATATACTTTTAAGGAGGTTTGTTATGGCTGATAATGCTAAGTTGATGACATTGGTGCCGGGCCTTAAGCTCGGTGGGTTGTTCTTGAGATCTGGTCTTACAAGGTCTTGGGGTGCCTTTGTTGTTGGCAATGCAGGCAATGGAATGCTTGTGCCCGATGCCAATATGCGTGGTATTTCCAAGGATCTGGGTAGGAACAGTTATTACATTCCGGATTCGGAGTATTTGGATCCGAGAGCGTTGAGAGCGCATCAGATGCGTGTTGGGGAGCCGGTTAAGATGTTCGTGGCTTCCAAGAATGCCGATGCACAGTTGGAGGCTGGTGGTGATCTTCAGACAGTTATACAGTCTGGTGGATTTTCCATGTTCACGGCTGTGAAGGGGCGTGTTGTTAAGAGATTCTCGCGTGCGCAGAGTGCTGATGCTGCGTATGATGGTGAGAGGGACTTGGCGTATGAGGTTGAGTTCTTGGATCGCAACGGGGCTGTTTGTTCGAAGCTTACCATCCCGGCGGCTGGAACTTATTCCTTGCCCGTAGTTCTTGATGGTTTCTCTGTTAAGCATCTTTCCAAGGACGGTGGTACTGTTTACTACCTGTCTGGTAAGGATGGTCAGAAGGCTGATTCCGTGCCTTGGGAGCATAAGGATTTCGATGATGCTACCTTGGACAAGATGCGTAAGATGGGTATGTTCATCAGTGGTGCCAAGGCTGGTGCTTTGAATCTTTCTGGTACTGCGGTTGATATGAACGACCTTATGGGCCTTATGAGTGCTGGTACTCAGAGCAGTGATTCTGCACCCGATGATGGTATTCCTTTTGGAGGTGCGAATGTATCTGATGGCAAGGCTGGTGGTGCCGAGGCTGCGCCTGCTGCCTTCGAGACTGTTACCGCCTTTGATAAGGCTGTAGGTAAGTGGCAGGAGGGTGTTGGTGCCTTTGATGGTGTCACAGAGGAGTCTGGGCTTACCTATTTCGGCAAGGATGTTGCTTTCCGTGAGCCGGTTGAGACCAATGCTGTTAATTTCAACTCCGAGAAGTTCTTCGGTCAGGTTGAGGGTGATGGTGGTTTCGATTTCGATCCTTATGTTGGTGGTGGTTCTTACAAGATGGCTGATGGATCCATCACGGGTTATCTTACCACCAACCTTGGTTATCGTTTGATGAGACACTATGTTGCTCATCCTTATCTTCCGAACGGTGCTGGTGTGGATGGAGCGAGAGATATCCCTATCCGTACCTCCAAGGATGTTCGTAACTATACCGCTTGGTCGAGTGGCAGACTTCGTAGTGAGAAGCTCGGTCTTGGTTGCAACGGGCTTAAGTCTGGTGACCTTGATGAGTTGCTTGAGGCTTGTGCAAGGGCTGCTGATGGTCCTGCGGGTGATGCTCTCGTTGCGGAGATCATGTCTCGTTTCAGCACTTTCGCTAAGCTCAGTTTGAGAAGTAGTGGCTTCAGTGCTGGTAAGCGTCAGTACAAGAAGACCAATACCCCGGCGCCCGATGCTCTGCTTAGTGCTCTTAAGCAGGAGTTTGGTGAGGTTCCGGCGATGGTATTCAATGGTTACCTTGATCTGACTGGTGCGGTGCCCGTTCTTAAGGAGGCCGAGAAGGAGAAGGAGACTTCCAAGATAGCTCTTGCAGAGGGTTGGATGGGATTCACTCTCGGTGGTCAGGGCTGGTTGCCTGAGTATGCTGATGCTTACTCCAATGGTTTTGCCGCTGGTAGTGCTGGTCAGCCTTACGGTGATTACTCTGCAGACGGTGTTGCATCCGTCATGGAGGCTTATGTAGCTCTTATGCCGTATCTTATGAGAACCTTTGATCGTGATGTTACCGAGTCCGCTGAGCCTCAGCTTGTATGGACTCCGTCATCCGAGTATTGGGAGGAGATCCCGCCTAAGAAGGCTTCTCGCGGTATCACGATTTCCAAGACTTATAAGTGTAAGCAGGCGCCCGATCTCAGATGTTATACTTCGGTTACTCCGGAGCATGAGAAGAAGGAGCGCAAGGCTAAGGAAGCCTAATAGCTGGTTGATTAAATTTGAGGGGGTACTCAGTGATGAGTGCTCCCTTTTTATTTGGGTGTCTCCATTTCTTTTTGTGGGTTTGTTACACAGGTATTTATGATAGGTTATCTTGGTTGTTTCATATGGAGGTTTGTATGGGACTTAAATTATACATTGTGGTGCATACGAATACAAGATTGGGTTATGCTGTTCCCACCGATATGGAGATTCTTCAGATGTGTGAGAGGGTTTTCGAGTGGGGGTTTGCTGGTGTGGAGTTTCAGGCCGTGGATACGGAGTGGGCGGCTTCTGTTATGTTGCCTCTCATTAGGTATTATGGGGTTTATGCGAATAAGGCATCTTATGATGTGTTCACCTATAGATGTTTAGATCTTCCGAAGGCTTTGAGTGATGCTTGGGTTGCAAATCAGGATCAGTTCCAACATGCGAAGAATGTTATGGTTCTGTATTGGGATACCTTTATGCAATTCTGTCAGTTGTACGCTGCACAGAATGATTTTCATTGGAGTAGTGCGTTCGTGCCCACCTTTGCTAAGTTCAAGGGGATGTGTGCATCTCTTAAGAGGGCGGAATCGAAGGTGGGTAGGAGTGTAAGTGTTCCGCAGCCGGAGGTTGTTTCTGGTAAGTGTGGTGTTTCCGATAGTGTTCGTGTGAATGTGTTATCCAACTTTGGTTTGGATCCGAGTGTGATAGATGAGAATTATCTTTCCGAGCATGCTGATATTCGTGGTCATCTTTATATGGCTTGTGTTACGGCAATTGCTTTGGACGGTAGGAATACTGCTGTGTCCGAGGATATTTCCGATGGGGACTTGGTGGGACTTGTGAGGGATTTGTTTGGGGGTTCTGGTGGAGCCAAGGTTGATACTTGTGAGCTTCATACAGGGCCTGTTTTGGGTGAGTTCAATGAGTATTGGTGTGTGGTAAGAGAGTCCATAAAGAATGCACCCAAGTCTGGGGCGAATTATATGGGGTGCTCTTTTGGTGGGTATGCTTTTGGCCGTAAGGTATATTATTCGACTGGGGATTTGGGTTTCCATATCGCGTATTTCCCTACGCTGCATAACAATGAGTACATGGTTGCACAGAAGAATATCGTTGCAGATCCGGATTTGTCGGCGTGGGCCAAGAAGAATGGTATTGGGCCGACGAGTTTCACACTTTCTTTGGAGGTTGCTGGGAAGGTGCCTTATAAGGATGAGTTTTATATTGGGAGCCACATGAAATACTTTGGGTGTGGTAGGTTTCCGATGACCTCTAATTTGGCGAAGCAGGATGATTTGAGTGCCTCGGTTGTGGCCGCCGATGATTTCATTGTGTTTGGTAAGGTGCCGCCGAAGCAGTATATCTATATTGTTGGTCAGAGGGCAAGAGTTCATTACTTCTTGAGGGATGCTGCGAATGGTGAGAAGCTGTTTATCTGTAGGATTAATGATCTTGTTGACCGTCTTGCCACGGAGGCAGTTCAAGGCAATGGGTTGAGTGATTTTAATCGGCTGTGGTGGTGGAGTGTTGCTGATCAGGTTGATGCAGAGGCCTTGGTTTCTTCGGATCCTAATGCTTGGATTAGGCAGATACCCAAGGATTCTGGTGGGTTGGTGTATCGTAGGGTTGATAGTAGACGTAAGGGTGGTGTACCTCTCTCCGAGTTGGGTATAGGAGTGCTGTGTGTCGATTATAGTGGCCATCCGGTGAATCCGTTTAAGGTCAATTCTGTGATTCGTGATATCGGTGCAATGTGTGATAGTGCTGATATGTCGGTTTTCAATGATTCTGGTCGGGATATCGGGTGTTTTGTGACTGGCAAGGAATGTGGTGTTGTGCAGAATCATCCGGTGTGCAGGACTTTGTTCAAGGGTTTTGATAGGTCTGGTAAGCCTTTGAATATGAGTTGTAGTTGGTGGAAGGATGAGAATACAGGCTCTTGTGAGTGTCAGGCTATTTTTGAGGAGGTGTAGGGTATGGAATACTTAAGGAATACTATTTTGGGTGATTTCAGTATCCCACAGCTCGATGCCATGCGTGTTTGGGATTTCTTCAATGTTGATTTGGATACTGATGAGGTGAGTATAGACAGGGGCATAGCTGTTCGGAGTTTATATCTGTGGGAGCTTGTCCGTGAGTTATATAAGTGTGTTGGATTAGACTATGACGTTGAGCCTCCAAAGCCCAATTCCGTTTGGGATGGGTACCTCAAGTATGTGTTTGGCTTGAGGAATCCATCCACGGTGTTGGGTATGGTTGAGGGGCATATGGAACGTTGCTTTTATATGTGTGATAGGTCGAGGGTTGATGAGCATCATGGTAGGGACGCCTATGCGAGACCTAAAGATGATTTGGAGCCGGTTATATCGGGTGTTAGTGATACGATTTGGAGTGGTTTGAAGGTTGCCACGAATGCTGATAGTGTTTTGCGCCTCTGTGTGGTATGGGGTAAGCGTGGTGTGGGTGGTTATGCAAATACTGTATGGCATGAGTTTGTTCCCGGATGGCCGAGAGGGGTTGATTCTGGGAGTGAGTATCGTGATACTGCTGTGGGCAATATTGCAACTCTGCAGAGTGTGGGGTTTGATAAGGTTGGTATTATCAATCTCTTGTCGGGTAGTAATGGCAAGTTCTTTGATAAGGATTTCATTGGGGTATGCAATGGGTTCAAGTCAGAGTTTGGTTTTGAGCGTGTTGCTGTGTTTTCTTCGGGAGCCACCGTCATTTGTGAGGATGGTTTTGAGGAGGCTTGTAAGGCGAACGGGATTTACATCGTGGGTTCAAAATTCCGTGAGGAGAAGTATGATGCGGACACAGTGGTTTCGGATATCAAGGTTAGTGTAGCCACGGGTGGTAGTTATGCAGTGTTTGAGGATTCCTTTATGGCTGGGATGAAGTGCAGTCAGTCGCCGCTTTGTAGAAAGAATGGTATTGGTGTGCTCTGTGGATCCGCGGTGTTTGAGAAGTTTTTTGTAGGCTGGGGTGTTAGTGACGTCACGGCCTATAATCGTCATCTTGCGAGGGTTATGCTGCGTGATAGGCTCTTTGATGAGGATGTCAAGGGTTTGTGTGCGGTTGAGGCCAAGGCTTTGGATGGCTCTACGGTTTATTTGATTCCCGGTGTGGGTGTTTATAGGCATCTTGATGGTTATTATAAGTTTGCGGATGATTTGCTCTATGGCAGGGGTGAAGAGAGAGGGGAATTCATTCCCTTTGGAGATAAGCAAAACGAGGGTGGTGCTTTCTATTGTCCGTTAGATGATTCTTGGAAGGATGATTCTTGGAACATGTATAAATTTGAGTTGTTCTCCGCATGGGGAGGTAAATCTATTTCATGGGGCCATATTTGGGGTACTGTTATGAGAGAGATTAAGGGTGCCAAGGTCCTTATGTTTTAATCTTTGGAGGTTCTTATGTATATCAAGCGTGTGTTCATTGGGTTTAAGGGTTTGGAGTCTGTTGATGAGAGGGTTCTGCGCATATTGAGCAAGCGTATCCTATCACGGGAGTGCTCAAATTTTATGGTTGTGGCTCGTAATAAGGACTATTGGGATTTCGAGGGGTGTTACTACTATCTCCCGGATTTCGATAGGCTTTTTATGGATCCTGTTAAGTTTGGCAATCGTGGTAATAAGGACCACACGCTTATCATCAGTGTTTATGATTTTGAGCTTGGGGATACCGGAGTTTTTAGTGGTGTTGTTCGTGTTCGTGTCAAGGATGAGAAGGCACGAAATGTCTCCACAGTTATGACCATTGGTACTCGTTCTCGTTGTCGTGTGGATGATTCTGCGGAGCTTAGTGGGTACTTACCTAAGTTCGAGAAGGGGACTAAGGGTAGCTATGGTGATATGGATGTTGACAGGGCATATGTTGATGCTCTGTTTTCGGCGTTTGGAGCTCCGAAGCCTCTCTTTAGTGGATCTTGGGCGGTTGGAGATTATCTCACATCCGATGCGGAGATGATGTGTAAGCTCTGCTGTACGAAGTTGGGCCGTGATTATGCTGAGGCCTTTGCTGGTTCGGCTGTTGATGCGGGTGTGAAGCTTCTTGGTTCAGCGTTCTTGGACGATGATACTGACGCGGGTGTTCGATATGATACCACGCCGGTGGAGCCTTTTAAGGCCGTGTGTGGTTTTCTTGGTATGCGTGATGTTCCGCGTGGTTTATCCATGAAGGAGTTCACATCGTATCACCGTTTTAATGATAGATCTTTGGAGCCATGGACTTCGGGGTTTTTGAATAGTAATCTTTGTTCTTGGATTTATTGGGGTGGTTCTGATTGTGGTTGGAATGGTCTGCCCAAGTCTTATACATTCTGTGTTGTGTTCTGTGGTGATTTCAATGATATGTGGTATGCGTTGCCGGCGAATTTCAAGAAGAAGGTGGATGGTGGTGGTATCCGTTATGGGGATTGGTATCCGATTTATACCTATGATGGTGAGAAGGATTCTACGCACGAGGACATCGAGTTTTCTGGTATGGATGATATTCTGTTCTTGAGGAGTAAGTATTCGAGGTTGGCGGCTGTGAGTTTTCCCAATGATTGTGACATTGATGGTGATGGGAACGAGGGGCTTGTGAAGCTCTGTGGTGTTGTTACGGTTGCGAGCGTAACCCCTTTGGATTATTTGCGTATGATGAGTAGTGGTACCTTTGGCTTGGATGGGGCCGAGTTTGTGCCGTTTGTTATTAATAGGCGTGGTACAGAACGTTGGATTCGTGATCCAAGAGCTTGTATGTATAATCCGGTGGATGATATTCATATCACAAAGTTCTTTGCCATTGATGAGAATGGTAAGCAGTTCGAGTTGGGTAACTATGGTGGATATTGGAATTTCTTTGATTCCTTTTTACCATATTATCACGATGCGAAGCCTGCGGCGTATGAGTTCTTTGAGGTGCATGTTCAGAAGCGTGTGTTTGATATGTATCCGAAGTTGTTCAAGAAGGTCGGCAAGGCTTATGCGATGCATGGGCTTCCCTATAAGTTTCGTGTGGGGTACATAAGTGGAGATCCACGGGGGATTTATTGTATGCCTATAGGTTTTATGGATCCTGAGTGGTCTGGTTTAGTTCTTTGTGTGGATACGACTTATCATAGGGTTCCGGGTAAGAACGGGGATAAGCAGGGTATGTGCTGTCAGGTTCGTTTATTGAGTGATTTGAGAGGTGAATCGGTATGAGACGTTTAGATTGGCTTGATTCTTTTATTGGTGAGGATCGTGATAGTACGGAGTTGGTGGCCTTGCATCGTTTTGGGTACACTGGTGATATCAGTAAATTGGAGCCGGGGTTTGTTGCCGAGGTGGAGGCCTTGATAGATGGTTACTCCGTGGAGGATGTTTTTGGGTTGATTGCAGAGCTCCATTGGGGACAGCCTTATTTTGGTACTTTCAAGACCGAGGGTTATTATGGTGCTGATACTGCTGGTGTTGTGGAGGTGAAGTCTACGATAGATGCCTCTATTATGGCGGGGATTTCAAGTATGGCTGCGGTGAATTTTGCAAGACCTAATATGAGGTTGAAGTCGCTGGATGGTTTTTGTGGATATGTGCCCGCCAATCATCAGTTTACTTATACTTATAGTCGTTATGGTGACAGTGTTAATTTTCTTGATGTGGATTTTGAGAGTTTCAGTTCGGAGTTACGCAAGGTTTTAAATATTCCCGATCTTAGAGTTTGTGTGAAGAGCTCGAAGTGCAATTTTTATTCTCGTACTGGGGAGTTGCCGCCGGAGGAGGCTGCGTATTTCTTTGCGTGTCCGGGTGATGTGAGTGTGGTTAAGTATGAGGCGGGAGATGCCAAGACCTCCATTATGGATTATGGTAAGGACTATTTTCTTGGATCTGAGTTTGATACAAGTCGTTTGCGTGAGAGGGCTTATAAGGGTAGTGGTGACGCTGTATATGGTTCACATCTGAAGACGCCTTGTATCTTTCTTGCGGGGCCTAATAAAAAGCGCCCCGGTTGTCATTCCACTTACTGTTATGCTACGGGGGGTTCTTTGGGAAGGAATTCCGTTTTGAATAAGCGTGTTCGACCTCTGATTGGCCGTAAGCGTTTATACAAGGATGATTTGTTAGGTCTTTATGCCATTAAGAGTCAGAATCCGAATAATGTGGGTGTTTATCTTCCGGGGTTGGGTTTCTATACACCCGTATTCGAGGATGGGGAGGAGACCTATCTTGTTGTGGGTGTTGAGACTACGGATGGTCTTGTTCAAGAGCACGATAGGGGGAATTTTCCAATGCTCGTTGATATGGGGTTTATGAAGCTGGGGTTATATTTCGATAAGGTTGTTGGCATTTGTGGATATATGGAGCAGGTGGCGCCCGTTGGTAGTATTAGGGTTGAGCGTATTGATAATGATTTTTGGAATAGACTTGGGGAGGTTTAAGTATGGCGAGTTTGAATTATTATGAGGTCTATTTGAAGATTGGTGATAACGAGTGGATGGATGAGCCGGCGAGAGCAGCGAGTGATCGTGATGCTATACAGGTTGTTTTGAATAGGCGGGCTTGGACTAAGAACCATGTCACGATTCAGACGGGCCGTGTGGGGCCTAATGGTTATTTTGCACAGGTGCGTATGTTGAAGCGGGATCCCTTTACAGGCGAGTTTTCTGTTGTGAGCTGTCCGAGGATTTTCGGTTTGAAGTATATTTGATTGTGGAGGGTTGTCCGTATGGGTGCTAATAAAAAGTATATGGATGAGGGAAAGGCCGTACTTATCACGAAGGTTGTTTTTGGATTCTTGGGGGTTGAGTCTGTTTCCGAGGATATACTTCATATTCTTTGTAGGCGTATGTTATCACGGGATTTTGATTCGTGTAGACTCTTGAAACAGCCCCCGGCGTATCATCTGCGAGGCGCGACCAAGTATGTTTGGTATGAGCTTCATGTGGGAGATATTGATGTTTCTTGGATGAAGGGTTCAGGTAGGCCACGCATTCTGTGTGCTATGTTTGATAACTTTAGTATTCAGCAGGATGCCTTTTGTGGTAGTGTGCGTTTATATTTGATTGGATCATCTCGTTGGATAATTGATACTATTGGATGTGATAAGGCTGAGATCGAGGATTCCAAGTTTGAGTTAGAGCCCCTTATGGTTGCGGGGGCTTTATTTGGTCAGTCGGGTGCGGATCCTGGGTATTTTATAGTGAATGGTGGTTTTGAGGCCGGCTTGAATTCACAGAAGCGTTTTAAGTCCTCTTGTGGTGGGGGCAGCTTGGATGTTTGGCTTAGCAAGTATGGTTTGAGTGTGGATTTTAGTGGTGATAAATCCAATTTGGATTTTGTTAAGTTTACCGATGCTCGTTTGGCTTCTATTTTAGGTTAGGAGGTTTTGACTATGAAGATGCCAGGGTTAAAATGGTATAAGAATCATTGTTAGGGGGTGTGGTTTATGGCTTATGTGAATGATCCGAATGAGGCAAAGTTTGAACAGGCTGTCAAGGACTTTGTTGAGATGTTGATGAAGGAGGATATGGTTAAGCGTAATCTTAAGACGGATGGTTATATCTGTCCGGGCCCCGGTAGTCCGCGTGCGAAGGCGATTGAGTATTCCCTTTATGGTGGTGTGATTGACTTGTGTTGGAAGAGTAATCGTGCTCCCAATGCTTGGATTTCGGATATGTGTCGGAAGAGTGGTGGGTTCATTCAGCGTGGTTATCATCAGCCGGCGCATGATGGTATGCCGGCGTTTGTGGTGTTCGGTTTTAATCCACCGCATGTGCAGAAGGTGTATTGATAAATCTCATACAACTATTCTTATCTCGGAGGTTTTTCAATCTCCGAGATTTTTTATGTTTTGTTAGGGTAGTGGGGAGTATTTTATTTGGTGGGCCATTGGGAGGTTCGTTTATGGATGATAAGTATGTTACTTTACCCAAGTTGATTGTTCGGAATGAGAATGGTTTTCTTGGTGCGTTTATATGTTCACTTATATTTGCCGTGATAACAGTTTTCTTTGTACCGGATGGTGGGCCTCTTTGGTTGCCGTTCTGTCCGCCATTGGCTTTCTTTTGTGCGTGGTTGTTGGTTTTTGTGCCCGTGTACCGTGTGAAGAGGTATGGGGAGTCTATGGAGGGTGTTGTCCAATTTATGGATAGTCGGTGTCGAGCTGGGCGTGGTTGGATACTATATGTGCAATATAGAGAGGACGGTGTTTGTAAGCTTGCGAGGGTTTGGGTAACTGACAGATATCGTCGTGAGAGTCATCTCCGTGAGGGGGATGTGCTTCCCATCGTGGTGTATGGGGAAGATGTGATTTGCAATGCTGATTTTGGTTGGCTTGAGATATGATTTGGAGGATTTATGCGTAGTACGACTTTTAAGGGTTTGATGGATAGTGATATCGGCAGGTATTCTGTGTTTGTTCTCACGGAGAGTAGTGGTGATTATCTGCTGCCGTGGTTCTTGAATAAGGTCTATTCCGTTTGTGGTCTTGCGGCTCGTGATGTTCATGTAGGACTTGAGGTTATCGATAGGATTTTCCCGAAGGATATGATTGGGGATTTGATTGACCGTGCGGATCTGTGTGAGATGGTTGAGCATCGTTTTCAGGGTTCTTTCGAGGTTTGTAGGGACTGGGAGTCATTCCTTGGACCGTCTTGGGGTATGGGTGCCCCATTCCGTATTTTGGATTTACAGGTATCCTTGGACAGCTTTTCGGAGGTGTCGAAGGGTATCTTGTCTGGTATAAAGGCTCATATCGACATGGTGGATAAGTTGCCGGAGATGTTTCCTTTGGGGGCTGCCATCGTGATTCGTGTTCCATCCTTGGATGGTGACCATCTTGATCTGGGCAAGAGGTTCAGTGGTTTTGTCCGTGGTCTTGAGGGGGCATTAAGTGGGTGTGACCGTGTTCTGTGGGTTGACGGATCCGTTTGGGCCTTTGATAGGCGTTCGGTTGAGAGTTATATGTTTGATGTTTTCAGGCCGGCTGGGGTTCTTGAGAGGGATTTCTTGAGGTACTGTGCTGGTCTTGTGGATTCGCTTGTTACTCTCCCTGGTTTCATCGAGGAGATGAGTATGTTTGTTGGGGATGTGAAGGTGGTTTCGGATGATTCGGTGTGGAAGATTGACCGTGATATCTGTGCTGGCATGGCGGATGTGAAGAGGCTCTTTGGGGATGCTTCTTCAGAGCTTATGTGGGTTGATGCCCATCGTTTGGGGGATGTTTTGGCCAAGAGGTTCTTGGTACCCGATTATAAGGGGTGTTTGTTCCGTACCATCGTCAAGCGTGGTCTTAAGGCCGAGGTGGAGGCTTATGGGGCCGATAGTGATATCAAGTATGAGTTTTGGATGCGTGACAGGGCCTTATTGTGGCTTCGTATGGCGAGGGCTCGTTTAGTGAGGCTTTGTGGGGTTTATTCGTTGTATTCCGAGGGGGTTTTGAGCCTTGGTTTGGATCAGACGGTGCTCAGTGACCAGCATGTGAGGGATGTTTGTGCCTCTGTGGGTGTCAGGACGGTCACAATGTCCGATTTGAGATTGGTATCGACCTTTGTTGCGCCGAAGGTGGAAGGTGGCTACGTGAGCCCCTTGAGTGTCCTGATGGCTCTTGTGGGGGTTTTTGATGAGGTAATTGGTGTTTGTACGGGTTATTCGTCTATGGCGGCCTCTGGGGGCGAATCTGGGGGTTCTGTGGGGATGCTCGGAGTGTTTCCGAGGTTGTCCTTGGGTGTTGAGAATGCCTGTGGTTTCTTGAGTGTCAAATAAATTCTTCGATATTTGTCGATGTTGTATCAATTTTGGGTTGCATTTTCAGAAGATGTGTGTTATATTGGTTCTGGGAGGACAGAGCCATGAATATACACGTTTTTGAGGGAGTTGGAGTTGGAGCAGAGGTGAAGGATGTATCCTTTACCGAGATTTTCGGTGGGGGTTTTCACAAGAGTATTGTGGAGTCCCGTGGTGTTGTGAAGCTGCGCCGTGATTCCGAGTCTTTCGAGTCTGATGTGTTGGGGTTGTTCTCTGGGTTAGATGAGACAGCCTTCGTTTGTGGTATTGATCCGTCGGGAAGGTCGACGGGTGTCTATTTCCTTGGTGGTGCTGATAAGCATGTTCTTAAGGCTTTTGTGTTGAAGAGGCATACCGGGGAGTCCCTTGATTCCTTTATGTGGTGTTTTCAGAATTTTGTGAGGGGTGTCCTTAGCCGTGGTGGTTTTAGGAGACTCTATTATGAGGATCCTTTTGTTGGGTTTAACTCGGCGGTAGGACCTCTTTTTGGTATGTTGGGAATTATCAGAGCCGAGTGTTATAGTGCAAGGCTTGAGGATAGACTGCTTATCGTGGGTAATGGTGCTTGGAAGTCCATCATTCATTTCCTTGCCCCGGAGATTTGGACCTCCGTGAGTGGGGATGGTAAGGCTGCTGCCCGAGCGCTTATGCTTAAGTTCGTTGATATTCGTGATAGGTTTCCGTCGGACCTATCGGATTCTTGGGCGATTTGCTTCCTTGGTTGTTTATGTTCTCCGATGTCGGGTGGTGATGATATGGTGGAGGGTGATGATTATGATGCCACCGAGGTAGCGCCCGATGTTGCTGGTGAGGCACCACCCGCGGGTTTTGGTTCTCTTGTGAGATGGTGATAGGGGATTGAGGATGGTTGTTATGCGTTCCGCGCCGTTAGTTTTTCAGGACAACACATTGTTTGCTGGCTCTGCGGTGGACGTGCTTGGCAAGTACGAGCAGAGGTTTCGACGGGAGGCCTTTGCGTGGATTAAGGGTGCGGGTTTAGAGGCAACTGTTTCGGATTGTATCACGGATCTGTATCTGTTTGCTGGTTTCTTGGACAAGTGGGGACTTGGGGTGCCTATGGGGTTCAAGGGAACGGTGGAGGATGACATCGTTGATGATATGTTCGGTGATCTCTTTGGTGGTACGAGTGTTGGGGACACGGTTGTAGATCGTGATACGGTGTTTGGTAGGTATCTTGGTGGTGTTCTCCGAGCTGGTATCAGCAGGGCCGTTAAGGATCCGGGTGGAGTTGCATGGTTGGATTTTTATCGTCTTGAGGGTTGTGTTGATCTGGACGATTTTCGTAGTTTAGCATCGCCTGTGGTGATGGAGAGTTTATCGGAGACGGCGGTTGACATGGTTCATGTGGATGCGTCGATGAGGGTTCTCGGCAGGGGTGCGTTGTTTAAGGATTATTGGAGCCTTTTGGATAGTCTCGGTGTTGTGGAGGTGCAAGAGAGTGTTAGTTCGTAGCGTGGATTTTGTTTCTGAATCTTTGGTTGAGAAGGCCGTTGAGGAGTGTTCGGAGCGTGTGGATGTAGCCTATTGTTTAGGTGAGGGAGCCACTTGGTTTCGTGGGATGGTAACGGCTAAGTCAATTGAGGTACTCAGAATGCTTGAGATTCCAAGCCTTGAGGAGTTGGGTTTGACGATTGATGATATGTGTTCCATCGCAATGCTCAATCTTTGTAGTCAGGGTTGTTATCAGCCCGATATGAACTATCATGGTCGCAACGATGCTGATTTCACCAAGGGGCTTGAGGTTTATATTGCAGGTACGGTCAGATATGCTTGTTTGGTTACCATTCGTGATCTGGGTAACATTACTCGTAAGTCAGTTTCGGTGACGGAGCTTGAGGAGAAGGGTGATGCTTGGGAGTCCAAGTATAGTCGTGAGGATGAGTATTCAGCCTTGTTCTCATCTGATGGTAGTGATGATTATGATGGTTTAGTTCATGATATCCGTGATGGTGTTTTGGTGACGGTAGATGGTCGTGTGGTTGATGGTACCGTTGCGCTTTGTTTCTTGTTTCTCTTTTTCGGATATGTTTCCGGGAATGCAGATATAATCAGGTATCTTGAGAAGAGGTCGCGTTGGTTGTTGTCGTTCTTCGATGTATTTATACCTGATGTTAGAAATGGGATGGATATGAATTTCGTGCAGGGTTTGTTCGAGCTCATATCTTCCAATGCAGGCTCAGGCGTTGATGCAGTTGTTCCTTTGTTTCTGCGTTGTGTGCGCAAGTATGACAGTGAGGTCATTCTGCAGTGGGTAGCGTCTGTTGATGTTTTCATTTTTAAGGAGGTTTAGATGAGATTTGATGATGTAGTTGCTTTTTGTAAGGAGTATCGTCACACGATTGGGCTTAGTGCTGCGGCTTTGTTGGTTTCTGTGGTTCTTGGTGGCAGTGTTGCCACCGCTCAGGCGGTAGCGATTGATGATGCGATGTCCTTTGTGGAGGAGTATGATGCTTCCGAGGATGCCATTTCTTCAGAGGATGTTGTGGATTTGTGTGCAGAGCAAACTATCGTTGAGGATGCGGTTGTTTTCAGTGCGGCATCGGAGGCTGTTGATGTTCATGATGTTGAGGCACCTCTTGCGGCGGCGCCCGTTGAGGATGTTGTGGAGTCTGTTGAGGCTCAGCCGATATTCGATGCTAACTGGTATGATATGATGGCGTGTGTTGTTCAGGCCGAGGCTGGTAATCAGGAGTTTGTAGGTCAGGTTGCTGTGGCTTGGACGGTTGTTTGTAGGGGTGGTGCAAACCCGGATAACTATGTTGCTGTTATGACGGCTCCCGGTCAGTATGCGATGGCTTCGAGTGCGAGTGCGGAGTGTTATGCGGCGGTTGATTATGCGCTTGAGCATGGTGGGGAGCTTTTCCCGGATGATATGAAGTATTTCAGGACTAAGTATTATCACGATTTTGGTACGCCGTATATGCAGATTGGGGATCATTACTTTTCGTGTGATTAAAAGGTTTGGAGGATTTTTCAGATGCGTTTGGATGTTGATCTTGTTGATGGAACTCATAGGGTGCCGATGCGATTGGACCGCATGGAGTCAAATGAATTCATGAAGCTGCGTGACCATCTTGGTGTGGGTGAGCATTTGTTCTTGTTTGACTTCGGCAGTTATCGTAAGTTCTGTGAGGCTGAGGTTTGTGCAATGGTTGATAAGGACTTCGGTGTTAAGTTCTGTAATGACCTGCGTGCGATGGGCAGTTCCTTGAGTTTCAATGATTGTTATCTTTGTATTTTGAAGTGGTACGATGAGATTCAGGATATCTTGGATAGCTATGGCGGGGGTGTTGATGCCTCTTACTATAACAAGAATTATCATCTGGACTTCGAGTTTGGTGACTGTGAGGATATCATGACGATGGTTGATATCATGTTTGGTGCCTTGGTCAGTGATATTCTCTCTGGTGTTCGTTATTTCCTTATGGGACATCTTCGTTGTACGGGTGGTGTAGTTGGTGATGAGGGTGTGTATCTCCGTTTTGCCAAGTCCCGTGTTCTTGATAGGGATACCACAAATACCTTTATGCCGAGTAAGGAGTTTATGCGTAGGCATCTGTTGCACTACTTTGATGAGCCTACGGTTGTGGATGTCAAGTTCACTTTCTTTGGTCATGTTATAAAGGCGGAGTCGTCTTTTATGTTTGATGTTGGATTTTCTGTTTGATGCTGGAGGTTGTTATGAGACGTGTTGGTTTGTTGGTTGGTTTAATTCTTGCTTTGGTGCTGAGTGGTTGTACGGCTAAGCCAGGGGCTGCTACCTTCAATGATGAGCATGTGGATGCTGTTGATGCTGGGGTTGATGCTGTTGTTGAGGATCAGGGGGATGTCGTTGTTGAGGATCAGGGTGATGAGGTGGATTCATCTTCTGATTCGACCATCTATTTTTCCGAGGTTCCGGAGTATTCTGGTTCGGCGGTTGTGGTGATGAATGATAATCTTCCGTACTTCGATGATGGGTTCTTTGATGCTGCATCTGCAGGGGCTATGGAGTTTTATTCCGACTTAGATGACTATGGCCGCGTTGGTATGGCGTTTGCTTGTCTTGGTTTGGAGACTATGCCGGCTGAGGGTGAGGAGCGTGGCGAGATTGGAATGATTAAGCCTGTTGGATGGCACACCGTGAAGTATCCCGAAGTTATCAAGGATCTGTACCTGTACAACAGATGTCATCTTATCGGTTGGCAGCTCGGTGCGGAGAATGATAATGAGTTGAATCTTATGACGGGTACTCGTTATCTCAATGTCGACGGGATGTTACCGTTTGAGAATGCCGTAGCGGATTATATTACCTCCACTGGCAATCATGTGGTCTATCGTATCACTCCCGATTTTCGTGATGATGAGCTTGTAGCCCGTGGGCTTTTGATGGAGGCTCGTTCCGTTGAGGATAATGGGTGTGTGTTCTGTGTTTATTGCTATAATGTTCAGCCGGGTGTTTGCATTGATTATGCAACGGGTGATAGTTGGTTAGAGGATGGAACTGGTGATTCTGCGTATAATACGGAGTTCTCTGATGAGGGGGAGTCGAGCAGTAACTCCGAGTTCTTTGATGATGTGGAGACAGTTTCGAATGAGGCAGGATTTAATTCTGCTGACAATTCAGAGGGCCTTTACCGTTATGTTCTCAATACCAACTCTATGAAGGTTCACTTGCCGAGTTGTGAGAGTGTTGAGCGCATTTCGGCTGGTAATATCGCATATAGTGAGGAGTCCTTGGAGGAGTTGGAGGCCAAGGGTTATGAGCCTTGCAAGATCTGTTTGGATCATTAAGTTTGTGGGAGGTTGATTGATATGGGTGTTTGTTATCTTTTGCCGGGAGTTAAAGAGGCTGGGGACGGTAGTTACAACATTTTTGTGAGTATCTATCGTAGTCCGAGGGTGGCCGCCAAGGTTGTTGGTAGGTATGTTTATAATATTCCCGGAGGGTATGTGGAGTCACTGCTTGAGAGGCTCGCATCTGAGGAAGGAATTGCAGAAGTTACACGAGAAGAGCTTATGAGACCTATGGGTAAAGGTCATCTCCGTGCGTATTTAGATGTGCTCGGAATCTGTAAGTTCCTTGAGGAGAAGGGCTCTTTGCTCGTCAGTGCCCTTGGTTGTGATCATGTGGTTTGTTTACCCATCGGTGGCAAGGAGGGGCAGGTGTATGAGTGTATGATGCGTTCCCTTGTTGACATGGAGGACGTGAGTATCGAGCAGGGTAAGTTCGGGGTATACAAGGTTCATAACTTTGTGGAGAGTATTGACCTATCAACTTTTCGTAGCCGTCTGGGTTATGTATTAAGTGATGGGGCATTCTCTGTCAGCTACTGGACCTTGGGTAAGTATCTATCCGCCCTTGGTATGGAGGGTGTTCGTACCCGTAAGCTCACGCTTCGTGGCCGTAGTGGTAGTGATATCTTCATTCCATTGGAGGGTGACCTCAAGGGTGCGGAGAAGTCGACCATCTGTTGATATTGTTAGTTGATGTTATACTGAATTTGGGTTGACTTTTCGTATCTCGTATGTTATATTGAGTTTACAAGTTGTTTTTATCAAACTTTTTCAGGAGGATTTTATTATGTCACTTATGTCAGATGTTAAGAGAATGTATGTGAGAGAGGATTCACCTTTTAAGGGGCTTCTCGATGCGCCCAACAGAAGTCAGGGTTGCTGGCTCAATGCTTGGTTCACCAAGGATGGTATTCTTGCTCTTGCTAAGTCGGTTGATGAGGATCAGGTGTTCGCATCCAAGATTGCGGCCAAGCTCAAGGAGCTCGGTAAGACCGTGAAGGTTGGGGCCAACTCTTTTGATATCGATCTCGTTACTATGATTCTTCCGTTCTGGGGTTATCGTGTTGCTCACGGTATGGTTCCCGGTAAGTGGAATGGTCATGGTTTCTTCTGTCCGGCGGAGCACGGTATTCGTTCCATCATGAGAACCTATAAGTGCCTTGATGTTTTCATCCGTGATTTCAAGGCCATTAAGGCTACGAGTGGAACCCTTAAGGGCCTCGGTTTCAATATCAGCAGGGGCGGTATCGTTCTTGATCTCAGTGGTTCATTCTTCTGTGATTCCAAGGCTGGTCTTGCGGGTATTGTAGCTCCGAAGACTCATTTCGGTGGTGTGGCTCTTGAGCCCGAGAAGGTTATGATCAAGAAGCTCGATTCCGAGGGTGGTGATTTCGATTATGACCGTGCGGCCGAGATTCTTGTTCTCAAGAGTATTCTTGGTTCCGGTGCGGTTGATGTCATCAGTGAGGTTTCCAAGAGACTTCGTGCGGCTGATAATGCTCTGAAGGATAAGGAGATCAAGGAGGTTGTGAAGTCCGAGGCCGAGGCTGAGTTTAAGGATGCCAAGGATGGGGCTGCTGATGTTGCCGAGGGTGCCGTTGATGAGTTTGATGCTACCAAGGATTCCGAGGTTGAGTCCGTTGAGGATGGTTCTGCTCTTGGTGAGGCTGTGGAGTCTGCAATTTCCGAGTCTCTGCCTGAGATGCAGGGTTGATGTTTCATTGATGATTTTGACTGGTGGAGTTGAGTATGGATAGTTTTCGTGATCCTTGTGATGTAAGTGGTATTTGGAGATTTGGTGAGAGGCGTGATGGTACCTCCTACTATGACCTTTGGGAAGGCATTAAGGCCTCCACGAGGTCTGTGGAGGAAGTCATGGCCTCTCATGACTTTTCTTGGATGAAGGACGTGGAGTATCACGTCATTACGGATGAGGTGGAGTTCGAGCGTGTGGTTGCTGATTTGGAGGCGTTGCCCCTTGATCATTTAATCGCATACGATACCGAGACCACTGGTCTGTATGTAAATGCAATGGGTAAGCGTAAGTCGGGTTATGAGAAGATGATGCTCGATGCTTACAATTCCGGTGATAGGACACACTATCTTCTTGATAGGATGGTGTGTTTGATTTTCAGTTATAAAGTTGGACAGAGTTTTGTCTTTATGTGTGGGGATACCCACTTTCATAATCTTTATGAGTTGTCGCCCGATATCTGTGGTGATGCGATATTGCTCAACATTATGCGTGAGCGTAGGGCGGTTCTCATTGATAGGATTATCGATTCTTATAAATCCGATCCGTCGTATGGTGATCCCGATTTGCGTCGTTATTTCCTTGAGGTGGCTGCCGAGTGTGAGCGCCGTGGGGACAAGATTCCTTATGATGGTGTGGATTGTGATCTTCTTGTTATGGAGCGTCTTAGGGCTTTACTGGAGACGCATGCATTCGTTGGTGCCAATGCTGGATTCGACTGGATGGTGAGTCAGCTTTATGGTATCGATCCCAATTTCGTTGAGGATGTTAATACTCTTGCGAATATGTTGTTCAAGTATGGTGGCTTTGAGAACCCGATGGGGCCGGGGCAGGTGGCTTCCCTTAAGAAGTTGACTCGTTCCTTGGTTGGTGTGGATCAGGCCGACTTGGATATTTTCTTCCCGGAAGTTCCGAAGGATGGTTATACCTTGAAGACTCTTGCGGGTGGTAAGAATAGTGGTAGGTTACAGCAGGTTTCCGTTGAGGGCTTGATGGCTCTGAAGGCTGAGAAGGATAGGTTCAAGAATCATACCTTGGATGTTGGCCGTGCGAAGGCTGTTGATAAGTTATACATGATTGACTTCTCGTTGTTTGAGACCACGGATTTGGTGTATCTGTATGCACCCGCCGATGGTGATATGACCTTGAGGGTTTGTAATAGTTTGCATGAGGTTGTGAAGCGTGAGGGCTTTGAGGATCAGTTGTTCACTTATGGGCTTCAGGTCATGGCGGACCTTGCGTGTGCTTATGCAAGTTTCTATGGTTTGTGTTTTGATATTGATGGCATCCGTGCCGAGGATATGCATGTCAGCGTGTGTATGCCGGGTGATGAGTATGCCTTTTACAAGGCCATCGGTGAGGGTTCTGATGCCGAGGATGAGTTCTATGCTTCGGAGTATTATCAGAATGTCCGTGCTATGTCCTTTATCGGTGTGGAGAATGGTGAGGCAATCGTTAATGAGTGTCTGAAGAAGGCATGGGAGCTTCGTGCGCAGCGTGGTACTGGGCTTAATTTGGATTCTCCGAAGCAGATGTCGGAGTTCTACTATGATGTTGAGAAGGCGCCTCCATCACCGAAGAGTAAGCCTCGTTCCGTTGATGGTGAGGCTCTTGAGTTTTGGGCCAAGTGTAATCCTATGCCGCGTGGTGTTAAGGAGCTTCTTCATTTCAAGGATACCAAGTCAGCGAAGGAGAAGTTCTACACAGGTCTTGTTTATGCGGCGTATCCGGGTGGGTTTATTTTCCCCGGTTTCAATGTTATCGGTGCTGCAACGGGCCGTATGAGTAGTTCGGGGCCTAATGCTCAGCAGTTTCCGCCTGAGGTTTCCAAGCATATTATTGCAAGGCCGGGGTTCGAGATGTTGGACAGTGACTATTCACAGATTGAGCTTCGAGTTATGGCGGCGATGGCGAAGGACGTTGAGTATATGCGTGATATGGGTGATCCCGAGATGGATTGCCACAGGCGTCTGGCATCGATTCTGAATAATGTCAATGAGATGTCTGTTACGAAGCCCATGCGTAACACTTGTAAGAGTTTGAATTTCGCGATTCCTTATGGCATGTCGACCTCGACTCTGCGTTGGCAGTTGTTCCCGGATCCGACCTACAACAAGGATGTGGCTATGCTCGATACGAAGAAGCGTTATGATGCTTACTTCCGTGAGCAGCCTTATATCCGTGAGTTTTTCGATGGGATTAAGTCGGGTTGTCGTGCCCGTGGTATTGTTAACACTTATTTCGGTTGGCGTCGTGCGATTGATATCGACAGGGTTGAGACGGTTGCCGTTAATACTGTCATACAGGGTACTGCTGCCGAGATTTTCAAGATTGGTCTTTGCAGACTGTTCGAGTATATCCGTCGTTGGAAGTTGTTTGGTTTGCTTCTGATTGTAGATCTCATTCACGATGAGCAGGTTCATGAGGCTTCGCTTGCTTTGGATATTCGTAAGGTTGTGGCTGCCGCTACGGCTTGTATGAATGTTCGTATCGAGGGATTTCCGAGGTTGTGGGTTGCATGTACGATGGGTGATACCCTTTATGGTGCGAAGAAGGAGGAGCAGTATTCACTCCATTCCGCTTATCTTCAGAGGTTACACCACGAATTTCCGTTGACCGAGGGGCCTTGGCTGGATAGTGAGGCTGATAGGCGTGATGAGAGAGGTTGGCAGGAGTTTCTGCAGAGTGAGAATGATAAGTTCCTTGATACCATTTATACTCCGTCTCGTTTCTTGTTGATGATGGTTGGTAGCATGGCTGGTGTCAAGAAGGGTACCGTGTTCGGTGTTGGTTTGCGTAAGCTCGTTGGTGATGATTTGGAGAAGGCCAAGAGTTTGGTTCGTGCCTATGTGGAGTCACACGGTTTGGTTATTCCGAGGGAGTGTATTTTCGATAGGGAGCTTGCTACCTCTTGTGAGGTTGAGGCTGATTCTGCGGTTGGTGAGGTTCTTGCCGGCAGACGTAGTTTCAAGGATTTGAGTGTGGATGATCTTCAGCCTTATGTTCTTTGTGGTGACTATGTTTACTGTGATGCGTTGTATAACCGTTTTGCAGAGCTTGGTATGTCCGTTGATGGTTTGCTCTCCGATATGGAGCAGATTTGGAATGCTGATATCGGAGCGAGTGAGGCGGATTCCGATGATGATGCTGAAGGTCAGTTGTCATCGTTTGAGCGTACCGAGGTTATGAGACTTGCGGTTGATACAACTCTGCAGGCCGTTGGTTGGGCTGTGGGTGATGGTGTCTGTGTCATTGTTGAGGATAAGTTCCGTGACCAGATGGATGCCTTTAAGGTTGTGTGCCGTGAGGACTCTGGTTATACTTTGGTATCCGTTTCTCTTGAGGGCTTGGATGCTCTTAAGTTTGATGGGGATACTCAGTTGGATGTTAAGTACATTGGTGACTGTGAATTGGATGATTTCTTTGGTATTGTGAAGTTTGGTGGTGTGTGATATGGGACCTTTTGAGAGTTTTATAAAAGATCATATGTCGGGTGTTCTGCTTTTCGATTATCGTGTTCTCGGCAAGGAGTTTGATGCTTCCGGTGGTTGGATGGCAGAGGCGGAGAGGCGTGCCGCTTTGGTTCGTGTTGATTCTGGTGCGATGTATCGTGCATTGGTGGAGAATAGGGTTCTGCTTTGTTGCTATGGTGGAATCAAATTCTCGACTCTGCAGGATAAGGTCAAGGCTGGTGATGAGGTTGTCGACTGTGGAACTGCCGAGGGGCTTGTGAGTGCGAAGAATATGTGCAAGAGTCTTATGGGTGTCAATGGATCCACGGGGTGTCTTGCTGGAGCCATTGATACGAGTTGGGTTGTGTTGTTTGTGCCCTTGAGTGTTAAGGTTAGTCATACAGATGCCGGGGTTGAGGTTGTGGCGAATGTTGATGCTATGCGTGATCTTGGGGCATCATGTGTCAGGACCTTGCTCGGTGGTGAGGGTATCGAACTTTCGAAGCTCGGACTTTATTTCGATAAAGGTCAGGTATTTATGTTGTCGAATGGTGTACAGGCCTTTTGTGGGGCCTACGGTTCGGATGTAGGTACTGGTATGGGAATCTCGCCCCTTTATGTGTGTAAGTTGAATGAGTCCATACCCGTTGCAGGTTTGTTGGATGTGGGTTGATTCCTTGGATGATTTGGAGGATTAATTTTGGCATCTGTTGTTTCTATGCGGGATTCGTTCTTCGCTAATATCCATTCAAATTTGGATAATGCTCTGGCCGTGAGGGATTTCTTCACGGAGTGGCAGGGCATCTTTGTTTCCCATTTTGGGCTTGATTCTGCATATGGTGATATAATTCGGGGGTATCTCTGTGTTGAGAGGGGTATCTCCGAGTCTATTCTTCGCAAGGTGGGTGTGTTTTATCTGCCTGAGGGCTTCATGGGGCTCTTTGGTGGTGATGAGGCGACTATTTCCTTGTTGGGCGTCGACGAGGGCCACACGGGGCGTGTGTGCTTCCCTTGGTGGGGTTTTGACGGCAGGGTGTGTGGTTGGTCTGGTAGATGCCTTGAGGGGGATTTTGGGGGCAAATACCGTTCCTTTAGTGCGAGGTATTTTCATCCCGGCAGTGTGTTCTTTGGTGAGGGTAAATTCTGTTCTTGCAAGGGTTCTACCTTGGTATTGTTAGAGGGTGTTTTGGATGTCTTATCCTATGCGGATGCCTGTCTTTCCACAGGGGTTGTTTGTGGGGAGCCTTCGATGTCGGCGGTTTCCCTTGGTACTTCTCTTGTTGGGGGTGTTGGTATTCAGCGTCTGAAGTATTTGGTTCGTGGCTTCGATAAGGTATTGTATTGTGCCGATGCGGATGCTGCGGGCTTGGAGTCATTGAAGGTTGTATCCGATGTGTTGGGTGATTCCGTGGATCTTGGGGTTCTGCGGCTGCCCGAGGGTTGTAAGGATTTCAATGATTTCTGGCGTTCTCGTTGATGTGTTTCAGTATGGAGATTGAGATGGTTTGTAGGATTTTGGTATGAGTATCTATTGTTAAAGCCACTTGAGTTTCAGTGGCTTTTTGTTGTGTCTTGGGGGTATTCATATGGATTTGGTTTCTGTATTGATGTGGTTGTTTGGGGCCTTGGTTTGTTGTGAGGCTTTGAAGAACATGGGAATGCGTCGGGGCCTTGTGTTTATTGGGTTTGTGGGGTTTTGTGTGGTTGTTGATCGTGTGTTTTCATGGATCTGGGAGAGGAGGCAATCCCCGGAAGAGCCCACCAACGCTGGGTTTCATAAAAATAAAAAATAAATTTGTTTTAAGGGTTGACTTGAATGTTTGACTATGTTATATTGTTTTTGGGTGGAAAACCCCGATAGGGTTTTAGAAAGGAGTGTATATGGTTTCAGTTCAGGATGTTAAAAAAGTCAATGATGCTCTTTCGGAGCTTCGTAATCGTAACGCGAGAGAGCGTGCGGAGATTGAGGTTCTCAAGACTCGTATCGAGTCCGACATGGCATCACTTAGTCAGTTGATCGGTAAGCCCGTGACTTGGGAGAATGTCAATCAGGTTGTGGCGGAGTACACTACCTTGCTTGAGACTCAGATGTCAGCGGCAACCACTTATTTAAGTTCACATTCCGCGTAGTGCGGTGGTGATAGTAACTATTTTCCATTTATCAAAAATTTCAAAAGGAGGAACAAAAAATGGAAGGTTTAACACAGATCTCATTAGAGGAGGCGCTCAAGGCTCAGTCCGCAGTATCGGCAAAGTTTAAGCCGCAGGCCTCAACAGACTATCTCGTAGGTTTCGTTCCCAATGGTCTCTTTGGATATGAGTGCTATTCGGCGCGTCATGGTAAAGAGTTCTTCGAGTTCAACAAGGCGAGAGTGCCTGAGGGATATCAGGCAGAGTTTGATAGCATCATCGAAGCCGGTTGGGATTTCTTCAAGGGAGTTGTTGATGGTTATATGGCTGTTAACGCCAAGGGCCAGAAGGGTGATTGTGCACCCGTTTTGAAGCTTGAGACGAGTGCCATCGCAGCAATCATCGTTAAGCCCCTTACCGCTGGTGGAGTTTGGCAGGTAGCCTACTTCAAGCCGTCTCGCAAGAGACTCGAACAGTTCGCAAGTCAGTTACAGATGATCGGGCTTCCGAATGATCTGAATGGCAGAGCGTTCAAGTTCCATTATGGTGAAGGTACACCTCGTGATATCGCGTCTAATATGGTGTCTATGCCTTACACCTTTACTACTCCGGAGGAGGCTAATGATTTCAATGCCTTTATGATGACTGTTACCGCGGAGATAATTCAGAATACGGTTGGTTCTGATCCCGCTTTCGGTATGCATGCTGATACTTACTTTGCTTCTGCTCTTGCTAAGGCGAAGACATGGCAGGCTCAGCGTGAGGCCGAGATCAGAAAGTGGGTAGGAAATGTTCCTACTGCTCAGCCCGTAGCTCAGCCGGTAGCTCAGCCTGCGGTTGCTGCAAATCCTTATGCTCAGCCCGTAGCTGTTGCACAGCCTACTCAGGCACAGACGGTAGTTCAGCCCGTGGCTCAGCCCGTGGCACAGCCCGTAGCTCAGCCCGTAGCTCAGCCCGTAGCTCAGCCTGTCGCACAGCCCATTGCTCAGCCCGTAGTGGCTCAGCCTACTGTTGCACAGCCCGTAGCTCAGGCAGTTCAGCCCGCTGTTGCTCAGCCCGTTGTACAGCCGGTAGCTCAGCCGGTAGCTCAGCCCGTAGCACAGGCAGCTCCTACTCAGGCGGCACCTGCACAGGCAAATGGGATTAGCGCTCTTGATGAATTGCTTAAGTTCATGAACTAAGGTAATCCTTGGGGGTGGGGTTCGTGAGAACTCACGGGCCTTGCCCTTTAAGGGGAACTGGCGGAATGGCAGACGCGGCAGACTCAAAATCTGCTACCCGAAAGGGTGTGAGGGTTCGAGTCCCTTGTTCCCCACTATCTTTTGTTTGAAGGCATTGACGATTTAGAGAGGTGTATGAATGAAGTATCATTTTTCTATCAGAGATTTTGGTGTTATAAGGTCAGCGGAGTTTAAGTCCGATAATGGTGTGTTGGTTCTCCACGGTGATAACGGTTCGGGGAAGACCACCGTATCGAGAGCGCTGGCCTGTTTATTTTCTGGGGTAGGTCGTAGGATCAGGACTGGTGCCTCGGATTTCCGTATTGCGTTTGCGGCGGATTTCGATGGTACTGGTGTGAAGACGGTTATCCGTACCTTTAGGACCTACAGTGTGTATGATGGGGATGTTGTTGATGGTGTTCCCAAGGGTGTGCCGGCGATTATGACTTTCAATAAGGTGGGCAATACTCTCCCTACCGAGCTTCGTACCTTGTTCGGTTTCGCGGCGGATAGGGATCCCATTGATCCGATTCTTAAGACTATGCTTGGTTTCCGTTCTGATTTGGATCCGTTGGTATTCTCACAGACGAGTGCGGGTGACAGTTATAAGGTTTTGAGTCATGCGCTCGGTGTTGATGGTCTCAAGGATGCTTCCGCTGGTGGTGTGTTGGAGAGCACTCGAATCAATCGTAAGCTCTCATCTCTCAATGATGAGATTAAGGTTCTTGAGAGTCAGTTGGCGGAGCAGGACCGTATCCTTACGGATCTGGATAACTTTGCAAATAGCATCGATGGGAATCTCATTAATGTTGTGGGTGATCTGGAGTCTGCGTTGGCTGTTCTTCCTACGCTCAGTGTGGGTGTTGATGATATTCCGCAGGATGTGGATATGGGGCTCATTGGGGTTCTCAATTCCATTACGGATGGTATAAATCGTCTGACCGAGTTGGGTGGCAAGGATCTGGCATTGGATGTGCCCGATGTAATTGATGCCTCGGTTGTATCTCTCCTTGAGAGTCTTACGGTGGGGCTCAACAAGTTGAGTACCTACGGTGTTGTTGAGGATATCCCGGTATATGATGCACTTGCGGTTGGTGAGGCAATCTGCAATATGGGTGCTCTTTTGGAGGATTTCAAGACCAAGGTTGATGCTCTTGCGGAGACCGAGGAGAAGTTGAATGGTTTCAAGCAGGTGGCTGCTTCACAGGGCCTTAAGATGTGTCCGGTATGTTCAGCCGTTTATGTGGAGTAATTGGAGGATTTTATGAAGATTTTATCTATCGGTGATTTACATCTTATGGATCATAATCGTGGTAAGCATGAGGATTATGCGAAGGAGTGTTTGGTTCTTATGCGTTCGATGCTTGGGGTGCTTGGGGCCGAGAAGTATGACCGAATCGTTCTGATGGGTGATTTCGCGGATTGTGTTTTCAAGGATTTATCCTTTAGGACTGGGGTTCAGTTCTTCTTGAATGGGCTTCGTAGTCATCTTGTGGAGGGTGGTAAGCTCTATAGCCTCCGTGGTAATCACGATGTTCTTTCTACTGGTGAGTGGACCGAGCTTGATTTCGCAATCAACACTGGTTTGTTAGACAAGTGTCCGATTGTGGAATCTGTGGGTTCTGTGTCTGTTGGGTATCAGGACTATGTATTTAGAGAGTCCCTTGATGCTTCGGTTAATCCGTTAGCTGGGTATGTTGGTTGTGAGGTGTTATTCACCCACAATGTGTATGGTGCCGAGGATGGTAACTTTTTTGGTGAGGGGTTCGGTGTTGGAAATCCCGCCCTTGATAAGTTGGTTTATGTGGTTCAGGGGCATGACCATACGGAGTCTTATCGTCAGTTCGGTGTTGGGGGCCGCAATGTGTATGTGCTTGATGGCGGTGCGGCTTGTCAGGTAAGTGTAAAGTATCGCGGAATTGAGAACTTTGGTCTTGTTGTCATCAGTGATGAGGGTGGGGCTTTATCTTACTCAACTCTGCGTGTACCCTATGCAGGTGTGTTTAGGGATGATGCCAAGGATGAGGTTGATACGGAGTCCGTGGTAAGTGAGGTTTCTCTTGAGTGCTTGAGTGTTCTCGGTGGTGTTAGCTGTGAGATGAACTCCGAAGGCTTTCTTGAGTATCTCAACACGCTTTCCATTTCGGATGGTGTGAGGGTGCAGGTTCGAAGATTGGTCGAGACCTATGCCAATGATGTTGGTGACAATGTGGACACAGATATTTAAATTTTAAGGAGGATTACAAAATGGTTCATGAGTTTTCGATGAAGCTGGGATTCAGTACAAAGCTTTTCGGTAAGTTACCGATAGCTCTCTGTCCTTGCAAGGATGGTGTTTGGGTGAAGGTGGCAAGAGCAGACATTCGTTCTTGCTGGCTCGTTCCTTATGAGTCTCCGCTGACGGTGGATGGTAAGGTTGTTGAGGATTTCGATAGCTATACCACCAAGTTCTATCTCCATGAGGAGGTTGTGGCATCCATTCAGAGTGAGCGTTGGGCACCCAAGGAGGTTATCAATTTCAAGTTCACTACTGGGGAAGCGAAGGATCCTATCCTTGGGGAGATGGTGATTCATCACTACAAGGTTGTTGGCGGCAAGGATGTTTACTATGGCCATACAACTCGTTGCTTCAAGTATGTTCCTACTCGTATGGACGAGATTACTGGTGCGGTTTCCATCGATGCTCCGAGTGGAGAGGGTGTGGATACTCATCCGGTTGATAGCAAGGAGTTCGGCAGACTTCTTGGTCTTAATATCCTTGATTCCGGTGTTATCGTTTCTGTTTCCGAGGCTAAGGAAGGCGAGGAGCCTACAGTTCTCTGTTACAGTGGTGGTAATGATCTTCTTACTATCGCGCCAGGGGTTAAGGGCTTTGATAAGTCATTCTATCTCCGTTCCGATATGTGTAAGCTGATGGGTGCAATGCTCAAGCTCATGGTTATGGGTGTTGAGACTCAGCTCGGTGATTATGAGTCAGAGGATGGTGATGGTGCTGCCGAGGATCTTGAGGCGGTTATGACCTCCACAAGCAAGGTGCTCAGCTATGCTCTCCATCGTGAGGGTACTGGTCGTCAGAGATCGCTTTCCCTTTTCCTTGATGGTTTCATCTTCACTTGTGTTGTTGAGCCGAAGAGAAGTATCGATGCAATCGGAACTCTCGGTGCTCTCAAGGATGTTCCGGTAAAGGATGCAGTACATACGAGGGGTGATGGATTTGCCAACGGTGGTAGCCGTGGTGGTCAGGTTCTTGGTCTTTCCAAGGAGTCTGATGGTTCTTATTCACTCTCCGTTGGTGAGGATAAGTTCACCGTTTGGTCTTATGACGGGGATGGTGATAAGCTCGCAGAGACCATTTGGGATAAGGGTTATCTCGTAGACCGTGATCTCATCCGTTGTGTGGCTAAGGCTTCCAAGAATGCTGGTGGTATGGATCCCGATTCACTCGTTATGTATGTTGGTGATGTTGCCGACATGGGTGTTATCAAGGGTGTGCTCTGTATTCAGGGTGGCGGTGAAGGTGGATATACTTTCTACGTGCCTCTTACATAGGCTTAATTAAAACGATTTGGAGGATTTATCATGGGTTTATTAGAGAGTTACGCTGAGTTGAATAATCGAATGATCACTTGTAAGGCACAGCACGAGGGTGTTAAACGCACCCTTGGGGCTGGGCTCAAGGCCAAGACTGATGAGAAGACTTCCCTTGAGGCGGACCTTACCGATATCGCTGGTGCGCGCGAGGTAATTGATCAATACTGTCTTGCTCGACTTAAGCCGGCGGAGGATGCCATTCACAATGCTGTTTCCGAGGCTCTTGCCTATATGGGTGGCCGTGGATTATCCTTTGTTCTTGAGGAGTTTCAGCAGGCCAAGTCTGGTCGTCAGTTGCGTGTGGCGTTCAAGGATGGTGAGGAGATTCGTTCCTTGCGTCAGGACTGTGGTCGTGGTGATAGGGAGTTAGTATCTCTCATAATGACATGTATACTTCTTTTGGCGGGTGGATCTGGAAAGGTTCTTTTGTTGGATGAGGTTGTGTCGGGTGTTTCGAAGCGTAATCAGGCCATCGTTGATAAATTACTCAGTTATATGGAGTCGCAGGGATTTCTCATTGTCTTGACAGAGCATGGTTATACTCCTACTTGTGAGGGTATGAGTTCGTATGTTATGCATAACGGGACATGTTCTGTTGAGGAGTGATGCTTCTGTGAGGGGGTGGATGGACAGCTCAGGCATGTATGTGCTTGGGCTGTTTTTGTCAGGAGGTTTGGTGTATGCGAGAGATGGATGATTCTTATGTTAGCCGCAATCTGATGCGTAAGGTGTTGGCTGTGTTTGATGATGATGAGGGTATTCGAGAGTGTATCGAGGGGCTTGAGAGTGCTGATGTTCGGCCTAATATCCACGCCTGGTGGGTTTGGGATCCGAATGGAATGGATTGGGGTATTGGTGCGTGGGTGTGTAGTGCGTGTCATTTTAAGAATGATATGATTCCCGGTCATATTTTTACTGGGGAGGGGAAACCGCCTATTACACATGAGCATATAAATCCTATGATGTATGCTGGTAGTCGATTCTGTGGTAATTGTGGTGCAACTATGGGAGGCGTTAAGGATGTTGTGGAAATTGATAAGTCATAATGTGTGTTGTTCTAATCAGCCGAAGGTAGTTGCGAGGCTGCTTGCGAATCGTGGTGTGGTGGAGGATTCCGATTCGACGGTGTTCTTCAGTGATGATGTCAAGTCTGGTTTGTGGGATCCGAAGGCATTGACTGGGATTGATCTTGCTGCTCGTATCATTGCGGCGGCCATCTTGTCTGGTAAGCGTATCCGTGTAATTGGTGACTATGACTGTGATGGTGTTTGTGCAACGACCATCTTGGTTCGTGGTTTGAGGGCTGTGGGGGCTAATGTGGATTATGATATCCCCCATCGTGTTACGGATGGTTATGGTTTGAATGTTCGTCTGATCAATGAGGCTCACGCGGCGGGTGTGGATGTCATCATCACTTGTGATAATGGGATCAGTGCTGTGGAGGCTGTTGCCTTGGCGAAGTCTTATGGTATGGTGGTGGTTGTTACGGACCATCACGAGGTGCCTTATTCCAAGGATGAGAATGGTAATTCCCTTTATCGTCTGCCCGATGCGGATGCTATTGTGGATCCGAAGAAGCCTGATAGTGACTATCCGTTTAAGGAGATTTGTGGTGCTTTCGTGGCCTATAAGTTCATCCGTTATATGTATGATAATCGTCTGTTGGGGGATACTTTCCATGGTGTTTATTGTGATCCGGTATTGGATGATGTCCTGATGCAGTATGCGGCTTTGGCTACGGTGTGTGATGTTATGGAGTTACGCAGTGAGAACCGTGCTCTGCTTAAGTTTGGTCTTAAGCGTATGACGGAGAGACCGGCGTGGGGTATTCGGCATCTCATCGATGAGCGTGGTTTGAGGGGCAAGTCCATCACGGCGTATCATCTTGGGTTTGTCATTGGGCCTTGTGTTAATGCAGTTGGTCGTTTGGGTTCTGCGGAGATGGCGGCACGGTTGATGTTGTGTTCCGATGAGGCTGAGGCCAAGCGTCTTGCGCATGAGCTTAGTGAGTATAATATGTCCCGTATCAAGATGACCGAGGATGCACAGGCTCAGGCGGAGGCTCTTATGGATGACCGCAAGGTTCAGGTGATTTTCTTGCCGGATTGTCATGAGAGTATCGTGGGTATCGTGGCTGGTCGTCTGAAGGATAAGTATCACAGGCCGTTCCTTGTTTGTACTCGTACTGATGAGGGGTTGTGCAAGGGTTCTGGTCGTTCCATACTGGCTTATTCCATGTATCACGAGTTGACGAAGATTCAGGATGTTTTTCTGAAGTATGGTGGGCATGCCTTTGCAGCTGGTTTCTCTTTGGAGTTATCCCGGTTGGATGAGCTTCGTGATAGGCTCAATGCAAATTGTACCTTGACGGATGAGGATGTTGAGGGTGAGTTGATTATCGATGCTCCCTTGAGGCTCAATGAGATTACCGATGAGCTGGTGGATATCGTTTCGAGTATGGCGCCGTTTGGTCATGGTAATCGCAAGCCGATGTTTGTGTGTCGTGGTCTGAGGCTCAAGAGTATGCGGACTATGGGTAAGGATGGCAAGTCAGCTCGGCTCAGGGTTTTGGATAGTGTCAATGAGTATGAGGTCACCTCTTTTGGTATGGTGGATGCCTTGGTGGATGCTGTTCAGAGTAAGTATGCTGGCACGGTCAGTGACACTTTCAGGGCGGGTGTTCCTTTGTTGGATCCGATGCCGATAGATATCGTTTATTCTCTTGGTTGGAATGATTGGGGTGGCAAGAAAGCTATACAGGTAACCTTGGAAGATTTCCATGTACTGCCCTAATTGAATTTGATATGATCCCCCGATTGAGTCCCCGATTGACTCAGTTGGGGGTTCTTTTTATGTTCCGTTATGATGTGTTTTATTTTTGGGTATTCTTTTGTGTGGGAGGTGGTTATATGACTGGTAAAACTCATAAGCGTTGGGGTGTATGTGGGGTTTATATTGTTTTCGCATTACTCCTTTGGTTTGGATTTAATTTCGTGGACTTCGGTCTGGGGTATGGTGGTGTTCGTGGAGCTATGGTAGGTGTTCTGCATTTGGCCTTGATGGTTTGTGCAAGTCATGTTGGTTCTGTGTTCCCGGATTATGATCATGATAAGTCCTCGATTTCCGAATATACTCTTGTGGCGGCTGTGGTTTCAAACTTATGTAAGTTATTCCACGATGGTCATCGTTCAAGGCTTACTCATAGTTGGGATATCAGTTTGTTGTTCTGTGGTGGCACTTTTGTCTGTGCCTATTTCTTGACTAATGGTTTTACGGAGTATGCCCCGGAGCTGTGGATTGTAGCTCTCGGTGGTTTTTGGATTGGGTATCTTTGGCATCTTCTCATGGATATGATGAATGGTGTCGGGGTATATTTCTCGGTGTTTTCGAAGCGTAAGGTGGCATTTGTACCTCGTAAGTTCTTCGGTCTTAAGTTCGTGACTGGTGGAGCTTGGGAGGAGTTTTGTTATAAGGTTGGCCGTGTCATCGATGTCATCGGTCTGTGGGCGTGTTTGTTCTTGATCATCTACAGAGCCCATCTGATGCCTTGGGAGCTTGGTCAGTACATTGGAACTATTGATTTGGGGAGGTTTGGGCATTGATAGTTTTGTGTGTTTATGTGCATGCTGGTAATAATGGTTTCCGTAAGGATATTCGTGTGTCCGAGGCGGAGCGTATTGATGTTTTTCTGCGTAGGTTCTCGGAGTGGCTTTCTGGGCAGGAGGGTTTCTCCAATGTGGGTGATTCTTCTATGGCGTGGTTTGAGAACCCTTTGTATCGTGTGATTGTCAGTGATGTGTATACCTTTGGGGATATTGGTGTTCATAATGGTTCTGTGTTGCACATTAAGTATTAGGATTTTGAGGTATAGGGATGCGTTTATTTGTTTATTCGGTTGATGGTAAGAGATGTATTGGTACGGGTGATGTGGATCCGGAGGTTGTGCATAGTGCGGGTGCTGGGCATGCGGCGGACTTGCACTTTGATTTAGGGGAGGTGCCTTTTAGTTGGCATTTCTCTTTTGATGTTAATGCTCATACCCTTACCGTTCCGTCTGGTTTTGGGGTTTGTGTGGTTGCGGATGGTGGTAATCGTGGTGCGGTTATCACGGGTTCTACATCGTTGGATGTGGGAGCCATTTATGAGCTTTGTAGAGTGGATATGCGAGGTGGCATTATTGGTAGTGTCATTCGCTTTTTGTTTTTCAGTGGAGATGTTGGGGTTTCCGATTTCAGTTATGGTTATGATGTTGGGGAGTCTGGATTCACCTTTGGTGCCAAGAGTTTCAATGGGGCCGCTCAGTTGAAGTTGCCCTTTGATGGTGTTTGGTATGGTGTGGTCAAGGTTGTCAAGAAGAATGGTGTGTGTCGTGCTGGTTTGAATGTGACGGGGGATGTGGGTGTTTTAATCAATGGTGTGCCCGTGGTTCTTGCCGGTGCTGTGGCCTTACACGACCTTGATAGGGTTGATGTTGGTGGATTCAGTTTCGTATATCGTAGCGGATCTGTGATTGTAAGCGAGAGATACGTGAATTTGATTCAGCAGCACGGCTTCCGTGTTTCATATAGGGTTACTCCTACCATTCCCGGTGTTGTGTGTGATTATTCTGCAGATGATTCCGTGTTGTCCTTTAATCCGCCTTCAGCACCGCCCGAGGAGAAGCCGGGGAATCTTATTATGACCTTGTTGCCGGCTGTGGCTGGTTTGGCTTTGATGGTTGTTGTTCGTGGTTTTATGAATAAGACTGGCAATATGACGATGCTCATCTACAGTGGTGGTATGATGGTTATGGGCCTTGGTACCTCCATTGCAAAGTTCATCATGGACAGGAAGAAGGCGAAGAGGGATGCTATCCGTCGTGTGGAGAGTTACATATCTTATCTTGGTGCGGTGGAGAATGATATCAAGACCTATCGTGAGCAGGAGCTTCGTACATTATCTGCAGGGCATCCGATGCTTAGTGAGTTGATTCAGGGTGTTTGTAGTGGTAACAGTTCGAGGTTGTTCTTGGGGCATTGTGGGCCTGATGGTTTTGATGTGGTTATGTCGCGGGGTGATTACATTTCCCCTAATCGTGTCAAATGTGATGAGCTGCGTGAGGCGGTTATCACTTGGGGGCATGATGATGAGTTGTGTGCCAAGGCGCAGGAGCTCATTGATAGGGAGGGTATGATTCCTAATGCTCCGTTGGTGATGAAGCTCTCTTGGGCCGTTACTGGTGTTGTTGGTGAGGTTGAGAGTCGTGTTGATGCTTTCAAGCGTATCCTTTGTTATTTGGCAATGAGGATTGCCCCTACGGATTCCGTGAGGTATTGGTTGTTCTTATCCGAGGATGTTGTGGCTGCTCATCCGGAGTTACGTGAGTTCCGTTGGTTGCCGCAGGTCAGTGCAGGTGGTATCTATTGTGGTGCTGCCGAGATTAGCCGGGGCTTGATTAACTTTGAGACGGTTGTTGGGGATTCTTCGGTTGAGGATGTTTGTTTTGTCTGGGACTGCAATGATATTTTGAGTTCCGGGCTTTTCGATATTTTGTGGGAGCGTGGTGAGTTGTCTTGTTCTGCGGATAGGATGGCGAATATGCACTTGTCCGTGGTTACCTTTGGTGGTGCTCTTGCTGACATTCCTTGTGGTGCAAGGTTCATCCTTGATGGTGATACCTATTATGCCCGTGATTGTGTCCGTAGTAGTGTGCGTGGTGTGCGTGAGACGGATCTTGGTGTATTCAGCAGCGACTTTACTCGTTTCATTCAGATTCTGTTGGCCTATACTGTGCCCGTCAGAGTTACACAGACTGGTTCTTTGAATACCAACCTCACTTATTATGAGCTGCGCGGGGTGTTTGATGCCCACGATGTCGATGTTCGTCAGTTGTGGGATAGGGGGCGTGCTACGGTTACGAAGACTATGGCCATACCTGTTGGTTTGGATTCTATGGGTGGTGTTGTGACCTTGGATATCTCCGATAAGGGTGCTGGGCCTCACGGTTTGGTTGCTGGTACTACTGGATCTGGTAAGTCGGAGTTCGTGTTGAGTGTTCTTTTGGGGCTTCTTCTTCAGTATTCTCCGCTTGAGCTTGGACTCATCGTGGTTGACTTTAAGGGTGGTGGTATGTCTGCCCGACTTCGTGGTTTCCCCCATCTGTTGGGTGAGCTTACGAATCTCGATGGTAGGATGATTGCGAGGGCTCAGGAGATGCTTGGTGCGGAGCTTAAGCGTAGAGAGCGTTTGTTGATGGAGGCTGGTGTTTCGGATATCCACGGGTATCTTGCCAAGGGGCTTCAGATGCGTGGTGCTGATTATGCGATGGGACACCTCTTGATTGTTGTTGATGAGTTTGCAGAACTTAAGTCGGAGTGTCCCGACTTTATGGATTACATCGTGTCCGTTGCGCGTGTAGGTCGTACCCTTGGTTTCCATCTGATTCTTTCCACGCAGAGACCGAGTGGTGTCATGACCGGTCAGATAGCGTCGAATGTTACTTATACAGCTTGTTTGAAGGTTGTTTCCGAGGCAGATTCGAGGGAGATTATCGGATCGGATGTAGCAGCATCTCTGAAGACTCCCGGTACTGTTTATCTCCGTGAGGGTTCTGGACCGTGTAGGTTATTCCAATCGGGTTACACAGGTGCGGATGCTTCGAGGGCTTCCGTTGTGGGTGACTATGATGTTGATGTCCGTGAGGGTAGTTCCTTTGTTCGTTTGTGGAGGGCTGCGGAGTCTGTGAGTTCGGGTGTCACACAGTTGGATGCTCTTGCCGGGTATGTGCATGAGGTCTATGAGACTTCCAAGGAGGCACAGATAGGTGTCCGTGGAGTTCTGTTACCGCAGTTGCCGGATGCAATTCCTTATGGGGCTTCGGAGTATGGTTCGGAGCATACCAAGGTGGGTACTGGTAATCTCGATGTGGTGCATGTGGGTTACTTTGATGCGCCGGGAGAGTGTATGCAGGGTGCTGTGGATCTGGATATCTGTAATCACACTCTTATGCTTGGGCCAGCGGGTTGTGGTAATACAACTTTCTTACTTTCTATGGCTGCGTGGTGGCTGCTGCACGGTAGAGGGTATGGACTTGGTGTTATAGATTGTGGAGTTGGATCGTTCGGAGGGTTCAGAGGTAAGCTCGGAGTGTTTGATGTTCTGACAGCCGGTGAGGGTGGTCGTGATGATATAACCTTTGCCAATGCTCTATCAGATTTGGTCGATAGTCGTAGGGCACAGTTGCGTAGTGGAGGTTATTCGGACTACTTGGCCTTTAATAAGCAGTCGGGTGAGGTGATGGCGCCCATCCTTTTGTTGGTGGATGGCATAGAACTTGTCAGTGAAACTTTCCCGGTGGTTGTGGATGCGCTCAACAGTGTTCTTCGTTATGGTCGTACCTTGGGTGTATTCGTTATTGCAACTGCTCATGGGCTTAGAGGTCTTACGAGTATGCAGAAGGGTAGCTTTGGGGTACGCGGGCTCTATACATGTATTGACTCATCGTTCTATGGGGAATGGATGTTGCTGGCCAAGGGATGTTATCTGCCGGTTCGCCCCGGTGCGGTTCGTTTTGTAGATACATCGGGTGCTGTTGTGGACTGTCAGTTGTCTTTGTGTGAAGGTTTGGCCGAGGGGGATGATCTTCGTGGTCATCTGTCATCCCTTTTGGATAGTTATACAGGTGTTGGTCAGATTCATGTTCCGATGGTTGATCATGTTCCCGATGTTCTGTATCTGGATACTCTCCGAGGTAAGTTGGATGCTGGTAAGCTATTACTTGGTCAATATTTGGAGGGTGGTAGCTTGATGTATTATAGAGATGGGGCATTGGGAGGAGTACTGTGCCTTGTTGGTGCGCCGGTGGCATTTGTGGCTGCCCTTGTTCAGCAGATGTCTGGAATGGGGGATGCGCATTTGTATCTTGCATCTGATGCTCTGTCCGAGTGTGGAGTTTTGTTGGGTGGTCTTGGTGATCATCTGCACAGTGAGGATCCGTTATCGCCGGGTAAGGCTGCGGTGGTGGATGACTTCATTTCGGATGATATGTCGGGTGCCCGTGTATGTTTGTTGGATAAGACGGTGCTTGCATCGTTTGAGGATTTGAAGGGGCTTGAGAAGGCTGTCAAGGCTGGTGGGATGCTCATCTTGTTGTCGAATGACACGAGGCCGAGTGGTGGAGTTTCCACATTTTTGCGTGCCGTGGGTGATAGTGTATTTTATATATCATTTGCGGATCCTTATCGTCAGTTGTTTATTCAGGGATTCACGCCTCGCAAGGTTGGATTTGTTGCTGGTGATTGTTTCGCTTGGTATGACGGTTGCTTTGACTTGTTGAGATGTGTATCGTTGGATGTAGCAGGATAGGAGGTTTATTTTATGCTGAATACGAATGAGATTGCAGCGGCCTTCACCGCCATCTATGATTTTGTGCAGTATCAGATGTCCATTGTCAATACATTATCTGCGGATTGTAAGTTTCTTGATGATAATGCTTGGTTTGGTGATGCTGCGAATGTTGGGTGCGGTGTTATGGAGAGTTATGTAACCACTGGTTTACAGCTCGCCAATGATGTTGAGGAATTTTATAATGAGTTGCAGGATGATTATGCGGCTTATCAGGAGAAGGATGATGAAATTGCGCAGGCGTTTTCGAGTGAGGAGGGTGGCTGATTATGACAAGTGGTGAATGGTATGCTAAAGCCCGTGCCTTGCGTGCGGAGGCTGCCGAGCATGATGCTTTGGCCGCCAAGTATGGGGCTGCTGCGGATGCCTTTTCCGTTGCGGCGAATGCGTTGGATGATTGTCATTGGAATGTGGAGCCGATGAATCATAGTGAGTATATTGAGGTGGCGTTGCCGGAGCAGCATCGTGAGGCTTTCACGGATGCTGTTGGTTCTCTGATGACCTCTATTGATACTTCGCAGACAAATTTAACCTCTGCCAAGACGCAGGCTCTTGCTTCTAAAAAGTCGCACGAGGATACGGCGGCTGATTTGCGTAGGCAGGCGGATGATGCTGATCGTGAGGGTGATGCGGAGGCAGAGCGTGAACGCGAGCGTGAGCGTGAGAGGGAGCGTGAGCGTGAGGCTGCGGCATCTTCTGGTTCAGGTAGTTGATAAGGAGGACAGGGTTCAATGGCAAAGTGGCGTTGTTTTGAATATAGTTTCGATTCCCTATCTTCGGATAACGATATTTTTCGTAACACGGTTGTAGGGGATTTGTCCACGGCTGTTTCACAGCAGTTTGATAATCCGAGTGAGTTTGCTGATGTTTGGAATGAGTTCTTGAACACTTATGGTAAGTGTGATAGGTTCTCATCCAATTTTCAGTTCTATTGCACGGAGGTAAGGACTACACAGCAGGAGGACGAGACCGTGATCATGGCCAAGTTCACGGATCTTATGAATAACATGGAGGCCATTGTTGGGTTTACCATTAGTGGGTATCAGCAGGATATGGATGCTTACACCAACAAGATGGTTTTCAGGGAGATGTGGCTTTATGAGGATGGTCGAGAGATTGCCTATATTGCCGCCGCCTTGGTTGTTGCCGTTATAGTAGTCGTTGTGGCTTGGCCTGCTGCCGTTACTGCGATGGGTGCATGGACTGCGGGTTGTGCGGCGAGTGCGGTTTTCAGTGCTATTTCGGCGGTCAGTACCGCATTGGCGGCGACGTGTACCTTGGGTTATACAGGTATCAAGTATGTTGCGATGTTGGAGCGTTCCGAGGTATGTTCGGATCCGTTGAAGGATGCTCTTACCCCGGATGAGAGGAACGCGGAGCTTATGATTGCAACGGAGCTTGGTGAGGGATGGGCGAGAACCTATCAGGGATTGTCTATTGCCTCTCTTGGTTTCTCTTTGCTTGCGGCGGGTACGGGTTTGGCATCATTGGGTTGTAAGATTACGGAGCTCGGTTATTCATCTGGATTGCATTTCACTACGAGGGGTGAGGCGTTCCGTAATGGCTTGTCCAATTTGTGGAAGTCTGGTATTAAGTGGGAGTGGAAGATTCCCACGGATCCTCTTAAGAGATTGGACCTTGCGGTTAATGTAGCGCAGTCTGGTAATACGATGATTGCCCGTGGTCGTGAGATTTATACTGATTTCAAGGTGGGTGGTATCGGTGCGGTGAGTGCTTCTGATGTGTGTCAGTTCCTTACTGCTGGGCTTACCCTTGGTACCAAGTTCGGTGGTTTCGCTAATGCTAATCGTTGTGCTAATGTGGAGTATAATCCGAATTCTTCGAGTGGGCGTTATGTGGTTGGTGAGATTGTGGTTGGTGGTTCTTATCAGGATCAGGTTAACGCATTTACCAATACCGAGGTCTTTAAGGACCTTAATATTACTAAGATTATCAATCCGATTAAGTTGACCAATCTTGGTATTAACTCGGTTGGTGATGGTCTGTCGGGAAATCTCTCCTTTGGTGGTATTCTTAAGGGACTTAGTGGTGCGGGTACTGGTACGTACAAGTCTTTCACTGGTTTGACTGATGGTCTTGGTGACTTTCAGGTTGACTTGTCGGTACCGTCTTATCTTAACTATGAGTTGGGATACAACTAATATTGGTGGAGGTGTTTTATGGCTGATTTGGAGGGACTTGATATTAAGAGTCTTGTGGGGGTTGACCTCACGGGGGCTGATTGCAGTGATGAGTTAGAGGAGTGTTTTGGTTCGCTTAAGATGCTGTTCCAATCTCATACCTCTGCCGTGGAGGTTCTGGATGCCTTTGATAAGGCTTATGGTGAGGAATTTCGTGTAGGGCTTTCAGCTTCTGATCGTTGTTTATTTGATTATGTTCATATTAGGCTTGCTGTAGCGGCAGGTAAGGTTGTTGAGCCGGCTGTGATTGAGGGTGTGGCTGAGGGGTTATCCAATTCCGATGCTCTGCTCTCCTACGGTGAGTTCTTGGTTGAGCACGGGGCCTTTGCGAAGGCGGATGCCGTGTTCGAGCGTGCCTATAATGTGGGTTGTTGCATGTGGCGTTTGTTCCTTGGTCGAGGAGCGCTCTGCAGAGCTAAGGGTGACTTAGGTTCTGCAATGAGGTATTTCGATAAATCTCGCCGTTCTGGTGGAGGTTATCGTGCCTTGGTTGAGGGTGCCACGATTCTTCTCATGATGCAGAACTTTGAGCTTTGTGGTAAGTGGCTGGATGAGATTGAGAAGATTAATAAGGGTTCTCTTATCGGTATTGATCTCCGTGTGAATTGGTTCATTGCGACCAATGATATCAATGGTGGTCGTGCCTATATCGAGGAGCTCAAGCATACTTTCGGAGAGTCCAATTTGGAACTCAGTTCGTATGAGATTGTTCTCGATATGATGGATCACAATGTCGATGGGCTCATTGCGTTGTGGAAGTCGGAGACATTCCCCAAGGCGGTTAGACCTATGCTTGGTTGTTGCCTTGCTGGTCTGTTGTTGGACAAGGCCGAGAGTGGTGATGGTTCTGTTATCTACATCCCGGAGGGTGTTGATGCAGATGAGCTTAAGACTGCAGTTCAGGTTCTTGTTGAGGATGGTGAGGCCGTGTCAGCTCCGATGTTCTCTATGATACTCACGGAGAATTATCTCAACTATCTTGGTTGGGGTGCTGAGGAGATTTATCATTTCATCAAGTTGGTTGGTTCTTCTGCAGGAATGGGTTATCAGCCGGTTTATTGGCCTACGGTTGTGGGTGTCGCTGCGGGATATATTGTTTCTGTGGAGGATGTCAACAGTGATCTTGCGAGGGAGTTCAAGCAGCTCATTCGTGAGGGGCACAGATACTTCCGTGAGGGTTATATGCAGGATGGCGGTGTAGTTTCTTGCATAGGTTATGTTGAGTGTGAGCTTGCTCTTGGGTATGGTTTGGAGCGTCTTGATAGGGTGCTTCTTACTCTTAAGAGTTCTTTGCCACAGCTTGATAGTTTCTGTGATCTTGTTCATTGTGTTGCGGATGGTGATGATAGTCGCATTGCCGAGCTTGAGAGTTCTGTGAAGACCTCTTTTGAGGGTATCGGTGCTTCTTATCAGGTTGATGGTTTGGCGGCTGTTCTCAAGTCATTTAAGGCGTGTGGTGACAAGCTTAAATCAGGAGGTGATGTATCATGATGGGTGGTGATGGTGTAACCAATGGAGAGTTCTTTGCGTATCCGGCGGCGATGACCACTATTGCGAATGATTTGGATACTGTGGCGGCTGAGTATGAGTCTCGATATAATGCGATGCTTGCTGCATTTGAATCTCTTGTTAATGAGAGTTGGACGACTCCCGGTGGTCAGGCGGTACTTGCGAAGTATCAATCTACTTGGCAGCAGGAGTTTACGAAGCTTCATCTTGGGTTGGCGGAGATTGCCAAGACGTTGCGTGAGAGTGCGGATCAGTATGATCAGGGTATTCTTACAGTCAACTTACCCGATTTGAGCTAATTTTTGGGATTCCACGCATATTGCGTATTATCCATGTGATGTTTTGTAGTCGTAGTTTGGGGTTTACCCCATAGTAAATCTAATTTATAGGAGGACTTTAGTTATGGCAGGTGGAGTAATGGTAACAACCTTTGAGGATCTCGAACAGATTGGTAATGACCTCATTACCTATTCACAGGATCTCGATGAGCTCAAGGGTAAGATTCAGACAGCGAGAGACACTATGGAGTCTACTTGGGAATCGCAGGGTGCTTCTGCGGAGCTCACCAATGTAGACAACTTCCTTACTTCCGTTGATAACTGTGTTGAGGCTCTTAATGCTCTTGGTGATATCACCGTTAAGGCTGCTCAGGGTTACAAGGAAGTGGATGATGCCATCGCTTCTGCAAATCAGGGCTAATGTGATCGGGCGTGGTGCATCTTACGGGTGCACCACCTTATCTTGATTGGAGGTGGAAGATATGGGTGTTTCAATGGTGCCTTTGAATTCATTAACAGTGTACAATCCGGGTATTTCTACCTCTTGTCTGGGATCTCGTTTGGGTATCAGCTTATGCAAGGCGGAGGATATCAAATCTGGTGCGGCAAGAGGTTATTTCTTGGTTTTGAATGCGGTTGTTAATCGTTCCGCTATAACATTACTGAGATTTGGCTGGGTGCCCACTTACGGAGAGCTTTGTGATTATATGCGCAAGCTTGGTTATGGTAGTCTCCCGGCATTTAAGGAGTTTGCCCCGGTAGGGAATCCGCAGGAATTGCCCGAGGACGGTGTAAGGCTTTGTTATTATCTCTTGGATAACTACGGGGTTCTTATGTCGGACGGTGTACACGTTAATAAGTGATACTCTGTTGAGTATATTTGTTCATACTTAATTCCCTATATAGAGGCTGTGGGTTGTGACTCATGGCCTCTTATATTGAGGGTGTTGCTTTTTATGTTTAGGGCTCGTATTTGGTTTCGACAGGGGGTTGAAAGTATATACTGCAGCGGACGGAGCACCTTAAGCCCAAATTAAAGTAAACGCTAACCGCGATTACGCAATGGCTGCCTAACCCTTTGGGGTGATGGTTGTCATTCCGTAGGCTGGACCTACGGTTCTGTGTGAGATGTTGGGAACTGGCTCAACTCATCAGCGACTAAGGTAATCAGTTCGATGTCCGTTTTACGCAACAGGCGTGAGCTACTGTCAATCGGATGAAACAGTGATAGCGTCGAACAGTGGAAAGGTAGCCGGCTGCCGATGTCGACTGTGATGGACTAAATAGTTGGATAAGCTGTAGGTGTATATGCGAGGTAGATTTTCTGGACACGGGTTCGAATCCCGTCGAGTCCACTCTTTGACTGTTGGAGGTTTTTTATGGTATCGTATATTCTATTAGGTCTTATGTACTTAGTGGGGTTCATCTTGGTGGAGTTTTGTACTGGGGGCTGTGCGTATGTAGGTTTTGGGCTTTTGCTTGGGGCTTTCGTTGGGCTTAGTCTGAAGATTATCAGGATGGATTCAGATCAGTTTAGTTCTGGAGGGTAGTGGTATATGGTGAGATATGGAGAGCCTCGTTGTGCGTTGGTGCGGTTGATGACCGATCCGAGAGTATCGGAGCTCATGCGTCAGATGTGTGATTACTGTTATGAGACATTTGAGCATTCGGTTAACGTGGCCTATCTGACGGCGGAGATTTGTCTTACTCCTTTGTGGGATGATTTCCGTGAGAACATCGGCATCCGTAGGGATGAGTTTAATGTGGATGATCTGGTGCTTGGTGCATTATTGCACGACATCGGTAAATTGGATATTCCGAAGAAGATCTTGGATAAGCCGGGGAAGCTTACGAAGCGTGAGCTGGAGATTATTCATCAGCACCCGAAGCTCGGTTATAATCGTTTGACGCAGTTGGGTGGTTTCTCTGATTTGACTTTGGATGTGGTGTTGCATCATCATGAGAAGATTGATGGTTCTGGTTATCCCGATGGTATTACGAACTGTGATGAGTTGGTGCAGCTCGTGGCGTTTTGTGATATGTATGATGCGCTTACGGCGAGTAGGTGTTATCGTGAGAGCATGACAATGCTGTCTGCCTATCGGATTCTGCGGGATGAGCATTTGGATCCGGATTTATTTCTGATGTTGGTCAGTTGTGATGATAGATGATGTGTTTATGATATTGGGTTAAGAGGTGCCTTTAGGGGTGCCTTTTTTCTTTGTGAATATTTTTATTGATTTTTTCATCAATAGTATTGACATAAAAATCAATGTGTGGTAGTATGACCATAGTTGGTAGAGGCGTGTAGGTTATCACAGGGTAAGGAGGCCGCTATATGGATAACAAGTTTTGGAATATGTTCGATTCGTTGGTAGTGTTCGATGTTGAGACCACGGGGCTCAATCCGAAGGCAGATCACATCACGGAGCTCTCCGCTGTATGTGTTCGTCAGGAGGATTCTGGTGTGGTTGAGCAGTTCACTGGTTATGTGAAGTTGCCGGAGGGTGTTCATCTTGATCCCAAGGTTTCGGAGCTTACGGGTATCACCGAGGAGAAGCTGGCTGCTGAGGGTAAGGATGTTGCGGAGGTGCTGGAGAGGTTCTTCGCTTTCTTCAAGGGAAGTACCTTGGTGGTGGCTCACAATGCGGCATTTGACCTCAGTTTCATCCGTGAGACTTGCCTCCGTCAGAATCGTGAGGATCTGCTTGAGATTATCGATGGGGCCGATTACCTTGATACCTTGACTGTGGCGAAGGACAGGGTTGTACCTCCACACAAGCTTGGTAATCTGATGGAGCTGTTTGGGGTTTCAGTCAGTGGTAATCTTCATGATGCGGCGGTTGATGTTCTTGGTTGTCTTGGGGTTCTTTATAAGCTGGCCGAGCAGAAGGATGATGTCATGAAGTATGTGGATGTGTTCGGATATTTTCCTTGGGCATCTCATCCACAGCTCAATGGGGTGACATTCATTCCGCAGGGCAAGACTGGTAATGATATTCCGTTGTATGAGCTTGTAGGTATCGAGGGTACCGAGGTTTCTGGTACGAATACCTGTAACTGAAAGGAGTAGTTATGATCCCAAGAAGAATAAAATCGGATGACTTAATAGGCCGTAAGTGTAAGCCGGTGAGAGCTATACAGAATGGTGCGGGGCATGGCATTACGCCGAGTACAATCTGCACGATTGTAACAGCCCATTATGGGGTGGAAGTCAAAACTGATCCGTGTCCGTGTTGTGGTCAGTATGCGGTGATATCGAGAATTGATCGAAAAGATCTGGAGCTTGTGGATTAAAAGTGTTGTGTAGGAGGGTGTTGATATGAGCAGACTTGAGTGGGTTTATCTTGCTAAGCCTTATGTGGATCCGGATGATGGTTTTTCTGATGAGGTGGTTCTGCTTGATACCGAGGGCCACATTCACACTGGTGTTTGGGATGATAACGAGCATTGTTGGAAGAGTGTGAAGGGTGAGGTTCTCACCGAGAAGTTTGTAGCTTGGGCGAGTTCTGGGCGTCTGCCCGAGAATCAGCCTCCGATGCGGTGGTGTAGTTAGGAGGTGCCTATGCCCGATTTTCAGGAGTTCTATATGAATGCCGTGGAGGGCATTGGGTGTGCTTTAGGTTGGATAGCAATATTATTAAGTTAAGACTCATGGCTGTCGAATTTGGGTTGAAAGAAATGATGGAGTGGCATGCGTAGATTAAACGTGAGGCAGGAAGCACACTACGCACCCGTACTTCAAGGAACCAATCGAAACGATGAGAATTTGAAGTGAACGCCTTGACTAAAAACATACGGCTCATTGTGATGTCGCAGAAATAAAACAGGGAATACTGTGATAAATCTTAACTTAATGATATTTGGTTGGATAGTGGTTTTGTTTTTGATCATAAGGGTGCTTAAAAAGTAGGGAGGAATTAATGATGAGCAATTTCCATGATTTATTGGTTCGTGCAAAGGGTAGTCGTTCGCAGGCACAGTTTGCGAAGGAGTGTGGTTTCAGTGCTGAGTATCTCTGCAGGCTTATGTCTGGTAAGGAGGTTTCTCCGAGGCTTGATACTCTTGAGTCGATAGCATGTCATTCGCATGGTGGTGTTTGTTTGAAGGATCTGGTTGAGGCGCTTGGTTATTCTCTCAATGATGTGAATAACGGGGCCAATGCCGAGGCTATGCGGGAGTTTTCCGAGGCGGATTTCGAGGTTGAGCTTGAGGGTGAGGTTAATCTTTTCCGTGATACCATTCTTGGTTTTGTGGGTAAGACTCTTGCCTATACGGATGTGTTCAATTCTCTTTCCGAGGCGGTTGAGTCTCTTGGGGAGAAGTATCTTGGAGTTGAGGTTCGTGATGTTGGTGGATATTATGGCAAGGACATCGCGGTGGCTGGTGTTGATGATGATCAGCTCGGTTACATGACTTTTGTTCTTACCGATACCCGTGATAATATCTGCAAGGTTGGTACGGCGTATGGTTATATCATCTTTACCACATCGACTGTGGATGGTGAGATAATGTGTACCGTGGTGGATGGTGGTACCGATGTCATCGGTCTGGAGCGTATCTATGGTGTGCGTGGTGATATCCTTGGTTTCCTTGAGAGGGGTGGTCAGGAGTCATCGGATCGTTTGGTTGTTATCAAGCCTTATGCGATGCACAGAGCCTCTGCGGCGGTGCTCAGCCGTCGTGTATCCGGTGAGGATGTTCAGACCATCACTACCGATATTGGTAGAGGGTTCTTTGTCGGGGAGCTCAGTATGAATAATGTGGCGTACTTTATGATTGATCATCGTAGATCACTCTTTGCTTGTCTTAAGTGCTTTGAGGCTGGTCTTGTCAGCAAGGCTTCGGACGTGCTGGACAAGTATTTCACGGATTGCTCTCATAACAGAGGGGATGCGATGGAGTTCCTTACGAGTCTCGGTATGATTTATGTTGATGGTCTTGGAGAGGATTTCATTCCTTGTGATGTCTATGATGATTGGCTTGTGGGTATTGTTAATCTCATCTCTCTGATCATGGAGTATGAGACTCACATCCGTTTTGATGTGTATACCCCGGATACTGTCAAGGGTACTCTTAAGGAGTATTTCACGAGGGATGTGGCCATTATGGCTGGTTGTTGTGGTGATTTCGAGCCTCTCACGGTTATGGATGTGATTGGTCGTTATGCGAAGAGCCTTGGTGTTGAGTCCTTTGGTGATATCTACTTTACCCACTTTGTGACGGAGTTTGCACCGATGAGATTCAGACCTAAGTTCACGGTTGCCAAGGAGAACTTTATGAACTGGCATTGGCTTGATGCTGGTGATACTCTCCCTACGGTGACGGGTGTATATGATTGTGTATTCAAGGATGGGCGTCGTGTGAGGTGTTTATACCTTGCCGATAAGGGGCAGTTCGTGGCGGCTCATAAGGATTGGTCGGATTGGATCAGTGGTTTTAATCCGAAGGCATTATCCTTGGGGTAATGTAGTTGGTTTATGGGAGGTTAGTTTTATGAAAGGCTCCAAGCGTGATAGGTGGTTTAAGGATGGTCTGAAGGTTTCACGGAGGTGGTATAAAAAGTTGTGGAATCGGAGGGTTCGTCACAGTCGGTTTTCGAAGGATGGGGGTTACTATAAGCGGCTTGCTGGGGAGTCTATGTGGGACGGTGTTTTATAGGTAAGGCTTGTGGGGCCGTGTTGTGTGGTTTCCAATGCGGTCTCACTTGTTACACAGGTTTGTTATGATTTGTTTTGTTTTTTGAGTCCTTTATCTTTGGTATTACATTTGTGCCTACGTAGTATAGTGGCAGTACATCTGCTTCCCAAGCAGGTAGTGCGAGTTCGATCCTCGTCGTGGGCTTATCAATGGGGTGGTTGCAACGAGTGTCTGTGGTGCATCACAGCGCTTGCCAAGTGGAAGCCACATTACAAGCATAGACCGATGCACTGGTCGAAGCCGTAGAGAGTTCGATTCTCTCCCCATTGTCGCCGACTTGCCAATGTCGTAAAACTTGGTGAGTGATACTTGCTCGAAGGCTTTGGATGTGTTAGTCAGGGTGGAAGTTAAAGGTGATACCCCTTGCTTGGAAAGTCTATTAAGTTTCGCTAACAGCCGAAGACAAAAAGGATTTACCCCACCTCGGTCACTTGCCCAATGTGATGGCGGAGAGGGAAAGGGAACACGGGATAGTGTAAAGACTAAGGGCAACTCGTTAGTACCTCGCCACGTCGGGAATCGTGGTATTTGCCTTTGTAGCACAATGGTAGTGCGGATGCATCGTAAGCATCAGGTTGTAGGTTCGAGTCCTATCGGAGGCTTTGCAAATAGGTGAGGGCGGTAGCTATTAACCACAATGAATAAAAAAGTTCCCCTTGTTAGTATTCATTTGCTCTCACCTTAATTTGCGGATATTATGGCTCTGTGGTTTATTGGGAACGATGAGGGTTTCACCTCATAGGAGCGGGTTCGAGTCCCGTGTGAGTCTTTGTGTCGGGTGTAGGGCCTATACAGTTTTGCAAGGCTGGGTAAGGCCAAGATAGGTCGTCGGTTTAATCAACCGATTAAAGCGGATAAACCGATTAGTTATCCGTATCCTATCGGTGGGTTCGATTCCCCAAGTGTTAGCCATACACGATTCAGGGCGGGTGCGCTCGGCACACCTTAGGGATGTAGCTCAGATGGGAGAGCTTTACCGTATACTGTTCTTAAGTCATTCGTAATCGCGAGTGCGGATGGTGGTTTGGAACTGGACGAAGTGGTCATAGGTTCGAGTCCTGTCATCCCTTGATGTTGGGGTAGCTACCTAACTATGTGAGCGTGGCGGAGTCCTCACAGAAAATGACAATGCTACGGTGTTGATGCACCGTAGAGTCGCACATGGGGGTATAGCTCTAACTGGAGAGATCGACTGCCTTGCAAGCAGTAGGTTGTGGGTTCGAGTCCCACTACTTCCATTGGGCATGGTTGGTTAGTATCTCGGTTGGTCCTGTGGTGGGACGCTTGGGAAACCAAGAGACCGGTTCGACTCCGAGCTGAGAGAAAGCCGACCTAAACCCTATATGGGGCATTAGCTCAGTTGGGAGAGCGCCTGCCTTGCAAGCAGGATGTCAGGAGTTCAAATCTCCTATGTTCCATTTAAGCCTCGAATGAGTGTGGTGATCATTTGGGGTGAAATCCGGGCTACTGGTAAGAGGGCGCGGTTGAAATAATGAGATGCCTTGTCGTAGTGGTGTATGAGAACGATGTGTGGACAACCACTCAAGCACATCTTCATCGGGTAGCCCGTTCAAAGCATCTTCTCTTACCACCGGCTGATATAGCTCAACTGGAAGAGCGTTTCCTTTACGGAAGAGGTTGTGGGTTCGAGTCCTGCTGTTGGCACGAACCTGTGGAGAGATCGTTTAGGCGTTTAACGGATCAATTCACAGGGCGCGGAGCGCAAAATAACGCCAATGAGATTGTGAGTATCTTATTCAGAAAAGAATTAAAAATCTGGGATGCTATGGTGGTGTAAATTGGCAGCCGCTGGGAGCCGGGGTGCTCCCGATTCTTAAGAGCTGGAGAGCCCGTCGAGGGTTGGACGGCACACTGAGGAATGCAGGTTCGAGTCCTGCCCATAGTCCGAAGCTGGCTCTGTAGCTTAGTGGTTAAAGCGCCTGCCTGTCACGCAGGAGATCGTGGGTTCAAATCCCATCGGAGTCGTTGGCCTAATAGTTTAATGGAGGATATTTTAAGCGCGTAGAACGGCATTATGTCATAAAGCTGGTAGAGGTTCGATTCCTCTTTAGGCCGTTAAAAAACACGATGACAAGATAATTTGCTGGAGTTAACTGCAAGGGTAGGATATTGGGTAATCAGCAAAACCTTAGTCCGAGAGTAGCAGAGAGAGTTTTTGAAGCCGTGTTTCTCTCAATGGGGCTGTGGTGCAATGGGAGCGCAGATGCTTTGCAAGCATAAGGTTATGGGTTCAAGTCCCATCAGTTCCATTTGGTTGTACCGGATATTCTGGTGGTGCGGGTTTAAGGGCAGCCAAAAATGCAGTCGATGTCCAAAGGGACAGACCTGTGTGGAGCAGGTAGGTGAACATCACCGAGGGGAAGTATGAGGTCGCGACTCAGAAGAAACCGTTCACGTAGACATTTAGTTGTCTGGCTGCAACTTTCGGGATATAGCGCAGTTTGGTAGCGCACTACACTGGGGGTGTAGGGGCCGTGGGTTCGAGTCCCGCTATTCCGATGAGTCGGTGATGAAGTCCGAAAAATGGATTCATCGGCGGAGTGTCGAGTACAAAAGTGTGAACAAAAGCGACACGGTTGCGGTTAGCTTCACACGCGCCGCAACTTTACGGGATGTGGCTCAGATGGTAGAGCGCCGCGTTCGGGACGCGGAGGTCGCAAGTTCGAATCTTGTCATTCCGAGCGGGGGTGAGAACAAATATACCTTCCCTAATGAGGTGTCTGTTTATCAGGTGTTTCAGGCCAAAATGGTGATTCGTGGTAGGCACCGTACCTTAACGGTGCACATTTTAGGAGGTGCAAATGGAACCTTTAATCATTCTCTTGGTGATTCAGATTTGGGTTATACTCTTATACAGGCCTAAGGAGGAATCGATGTACGAGAACTGGCATTCCGATTATGGTTGGAGGCCGTCATCCAAGTGTGGTAAGCACGGGAGTCGGATGCATCGTAGGCATCATTAGTTTTGATTTGTAGCCCTCTGGAGTTTGCGGACTGACAGTGAAGGAACCTCTGTTTTCGGACATGTTAAGAAAGGCATTGATCGTGGGGATGCTCAGACGTGGGCGTGGCAAAAGCTGGGGAGGCACCCTTGGCGAGGTGGTTCGAATCCGCCGATCCCCTTTTCTATTTTGTTTTGAGATGGTGTGGCATAGGAGATTTGTATGGCGCTTACGAATAATAATCTTGAGTTAATCAAGGCTGTAGCAAAAAATGACATACATGGAGCAAGAACGGCGGCTTTGGCATCTCTTGTGGAGGATACATCGAAGAAAAATGCCGACTTGGTGAAGTATTATCGTAAGCTTCTTGTTGGTAATGCAAGTGTTCTTATGTCCAATCTGCCGAGTGATATGCAGACGTTCCTTGTTGGTAGTGCTCCCGGTGGATTTAGGGTGGATCGTTACTATGTCAGGGAGAGTGAATCTGCCGTTGTTGATGACATAGTGAAGATGAAATATGTTGCTGATGAGATGTCGCTCAGGGGTATCCCATACAAGAATACGACGCTCTTATATGGGGAATCGGGAACAGGTAAGACAGAGTTGGGTAAGTATATAGCCTACAGGCTCAACTTACCGTTCTTCTATATATCGTTTTCGTCTATGATCGATTCGTATATGGGTGGTACTGCAAAGAATATTCATAAGGTGTTTGAGTTTTGCAATTCCGTTCCGTGTGTGTTGATGCTCGATGAGGTTGATTGTGTGGCCACGAAGCGAAGCTCTGGTGGTGGTAAAGGAGCGGATGGTGAGTTGGAGAGGACAACGATCTCTATTATGCAGGAGCTTGATAGGCTGCCTAATCATGTAGTGTTGATTGCGGCCACGAATCGTCTTGATATTGTGGATGAGGCTCTTATGAGAAGGCTTTCAATAAAGCATGAGATTAAGAGTATGGCCACGGTAGAGCTCGATGCCATGATACGGCAGTATATCAAGGCAACCGATACAGAAAAGTATGTGGATGAAGGTACCATCGCGGACCTTGCTACGACATATCGGAATCCGGGGGAGGTAATGCCGGAGCTTATCAAGTTTATAGGTAAGGCTATTTTTGAGGATAAGAAAGATGAGATAGTGTTGGATGATAGTGATGTGAATGTGGATACAGGTGTTTGGGAAGTGACCTATACATGGAGATCCAATGTGGCTGCCGAGACGGAGGAAGATGCTATTGTGATAGCAAGGCATAATCGAAGCAGTTATATGACTAAAGGGTTTACGGAAGAGTATTCGGCCAAGAAGGCGGACTTTCTGTATCCGAATTGAGTTCCATCCATTGTGTTTATATCCGCTTGGTGTAACTGGTAGCACGGCGGTCTCCAAAACCGCAGGTAGGGGTTCGAGTCCTTTAGTGGGTGTTATGACGGTGTAAGCCTAATGGTAAGGCAACGGTTTGCTAAATCGTGAGTAGGCATTTGGTTGCTGTGGTGGTTCAAGTCCACTCACCGTCGTTTCAGTTTTATTGGGAGTCCAAGGAGGTGAGTGTTCTGGTTTGGACTCTTTTGTATTATTAGATGTGTTAACTTGCCGATGCCCTATGGTATCGGTGCCTTTCAGTTCAGTGAGGTGATTTATTGTGTTTAGTAGAAACATTGACTTGAAGAGGGTTATGCTGTATGGGGGTTTGAGTGATTCAGAGTATACGGAGGTCTTGTCTGATATTGAGGAGCAGAATAGGCAGATTCTCTTGATGGCATCTTTACTCGCGGTAGTTCTTATCGGGTGTATGTTTGTGATTTCGCTCTTTGTGGGTGAGTTTACCGGGGCTACTGTTGTGTATGGTGTTGGATGTCTGGTTTCGGTGTTGGTGTTGCTTCTGACGGCGTTTGTGGTGCCTCGGCGTTTGGGTTTAACGCACTTGCTTACGGCGATTTGTGTTGAGGTGTATCTCGTTTATGGGATTTTTGTGAGTGGTATCGTGAATACGGATTTCCCGGCGGTCACTTTCGTTGTTATGGTGGTGTTCATGTCTTTGTTGTTCATTAAGCGGCCGGTATATCTCATTTCGCAGGTTTTCTTGAGTTGTGCTTTTTACTCCGTTTTGATTTGTTATACAAAGTCGGATTCCACGATTCGTTTGGATCTGGTTAATGTTATGATTTTTTGGTTGTTGGCATGTGTTTGGGGCAGTGTTAGTACCTGTCAGCGTATGCGTGCTGCGTATGTGCATAAAAAGTTGTTTGAGTTTAACGAGGTGGATCAGTTAACGCGTTTGAAGAATCGGAACTGTTATGAGTTGAATCTTGGTGGTTATGCGTCTATGTATCGCAAGAGGATTTGTTGTGTTTATGTCGACGTGAATGGTTTGCATCAGCTCAATAATTCCAAGGGGCATGAGGCTGGAGATGAGATGCTTAAGTTCACGGCGGATCGAGTCATCCGTTATTTTGGCTTTGAGCATGCCTATCGTGTTGGTGGTGATGAGTATGTGGTATTCGTCTTGGATACTGCAACGGAGACTGTATCTGGTTATGTGACCGACATGATTGAAGAGGTTGAGGAGGCTGGTTATTCTTTGTCTGTTGGTATTAGTCATACAGATGGTGTGTGCAAGATCAAGGATTTGGTTCGTGAGGCGGAATCTAAGATGTTTCGGGCCAAGGATGCGTATTACAAGAGAGTTGGTACCACGCGTTAGTTTGGTATATTTTATGTTGTTAGGAGTTCTGTGATGGATAAGAGAATGGTTGAATTGTTTGCTGGTGTTGGTGGTTTCCGTCTTGGGCTTGACAGGCTTAAGTCTGGTTGGGATACTGTATGGTTTTCGCAGTGGGAGCCGGGGGCGAAGAAGCAGTGGGCACATGATTGTTATGTAAGTCACTTTGGTGATTGCAAGGATTTGAAGGGTGAGTATCATACTGGGGAGGATATCTCCACGGTTGATAAGAATTTGATACCCGACCATACCTTGCTGGTGGGTGGCTTCCCATGTCAAGACTATTCGATCATGAATCGTGGTCGTGAAGGTATGGTGGGCAAGAAGGGTGTTCTTTGGTGGCAGATTTATGCCATTCTTGAAGCCAAGAGGCCTGCCTTTTGTATGTTTGAAAATGTTGGGCCGTTGCTTTCTATGCCCGTGAATCAGAAGGGGCGTGACTTCGCGACTCTTTTGTGGTGTTTAAATAATCTTGGTTACTCTGCAGAGTGGCGTTTGATCAATGCTGCGGAGTATGGTGGTTGTCAGAAGCGTCGCCGTGTGTTCATCTTTGTGTGGCGTAATGATACGAATTATGGTGGTTCTGTTAAGCCGGTTGCGTTTACGGACGCTTTCGGTTTACTTACACAGGATTGTCTTATGCAGAAGGCGTTTCCCGGAGACTTGTCTGGTATGATTTATACTGGTGAGTTGCCGGCGGATGTCAATGATCTGCAGGATAGTTTTTCTTTTGATTTCCGTTCTTCAGGTGTTATGGTTGATGGGCTTTTCCATACTGTTGATGTGGATTGTTTTGGGGATATTCCTTGTGGTACGCTTGGTAGTGTTCTTGAGACTGGTGTAGCGGAGGAGTTCTTCATTGATGAGCCTTTGAAGATTGATAAGTTGCGTTATTTCAAGTCTGCGAAGACTGTGGAGCGCAAGGCCAAGTATGGGCCTAATGAGACCTATCTATTCTCGGAGGGGAACATTCCATTCCCGGATAGGTTGGATGCTCCATCTCGTACAATGATTACCTCCGAGGGTACATTCTCTCGCGAGAGTCATATCGTTCTTGATCCCGAGAATTCTCGTTATCGTTTCATCACTCCCATTGAGGCTGAGAGGCTTCAGGGTTTTGATGATGACTGGACTCATTATGCTGTGGGTGGTGTTGAGGTGCCCAAGCGAATGCGTTATTTCTTCATGGGTAATTCGTTAGTTGTTCCGATGATTACTCGTATGGGTAAGGTGCTGGATGAGATTATTTCTCATGAGGCCTGATTGTAGTGAGGTATATTTATGGCTGACAGTAGCATTAAGGAGTGGGTGTCGCAGGAGTGTCCTCAGTGTGGGGCGAGGCTCAAGGTAGCGCCGGGTGCCACTCATGCGAGGTGTGCTTATTGTGGTAATGAGATACACCTTGATAACAGTATCGTTGATTATCCCGGCCAAGTGGATTATGAGGGGGATCCCGATAGTGGTGTGGAGAGAACTGTAGTTGATAAGACATTTGGCAGGCGAGTGTTATTGCCTGTCATTGTTATCATCTTATCTATTTTCGGGGCCTTGTACGGGTTTGTGTTTGTTCTGCAGAATTCAATCAAGTCCGTGGGTGATTCGGCATCACATTCGACGGGTACCTCTGTGGAGGTTGTGGATCCTTTTGAGCATATTGAGATGTCCATTACGGGTGTGTCGGGTTCTGGTTATGTTCGCTTTGAGAATGAGTGTCCCAATGATTGGGGTGTGAGTCTTGTTTCTTCGAGTTATGGTGGCGTTTCTAATGGTGATACCATAGTGGTAAAACTTACACAGTCATCTTCGGGAGCCGAGAAATTTGTCCTTACAACGAAGGAACACGAGTATTTGATTGAGGGGCGGCCGGAGTATAGCAATGATTTGTCATCATTGGATGATGAGGCCTTTGCGAATATTATGTCGGTGGCTGTTGGGGAGATTACTTATAGTAACTTGGCCTTTTATGGTTTCAGTGATTTCACTATGGGTGAGCCTCGGTATATCGGGTACATTGGTTTGGTCAAGTCGGACAAGTCTGATAGTCGATTGATTATGGTGTTCGAGGTTGACACGGAGTGCAAGGGTGTCAGCAAGACTTTATATGTGCCGGTATGTTTTAATGACTTTGTTTGTACCGAGGATGGATATTATAGTCTTGGTTGGACTCCGATGTTGTCATTCACGGGTAGTGGTGTTTGTAAGTTGAATGATGATGTGTGGGATTCGAGAGTGTATGGTTTTGAGAGTTCAGAGGAGCTCAGAGGTGCGTTGATTATGAATATGCAGCTTGAGTGGGAAGTGAATGATGCTCTGACATTTTAGTGAGGTTGAGGAGTTGGATAGGTTGCGTTGTATAGATTTGTTTGCGGGCATAGGTGGAATACGACTGGGTTTTGATCAGGCGTTTGATCATGAGTTGGATACGGTCTTTGTTTGTGAGAATAATGCCAAGGCTGTGAAGACCTATACAGCGAATTTCCATGATTCGTTTGAGGTGGCTGGTGATATCCGTAAGGTTGATGAGAAGGATATTCCCCCATTTGATATCTGTCTGGCGGGTTTCCCTTGTGTTGCATTCTCGGCGTTGGGCCATCGTTTAGGTTTCAAGGATCTCTATCATGGAGATAATCGTGGTATCCTTTTTATGGATGTGGTGCGCATCTGTGATTATCATAAGCCCAAGGTTATCTTCTGTGAGAATGTGAAGGCGCTGCTTACGCATGATGATGGCCATACTTTCGCAGTTATACAGGAGGCTTTCGAGGCCTTGGGGTATAGGATGTTCTATCAGGTTCTTGATAGTGTTCACTATGGAGTTCCGCAGACACGTTCGAGGGTGTATATGGTGTGTTTCAGAAATGACATTGCCCCGGATATGTTTGTTTTCCCATCTGCGTTTGGTAAGCGCAAGTGTTTGAATGATATTCTTGAGGATGCTCCGATTTCATCCAAGTATTTTTTGTCACAGACTTATGTGGATTATCTGAAGAGGCGTAAAGCCGAGCATGTAGCCAAGGGTAACGGCTTTGGTTATATCGTGAGGGACTTGAACAGCAATGCTGGTGCGCTGCTGTGTGGTGGTAATGGACATGAGCATAATCTGATCGTAGATAAGCGTGGGATATCTGATGGGGATGCTGCATATAAAGGGGAGATGAATAGTGAATACTTACGCAAGATGACTCCGAGGGAGTGGATGCGTTTACAAGGTTTCCCGGATGATTATAAAATCGTGGTTTCGGATACGGATATCTATAGGCAGTTGGGTAATTCAGTGACCGTACCCGTCATTCGGGCCATTGCGGAGTATATTAGAGATGTGTTGGTTACCCCATCGGGGGATTTTAATAATTTTTAGGAGGTTGATGTATGTTAGACAATCGTATTTTTACTTCAGAATCAGTTACAGAGGGCCATCCGGATAAGGTGTGTGATATCATTTCGGACACCATTCTTGATGCTTGTATGGAGCAGGATCCTACGAGCCGTGTGGCGTGTGAGACTATGGCTTGTACAGGTTTCGTGGTAGTTACGGGTGAGATTACCACCAAGGCACAGCTTGATGTGCCGCAGCTTGTGCGTGATGCTGTCAAGGAGATTGGGTATGATGATTCTGCCCTTGGTTTTGATGGCAACACTTGTGCCGTGATGGTTGCTCTTGATAAGCAGTCACCCGATATTGCTATGGGTGTTGACATGGCGTATGAACATCGTCTGGGTGATAAGTTTGGTGATGACCTCGATAGAGGTGCAGGTGATCAGGGCATGATGTTCGGTTATGCCACCAATGAGACTGAGGAGTATATGCCTCTCCCCATTTCCCTTGCTCATCGTCTGACAAGACGTCTTGCGGAGTTGCGTAAGGAGGATATCCTTTGTTATCTTGGTCCTGATGGTAAGAGTCAGGTGTCTGTTGAGTATGATGAGGCTGGCAAGCCCAAGCGTATCGAGGCGATTGTCATCTCCACACAGCATGCCGCTGGTGTTGATAATGATGTGCTTCGTGCCGACATCAGAGAGAAGGTCATCGATGCTGTTATCCCGGTGGAGTTGATTGATGAGCGTACCAAGATTTTCATCAATCCTACTGGTCGTTTTGTTATTGGTGGGCCGCAGGGTGATGCTGGTCTTACTGGTCGTAAGATAATCGTTGATACCTATGGCGGTATGGCGCGTCACGGTGGTGGAGCGTTCTCTGGTAAGGATTGCACCAAGGTTGACCGTTCTGCGGCGTATGCGGCGAGATATGTTGCGAAGAACATCGTAGCAGCAGGCCTTGCTGATAGATGTGAGATTCAGCTCTCTTATGCTATCGGTGTTGCGAATCCTACATCCATCATGGTGGATACTTTCGGTACTGGTGTTGTGGATGATCAGGTTCTTGTTAAGGCCATCGGTAAGGTGTTTGATTTACGCCCCGGTGGAATCATCAAGATGCTCGACCTCAGAAGACCTATCTATAAGCAGACTGCTGCCTATGGTCACTTTGGAAGAACTGATATTGATCTTCCTTGGGAGAGATGTGATAAGGTTGATGCGTTACGCAAGGAGGTTGGTCGTTAATGAACTGTGCGGAATGTGTTTATTGGAATCCCGATGATGACTGTTGTGATGCATTTGAGTGCAATGGTACGGAGTGTGTGTCGTTGCCGTGTGAGCAGCCGGATGGTTCTGTGATACCTGTGACCTCTTATATGATTACCATTCTCTGTGGTAAGTCTGCGAGTGGCAAGGATACGCTTCTGCGTGAGTTGGTTAAGCGAGGGGATTTTGTTCCCCTTGTGTCGACCACCACGAGGCCTCCGCGTGAGGGTGAGGTTGAGGGCAAGGATTATTTCTTTGTCAGCCGTGAGGAGTTCGAGAAGCGCAAGGCCGAGGGCAAGTTTGTAGAGGTGCGTTCTTACAACACTCTTGTTGGTGGGAAGAAGGATGTGTGGTTCTATGGATTGGAGAAGCAGGAGCTTGAGGGGTGCAAGGACTATGTGGTCATCTTGGATTTGGGCGGTGCCGAAGAGTGCAGGCGTCACTACGGCAAGTCTAATACTCTCATCTTTTATGTGGATGCCCCGGATGCGTTGAGAAGGAAGCGTGCGGAGTCACGAGGATCCTTTGATGATACAGAGTGGAATCGTAGGCTGCTCGATGATGATGTGGTGTTCTCGGATGACCGTGTTATGGAGGTTTGTGACATGACCATCAATAATGTGGGTTCTGTGGAGACCTTATTAAGTGGTTTTGATGATGCTTTTGAGCATTTCACTAACCGCAAGTGATGTGGCTACAGGCCGTTGGGATTCCAATCGCTGGTGTTAAGATGAGTGCTTGACACGCTTTGGTGGGGAGGAAGATATGTTGTTGGTGATATTTGCAATACTCATATACTCGTTCATTCTGACCGTAGTAACGTTGTATAAGGATTCTTCAAGTTATTATTGTGTAGATGCTATAGATGTCGTTACAGCGGGTCCGGTATGTTGGGTGGTTGTTTTAATCTTTGCGGTATTAAAGCCTTTCCTTAAGAGCAGAACGGGTAAGGAAAAAGAGTATAAGATAAAGTCATCTAAGTATATACAGAAAACGGTAAAGAAGATTGTTACCATATATCGAAAGACCTTGCAAAGACGAGGATGGGAACCTGATTATATTGATTTCTCAATGTATCGTGGGGAATTTAATGTCAATGATGTTGAAGGTTGGGATGTGCTTATGGTTAAAAGAGCCAGATATGAATTTCTGAATAACCGTTTTGAGAGCCTCATGTGGCATCAAAGAGAGGAAACCGTAGAGGAGTTAAAGAAATATTTTAGTGAAGCTACGGATTACGATGGATATCATAAGTCTCCGATTTATGTGGTTAATTAGTCAAGGTTTATCATGGAGTAATGGGATGCTGATACTGCCGATCAAGAAAAAGTGGTTTGATATGATACTTTCCGGTGAGAAAAAGGAAGAATACCGGGAGATAAAGCCTTATTATCAGACAAGGTTTAAGAATGTGTTCGCAATGTATCCGTACTCATATATCCCTACAGGACTGGATACCCATGAAATCATGTTCCGCAATGGCTACAGTGCCGGTTCACCATCCTTTATAGCAATCTGCAGCCTTGATATAAAGCAGGGCAGACATGAATGGGGTGCTTTGTCCGGTGTTGATTACTATGTGCTTACCATAGTGGGTATAAAGTTGGCAGGAAATCCTTGATGTATTCTTGTGCCTTTGGGTTTAACTTAATGGCGCTGGGATTCCAATGGTGTGGTATTAGGGGAGGCTTTGTGTGAGTGATTGGGTTGAATACAGTCCCCTATATTTTAGGCTCTGTCTTGAGGGGTTCAAGGCGGGGCCTTTTTGTATTTTTTGAGTTATGTAACTTTTGTGTATTTATGTAAAGCGTGATTATTTGAGGAGGAATGGTTATGCGTAAAGTTTGGCTTGTTCTTGCTGGTGTTATGATCCTTGGTTTGATTGGTGGTCTTGTTGGTTATCTGCGGTCAGGTGATTATGCAAGGGTTGATATCTGATGTGGAGGTGTTGGTGATGAAGAAGTCAGTTATGGTTGCAACTGTTGGAGCAGCATTGATGCTTTCTCTTACTGGTTGTCATATAGGTGTCGAGGAGGCAGACACAGCGGCACAGTATGGTGTAGAGACCGTGGGTGTTGGTGTTGATGCTCTTAAGGATGGTGTTGAGGATGTGAAGAATGGTGTTGAGACCATTAAGGATGGTGTGGAGACCATCCGTGAGGGTGTCGATACTGTTCGTGATGGCGTTCAGGATGTGAAGGACAGTGTTCAGGATACGAGGGATACTGTGGGTGGTACGAATTAGTTGGATAGTGAGGTGTTGGTATGATTAAGGTTTCGGATGTGTTCAAGGGGATACCTAATGAGTCGGGTAGTGATGCCTCTGGGTTTACTACGTGTGGCTGTTTTGGTGCCTTCGTGTGTGTTAAGAATGCTGGTGGGGCCTTGTGGGAGACGCGAGTCATCTTCCACGGGCGTTTTTCGGATGGTAACAAGCGCACTTGGGCGTGTGAGAAGTGTGATGTTCCCTTTGAGGGTGTTGAGCCGGAATCTTACATAGCCACCGTTGGTAAGGTCTTGAGGGGTGAGAGCGTTTGGCATTTCATCAACTTGAGGTTTGTTTCTTTTGTGTGTGATTCGGATGAGACGGCCAAGATGGTACAGGGTTATGCACAGACTAATCCTTGTTTTGCTGGTTATGGCACTTACTGGGTTGCTGTTGTGGATCCGATGTCACAGCGTTGGTTCTCAAATATCTTTGTTAATGATGCGGAGGGTGAGAAGTTGCTCAGCTTCCGTGATTACAGAGGTGGTTGGGGTTCTGGTTATGGTGCTCTGCAGGGTGTTGAGGGTGCTGTGGTTAAGCAGATGGGTGAGAGTGGTGGACCTTTGGAGTTTGGTAAGGTTTCCGAGCTTTTCCCGGAGTTCAAGAGTTTGAGTGTGGAGGCTGCCGAGGCTTTGAAGGCGCATCCGTCTGTGAAGATGTCCAATCATCCCACAACTCTTTCGAAGGATCATCCTTTGGCATTTTTGTGTTTGAAGATCGGTAACTATTATGCTGAGGATTCTAATCTTCTTGCGTGGGCGAAGTCCAATGCGATTATCCTTGACACGGATTTTTCGGATGATACCATTAAGGCTTTCGGTGAGTGTCTTGCGGCTAAGCCGGCGGAGGAGTTGGGCAACTTACTTGAAGGTGCAATGAAGGATCCGGAGCCGAAGAATGCTGAGGATGACTTGTTGAATGATCCGAGTGTTATCGATGGTGTGACTGGTATCAAGCAGGTATGGGAGAAGTTGTATCGTGATAAGCGTGTAGGTGTTGTTTGTCATGAGGGTATCCTTACGATTTCGAAGCGTGAAGTATCTCTTGTTAGTGATGCCGTGTATCATCCGTTTGCTGAGGTATTTAGTGGGCGTTTGAGTTGGTATGCTGACGGTGGTTATAGCATGGAGGATTTGAATCTCTTTAGTTCTGATGGATCTCTGCTCGTTAGTTGGGTGCCGATGCTTCATGCGATGCTCTCGCGTTGGACACTTACTGCACCTCTCGTTGAGGAGACCCATGCCTTTCAGACATTTTCCAATATGTGGAAAGGTGGATTGGAGAAGTGGGTTAAGAGTGTTGTTATACAGGGTTATAAGTTGGGTGCGCAGATTTCTGATATTGTGGATCTGTTCTGCCGTACCTCTTTGGTATATAGTTATGGTTATGGTCAGTTATTCTTGCAGGGTTATGATACCGTGAAGGATAGTTCCGTGGATGTCAATGCTCTCAAGGTGGAGATTATGGACGATACTGAGAGTTGTAGAGCCTTGCAGGTTGCATTCCCCGATTGGAGTGTGAAGCGTAAGGATGCGGTCATCGTTACATCTTCTGTGGGTAGTTCTTCTACTGATAGGTTCATCAATGTTATTTCTGATAAGGCCAAGTATGGTGCAAGGCCGGTGTTTGCTTATCAGTTGTTGATGGATGATATTATGCGTTCCAAGGCTTCTGGTGAGCAATATAAGTTCGATCCGGATTCCGTTCCTATTGGTGTTGGTATGGATGGTATTCCGTTTCGTCTTGGTTTGAAGGATTTGATTACGGACCTTATCATTCGTGCTGGTTCTCGAAGTGGTAAGGGCGTCCTTACACAGTATATTCTTACATGCGTTATGCTGTATGGTGGTGAGCCTGTTTACATCGATGGTAAGCCGGATACTATTTTCAGTTTGATTTCCTTGTTTGATTCCTATGGTATTCCGTTTGTTGGTGGTGATACCACCAAGACCGGACCGGGTGTACTTGGTGATAAGCTGTGGGAAGGTGGAACAGTTGAGCATGATCTCGAGAATGAGTATGATGAGTTCTTTGATGAGTTGTGGGCGCCGGTGCGTGGTTTGTCGGGTTTTGTTAATCAGATGGAGGTGCGTCGTTGCTTGTCTGCTATCAAGGCTATGTCATTGTTCCATCAGGCTTTCAGTCGTGGTAATGGTTTGACGGGTACACTTATTTGTGATGAGTGTTCTGCACAGTTTTTCAAGAACATCGGTGATTACGCTGGTAGGATTCAGGCCGCGACCAAGGAGGTTGGTTCGAAGCTTGAGGCTCTCAAGAAGAAGGGTGATGATGTCAGTGCTTGGCAGCGTTTGTATGACTGGTTGTCCTCAATCGATTATGCATTGAGTGATGTTGTTCGGTTGCCTGCTGGTATTCATAACACCTTTAATATGTATGGTGCTACGGTTATCATGATTGGTCAGAAGGGAACTGCCGAGAAGGGCTCTGTTGAGGTTGGTGGTATGGATATGTTTAACATGCCTACTCGTCACACCTTGATTGGCCGTGAGATGGTTGGTACCGAGTCGCAGAGGTCCTTTACGACTACGAGTGATTTGCATGTACCGGGGCGTTTGCCTTATGCACAGGTTATTGATACTGGTGTGTTCTGTTGGGCCGAGAAGGATCTTACGCTCGAGAGTGCGAAGGGTACTGTGTTTAGGTCTGGTTTGTTACTTACTAAGAATGATGTACCTCCAACGAGAGATGCATTGTACGAGAAGATTAAGTCTCGTACTTTGATTGAGGGTAAGGGGAGTTTTGCTGAGCCTATTGTTGCGAGGGCAACTCGTGGTGCATCCGAGGAGGATATACAGGAGTTGTTGGATCAGCTTTATGTTACCGAGGGGTTGGCGCAGCATTTGAGTGATTTTGGAATCACGGTTGCTGTTGGTCAGCCTAACCCGTTGGTAGAGTTCAAGGGTTTTACCGAATATTGTTTGGCTGTTACTGGTCAGACTTTGGAGAAGAAGCATGCGGTAGCGGATTGGTGTATCAATTATCTTGCTTCGCTTGGTTTCACGGGTGACTTGGTTCGTGGATATCTTTTTGATGATCGTGTGCCGGTTCTTACAAAGCATTGTAGTTGGGTTTCTCGTCTTGGTGGTACCACAGCCGGGCCTGCAACGCCCGTAGGTGTGGGTAAGATAACTTTCGAGTCTGCGGATGGTAAGGTTGTTGAGACGCCTGCTGCCGGATCTGTCAAGCCCGTGGTTCAGCCGGTGTCTATGGCGCAGCCCGTGGCCCCGGATATTCCGATTAAGTTCGAGGAGCCGACGACCAAGCTCAAGCCGGTTGAGAGTATGCCGCCCGTGGTGGATGATGGTGGCATAACTTTTGAGACGGTGAGCAGGGATAGCGGTGTGCCTAATGCGAGTGTTCCGAATGCATCTGCAGGGGTTGTATTTGAAGATGTAGGGGCTGGAGCAGGTGGTGCAACTCCTATTGTGGATGTTCCGGTGTCTGATTCGGCTTCTGTTGGTGCCGCAGGTGGTGGGGTTAATCCTACCGTGGGTGGTGCTGGTCCTGTTGTTAATTCCGCTGATGTAGGTGGTGGTAATATGTTCGGAGCCGCTGTTGGATCTGTAGATGCGGGTATGCCCGTAGTGAGTGTTTCGTATTCTGACGGTGTGTTTACCTCAAGGCGTTATCAGAAGCTGATGCGTGATACGAGTCCTGCGGGGCGTCATAAGGCCTTGGAGTATGTTTGTGGTTGTACGGTTGATGCTTTGGTGAGCAGCCTTGGTGATGATTATGCCGTGGTGCGTGGTATGAAGTTCCATAATAACGGTGTTGAGATTGGTGGCAAGTTCTATGGTATGGCTGGTTTCTATGATCGTTTGGAGCTTTATCAGATGGCACAGCGTTTTGGTAATATCACTTGGTTGATGTTCAGTGAGGGTGCGTATAGGAGTCTTGTAGCATTGCGTGGTTTGATCTGCAATGATTTGTTTGAGATGTTTCCGGCGCTCAACTCGGTTCAGGTGGCCGATAAGGTTTACAGCCGTGAGATGTGTACCGAGGAAGCCAAGGATGCTTCTGATCGTCGAGGGTTTGGTAGACGTCTTGAGGGTGCGAAGCTTCGTTTCGGTGGGCTTAGGCGTAGGATCACAGCCAAGGAGGGTATGAAGAGTCCGGCGAAGGCTGCTTGGAAGGAATCTTTGAATGCGGGCCTTACGGATCACATGAAGAAGCTGTTCTCTGATGGTCATACTTTCCGTGGGATTGCCTTCAGTGTCATTGGTGGGTTGTTTGTAAGATAATGTTATATCGAATTTGGGTATATTTTGGTTGACAAGAGCCTCTTTATGTGCTATATTAAGCATGTAGAGAGGCTTTGTTAGTTATTAGACATCTTGGAGGTGCTTATGTTTACTGGTTCTGATTTGAGAGCGATTAAGAATTTCGCGGAGGAGAATTTCGAGAAGGCTGGGCAGGGTGAGGATGCCGTTACGGTTGATATTACGATGCCGGATGGGGATGAGGTATCTTGTACATCGGTGTGGTTTGATAGGACTGGCAGGTTTCCGTTGAATGATTATGATGCGGTCAAGGAGTGGGGGCTCGTTGGTGTTATAAGTTACATCAAGACCGTGGAGAGCTGTCTGGCTGTTGCGAAGGTTTCGAGTTAGGGTTGTTTGGTTTTTGATCGGAGGGAGAAAATATGGCTAAGCTGCGTGTGAATGAAACTCTCAATAGTGTGCGTGATGCGGGGCTCTATATGAGTGAGCAGGACTATAAGGACCTCTTGGAGGCCACTATGTGTGTTGCCCACATTCATGAGGGCTCTATGGCTGACTTCAAGAATTTGAGTGTTAGGGCAAGGAAGGTTCTTGATAGGCTTGGTGAGATCATGTTTGATGCTATGAATGATGATCCCAATATGTTTATTGGGAGCATGAGGGTTCATCTGCTTAGTCAGTTGTTTGCATATCGTTGGTCTCATTCCAATCGTGTGTTTATGCTGGATAAGGATTTTGCGGAGGCTCTGTTGGCTACGGATGGTATCAGCTTGAGCCGTTATTCATATGAGCATCTTCCTTGGGATACTTTCGTTCTGCAGTTTGAGGGTACTCCGCTGGAAGGTCAGTTTGATGATATTGAGTGGGTGGCTTGTTATGCGGCGCCTACTAATCAGTTGTTCTTTAATCTCTGTAGTCGCCGTGGTATCGAGTGTGTTATGATCCCCATTAAGGGTGGGGATGCGCCCGAGGATATCGTGGTGGATAATTTGGATAGCATGTATGGTGCGGATTGTGCCGGTGTGGTGTTTGGGGAGACCGAGGATGGTTCTCTGCGTGAGTCGGTGCATCCTACGAAGTTCCCGGATGGCAGTGTGAATGCCATCATGGTTATGCTTCAGCTTATGAATTACTTTACCTCCGAGGATAAGGATATAGTTGCACGGGTTCAGACCGCGAAATCTCGTTCTGTGGATAGAAAAGGTCAGGTGAGAACAACTCGTGTCGAGGAGTGTATTTGTAAGGTAGGTTATACTGTGGGGGCATCCATTCGAGCCTTTAACACTGTTCAGGCGGGTACGGTGGATCCTACTTCTAAAGGATCCAAGAAGAGACCTCATATGCGTCGTGCCCATTGGCATCATTTTTGGACTGGCAAGGGGAGAACGATTTACAGTGTGCGTTGGGTTTCGCCTATGTTGATTCATGGGGATGAGAAGGGTGCCATCACGGTTCATAAATCTTAATCATTTAAGAGGAGGTGTGCGTATGGCTAAGGATTGGTTCATATCATCGGATAACACTCATGTGGTCTTTATCTTCGAAGAGGGTGAAGTCACAGTACCCAAGGAGGATTTTGATCGTGCCTTTGGTACATTAGTTAACATGGACTATGAGAAGATGAAGGCAGAGTACGGCAAAAAAGGAACTAAGTAGGATTGGAGGATAATTTAATGCTTTATTTGTCAGGGCCTATGACGGGCAAGGAGAATTGGAACAGTGCGGCTTTTAATGAGGTTGCTGGGATCTTGGAGAGTGAGGGTGAGAAGGTGTTCTCGCCGGTGTCATCCATAGGTGTGGGTGTCACGCTCGGTTATAATGCAGCGATGCTCATTGACTTTCTCGCCATTGGTCAGGCGGATGCGATTGTGCTTCTGCCGGGTTATGAGAGCAGTGTTGGTTGTGCGGCGGAGATTGCGGCTGCAATCGACATGGGTAAGGAGATTTATGTCTGGAGTGAGAATAGGCGTGTGAAGATGTCCCATAGTGAGATGGAGCAGCATGCTCGTTTCCGCAGGGGTACCAAGGATGTGTATCGTGCCTATAAGAACTTGGACAGGGTTGCCAAGGGAGCCTTTGCGCCTGTGAAGGAGTTTGGGGAAGCCTTGGATGCCGTTTCGGGGGAGTAGTCTATGGGTAGTGTTGTTAAGCAGATTCGGTCTGGTACCAAGGAGAAGAGTAAGCTCCTTTTCTATGTGCTGGATGATGGTCGTTGGGTGACCTCACACGAGTTGATGGATATGATGCGTAATGGGGAGGAGTTTGATAATGCGAGGATCAGGCAGTCTCCCGGACATCCGGCGCAGGTTTATGCCAATATTCCGAGTTCTGTTGAGCCACAGTATCTTGCGGGCAATATCACAGCCTCTTGGGTGCGTCGTGTGGCAGAGTTACGCCAGCTTTGGGATGCCGAGGTTAGACTGATTTCGTGATTTTTTGCAAAATCGTGCTTTTGTGATTTTTTATATTTTTGATTTGTATTTAGTGCATGACGTGAGTGCGTCGTGCACTTTTTTGTCGCAAATATATTTTTCTTTCGTAGGAGGTAAATTGAGATGATTAGTTTTACAGATGAAGAGATCAAGTATGCAAGAGCTATCGTAGCCGCTGTTGATGCTGTTGAGGCTCATGAGGCACAGATCGCCGCAGACAAGGAAGCTGCTGCCAAGGCAAAGGCTAAGGCAAAGGCTAAAGCTGCACAGGCTAAGAAGGCCCCGGCTAAGAAGGCTACACCTAAGGCTGCTAAGAAGGAGGCACCTAAGAAGGTTAGCCTTAAGAAGCCTGAGGTTAAGAAGGCAGCACCTAAGAAGGTTGATCTCAAGAAGCCTGAGGTTAAGAAGGCCGAAGTTAAGACTGAGGCACCCGCTGAAGCAAAATAAGGTATTCTTGCAGGGGTGTAGTTATGTAATGTGAGGTGGGTAATCCGGGATCGGGTACCCACCTTGCAAACCGAATAGGAGGTAAATAGTTATGCAGGTTAATGCTACAGGAGCTAATAACAATGGAGCAGCAAATAATGGTCAGCCCAATGCTGGAGCCGGTGCTGTGAAGGGCCAGAATGCAAATGGTCTTGGTGGAGTCAATGTCAGTGCGGATGATGAGAAGCGTCTTGACAATATGCCCGTGTGGAAGGGTGATGATTCCGGGAATGTAACCTTTTAAGTGATCGGAGGGTTTGTATGAAATTGAGGTTTTGTGCGGTTGGGGTTTGTCTTGCTCTTTGCATGACGGCTCTCGCTGGTTGTTCTAATCCGAATGATGCCGAGGCTACGGCTGAGGCTTTACCGTATGAGGAGTCCACCGAGGCTTCGGTATCAGAGGATGTTGTGGATTATGAGTCGGAGTTTATGCAGGGTTACTTGGCGTCGGAGGATCCGTTGCTCAAGGCTGCGGGTTTTGTCGAGTTCGATGGGGGAGCCACTCTTGGGGCCATCGTCATTCGTTCTGATGAGGTGAATGATGACCTTATTGAGGGGGATTTCACCACAAGGTTCTCACAGGCGTTCAGTACCATTTATGAGGTGTTCTGTTCCGAGACTGCTCTTGGCTTTGTTGATGAGAAGGCTGGGGTGGTTATGATCATACCGATTGGGTATGGTGATGATGGAAATATGTCCTTGGTTACGGAGCGTGGGGTACCCACGGATTCTCTTTGGGGTACCGAGTCTACCGAGGAGACCGATTGTATGCGAATTGTTTGTATCGACCTTTTTGGTGGTACTGCAATTGATGGGACGGACTTAGGTTTTAACTATCCGATGTATAAGCTCAAGGTTGCGGCTGCCGAGGTGGATAGGATTGTTTGTACATGTGATCCGTTCCACACTCTCCATCATGTTGCTGAAGGCAACCGTGTGAGATGGTATGTGGATGGCAGTACGGACCTACAGACGTTCTCAATCTATTACATGGCCTCCGATTTTGATGGTGTTGTGACACATACGGTTGATTCGGTTGATAATAATACACTTTTTGGTGTTGAGGGCTATGGTGTGGCTGGTACGTTCCCGGCGGATCTCATTCTTGAGGAGCTTTGTCTTGATGATGCTTCTGCGGAGGCTTCAGATGAGGGAGCTGATGAGTCCAATGTTGATGAGGGAGAGTTCAATGTTGGTGAAGGTGAGTCGGCGGTACCCGATGGTGATCTTGTGAAGCGTAACGGGGTGCTCAGAGTAGTGACCGTAAGGTGTTTTAGTCAGGGATTTGTCTGGGTTGATCCGGATTCGGGTGAGAGTGCGGATTCCATGCTGGATAGTCTCGGAGTTTTGGAGTCGGCCATAGCGAATAAATAGTGGTATATGTCATTGTTCCGAAAGGGTACTGGTATATCGAGATGGGTAAAATCGGGGGTAACGGTATCTTTTCGAGGTAGAATCGGGGTTATGGTATATCTGTAAGGACTTGATTCATGGCATTTGGTATTTGTACAAGTTATTTTCGGGGGTTTTGGTATTTCTTGCATAGGTAGTCACAGGGTTTATCGTATTTTTCGTATGGGTAGACCAAGTGGGTACGCAGCAGGGGTTCACCGTAGGGTTTCACCGCAGGGTTAGACAGAGGAGGTTCTCGTTTATGATCTTTTATCATGCTACGCCGCTTTCCAATTTAGATTCAATATGCATGGGTGGGCTGAAGCCCGGTTGTGATGGGCTGGTGTATATGTGCAAGAAGCCGGAGGACTGCCTCAAGTTCGCTATGATGCACGGTGTTATGTCGGTTTTGGTTTGCAAGGTGGATATTCCGAAGGAATGGGTGATTGAGACCTTTGATCATAGTGAAGCGTTCTTCAGGTGTCGGTGCTTTGGTTCTACGAAGCCCATCCCGGCAGGTAAGATTAAGGACTATGTCAAGTATGATCTGAGTTCTTGTTTCAGGTGATGGTATATTCCTTTTGGGGTTTTGATTGAGAGATGTGATGGAAAATCGCATCTCTTTTTGTTTATAGGGTTATTTTGCCTTTAGGGGAGTTTTAGGGCCTCTATTCCGCTGCCGGAGGAGTGTTTGGATCTGGTGGTGGAATAGGGGCCTTGTTTGATTATGTTAGATTGTTTCTGTTTTACCAACTTTATTTTTGATTCTTTTTTGTTTTTCTTGACATTAGGAGTGAAAAGTGTTACATTTTTATGTGTGGAGTGTCACACTTTTAGGGTGTTTAAGTATATTTTTTCCCGGAGAAACTCTTGGACACTGGGTTTTGGGGGTTGTACGGGTGCAAATTTTTTAGAATAAGTTGTTAGAATGTATTATTTATTTTTTGGATCTTTTAGGAGGGACTGTTTATGGGTTTTTGTGCTGGTTTGAGGGCCAATTTAGGGCGTTTTATGGTGGATGGGACACTTTCCGTTGGCTGCATCCGAAATGCCTTTAACGCGGCTGGAAGTGGCGGAGGGGTGGATACCTATTCCGTGTTGGAGAGGCTTTTGGTGGTCTCTTGGGATTTCATCTGCAAGGATGAGGAGCTCAAGTGTTATTTCATGAATCCGGGGCTCAATATGTCGAAGCTCCATAAGATGCTTCTCGATAAGTACGGATCCGTGATGGGCTACAGTGCGATGAGGCAGTTGATTTACCGAAGATGTGCCTATCTCGATAGTGTTGTGCCATCTTTGGGGGAGTTCACTGTGTTTGATTTGTTTTTCACCGAAAATGATGAGAATGACCTTGGTTTGCCGAGTGCGGTTGAGAGAGGTCACTGGGTTCAGGGTTCGCTGCGTTTCGGAGTGGAGGCTTTGGAGCTGGCCGTTCATCGTAGGACTCTTTCGGGTGGTATCAGTGATCTGTTCTGTCTGGAGGGTAGGTTGTTCCCAAGACCGAGCTGTTGTAAGGTCGACATTGATAGGGTTAGAGAGTGTTTGGGTATTTTAGCCCCTTATGTGCGTGTAACTGTTGAAAGTAAGCAGGATATTCTCCGTGGGTATGGTGATGTCCTCGCTTATTTGGGGTATCTGTTCAAGGCGGCACCTACGGAGCTCAGCCTTGAGGATGAGCGTATGCAGAAGGAGCTTTTGGATATTCTCGCGGGCCGAGGTGTTGAGGATGAGGGTGATTATGTGATGTCGGGGGATGGTAAAGTGGTTTTGGCTTCTTCTCCGTCAATGCAGACTCCAAGTGCCAATACTGGGGTTCGTTTATCCCTTGGAGAGGATTCCGAGGGTGGTGAGTCTGATGATGGTGTCGCATCAGATGATATTTCCGATGCTGCGGGCGCTGATGAGGTCGCAGCGGATGTTTCTGTAGTTCCGGGTGATGCTGAGGAATCAACTACCGAGCCACCCGATGTTTTCATGCCGAAGCGCAAGTTGTCTTTGGATTAATGGAGGTGTTTTATGATTATTGAGCGTGGATGCTTTTGTACGGATTTTGATTGGGAGAGCCTTTATTACAAAGTCAGCGGTTCGGATGACTTCGATGGGGTTTTGGATCTTTCGGCATGTTTCATTGATAGTGCTGGAGGGGCTTTATGGTTTTGGAGGCTCTGCAGTCTGGAGAGCGTTGTTGAGGTCAGGCTGCCGGTTACCGAGGATCAGTTCGTAGTTCTCTGTTGTGTGGGAGGTACGATTGGGTTCAAGGATGTTGTTGAGAAGTTCGTTCCGTCATTTGTTCTTGCGGATATTCCCGGACAGGTGCTTGATGGGGCGTTCCATGTGGATGTTGTACGACTTTTGGGTGGAAATGTCATAGATTCGCAGGGTTCTTTGTTTTCCTTGTGGTGTATCTTGAATCATTGGCACTCAATGCATGGTGGTATGAAGGCCGTGGTGGACTTGAGGGGAATCATCTTCTATGAGATCCGTCGTCTTGAGTGGTGCTGGTTCGATGCCGATTGGCTGAGTGTGTTGCTGCCCGAGACCATTATCGGTTTCTTCATGAATACATATCTTGCCGAGCACTCCGATGATGGTTTGGTTGAGCATAGGGCTGACGTATTCAAGGCGGATACTGGAGCGTGTGGTAGTCTTGAGGTATTTAATGGCGGTGGTTTGAAGTACAGGTTGCCGGCGAGGATCCTTGGAGTCACATCATCTGCTGCCTTATTCGAGATTATGAGGATTGGTAGTGAGGGTGGTGTTACTGTTACCCGTGCGGAGTTGCCTCTTGGTTCTGTTGGGTATTTTGGCAAGCTCAGTGTGGCTGATACAGGGTATCGTGGGTTATTTACGGGAGTGGATGCTTTTATGGATGCCACCGATGCGAAGCGTGTGGTTGGGCTCTGGGAGAGTTTCGATTCAAGGAGGAGTGGATCTGATGGCAAGTGATGAGCGTTCTGTGTTGGGCTACTGGGAGTATTTCACTGTTAACTATGGGTATAAGATTGTGGATGGTTGGCGCTGTTCAAGGTGTAAGTTTCATAACTGGTTGATTCCGGGGCATTTTGATACTCCGGGTGGTGCGAGTGAGGTGCAGCATGTGGATCCTATGAGGTATCCCGGAAGTGCCTTTTGTCCGGATTGTGGGATTAGAATGCAGAAGGGTGTGGTTAGATGAGTGGTGTAAGATCGAAGGTTGGTAAGGGTAGCAAGCGGGGTATGCCTTGTTTTGTGAATCCCCATTGTTCATATGATTGTCCGAATTTCGAGGTTGATATCTGTGATGAGCGTTATGGATATGGCATCGCGGAGGATATGGGGCTGGAGCGGATAAGTTGTAGGAAGTGTAGGTATGGGGCCTTGTACGAGTGTGAGGACTGTTATCTCTTTGGCTCGAAGGATTGTCCCGAGGCTGTTCATCGTAAGGATTGATTTGGAGGATTTATGGAGGGTGCTAAGTACGGAGTCTGTGAGGGGTGTGGTGCCTCTTTGGAGCCGGTTTGGTTCATTGAGGATGAGGTGGCCTACTGTGACGGCCATCCTTATCTGACTGGTCGGAAGCGTCGGGCCGTGGATGTTTTGGTTTGTCCATGTTGCTTCAAGGAGCATTGTGTGGACGATACCTTTGATGGTCCTTGGTATAAGTAAATGGTATTTATGATTGATGGAGGGCATTATGAGTGCATTGATGGATTTCTTGAATAATGAGTACAAGGGTAAGTGGGCACAGTGTCTTGGGGCTGATGAGCGTGATATCAGGCCAGCCGAGAGGGAACTGGGGCTCACTTTTCCGCTTAATTACCGAGACATGTTGTGGTGGTTGGGTTGTCTGGTAATTAACAATCCGAGGGCGGATTGGTTTGGCTGCAATGTGGCGGATGAGTGGGATGTGGTAAATGCCACCAAGGCTGTTCGTCAGAGTGCGGTGAGTTTCCCGGCGGGGCACTTTGTTCTGCAGATGCTTCCCGATGGGAGTTGTATAATTGTAAATGCCGCCGAGGAGGTATTTCACTTTGATGGGACTTCCGAGGCTGTTCATATATGTGATAATCTGTTGGATTGGGTTAAGCTGTGGATCAGTGGGGGCTTTGCAATCCCGGAGGCCATTCCGTTTGAGCCCGTTGAGGGTGAGTCACAGCCGGAGTATTCCGCTGGGGCTCAGGTGGCTGCGGTTGCTCTTATGGCGGAGGAGTCGGAGGGTGCCGAGGAGGTTTCGGAGCCCGTTGTTGAGGAGAGGGTGTCGCATCTCGATGAACTTGGTGGTGGCAGAGTCAGGATTGCCGATGTTGCACGAGATAAGGGCCGTATTGTTGATTATGGCTGTGAATGTGATGGAAAGGTGGTTAGGCTCACCAAGGATGAGGTTCTTGGGCTCATTGATGAGGGGCGTGTGACCAATGCCACCAAGCTTTTATCGCGTGGTAAGTGGTATGTGAAGGTAGTTTAGTTCTTTGGGGGTTCATGTCGTATGGTTTTCGTTACGGGTGATATTCATTCGAGGCCGTTTCCGAGGTTAAGCGAGGATGTGTTCTATGAGCAGGCGGAGACCTCGCAGGAGAATGATTTTGTGATCATTTGTGGGGACTTTGGGTGTGTCTGGAATAAGGACGAGGAGAGTCCTTGTGAGAAGTATAATCTCGATGAGTTGGAGCGTAGGCCGTTCACGACCTTGTTCTGTGATGGTAATCACGAGAATTTTGATAGGCTGGACGCATATCCGGTTGAGGAGTGGCATGGGGGCAAGGTACATAAGTTGAGGCCGCATGTGATTCATCTGATGCGTGGTCAGGTTTATGATATCTGTGGCAAGAGGTTCTTTGTCTTTGGTGGTGCCCGTAGTCATGACATTGCTGATGGGGTTTTGGAGATTGGTGATCCCCGGATTGAGGAGTGGCGTCAGGACCGTTTCAAGATGTTCAGGGTTAATCATCTTTCTTGGTGGGAGAGGGAGATGCCCAATAAGGAGGAGATGGCCGAGGGGCGTCGCAATCTGAAGACTGTAGACTATAAGGTGGACTTTGTGATTACCCATGAGATGCCCACGGAGAGTTTGAGGCTCTATTGTGCTTTGTACAAGCATGCGGGGCTTAAGCCGGATAATCTCAATCAGTATCTGGAGAGGATTCGTGGTAAGTTGGAGTATGTCAAGTGGTTCTGTGGGCACTATCACGATAATCGTCAGCTTACGAGTAAGGATATCGTGGTGTATGATCAGATAATTCGAGTTGTGTAGTGGGAGGATTTGTTTCCGATGAATGATGCATTTGTTTTCTGTGTGGCTATGACTTTCTTGGGTTTGGTGCTGGTTTTTATGGCTTTGGTGGTTACATGTGTCATTTTGGGCCGTCATAAGACGGAGTATGAGCGTGCAGTTGATGACGAGGAGCAGCTTAAGTTCTTACAGAGGCATCAGCGTTGATATTTGATATTGTTATACAGGTTTTGGCTTTGGAGGGCATGAATATGTCCTCTTTTGTTGCTTTTTGTGTATGTTCTCGCTGTTAGGTGTGTATTTCATTTGGTTTTATATTTTTGTGGAGGATTTTTATGGATCAGGCAATTATCGATAGGGTTGTGAGTGTCATGGGTGGCTTGGATGAAGACAAGCTGGCTGTTTTGTCATCTCGCATAACTCGTCAGATGGTCATCGCATGTGCGGGGGCTGGTAAGACTCGTTTGTGCAAGGCCAGAATCCTTGGGGCCGTTTTTGAGGGGGTAGCCCCGGAGGAGATATTGTACATCTCATTCTCAAGGGCGTGTGTTAAGGATTTTGGTGATCAGATTGATGAGTGTTTTCAGGATGCGGGTATGGCTGGTTTGGAGCCGGTTTATTCCACCGTAGACAGTCTTATCTTCAAGTTGTTGAATGTCTTGGGTGTTGTTGGGGGTAGTTTGTATCCGTTGCCGGCTTACACGAGGTTATTATCCAAGGAGGCTTCCAAGCTCGGTCTTTATGATGTTCCGGTAGATGTCCTTGAGAGTATGGGGGCTATGCAGACGGGATCCTTGATGAGTAGGGATGACCTTTGTGAGCGTTTCAAGGAGCTTATGTATGGGGTTAAGACGAAGCAGGGGCTTGATTTCCTTTTTGAGAGGGTTCTGCAGGTTTTGGATGCGGTTCGTGGTAGCCTCAATGGATCCTTGACCTTGTATGACATTGGTGTGGTTCTCTTGGGGGCCATCACGGATGATGAGACTCTCTTTGTGGATCTTGGTCTTGAGAGGTGGCTTAGGCCTGAGTCGGAGCGTACTCTCCGTCGTGAGATGGCTCGCAACTATATGCGTCGCTACAAGCTCGTTGTGGTGGATGAGGTTCAGGACTTGAGTAGTGTTCAGCATCACATCTTGGAGCTTCTTCTTGGTATGAAGGCTCCCGGAGTTGTGAGTCAGCAGCTCTGTATGGTGGGTGATGATGATCAGTGTATCTATGAGTGGCGTGCCTCATCTCCGAAGCTTATGCAACTCTGTCCCGTGAAGTACGGTTTGGAGATTAAGATGCTCTCCAAGTCCTATCGTTGTCCCGATGCTATGATGAGTCTGGGTAAGTCCATTCTCGATAGTACGGGTGGTTTTCACTATGATAAGGACTTGAGGGGTAACGGTACCGATGGGGTTTGTAGGACTCTTGTCAAGCGTGGGGATTCCTTGTCTGCACGCTTTAATCAGTTCGGTACGGTGTGTGGTTCTTTTCTCCGTTCTGACATGGGGATGCGAGATGGTGTGGTCTTGAGTAGGTACAGGAGTTCCCAAGGTTTGTTGGGTTGGGGCATCTTCTACAATGTGATGAAGGAGCAGTGCGGGGATGCTGGTTGGAGTGATGTATCCCTTGCCCCTATTACCCCGGCGTTACCGATAGCCCTATCTTCAGATACCATATTGGGAGATGAGTATATTGATACTCTGCTTCGTATTTGTGGTGAGGTGGGCAAGAGTCTGTCGGGTGAGTATCCGACTTTTAGTACGTTGCTTCGTTGTGTATGTCCTTACATTCGTACTGAGGATTTGGAGAAGGTCAATTACTTGCTTAGTAGTGCGAGTTTCTTTGATTTCTCTTGTGCTTTGGTTGGGTGTGAGAACCCTTTGCATGTAGGACCCCCTTTATCTGCCGATTGGTACACGGGGGTTAAGGCTATATGTGCCAATCTTCCGATGCATGTTCAGAAGGGGCTTAGGGTTTTTGGTCTCTATGTTATGAACCTTGCACAGGCTGGTAGTCCATTTGATGGGGGTGCTATGTACCGTTGGTTGATCCGTGCGGCGTTGCCGGCCAAGGATGATGGAGGTCTTTATGGCAAGCATGGGGTGGGTACTGTGATGGATCGTGGTCGATTCATCGAGGGTATCTTGGATGAGCTTGGTGGTTGTGGTGGTCCTCTCGCAAATTATTTATCTTCTGGGCCTATTGGAGCGTGTGCGGCGGTTGCGTATATCTGCACTTGCATCACGAACTCCTTTATTGGTGGTCGTGGGGCTCTTTGTTGTGAGACGGTTCACGGTGCCAAGGGTAGACAGTGGGATTATGTGTTCTTCATTGATAGGGAGCTGGATACGAGGGTATTTCAGGAGGATCCCGAAGAGGGGAGGATTGCATATGTCGGTGTGACGAGGGCACGGAAGGAATTGTATTGTTAGTGTCATTGGTTTAGTTCAGTATTCCATCTTCAGATGGTTGATTTTTAAGGAGGTTCGCAATATGAAAGCGGAGAAGAAGGTAAAGAGTGCTAAGAACAAGAAGGGCAGTGGTGTTACTGTCATGCAGTGGTTTCTTGCCATTTTGATCACGGTTGTTGGTCTGGCTGGAGCCGGTGGGTTGATTGCCGTTGCTTATACAAGCATGCAGACCGTTTCGGTTGCTATGTGGAGTACCAACGGTATTCGTAATGGTGTCATCACGGCGGATTCCGTTCAGGAGTACAAGATGCTTCGTGGTGAGTATGAGCGTTATGCGGTTGATTCCAAGACTGGTGTAACTCATCGTTTGGTGCTTTGGGAGGATGCTCCGAAGCTCTACGGTAAGTTTATGTCTCGTCAGATCTATTCTGGATCCTTGGTTGTTACTGAGGATGTTATGGTCAATCGTATCGATAACAGTAACATGGTTCTTTATTCATATCCGGGGCGTCAGATCATCGCTCTTGAGGTTGTACAGGATGACTTGAACTACTTCAAGACTTTCCTTGAGCCGGGTGATAAGATTTCCGTTATGGCTTATGTAACTGAGGAGAGACCTGTCACACCTTATTATGATACTGCTGGTGCCGTATCTGCTCAGGGTAGTGGTAATAATGCGAAGACGGATAATGCGGCGTTGACGGTTACCAATGCGGAGCCACTGTTCAATTCCGTATACATCGCGGATATGTTGAATTCTTCGGGTGAGTCGGTTTTGGATGCCTATGCATATTACAACTCATTATCAGCGGCTGGTCAGGCGGCTTTGGATGGTTCTGATGCTTGGGAGAAGGAGACAACCCCGGTTACGTTGCTTGTTGCTCTTACTGATGCAGAGTTGCGTAGGTATGCAATGTTTGAAGGCTTGTCTGATGTAACTTATAGAATGAGTGTACCTCAGAGAGGTGAATAATTCATAGGAGGTTGTTTGTATGGGTTTGTTTGGACGTAATAAGGTTAAGGAAGCCCCGAAAGAGGTTGAAACTACTGAGGTAGGGGTTGAGGAGACTGCTGCAGAGACCTCCGAATCCGTGGATGATTTGATGGAGGCAGCTCTGGATGAGGTTGGGGAGGCTGATGATTCTGTTTCGAATACAGTTTCATCTTGGTCAAGTCTCTCTGCTGATTCCTTGCAGGATTCCCTTGCCATTGGTAACGGTGTGATGACCGTTCTCAATAGGATCGGTGATGCCGTGGATACGACTTCGATGCTTAAGAAGGCCGAGGAGTTTTCGGAGAAGCATCGTAAGGTGTTGAATTCACATATCATCGGATTCATTTCTGCGGGTGGTGGTTGTGGTTGTACAACCCTTGTTTCCGAGGTTGTGAACGAGGTTAAGTCGGCGGGGCGTAAGATCCTTGTGCTGAACCTCGATATTGAAGGGGATTATTTGGCGAGTCTGTTGGGTGTTACTGTAACCAACGACTTGGCTTCTGATAAGCCTCTCAAGGATTGTGTTGTAACGGCGGGTGGTATTTCCTACCTTGGTTTCAAGAACCGTGGTGTTGATACCGCTTGTAGGTTTGATGATGCGGAGTTTGTCATCAGTTTCTTGGATACCTTGTTTGATACGATGGAGACTGCGTATGACTATATCTTCGTGGATTTGGGTTCAAGGCTTGATGTGAGTCTGCCCGTGAGTGGTCTTAAGTATCTTGAGGACCTTGTTATCGTGTATGATGGTTCTCCGTCATCTGCGTTGAGGGTTGAGAGTTACATGGCGGACCTCTCTTATTTGGGGTTGTTCTTCGGTGGCATTTACTTGTGGCGTAACAAGGTCATGCCGGGTGATGTTTTGGTGGATACCTTTAAGTTCAGGAATGAGCTTCTGCCGACGCTGCCATATTCGAGGATTATTCGTAATAGGTTTGCTATTCGTGCTGGTTGGGCTACGGCTGATACCATCACGTTGCATGAGTTTAAGGAGGCTCTCTCCAAGGGTGTTGATGTAGTTCTTCATAGTCAGGCCATTTTGGAGGCAGAGGAGTCTATCGGGGATGTATCTGCAGAGGTTTCCAAGACTTCTGGAGCGGATGCTGGAGACTCTGTTGATGGAGGTGTTGAGGAATGAAGCATACGGATTTATATGCAATCGGTAGTAGAGGAAGGGGTGGATTGGAATCCGATGGTTCTTATGACTTGTCCATCGTTGTAGATAGACTTCGTAAGTATCTCGGTACCTTGCCCCATAGCCGTCTTGATACTGACAGGAAGCGTAAGGAGGTTATCACGGCGTGGTTTGGACAGTCTGGCATCTCCATCAGTGGAATGTCACATGGTGCGGCTCTCAATGCTCTGATTGATGAGGTTTGTAATTATGGTATTCTTACGGCTGCGATGGAGGATCCGGAGGTATTCGAGATTCGTTCCAATGGCCGTATGTTAAAGGTGGAGAAGAATGGTCAGCTTGTGGATTATACTGATTCGCAGGGGCATCTTCTCTATTTCAAGTCTGTTGAGGAGCAGGATGTTGTTATCCGTAAGTTGATGCAGGATAAGCGTCTTACACCGAAGGATCAGTTGGTGAACAGCCAGACCCTTGAGGGTTTCCGTATTGCGGCTGTTCATAGTTCTGCGATGGGTGTTGATGTTTCTGATGCTGCATCGAAGGATCGTTATTCATCCTTTGTTCTTCGTAAGTTCTCCAAGGTTCGTTATACCTTGAATGACTTGTGTGAGGGTGGTACTTTCTCACCCGAGATCAAGCGTTTTCTTGAGTTGTTGATTCCCGGTGGTATCACATTCGTGACTGTTGGGCCGACTGCGTCTGGTAAGACAACTACCAATAATGCAATTCTTGGTTCTTGTCCGAGAGACTTGCGTGTTGTTCTTGCTCAGAACCCGTCAGAAATTGATATGCGTTATCATGATCCGAGTACGGGCCTTGTTATGAACGATGTTCTCCATTTGGAGGCACACGAGGATCCCCATGCTACTGGTACAACTGCGACGATGCAGAATATCATGGATCATATTCTTCGTCTTTCTCCGACACTTGTTACTGTCGGTGAGATTCGTACCAATGAGGAGTTTTTCCAAGGGTTCAAGATTCTGCAGGCCGGTCACCCGATGAACTGTACCTACCATGCTGAGGATGGGCCGGGTGCTGTATGGCGTTTCGCAGTTGCTTATATGGCTGCTGCTGGGCTTACTGATAGTGGTCTGGCGCTCAGACAGATTTGTGATCTGGTTCACATCGTTATTGTTCAGCGTCTGATGCCGGATAAGAGACGTAGAATTGCAAGTATCTGTGAGGTTCTTGGTGTTAATGAGGACGGTACGGAGCCGGTTGTTGTTCCCATCTTCGAGTATAAGATGTTCAATGCGGAGTATGATTCGCGTGGTATGGCGACCAAGTTTGATTATGCTTGGGAGATGGTGAATCCTATTTCCGAGCATCTTCGTAAGCGTCTTGAGGATAAAGGTTTGAATCCGGAGTTGTATGCGGATTTCGTGGATAAGAAGAAGCTGTAGTTTGGGGGTGATGTGATGCAGATTGTATATGAGAAGATCATACAATCCATGGAAGATCCCAAGGTTTTGATGTCAATGGCCATCGGTGTGGCTGCCCTTGTGCTTGTGGGTGTTGCATTGTTTGCGATGTCTATCATCCACCAATCGGTGTTTGTAGGGTTCAGGCATGTCACCGAGGGTTTGCGTGAGAAGTTATCTGACTGGGTTATGCTCGTTGGTGCGAGGTTGAATCGTCGTGTCAAGTCGGTTTCCACGGGTGGTAAGAAGACTGGTTTGTTTTCCAAGTTCTTGATTCTGTTCTGGGATATGTGCCGTGTGTTCACGGGTACTTCGAATGTGGATCCAACCGTTATCTTTGTGCTCGTGATTCTCGCAAGTATCGGCCTTGGTATCATTGTTGGTTTGTTACTTGGTGGTGGGTTGTTCATCCCGATTACGATTATAGTAAGTTTCGTAGCCATCGTTTCGTTCTTGTATCTGCGTTATGCGGATATCAAGCGTAAGAGGATTTTGGATGTTATTACATCAATCACAACTGTCTGTGGTAATATCCGTGGTGGTATGCTCGCAGCGGTTGAGGAGTCCTTTAGGAGTTTGCCGACATCTACGAAGATAGCCTATCAGGATTTCTTGGACAACGTGCATAACAATATGCCGATGTCTGATGCCTTGGAGGCTTTGGAGGCTGCTCTGGGTGAGGATAGTATCGACTTCATCTCGAAGGTTAAGGACTTTGAGTACGGTGAAGAGCGTGGTATGGTGGATATCTTCAATGATGTTGTTAAGGCGAATAACCTTAAGCTCCGTACTCATTCTCGTTTGGAAGCGTCTTTCAAGAAGGCTAAGTTCGATTTCCGTATTTCTATATGTGCAATCTTCGGATTGTTGGTTGGTGTTTTGATCATATTCGGTGATGTGCGTAATTGGTATTTCACATCATCTTTTGGAGCATGGCTCTTGTTGTTGGACTTCATTGACTTAATGATTGAGGCATTGTTTATGGCGAGACTTAGGTCAACGGCGGTTAATTAAAGTTTGTGAGGTGTTGGTATGGGATTTATGTTACTAACTGCAGACTATGCCGGGCATGAAGTGGTGGATATGTATAATTCACAGGGTAATTCGGGGATTCCCGGTATCGGTGGGTTGTGGGACACATTCATCAATAATGCTTTCTTGGTGGTTGGTATATGGTCTGTTCTTATGTTTATTTTTCTCATCGTGGGTGTGCATATGATACTGCCGCTGGCTGGTGTTAAGAAGACGGTGGATGTCTATTCACAGAGAATGTCCGTGGATCAGCGATATAATCGTTGGAAGCGTATCTCCAATTTCTTCAAGAAGATCGCGGACATCAGTTTGTTCCGTGGTAGTGAGACGGAGTTGGCCTCTTATGAGACCTATGTTTCACAGTTGGGGATGAAGTTATACGAGGGTGTTCCGTGGACTGCGGCCTCTCTTGTAGCGGCTGTGAGGCTGATGATGTTTGGTGGTATACTCCTTACCTTGTTTGGTATGTTCTTGTTGGGTGTTACTCCGATAATCTCGGTTGTTGGTTTGCTCACGGTTGTGGTTTCTCTCTGTGTTCCTACGATGTTGAGCAGTAGGCTGTTGAAGGTTTCCAAGGATATTGATAAGGACTTTTATGGGTTCTATCTCTTGGTTTACCATTCGATGCTTGAAGGTGGTAATGTTGAATCTTTGATTCGTATGTATAACCATCGTGCTAAGGGTGGTATGGAGTTGTTTACTACACAGTTCCTTTACTACATCGGCACCTATGGTGATACGGTTGGTTGTGATAAGCTGGGAGCCATATTCACACATCCCTATTTGAGCAGGTTTATCACAATGTATCGAGGTTTTGTTCGTGGTGCGGATGTCCGTTCTGATGCGATTGGTTTTGAACAGCAACTTGCCGATGCAGAGGAGCGTCGTATTGAGGACTTTGCGTTAAAGTTGGAGGAGAAGGCTCACATAGCGTTTTATGTACTTATGCCCGTTTTGATTCAGGCCATTATAAGTGCGATGGGTATCTTCTTGAGCGACATCTTCGAATCCAATGCATTTTGGTAAGGTTCAAAAATGCCGATGTTGTATTTTCGGGCGTTCGAGTGTATTATTTTCAGGATTGAACAAGTAGGCTTAGAATTTGTTTTTGTCAGGAGGTGTGTCTATGTCAGATACAGTTAAAAAGGTTTTTGGTGTTCTTATTGTCGTCGTAGTTATGGTTATTATCGGTGGTGTACTTCTCAACGTGCTCTTGCCTAATACAATGCATGCCGCAGTGGATTGGGTTGAGCAGGGTATCGAGAGTGCTACTGGAGCTCAGATCGATCTTGACGGGCAGGATTATAATGGTGCTCAGCAGGATCCTAACACCGGTTATGACGGTGGTGAAGTTGAGGGTTACGAAGGTTTCACGAACTAAGCCATGTATTCAATCCGGAGAAGTGGGGTGTGTAAGTCTACACCCCACTTTTTTCGTTTGTGCTGTTTTGGGTGCTCACATGGTATTTCTTGTAGTGAGTCCATTATGATTTGTTGGAGGGTGTTTGCATGAGTGATTCAGTTAAGTTTATCTTTAAGGTTCTTTTGAGAGTGCCGATTATACTGCTGATCTGTTATGCGATTCTGAATGTCTTTGGTATGGTTCATACCTATTCGGCTGTTCAGGGTGCGCAATATACGGTTGAGAATTATCTTGCCGAGAATAATTATCTTACACAGGATGCCTTTGATGGCATTGTGGAGACTCTGACCGGTGTTATGTTTAGGGATAACAATGGTGTGTTGAACAGAGTTTCCTTTGTGGATGATGTTGGGCTTGTGGTTCTTGATGGTGCTGGTAATCCGGTTGAGGTTAGTTTGGTGGCCAATAGAGCCGGTAATGTTGTTAATTTGAGGTCGGCTGCTGATTTCCGTGCGGCTGTAGCTGCGGCTGGTGCTGCGGATGCCGAGTCGAATATTTGTACAAGGTGTCAGTATGGTGAGTTCAAGACGGTTGGTGTTTATGCCCACTATACGGTCATTTGGCCTTTGATGGTTAATGAGCAGACGGTGGGTAACAGAGGTGTGGCTGGTCTTGCTGGTTTGAGGTCTGGTAATACGGCGACTCAGTTTATTTCCGAGGCGGAGATGGAGATCAGGCGTAACGATGCTCAGCACCATGTGGTTGTTCCGTTGAGGATTTCAGCCCGTGTAGGTGGACTTAAGTACTATCCCGATTTGGATCTGTGAGGTGATATTGTATGCGTTCTGGTGTTGCAACTGTAATGAAAATCCTTATATTGACGCCTGTCATTCTTTGTATGATTTGTGTGAGTGTGGAGCTTTTCAATGCTAATTCCAATGCTGGTCTTACGAGGGAGAGGTTGGATAAGTATGCGGAGCTGGCTCTCGAATACTATCAGCAGGAGTCTTATAGAGGTGGTGGTGTGAGTGGTAATTTCATCACGGAGCCGGATTCAATTCCCGGTCCGGGTGGTGTTGGCACTTATATTTCTGGTGGTTTCTATGATTTCAAAGTGGATCCTGTGAGGCAGTCCAATGTGATGTATAAGTGGAATAGTTCACAGCCATCAGGTGTTGATATGTTTGCCTTGGGTAGTCTTACGGAGGGGCAGAGTTACCATTATGGTGGTTGTACTTATACTTGTGAGAAGCTTCCGAGGGGTTGGGACACTGTCAATTATGATGTGAATGGTGACCACACCGTTTATAGTCTTGAGTTGGATCCAGCGACTTATCCACAGCGTAGGGGGATGGGTTATTACTATTCTGATTGGGCCGCTTTTATGTATGGGCATGAGTATAGCATCCATCATGTAGATATGACGGTTCATAATACTCTTACGGGTGATTATGGTCAGGCGGCGTTGAGTGATATTGCTGATTCCTATAAGGACAGAGGTCTTACCCCGGCGAATATGTATGCTTTAGCCCCGGATCCGGTGACATTCAATCGTGTTCTTCGTTGGTATTTGGCGTCGGGTATGCTCGGTGGTGGCAACGGGGTTAATGTGGTTGAGGGTGATTCCGGTCAGCCTTGTGTTCGTTATATGGGTTTTGATATCTATGCTGATCAGGCGCGTTTGACTGGTTTGGATTATTACTTATATAACTTGAGGGATCCGGTGGATAAGCTCGAATATGAGGAATTGACTGGTGTGGATGCTGATAATCTGTATTTAAAGGACGGCATTGCAATGGCTGTTTACATCCATTACGCCGTTCCGATTGACTATCATGGGTTTACAGATTTAAAGCGTATCATCAACTTTAGTCAGACAACGAATGATAATGCTGGTGGGTATGCGGAGTTCGTTGGTACGGGTGATGCTGCAAATCTGAATGATAATGTTCATGGTGCAGCCACGATGGGCAATGTTGGTGCTGATGTTCGTTATTCTGGTTCTTTAAGGGTTGACATAGTATGGTAGTTTGGAGGTATTTGTATGGGACGTTTGACTAAGGATGAGAAGTTGGAGTTGGCTCGTCACAATCGTGCGGTTGCGCGAGGCAAGGAGGTTTGTGGGCCTTGGTGGGGTGAGCCAAATACGGCGGTTATCGTGGTTTCAGAGCGTTTAGGTCGTAGTTTCTACAGGCGTATGGTGGGTACGGATACCACGGTTTGTCTGTTCAGCCCTACGGATCTGGAGGGTGTTTTCGGTTGTTTGGATGAGCTCAGTGTGAGGGAAGACTTGCACACCTTATTGTACTTGGATGGTCTTTTTGCTGGGGATCATTCTTGGTGGGCTGAGTATGGTAAGCGTTTTGCTTCATACTGTGACGGGACCTTGAGGATTGTGGTGTGTGATTCCTTTTTAACATCCGGGGTTCGTTGGGTGCCGAAGGTGGTTGAGCATCTCACGGTTGAGGATTTATACAAGTTTGTTCTCTATTGGGGTGTTTTGCCATATAAAGTGAGCATCTATGATTTTTATACTGCATTTGATCGTATTACTGACGATGTGGTATCTGATGTGGGTTCTTTACTCGAGAGGAGTGAGGGCATAGCAGGTGCATCGTTGAAAGATATTTGTCATGTGAATGAAATGGAGGGTATGTGATGGTTTTAGTACAGGATCTTGGTGGTTCGCTTAGTAAGTATGGGGCTGGTCCTTCTTATGGGCACATAGGGACTGGTGTGGTGGCGGCTGGTAAGCCATCTAAGGTTTATAAGCAGGGTAGTGGCTGGGGTGAGAACCTTGAGTTCAAGTTCACTTGCACTGGTCCTGCGGCAGAAGGTCCTCTTAAGGACTTTATGGAGAAGTATATCTCGGTGGGTGATTATGCCGAGAGAGGTTTTGAGGTGCCCGTGTATCCTATGCTTGATCGTATGAAGTGTAAGCAGAAGGTTAATTTCTTGCGTGCCTTGGCGATGGTCATCATGATGCGTCTTGAGGGTGACAGCAAGGGTGATGTGGAACTTTATATCGCAGTTCCGCCGGTTGAGATTGAGGCTGCCCGTGAGGAGTTTCTGAATCTTATCGGTACTTATTCGATAGATGTGATTGGTGGTGGTCAGCTTAAGGATCGTCATCTTGAGTTCAATATCGTGAAGGTTACTTGTTGTGAGGAGACGCTCGTTACTGGTCTCAGTTTCTTGTTCACTCCGACAGGGCCTCGTTTCCCGGAGTTGATGCAGGGTACACTCCTTGTCATCGACTGTGGTGCTTTTACCACAGATGTTTCCCTTATCAAGAATGGTCTTTATATCGATTCTTCGCAGGAGACTCTCCACATTGGTGGTGCTCTCTGCAGGGATGCTCTTAAGTCCGAGATGTTCAAGCGTTATGAGCTTTCTCTTTCCCTTGAGAGTCTTGATGAGGTTATGCAGACAGGTCATATTCAGCTTGGTGGAGAGGATGTTATGGTTCTCGATGCCATCTCTGCTGCCAAGGATCACTATGCGGCTGAGTTGTATAAGGAGCTTATGAGTTATTTCAAGCGTTCTGGTGTTGACAGACGTATGCTCAAGGCTTTGCTTCTCTCTGGTGGTGGTGCTCTCCGTTGTTGTGATGGGGATCTTGGTTTGGCGGAGCGTCTTGCCAAGTTGCTTGAGGTTAAGGGTATCGTATATCCCGATGATCCTCGTATGGCTTGTGTTAAGGGCTTACAGATTAAGGCAATGTTCGATGCATCATCTGCTGCAAAGCGTAACTCTTAATTTTGGAGGTTTTGTATGTTTGTTTTCTGTTGTGATGTGGGGTTTGAGGACTCCGTTTTTCAGAGAATAGAGGATACTGGTCTTGTGGATCAGTTGGTACCCGTGGCAGGTTTTGAGGACTTGCGACGGGTTATAGATATGTCGAGGGATATACAGCGACCTCTTTATTATGCGTTTTTGCGTAGTGATGGGGAGGTCGAGGATTTGCCGAGGCTCGATGGAGTTGAGATTGTCTGGTTGGATGATCCGGCGGATCTCGAGGGCAAGATAATCAAATCCCTTATCAGAATTTTCTTTGATGTTGAGGCAGATACTGCACCTGATGATGATAATTCAGAGCTCCTTGGTATTCGTGAGGAGCTCTCCGAATCACAGGCTGAGGTTGCACGACTTACTGCCCGTTGCGGTTTGCTTGAGGATCAGGTGAACAATCTTAATGCTGATTTGGATTCTGCGAATAATACTCTGCAGACTCAGCGTACCTCTTTGGGTAATGCTTCTGCGGTTGAGAGGGAGAGGGATTCCCTTTCGGAGCAGTTGTCCACGGCTCTTTCACAGCTTCGTGATGTTGAGACCTCCTATGGTGAGTTGCAGACTCAGTTTGCTGATGTTCGTGCTGAGCTTCAGGAGGCGCGTGAGGCTGCAAATTCGGGTGGTGCTGGTGACGGTGTTGATGAGGTTGAGTTGCAATCCTTGAGGGATGAGCTTAGCCGTGTTTCCGAGGAGCGTGCAGCCGGGGATCAGGAGATTGGTAGGCTTCGTGGTAAGGTTTCCGAGTTGGAGAGTTCTGCACAGACCTTGGAGAATAGGTGTGTTCAGGCGGAGGCGGACCTTAAGCATCAGTTGGATGTTGTTGCGGATCTTCGTAGGGAGCTTGCAGAGTCCAAGTTCAATGATGAGTTGGGTGCTGTTTCCGATGACGGGGCTGTGGTCAAGGAGTTCGATGGTTTGCACTTGGATCCCATCGGCTATGGTGGCATGAGGATCATCTGTGTTCTCGGTTATGGTTATGATTATGGTGCGGCATTGGCTGCGGTTGGTCTCAGTGATGTTGGTGGGGTTCTCGGAACTGTTGCCGTTATGGACTTCGCACCATTTGTTGGTATAAATCTTTTGTTCAACCATTCAAGACGTACAGGTGTTGTGAATGGTGGTCAGGCTTGTTATACAGAGTGTATTATGCAGAGTTCTACGGGGGTTGGTCTTTCTGGTATGGCCAAGGTTCGTGGTACCAAGTCTGGGGCCGTATATTATGGTGGTGGCAGTGGTATATCTCTTGCGGATTTGCCCAATGGTGTTCTCGATAGAGAGCTCAAGGCATTGAAGGCTGCGGGTATCGATTATGTCATCATTCACTTGGGTGAGTTTGAGAGTGCTCTCAAGTATCTGCCCGATTTCATTGCGGTTGGGGCTAAAATCGTCACATCTGTGTTCGGGGATGCCCGTGGAATGTATTATAATTACGTCAGCAGTGTTCTTACTCAGAATGGTGTTGGTGAGGAGAAGAGGGCGTATGTAATGTTCGGTGAGCTTGGCCGCAATGTTACACCATCCACCGTGGTTCAGTTACCTTGGGGTGTTGGTGTTGGTGAGCAGTCGCCGGCGGTTAATGGTCTCTGTGCTCAGGCATTTCGTAAGTTCGGTTCACAGGTTCTTGTTTAATGTTTGATGAGTTTGGAGGATCTTGGTTTTGGATTTCGATTTCAGAGTCCGATTTAGTTTGGATGATACACAAGGGGACTTAGTGAATTTCCTTGATAATTGCAGGGGAGCCCATAGTCTTAGTACCTTTGTGAAGGATGCAATTGTATATTATTTTAAGGCATGTAAGGGTGAGGAAGAGAAGTCAGATTCCAACACCCCCTTTGTGCTTTCCGCTGATATGCAGGCTGTCTTAATCGGGATTATCTCCAAGGGTGTTGCCGAGGGTGTGCGTGATGGCCTCGCTGCGGGTGGTGTTTTGAGTCAGAGTATCACGCCCGTTGTCGGTGGTGGTGCTATGGTTGATAATGCCACTCCGATTTCTGACAAGCCTGTGGTTGCTGTTGAGGAGGTTTCCAATGTTGTTTCCGAGGAAGATTCGGGTAGTGTATCCGAAGTTGAGGGTACGGTTGGTTCTGCCGAGGGTGAAGATTCGGTGTCACAGGAAGATGCGGGGGCAGTAGGTGGTGAAGCAGTTGGTGGGGATGAACTCACTGGTGATGCTTTAGCGGCGTTGGCGTCTTTCTTTGGTGGTGGAGGTTGATATTATGGGCATGTTTAGTGATACCCCGGAGTGGGGATGGCGTACATTGTCTATTTATGTAAAGCGTAGGTTGGGGTGTGATGTGGAGTCCACCCCAACTTTTGTAAATCCTTGGGTTTTGGCATGTCGGCTGTTGGCATCTTCAGGATATGTACCCAAGTCGATGGGTGATAGACGGTTTGTAATTAGTGTGAATGGTCATCGTAGTGATCCATTTTTCACGGATGATTTTTCGGAGTTTGGTTATAAGGCACTTAGCCATACACTCTTTTTGATTAGGGGTGTGGGTGTTGAGGAGAGTTCCTTGGTGTCTATGGTTGCGACTTACTTGAGTAGTGGGGGTTCGTGATATGAAGTGTTATGAAATTGCAGGTGCTTTGGAGGGTTTGAATCCTACCTCTATTGGTTATACGATGCAGGATGCCACGGTGTTGGCGAAGATTCTCCGTGCGTATCCCTATGAGACGTGTAATCGTAATCTGTTTATGAATGTGGGTTGTACAAGGATGGAGGCGGATAGGCTTTGGGGTTTGGTTCGTGTGTTGAATGGATCCGTGTCCGTGGATGATTTGAAGGCCTTGTGCAAACAGCTTAAGCGTACTGGTTTTGGATTCCATATACTCCCCAAGGGGTTTGCTGTGGATAGGAATGTGCCGGTGTGGGGTAAGATACATGATGTTCCGGTGAAGGCATGGTCAGCCCTTAATGAGACTTATGGATCCATTCAGAGTGTTTCGGGTTCTTCGGTGGTGATTAAGGTGCCGGCGAAGGTTATGATTCCGCGTGGTGGTAATCTCCGTGAGAATGGTGTGGGTGGTTTCATCTCATCTGGTGGGGGAGTTCAGGTTGTTGAGCTTGAGCAGCAGTTCGTGGAGGTTTATTATCCGAAGCGTTTTTATGTTTCTACATCTGCAGTGCCGCCCGATGGTGTGGATAGGCTTTGTAGTATAGTGTTCCGTTCTGGGGATTGTGTATACTTGGATTGTGTGGAGTGTCAAAAGTTCAAGTTGTCATCTTCGGAGGCGGGGCAGACGGTTGGTTTTTGTTTTGAGGAGTCTGATGCGTGTACGCTTGGGATGGTGTTCCGTTCCGTTCTTTATGTGTTACGCAAGACGGATATGCTTGATTCCATCAAGGATAACATGACCGTGGAGGATTTGAATGCGTGGTTTGTTGAGAATAAGTCAGTGTTGTGGGATGCTGGGTTCTATGGGTATTATTTCTGATAAGGAGGTTTTCTGCTATGAAAATGTCGATGTATAGAGCACTCTGTGGAGTGGGTGCTGGTATAATTCTTCTTGGTGGTCTTGCTGGTTGTGGTAAGAAGCCCGAAGGTGGAGCGGGAGATGTAGGACCTACATCTGCCGTTGTTTCCGTTAATGACTCTGCGCCGGTTGTGTCTGGTGTTGAGGATGAAGTTGAGGTTGTTGCAGAGGAGAAGACAACCGATGACGTGAGTGGTAAGAAGGGTATTTGGGCCAATGGTTTTGGTATGTATGGCACATTCCCCGGTAGTACGGTTGATAGATCCTTTGCAGAGTATGCGGCTAAGGTTGCTCCCACTTTCTTTACTGGGGGTTATGTTGATTCCGATCTGGGTAGGCGCTTATACAACAATGCATGGGTGGTTAATGCCGATGGATCATATTCAGTGCTTCCCGATTTGGATAATTATTTAAGTTCGTCGGATTATAGGAATCTTTTTCAGTATGGAGATGCCTATGCTGGGCTTGAGGAGGTAGTGGTAGGTTATCACACTGGCATTAGTGTTACAACTGGTGCCGTTACTGATGACATTATCTATGCTGGACTTGGTGATTATCTCTGTGTGAATGGTGGAGAGCAGGATTTGAGCAAGCCTTGTTATTTGGGTTATGTTGTGATGGCCGAGTATGCATCCAATGGTAGTTTCCGTGGTTTTACGGATTCCAAGGATGGTGTTCCTTACGGTCTGTTTGATAGGGCTGTGACTGTGGGAGACCTTGCGGTTATTATCTATGGTGATTCTCTTGGTGGGGATATTTCCATCATTGATAATGCCACAGGGCTCATTGATGTTATGAACTCTGAAGCATATTCCGAGCTTGTGAATTCTGCGTTTGCCGCTGTTTGTGCGGATGCTAACTATTCATTCTTTGGGGATTATACAACTGATACGGTTCTGTCTTGTCTTGATGTAGATAGAATCTTGTTCAGGGCTTGTGCTGGTGATCGTGCTTCTCGTATCACAGATGCGGCTGTTGTAGAGGCGGGTATTGATACCTATTTGGGTGGCAGTTCAGCCGCTGCGGTTGAGGGGTTGAATCATCCCGAATTAGGTCAGATGTCGTATGATGATTTAACTCAGTGGGTAATTGCTCACTACAATGAGTTGGATGATAGTTATTGGGAAGATTTGGATAAATTGGAGGAGGCTCGAGAGGCCGATAGTCTTGCCGTTGGTGATTATTCAGAGTTAGCCACTAAGGTTGTGAACCTTAAGTGATTTATGGAGGTGTTGTTATGAGAGTGAAGCTTACACGTAATACTCTTTTTCGTGTATTGAGTGTTCTCATGGTGTTTGTACTGTTGTTGGGGTTTGTACCTCCACTTGCGGTGCATGCAAATGATAATCCGTCGTCTACGGATGTGGCGACTGATAACAATCCGGGTGGGCAGCCTGTCAATGGTACAAATCCGGGGGCTGAGTCGGGGGCTGTTTGTAACCCTTGGTGGCACCCGGTACTTATGGGTACTGTTTGGCATGCCCAATATGATAGTGCGGGGGTATTGACTTCTGCGACTCCGATGGGTGGCTTTTACTGTTCTCCGTTTTATGCGGGGAGTTCTAATGCGGGTACGCATAACGGTGGTGGTACCACAGGGGGTTGGACAGAGACTGAGATGAGTGGTGTTTTAAATAATTGCTTGCAGACTATTATGGCAAGTAATACTCGTCCGGGACTTTCAGCGCCAGTGGGGGCTATCACCTTTTCCCATATGGTGGGTGAGAATACCATTCGTCAGCAGGCGGCGAGATATACTGGTAGAACAGAACAATCTGGGGATGTTTGGACTTGGGATGGTACGTCTTGTTATGAGGCATATCATAATTTGGTTAATAGTGATGCCTTTTATAATGCTGTTTTGCAGGAGGTTGATAGGGTTGTATCAGCTTCTGGGGGTACGCTTAGCTCACAGGGGATTGGTTTTGGTAGCGAGTACCTTGTAACTTTGAGCGGTGTTGATGTTAAGGGTAAGCATTATAATGGTACTGGTCAGGTAGCAGGTTCAATCAGGCCACTTGAGTTTTATGTGTGTAAGACGTCAGGGCAGGAGGCCTTAAATCATTGGGCTTTTCAGGAGGGTGTTGATTATGGCATCTTTGCTGGGGGTACTCAGTATTGTCATATGTATACTGGTGGTGATCTGACTGCGGGGCCTAAGTATCATTATGTTTTGGTGGATCAGAGTTTTGGTACGGTATCGTCAACTGATGGTACAGTGGCGGATTCTTGGGTTTGTCCTACGACATGGCAGTCTGGTGGTTTTATCGGATACAAGTTGGGTAGTCCTGCGGGTAGTGCAGGGAGTCTTTCTTCGGGGCGCCCGAATAAGACGACTCTTGGTACCTCGACTGATATCTACTGTTATTTTCAGACGGTAGTTGCGACGCCTAATGATGTGTTCATCTATGAGAACGAGCTTAATTATATGGGTGATGGTCTGATAGTTGGACAGTATGCAGGTAATACGGTTTATGATTCTGTATCGTGGGATTATGATGATTGTACTCATCATTGTGGGACCTCTTGTGCTACGCACTGTACGCACTCTCATGGTGATGGTTGTAAGGATTATGATCATTCAGGTGATTATTATGAGTGGTCAATATCATTTGACAGTAGTAAGTATTCTATTTTCACCGCCTATACTTATGGTTATGAGAATGGTGATGGTTCTGGCAATGGCTTGGCCTTTACCACGAGTGCCACGGATGGAAATACCTTAACTTTTTCAAAGCATATTTGTGTCAATGATGATTCATCCACAGCTTGTTCTTATACTTGGGTGAGTGGTAATGCCGTTCTTAATGGTTGGGTTATATCGCGTGATCGTGTTGGTGGTGCTTATCATGGTCAGACAAGTGGTCGTGGTGGTGCCAATGATCGTAGAGGCGAGTGGAATGATTTGGGTATGCCTTGGACTTGGGGGTTCTCTGATGCAGCATCTATTGCACAGGGTTCTAATCCTTTGGTGGATATAGATCTTACGAGTGTATCCTTTGGTGGTTCACTGGGTGTGGCGAATCCACAGACGATTGCAAAGGTGCATATCTTTAGTCATATTCCGGCGAATGTGACCGAGCAGTTCCGCTTGGCTACAGATGTTGATACAGGTTGGATTAAAGGTAATGAGGCCTTAGGTGGTGGTAGTGGTATTGATATTCAGACAAGAGTTCCTATGATTGTCTGGGTGAATGGCATGCCATATCCCGATTTGACCTATGGCGTTACTCGTAACCTTAAGATGTATGATTATCTGCAGGTTAATCTTGAGGTAACTGATAGGATTTTCTCAACGGATGTTACGGAGCTTCAGGATAATAATGTTCGTGATAGTATCGGTGATGATGCTTATTATGCAGGTCATGTTGTAGCCGGTGGTTCTATGTTGTCCTTGTCGGGTGGTTATACACAGTTTGCAGGTTCTGTGAATGGTGTTACCATTCGTGCAGCGAGACCGATTTACTATTCAGGTAATTACTTTGATGTTTATCATCAGAGGCTTCATACGGTGCATGGTGGTTATTTGGAGATGCTGCCTCATAACACTCGTGATCAGGCGTATGATGAAGTTCGTATGTTGATACGAGAGTATGATGAGTTCATCGATGAGCTTTCAGTGGTTTATCAGAGCGCGATTGATACTCTTGGGGAGTGTTACATAGGTGAGTATGTGTGGTCGGGTGTTCAGCTTAGTCCTGTTCCGGATGCGGCTCACGAGATGACGAGGCTCACTCCTAATGCGACTGTTACACTTAATGGCTCTGCAAGATCTATCAATGGTGATTCCAAGTATCACTTTGGTAATCTCTCAAGTGCTGGGGTTAATAATCTTATCGTAGAGGATCTTGAGTCGGATGGTACTGTTCGTGGTTTGTACTTGGGTATCATCTTTATGGATGGTTCCGGTGGTATCGGTGGTGCTGGACAGTCAATGTCTGGTTTGGTTACGAGTTATACACCTTCGATTGGGTTCATCAGCCATAATCCTACTGGTTCTTCTCGTATGAATGCTTTAGCGCCGATGGTTCTTGATACTGCATCATCTTGGTATAATGCGATGTTGCTGGCTTGTGCGAGAGGCTTCACGGTTGAGGAGACACTTGCTTGGAGATATAATGCTTACGATACAACCTACATGGATGATATTGGGGCGTTTACGATTAACTCATCCAACTATAGTGTTAATTTCTCGGCCAATGCGATTAACAATGCAGATCCCGATGCGGTTTGGTTCGTGAATGTGGTTCTGCCCGAGTACGGTTTGAACTATGCGTCAGCATTTGAGCAGCAGGCTGGTTCTATTGCCCCGGATGACAGACTTCCGAGTGCTTTCACTGCGACGCCGGGTTATATGAATCCTACCTCTTATTGGGAGGTTGATAATATTGATAACTGGTTGTATCGTACCCACATGGGTTACGCTGAGGGGTTGAGTGCGGATGATAAGAAGCATTGGTACACCGAGTATCGTAAGCCGGTTTGGATGATTGGTGTCAGCAATACCGTTAAGGTTACGCTTCCGCCCGAGGCTTATACAGTTATCGATCCGATATTCCAAGGTGTGAATACTGGTGGTGTGGATGGTATGTATCAGGGTGGGCCTGATAAGGCTTGGAACACCTATATGGCTGCCATCGCAAGTCCCGATGAGGTGGATCGTAAGGTTAAGTTGTTCAACTGGGAGGGTACTGATTATTGGTTGGATTTGAATACCCTTGGTAAGTCCGATGTGGTATACGTTTCCAACACCAATGTTAGTGATTCCTACTAAGGTTTGATGTTTTGATATGAGCAGCCTACCATCTGATGTATTTAGGTGGTAGGCTGTTTTCTTTTTGTTTTCATTGAGTCGGGTGTTAGCCCGTGTTGCATATAGTGCTGAGTTTATTGTGGAGGACATTTCGATGGTGGTATTGTGGCTCATATCAAAGTTGGACAAGGACAGTGACTTTGGTAAGTGGTTATCGGATGTGTTCAAGTGGTAATTATCAGCGAGGGCCGTTTTGGTGATGCACCCGACTCATTGAATATAAACGTCATTAAGTTAAGGGGCCGAGTAGCTCGACGAGGTGTAAGAGTTGCGGATATGATGCTCCTAATAGTAGCCGGTATTGCTGTTTAAGACAGCCTCGTAAGTTGCATCACTGATAAGCCCCGGCATCACTGCAAGGTTCGAGTCCTTGCCTCGACTCCTTAACTTAGTGGCGTTGCATTGGATGTATTTGGGGGTGTTGGTTTTGGAGGAGGAGATTCTTGAGTTCATTCATCGGAGGTTTCCGAGTGATTGTTCTTGGTGTACAGGGAATTGTTATTTCTTTGGTGTGATCCTCTTGGCAAGATTCCCGGAGGGGAAGCTTTTGTATGATGTGATCGATGGGCATTTTGTGGTTCGTATTGGGGGTGCCTATTATGACTGGACTGGGAAGGTGGATATGCCTTATGTGGAGCATTATCTCGTTGAGTGGGATAAGTTCGATGAATATGACTCCTTGTGGAAGGAGCGTATAGTCCGGGATTGTGTGATGTAAATTGCTGTTGACAGTAATGTTTTATTGTGTTATATTGATTTTGGGTAGATTAGAGGTATTTTAGCATGGGTTCTGACTTTTTGGATGATGGTTATGACGATATATTTGGGCCACCTGATGATGCGGAGTTTGAGGATCCCGAAGATGCTTCCGAGGAAGGTGTTGAGGGTGCGTCAGAGGGGGCTGAAAGTGGCTTGAAAGGTGCTGAGGGTGCTGGAGGAGCGCCTAAAGGGGGTGTTTCAGGTGTTGAAGCATCTTCAGGGGGTGCCGAGGAGGCTCCAAATTCGCCCAATTTGGCTTCCAATGCTGATTCGGTGGTTTCTCCTACCTCTGGTGTTCCGAATCCGTCTGTGGGGCCGTCTGGTGTGTCAGATTCGGGTTCTGTGGGTGGTTCAGACGATGACCTTGATATTTCTGCCTTTGCTGCGGCGTATGGGGCTGGAAATGCCTCAGAGGAGGCCACGGAGGATTCTGTGGAGGCTTCCGAGGATGTTGGTGCCTCACAGGGGGTGGTAAGGTCTGATGGGCCTACTGGATTGTATTCTAATAGGGGTTTAGGTGCCCTTGCAAATAAGATTGTTGGATTGTTTACGAAATAAAAGATTGGAGGGTTTTGTTTTATGGCTGAGTCAGTTGGATTGGATGCTTATGTTGGTGCTGGGAAGACCACGGCGGAGAGTGTCGACGGTTTCGGGGTTGATGCTTGGATGTTGAGGGTTGTGTCCCGATTATTTGATTTTAGGGGCAAGGTTGGTCGATCAGGGCAGCCCAATAAGCGTACACCCGTGGGTTATCGTGTGGAGAACATTGGTGACCGTGTGATTCTTGTGCGTAGAAATTGTATTGACTCGACTGGGGTTGGTACTTTTGAGAGAGTTGATCAGTTGGCTCCCGGAGGAACCTTGGCGCTCAGTTCATATGAGCTTGCAAGACTTCTTGCAAGGTCTGAGTTTGGGTTTATGACCTCCAATGGTTATATGACTGGTAAGTATCGTCATGTCACCGCTGGTGGTGATGTATCTGGGGCTGTCAGGGATTATCTCGGTTCAAGGTATTTTGTATGTCCGGGGGATAGTTTGCCTTCGGAGTCCATCAATGTGAGCATGACGGATCTTTCTGTTCGTGAGGAGTTCCGTGAGACCTTTGGTGATATGGCGGTTGATTCAGCGTCGGGTGGTCGTGTGTCCGCTGTGGTACAGGCCGATGCTGATTTTCTGCAGTTGCTTGAGGAGAATAACATGATGGATGTTGTGAGTGTTGATTCTGTATCAGGTGATGAGGAGGAATAATTATGAAACGTCGTTATTTGTGTGGAGTTCTTGTTTTGAGCTGTATGCTGGCTTTGGCTGGTTGTAAGAAGGAGGAGCCTACCACGGTGGGTGGTCTTTCTGATAACACCGTGGATACTGTGGTTCAGGAGACGGTTTCTACGGATACTGTTACAACTACCGATGGTGAGGAGGTTGAGATTTCGGTTGATGCCTCTGATGATGAGACGGTTGAGGAAGCGGTTGATGAGATCTTCCATGCTGATGAGGGTGGAGATACAAGTGATTTCAAGATTGGTACCCGTATGGGTGTTTCGGGCACTGGTGGTTTCATCGTTGTTGACGGTGTAGGTATTTATGCGGATCTCGGAGCTATCATGACTCCGAAGGGAACTCCTACAACTGGTGTGTTGGAGGAGGATACGGATCTTGATGGCAGTGCGGATGTTTCCACTGCCGTTGTCAATTATGTTTCTGTGGGTGATGCTTTCTATGGGGCCTATCTTCAGGGTTTTGTAGGTGGTACTGATTCAGCCCTTTTCAAGGATTATTGTTCGAACAAGAAGGGATCCATCGAGGTTGGTGGGTTTAAGTTCGATTTGTATGGCAATAAGTATGATGCCGTGGCTTACTGTGCTGACCTTGATTGTATGATTGTGTTCAACACTATGCCTCTTGATGATTCTGTTGAGGCGGATGCGGCATATAAGAACCTTGAGTATTTCATGGAGAATTTCGTATTCGGTGTTGATATGAATAAATAAATGATTTGGAGGACTTACTTTGAAGGTTTTAAGTTTGTTTGATGGTATATCTTGTGGGATGGTTGCACTCGAGCGTTGTGGTTTCCCGGTTGAGCGCTATGTGGCGTATGAGATTGAGGATTCTGCAGTTCGCATTAGTGAGCGTAACTATCCCTTTATTGAGCATCGTGGTGATGTGTTCAAGGCGGACTTTAAGGAGTTCAAGGGTTTTGACCTTTTGATTGGGGGTTCACCTTGCACTTATTGGTCCATTTCACAGACTCATCATCGTGAGGTTACGCCCGATGGTTTCGGTGGTAAGCTCTTTATGGAGTATGTCAGGGCCTTGCGTGAGAGTGGGTGCAAGTGGTTCTTGTATGAGAATAACTATTCGATAGACCGTGGTATCAAGCGTTTCATCTCTGATGAGCTTGGTGTGGAGCCGGTCACAATCGATTCTGGTTTGGTGTGTGGTCAGCAGCGGAAGCGTTGTTACTGGACCAACATCGGATATATCACCAAGCCGAGGGATAAGGGTATCTGTGTTCTCGATGCGATTCGTGGTACGCATGATATGTTCTGTCCGAACAGTGATCCCGTGAGGGTTGGCAAGGTAGGTCAGGGGCGTCAGGGTTGCCGTATTTATAGTGCCTTGGGTAAGGGTGTGACTATGTTAGCTTCCGAGGTTCCCGGTATCTATCGTATTCCTACCGAGGATGGCGGGTATGAGGATGTTCATCTTACGCCCGAGGAGGCGGAGAGGATGCAGACCTTGCCGGTTGGTTATACGGCTGGGGAGTCCAAGAGTGCGAGGTATCATGGTATCGGCAATGGTTGGACAGTGGATGTTATCTGTCATATTCTGAATCACATACCTGAGTCTCAGCGTGTGTGATTTTGGTATTTGTGTATATTGAGGATTTGGAGGGTTTCTAATGGCTGACAGTTTGTATCGTAAGTATAGACCGGTATCTTTGGATGATTATTCATCTGATAAGATTAAGATGCGTGTTCGTGGTTTGATGCAGGGTGGTGTTGAAAACTTACCCCACTTTTGGATCATTGCTGGTACGCATGGGTGTGGTAAGACCACACTGGCGAGGATTATGGCAAGGGTTCTGATGTGTACTAATCCGGTTAATGGTGATGCGTGTGGGGAGTGTCCTACTTGCAAGGCTATGGAGGATTTCATCTTGACGGGTGATCCCGTGCCGGGTGTTGAGGAGGTTAATGTAGCTTCCGAGGGTGGTAAGGCGTCTTTGATAAGTACCATTACCAAGGCTTCGGAGCCTTCGTTTTTATCACAGCGTACGATACTTATTCTGGACGAGGTTCAGAATGCTTCTGTTCAAGGTCAGCAGGCCTTGCTTAAGCCATTGGAGGATATTCCCGATCATTTGTTTGTTTTGATGGCTACTACGGAGATTAATAAGATTCTCCCTACGATACAGAGCCGTGCGGGTGTTACCATTCGTGTTACGGCTCATCCGGTGCCCGAGGTTGTTGGAAGGTTGGACAAGGTTTGCAAGGCAGAGGGCATCAAGGCCACGAAGGGTGCATTGCGTTTGATAGCAAGGCATGAGGGTGGTATTTTCCGTGATAGTTTCAACCGTTTGGAGCAGGCGGCTGCCGCTGTACATGGTGGGACTATCCATGAGGAGGATGTTTTGGGGCTCTATGATATAGTGCCCGTGGATATGTACTTGAATTTCCTTAATGCGTGTGAGAAGGGGGATTTAAGTGAGGCGTATTTGATTATCCGCCGTATTGTTGGATCTGGTGTGGATCCGGCGGCGTACATCTTGGGTATGCTGGGTGAGATTACGGAGGCCGTGGACAGTTGTTATTCTGGTGGGGCTTCTGGTGGTCTTGTGGATTGGGTTAAGGCACACGATGACGGGTTAATATTTCGGATTATGAGATTGCTCGGTAATCATAGTGTGCATCCTACGTCGACTGTTGGGGGTGTGCGTGTAAGTGTGGACAGTGAATTCTTCTATCTTGCGGCGTGTATGGTGGAAGTATTTAATGGTAAATAGTTGAGGAGGTTTCGTTATGAAGAAGAGACTATTGGTAAGTTTTGTGACCGGGTTGATGATCGTCAATATGTTCAGCGTGACCGCGTTTGCGGCCGGTGGGGATACTGATACAACTCCTACCACGGAGGTTACTACGGAGACCACCACGGAGGATACTGGTGCTTCCACATCCGATGGTTCTGTAGAGAGTATCTTTAAGCCTGTGGCTGATCCGATTGATATGGGTACTACTACCACTGATCCGAGTACGGGTGGTAATGATACGGGTACTGCTACTGTTGATCAGGGTGGTGATGCTCTTTCTGGGTATGGTGTTGATACTGTTCAGCCTATCCATGATGAGAAGGCTGATGCGGTTGCTGCCAAGATCAAGAAGGTTGGTGGTACTTTGACAACTATCTTCATTGCCTTGCTTATGGCTGGTATGTCGGTGGGTGTCATCATTGACCTTATCTATATTGCAACTCCCCTTAAGGGATTGCTTGATTCCCTTGCTAACTCTGGTATCTACCTCGTAAGTATGGAGGCATATCAGGCTTCTGGTCAGATGGGTATGGGCCGTGGTCGTGGTATGGGAGGCAGAGGCATGGGCATGGGCCGTCGTGGTATGATGGGCGGTGGCATGGGCATGGGAGGCATGGGTGCCGGAGGCATGGGCATGGGTGCTGGCATGGGTATGGGTGCTGGTGGCATGGGCATGGCTGGTGGCATGGGCATGGATCCTATGGCTGGTGGTATGGCTGGTCCTCAGGCGGGTATGCATGGTACTGCGGGTGGAGGCGTCAAGATGTATTGCAAGGCGGTTCTCGGTAAGTTCATCCTTGTAGCATTTATGATCGTGCTCTTGTTCAGTGGTTGGGCATTCAGTATCGGTGGCCTTTTGGCTAACTGGCTTGTAAGCCTTACTTCTAATCTTGGTGGTGGTATTTTATGAGTTTGATGTCGGAGTTGTTTCCGTGGTCCTATCGAGCTTGGAAGAGTCGTCGTGAGGATCGGAGCCGTGTGGCTCGTAATCGAGATCATGTGGTTAATATGATGGATCAGAGGCGTCATGAGCAGGCGGTGTTCACTGGTGTAAATGATCTTTGTTTGAAGATATTTCAGTGTTCGGGTACCAAGTTCATTGACCTCTCTGTTCCACCGGAGGATTTCAATATTGTTGTTGGTATGCTCGCAGGCAATCGGTTCTTGTATAAGGGGCAGATTGTTGGAGATAAAATAAGGTTTTTTAAGGAATTTTGATTTGGGGGTGTTTCTGTATGAGAAGTGCAGTGATTGAGGGGATAGCTAAGCGTTGTGGTTTACCTAAGACTGTGGTTCGCAAGGTGCTTCAGGCGGAGTTCGATACTTGTGTTGATTTACTTGCCAAGGGCGAGGGTGTCAGCATAAATGGTGTGGGTATCTCTTATCGTAGTGATACTCCACAGGATGAGGGTTCTGCGAAGCGTTTCCGTGCGATGGTCAGTGATAGACTTCGTTCTGCAGTGCTTGAGCGTGTGAAATAAAGTATTGATTTTGATGATTTGGAGGTTGTGGTATGGGCGTTAGCTACAGTTTTAGGGGTGATAGGCTTCTCAATCGTGTTGAGAAGAGAGTTGTACAGGATCGTGTTCGTCTGTCGAAGGATTTGAGGGACATGATAAAGATGGCGAACAGCAATCGTTGTTGCTATTGTGGTGATAAGTTTGATGGAGGTACCATCGATCATTTCATTCCTATTGCGCGTGGTGGCTCAAATAATCACGATAACCTCCTACCCGCGTGTGCGGTTTGTAACGAGGCAAAGGGTTCGCAGGTGTGGGACACGAGTTGTCTTGCGGATAATGTGGACTCTTTGTTCCGTGATGTGGCTCAGGTGCGTATAGATGATTTCGTGGAATATAGTCACGGGTTAAATCATTTTAGGGCGTTGGTGTGTGATCGTTACTTGTTCGATATCGCACCACTCATTTTTGTTTTTCCGAATGGTCGTAGGGCTGGCACGAAGGGGGCCAAGCGTAAGGGTTACAAGGTAGCGTTTGAGAGATGTCAGATTAAGCCGGAGTTTTCTTTGGTGGGGGCGTTTCAGACAGCCTTGGAGAAACTACATATGTGTGACCATCCGGAGGATGTGCCCGATAATTATGAGTTTCTGTGTCTGTTCACTGATTTCTTTGCGGTATTGGTGGATGGTTGCTTGGTTGGGTTCTTTGTTTTGCATCCGAGTTGGGATGATGCAGCTCAGCAGCGTGTATTCAAGGTTAATTGGTATACGCTTACGGCATCCGTTACGGGGCTTCAGGGGTTATCTTGTTTGGATGATACTCTGATCTGGACTTTGTTACACGAGCTTGGCGGCTTTGATTATATCGGGTTTGAGTCTGGTGCGAATGAGGGTGTGGATGGCTTGTTTAAGCAGTGGGAGTATCAGTTTACGCATGATCCTTCCGAGGCAAGCGGTTTCATAGGCATCACACTTGCAGATTTTAATTATGATGAGCATCCCGATGTATTTAAGTTGGGTGGGACTCAGTTTTTGGATAACTACTGGGTTTCCGGTGAATGTGAAGCTTGGTGTAGGAAACATAAGAATGTGGCATGGATGAAGGATGCTTTCTGTTCCGTGTCACCTAATGTCGGTAATTAGGAGGAGCTATTATGAATGCTATGTATTTAAATTCGGCGTGTGGTATGTTGCTGACGGGTACTGGGGGTTTGACACCCGATACCGATAAGGCATGGGAGGTTCTGAACCCGATTGTTGGGCCGTTCAGAATCGTATTAGGTGTTCTCTGTATCGTGGCTGCGGTTGGTATCGCGCTTTATACCGCGATGGAGATTAGTTATATCTTGTTCCCGGTTCTTCGTTCTGGGACTCCCGGAGGTGGAGGTCACGGTGGACAGGGTGGTAATGGAGGCGGTGGTGCCAAGGGTGGCATCGAGAAGATCGTTTCCGAGGAGGCTAAGTATGCTGTTAAGACAGCGGAGACCACTCATCAGAATGCACTCTTGATTTATTTCAAGAAGCGTGCAGTGGCATATATCATCCTTGGTATGATGCTTGCACTTTTGATGTCTGGTGGTATCTACAGCTTGATTTCCCTTGGTGGTAAGGCTGGATCTGGTGTAACTCAGATGGTTGATGATTACACAAGTCAGGATGACTCAGGGTTCAATACTATCTTCACTCCGGGTGGACAGCAGCAGCAACAGACAGGGCCTTAATTGAAGTTCGGTGGTTTGTTTTTGAGGGGACGCAATCTCTGTATTTACATTGATTGTGTTCCCTTATTTTATTTAGTATTTTGGAGGTCTTTATGGGGGTAAGTATTGCGGATCAGTTGGCTGCCTTCTTGGAGGAGATATCAGAAGCATTAGGGAGAGATAATGGTGGTTTAGGGTATGTTATCTCCGATCATATTGTTGATTGGGGGATTCAGTTCTTGACCGTTTGTGCCTTGGCGCTCAGTTTGTTTATGGTTGTGCGTGTGGCCGCGGATACTGTTATCTTATCCATACCCGTGGTGCGTTTAGGTTATACAGAGCTTCGTAGTCGTTGGAAGTCCAAGGGTGGTGCCTTGGGCAAGGTGGTTTCGGCTCGTACCGTTGTTGATGGGGCGATTAAGGAGTCAGCTACTAAGGGTACAATGACCGCGGGGTTTTTATACTATTTCAAGCATATGGTGCCGGCGTTCATTATATGGGGTATATTCCTATCCATTTTCTTCTTCAACACCAATGCTTTCGTGTGGTTTGGGAATAAGTTCTCCGAGTGGGTTTATTATAAGTTTCTGCCGTTATTAGGAGGTTGATATGAGGGGTAAGTTTCGACGTGTAATATGTGTTCTATTGATATTCGTGATGCTGACCTCTTTGACTGGTTGTGGCATTAAGGGTATCAGTTCCATTTCGACTCTTTCTTCAGGTTTGAGTTCTATCGGTGCCTACATTCTGAATAGTGAGAGTGCTACACAGGCCTCTTTGAAGGGTGTAGGTTTCTATTATACTGCTCAGGCTTTAGTTTCGCCTGATTCTGACTTGTCTGTGCATCTCACTGGTATTGGTATGTCGGATGAGCAGGAGGCGGCTTTTACGACCTTGATTTCCAATTATGATTCTGCCGTGATTGGTACCACGGGGGTTGTAAGGCGTGTTGAGTTGACCGTTACCACGGATAATAAGGGTAGTGAGAAGGATTATTATCTTGGGCCGTCATCTGGGGAGGATTCTCCCGATTCGATGAGTGATATTGAGCTTGTGGAGAAGAAGGCTGACCTTGAGGCGGAGTTCGATGTCCGTGGCATCATGCTTAATAGTGATGGTTATGGGCTTCCGTCTTTGATATCTACGATTGCCAAGGGTTCAGAGTTGGATAAGGATGATAAGGACTATATGCTCTCTGCTGCCGGGCCAGCAACTATGTATACGGGTTGGGATGGAGATGCTGATAGTGATTTCTTGTATAGAAAGTTCGAGGTTGGTGATCCGGTAGGTTTCAATATCTTCGGTGATTCGAGAGAGGGTTCTGTAGGTGACTTGCAGGTGCTTTCTGCGAATGCTGATATGCGTACGGTTGAGGAGCAGGTGGGCAATGCCATTGATCAGTATAAGTTGGATGGTCAGAACATAGATCCGGCGTATGCGACTTGGACAAGTTCGTTTGTATCGTCGGGTGTTCGTCTGATGCCGCCGGGGGTTTCGATGGTGTGTACCTCGCTTGTGCCGCGTGTTTCTGATGATGATCTGATTGATACTCTTAATAGTGAATTCGTGCCGGGGCGTGTTGGTCTTGTTGTTGATGATAAGACACATGAGCCGGCTGTTATTACATCTCTGTATGGGCCTAATCCCTTGGTTGTTAATGCGATGGCGCGTGGGTTGACCTTGGGTGAGACAGGTACTTTCCTTTTGTTCAATGGTAAGACCTATCTTATGAGTTATCCGGTTTATACACTGGGTGGTTTCTACAGTGATGATAGCGGCAATGTAACTGTAATGCTCTCCCCGGCATGTATGAGATATTCGCTCATTACGCATGGTGTCAGCTATTTCAAGAATGGTATTTGGGGTTCTCCGTTTGGTCTCAAGGGTACTGATGAGGTCGTGGATCCCAATTATGTCGACTTCAACTTGGTAGGTGGTATCGGTGATTCACTCCGTCAGGTTGGTTCTTGTAATATGTTCATAGGTATGGATGATAAGGAGGTTTCATCATTCAAGGATGGCTGGAAGACCTTGTTTACGGATTACTATGTACCTGTGGATAGGGAGGTTGATAAGGCAGAGCACTATAATTCTTTCTTTGATAGTTTTACTTATAGTGGGTTTGCCTCATATAGTGATGCGGGTAAGTTGGCATTGTTGGGGAAGGATCCTACTACTACAATTCTTCCCACATGGGATGATTATTCATCTGGTGATGCCTTTACTGAGTATGTGGAGAATTTGAGTACCAACTGTGATACGGGTAAGGTGCCGAGGTTGGTGCTCTGTGACTATGTTGAGGGTACGTTCTTGCCGGGGGTTGCTACGGGTGGTTATTCCGAGCACCTTTGTGTTACTGGCCGTAAGATTAGGTTGTCCGATACTGTCTTTGGTGGGGCTACTACTGTTAATGGTGATCAGTATACCTTGAATGTTGTTCCGTGTGCGACAACTGTAATTGGGCACTATATCTCGATTGATGGTTCTGTTTTGGAGAGTGTATATCTCGGTGATATCTGTGATGTGCCGGCGCTCACTGGCAGTTCTTATCTGACTCTTGATAGTGCGCCTACGGTGGCTGGATTCGGGCACAACAGTTTGCAGGTCAGCACCTCATCCAATGGAGTTTCTTCTACGGCCACGATTGTCGATTTGCTTGATCCGTCGTGTGCTACGATTAGTTCTTCGGATCGATATGTTGACAGGCTTTGTGTGGATAGTGCTTGTACACCGAGTCTGACAACTCTTACCGTTCCGACGGTGGTTCAGCTTTCCAATGTTCAGGGCATGGCGGATGGTTTCTATGGATCCGTTGTTGGTCTGGAGGATATAACACAGGATACGAGGATTACGGAGCTGTCATATTTGAGCAGCAATTTCATTCGACCTGTTGTTGGTTTGCCGGGAACCTATACCGAGGATGTCAGTGCTGAGGATCGTACTTGTATGTCTATGTATGTTCTTGGGGTTGCCACGGGTGTTTCGAAGTCTAATTTCTATGCTTATGCTTCGGGTGTTGGTGCCAAGGATTCCTTATACTGGTGGGATAACTATCTTCATTATTGGGGGTTCGGTTATTCCGTGAAGATCGATACCGTTGTTAATTATATTAAGACCAATTATAGCTTTTATGTGACTGCCGATACTTGGAGACCGGGTGATTATCTCGATGAGCTTGATTATTGGACAACTGAGCTTAAGGGTGGTAAGGCTGCCGAGAGGCTTGTAGATGCCTTGCATGTCGTTTCTTTGATTCTTGGTGTTTTGATGATGCTGTATTCGGCGCTTCTGTTGTTCGCTTGGTTCTGGGATGTTGTGGGCAGTTCGGACACGAATCTATACTACAAGGTTTCATTCCCCCATAAGCGGGCCGTGGAGAAGAAGTCTGGTGTTAAGGGCCAGCTTGAGCAGACATTGACGGGTGCGATATGGACCTCGATTAAGTGGTTCTTGGTTGGCTTTGCGATTTACTCTATAGGTTTGGTTTATGTTCTTATAGTGCTGCTCAAGTTTGTAGTTATAGCGTTAAGATTCTTTGGTCTTGGATGAGGTGTTTAATATGAGATTTGAGGGTTTTTTGAAGAAGATTACTTCGGGTAAGTTCCGCAGATTAGTGTGTGCCACACTGTCTGCGGTGCTTTTGGTGGGATCTTTATCCTTGTATGTTCTTGCGGGTGGTACGGGGCAGACTCGTAATACCTATTTGGGTACTGCGGTTGCTGTGGGTTCACCAATTCTTAATCCGGATTTTTCCACCGATAATTGGAATCCGTATGAGATGGAGGTTTGGGGGATTTACTTATCCAACTTTGTAAGGCCTCTGCAGGATACTTATGAGTCTGCTTTCACGAATGGTGGTCCGGGTGTTACGGCGTTGGAGATAGGTTCAGGTAATAATCCGGATAGCAATGCCTATCTGAAGGTTTTGCTCAATTATGCTGTTACCACTCAGAAGCAGAGTCTATCGGATTTGTATGTGGGGTTCGTTGCGGATGGTGGAAGTGCTAATCAGATTTATTCTTCGCCGGATTCAGCGAATTCGACTGGTGTGTTTGCTCATGCCCACTTATATGACTTATATTGTTGTGGTTTGATAGTTGGGTGTGATGATGGGGTGCTTCAGTACAGTGATGACAAGAAGTTTGTGGATAGTACTGCTCATGGTGATGCTGCCACAGACTCATCTTTGAATTATGATTTATTCTTGCATGACTATCATGTTGTGTTCTTCAAAGAGGTTAAGGGTGAGAAGAAGGTTATGTTTGATGCTTCGAGCCTGTATGACATCGATATGCTTAATAGTATGCTTGTTATGAATGGGTATTCCAACAAGGCTTTTGGGGATGCTTTCGTAGCGAATAGAGACGGTGTTATCAGATGTGATCCATTTGGTAACATTGTTCTTACTGATGGGACTATGGTATTCCCGGCGGCATGCAATTCCCATTTCCTTGCTGGTGGTGTTCATAACTATCTGAATTCGGTGGTTGTAAATGGTTTTACCTCTGTTGCGGATCCTTGTGTTAAGGGTAAAAGCCCTAATGATATTGCGAGTGCATATTTCAGGGGTTTGGCGGATACGAGTTTTCGTAATAATATTTTGAGTACGAGTTACCCTTGTTCCTATGATGGGAAGGTTCATGGTTGCTTTTATCAGAGTTCTATGGACTGGTATTTTACCTCCGAGGGGCAGGCCTTTTTGAATGCGAATCCGGCGCAGGACACTTGGCAGGCCACACGTGCCGTGGTTGAGAGTTCTGTAGAGGAGGGCAATCTGTTGGTGCCCATTCGTTTCGCGGTGCCCGTGCCTTTGACGGCGACTCAATCCATCGGGGAAACGAAGATATCAAGTATGTTGTCGAATGGGAACTTTATCTGGTGTATCGCGCCTCAGATTAATAATGGTATGCAGAACTATCGTGGTTGGAGTTCAGAGGATTTGACTGCGCGCGTGGTGGATGAGATTGTGTATCCTAATGGTGAGACAACTAGTTTGTTTACTACCATCGATGATGGTTGCTTCAGACTCACGGATAGTCAGGTTTGGGTAGCGGATGGTATTGGGCCGGATGGTATAGATGACGATGGCTTTAATACAGCGGATGCCACGAATCTGATGTTTGGTTTATCTGCGAGGGCTTATGTTCGTGCAATGCGAGGTGAGACCTTGCAGGGTGTAGATAGTAGCCGTGCAGCGTACTATGATGCCTTGATGTCTACTGGTGATGGGGGTTATTGCTGGGGTGATGACATGGGTGATATCAAGTTTGAGTACATGGGTTCTGTCACGGGTTCAAAGCCGGGTGTGACTTGGTATGCATCACAGTACAATGGTGGAAATAATTCAGCGCGTGGTGATGTTCCGCAGTCTTATCACACTATGTGGAAGTGCTTCTGGTTTGATGATGATACCTCTGCATCTATCCGTAGTATGGCTTCGTGCTTCGGTAGTACACAGTATGGAGCCTTTGGTGAGGCGTGTGCCGAGCTTTATGTGAGTTATCTTTCAGCGTTTGGAATTGGTAGGGATCAGGATTCCTATGGTACTGCCATTTCCATTTCTGATTTTGATGAGAATTTCTTCTCCGCTGGGGTTCTTTTACAGGATCAGACCGTCTTTAACGGTGCCGCTGCTGGTGAGACCGATGCGGATAAGCTGGGCAGACTTCGTAATAATCTGAATCTTTATATGGATCCTAAGGCTGGTGCTGAGTATCGTGCCGAGCTTATGACTAATCAGTTCAAGGAGTGGTGTTATAGTCTTTACAGTTCACTCGTTGGGCGTGATGAGGGTAAGCAGAGTTCTTCAGCGGGTGGTTTCTTGTTACCGTCTGTGGCGGAGAGTCCTCTGTTGTCCTTTATACTGGATCATTGGTTCATCGTGTTTGGTGTGGTACTTCTGATTGTCATTGGGGTATCCATTTATAGTGCAGGGGTTAACCATAAGGCGTGGTACTGGGTTGTCATGTCTGTGGCGTTCAGTGGGGTTCTGCTCGTCATTATTCCTAATCTTGCACGAGGTACGATCTTGGGTGTTAACTCGGCTGGTGGTGCTTTGCTGGCCCCGGATATGAGTTTGTGGGTAGCCGAGGAGGTTGTGGATATCCGTGCATTGGAGGTTGGTGCTGTTAATAACTACGATGATGATGCAGACTCACAGCTTGAGGCTGCTGGCAACTTGGATATGATGCTTCGTAGTGACGCCGTTCAGACGATTCGAATTGATCAGGATATCTTCAGTAAGCATAATGTCACCGTCGAGGGCATCTATAAGGATGTTGCGATGGGCAATTATCTGTCAGCTATGTGGGTTGTGCCGGCGTTGCTCAACAGCCGTACCAAGGTTGATGATAAGGGCAATTATAGTGCGGATAAGGGCTTCTACACTTTGATGTCAGAGTGTGAGACCATCTATTGGCAGTATCATCCCGAAAATGTCTTTGATAGTTACACGATTTCAAGTTTGAGTGCTATGGGCAGCAATGTTGGATCCTCTCTTGTGGATACAACTTTTGATTATTCCGCGGGGGCCGGTTCTACGAATGTTCATTGGCACAGTATCAGTGGTGTGATTTCTGGTGTGGACGGTATTCACAACTCCACAGCGATGTTTGACGAGAGTCTTTGTACTGATACCTTTGCTCATAGTAGTTATGTTTTCAGTGGGGATATAAGTGGTATCATCGCAGCCAAGAAGGATGATGAGCGTACCAAGCTCATCGAGGATTATTTCTATAATTGTGCGATATCTTCTGTTAACAGTTTTGGTGGTGATACTGTTATTGAGCGTGCGGCTGCCTTCGATATTCATACTGTTCGTGAGGATAATGGGGGGTTCTATCTGACTGGTACCGAGACGGTTTATCCTTATTTCTACTGTGTATTGCAGGATACTTTCTCTGGTTTCAATACGACTCAGATGTATGATGCCATTATTGGTAAGGAGACTTCGGATAGTCCCGTTCCGTTGTCGTTTGTAAACGGTACGACTGGTGGGGACTACATTGTGTTCAGTAATTCGGGTACTACCGTTGGTGAGGATCATGTTTGGGATGCCAATGCGGTTGCTGTTGATAAGCACCGTGATGTTTTGGATCTTGATTACTTCTTCCGTTATTATGCGCCCGAGATGTATGCAATCAATTTGATGTATGCGGGCACTTATGATCAGGATGGTGTTTATTCCGAGGATGACTTGTTGGGTGAGGCTTATCCTTTGTTGAATGATAGGAGTAAGGCATGGCTCATGTCCTCTAACTGGACCATTAAGTTATATGAGAATCCGAGCTTTACGAAGCCGGCGGTTGTAAACTCTCCGAGTTTGGGTGCTGTGGATGTTGTTCCGATTATGCCTTGGACCTATCCCGATGATAGACCTTTCATCGTATGTAGGGCACAGATGGAGGCCTATGGTCTTACAGAGCGTGAGCTTACGGCGGTTGAGATTCTTGCGGTTAATGCGAATGATAATGCTGCGGATGAGATTATAAGGGGTGTCAACCTTTATCAGACCTCTTTGGATCGTAACGCGTTCATAGGTACGATTGCTCTTGGTTGTATGACTGATTTCAATTCGGCCTTTAATGTGGGATCTGGGTTGTTCTCATCACAGTACACCTTGATGCCGGATACCATTCCTTGTGTCAGCCTTGGGTTTGACAGAGGTTTCTCTGGTATTATGTATGGTGCTTCGCCTGTGGTTGCTGGATTGCCCGAGACGGCGGTTTATAACTCCATCTTGAATGGGGATGTCATATTTGACCTTTTGGTGGTTGTTGTGGCGTTCATTGGGTGCAAGATAGTGCCTTTGTTGAGGCTTATAACTCTCATCGTGTACATTGCCCTTGCCACTTGGGTTATCATCTATCATTGTGAGGGTGGATTTAAGCTCAGGCTGGGTATCTGTTTCAGTATGGTGATGATGTTTGGTGCGTTTGCACTGCTGAATATCGGTCATCTCGCCATCATCGGATATTTCATCCGTTCAGCGAGTGGTACGCTTCTCTCTGGTGGGGCTATGACGGGCCTTGGTGGCTGGCTGACGATCCTTGTGTTGCTTATTGTGTATGGTATGTATATCTTCTTGAATATCCGCCTTCTCGCGTTCTATATCCGTAACAGGAATGACCTCGGATTCGAGTATGGAAAGGTGTTTATGGAGAACATTCATACTCAGGGTGTAATGAGAACACTTGGTGGTTTCGCAACATCCTTTGCGAAGGGTTCGAAGGGTGGATTTGGTTCTGCGAGAGACCTTCAGAACGATATCAAGAACGAGCAGGGTGCCACGGATGCCACGGTTGGTGAGCAGCTTGGAGGTAATAATTCTTCAAGTAACACAGGTTCTGGTGGTTCTGATCAGGTTGGTGGATCCGGTGGTGGTGGATCTGATCCCGTGGGAACTGGTATTGCTGCGGGTGCGACTGGTGCGGCTGCCGTTGAGATTGCGAGGGCGTCTGATGCGGATGTTGACTTTGATCAGGCTCGTCGTGAGGCCGAGGTTCTCGGTGATGTCGACGGTGGTGGTGTTACATCGAGTGAGATCCGTGATAGGATGCAGGCTGGTCAGGTGGCTCAGGATACCCTTGTGGATAATAATTCCATGTCGGGTGGTGTAGGTTCTGCAGGTGTGTCTGATAGGTCAGTTGGTGGTACGCCGTTGAGTGGTATCGGTTCGGCGGGTGTTGAGGATTCGACTCCCGGAGGAATGCCGCTTAGTGGTACAGCTCCGGTATCCGTTGTGGATAAGACCAATAGTTCATCTGGTGGTGGTGTAGCCTCTGCGGTTGGTGGTGTTGCCTCATCCGTGGGTAGTGTGGTCAAGACTGGTGCCAATGCTGTTGGTGGTGGTGTAAGGACTGTTGCGCATGCGGTTACTGGTGATGTGGCTGGTGCTGTTCAGGCCGCGAGTGATACAGTTGCTCCGAAGAGTGAGCCTCCGAAGGGGCCGGCGAAGGATACTCTTGTAGATCATTAATATCGAATTTGTGGTGTTGATTATGAGAACCTCCCACATAGACTGGGGGGTTCTCTTATGTGGTGGAGGTGTATAAAATGGGGTTATTCAGTAAATATGGTGATGTTGAAAGGCGGGGCTGGACCGTAGATAAGAAGCGTCATTTGGTGTATGTGAAGACCGAGTTCTTATCTATGGTGGAGGGGTTCTTCAAGGATGCCGCTGGTGACTATGAGCTTGTTGAGTATGTGGGAGGTTCGGGCATCACGGCTAAATATCAGCGTAGGTACTGTTCAGCAGCTACCCTAAATGGGAATGTTATCCCGATGTTAAAGAGCCTCTGATGGGGGCTCTCTTTTGTTCTGTTATTGTGGACTGGTTTCGGTTGTATTCTCTATGAGATTGTTTATAAGGAGGCTATTATGAAGGAATTTAAGATTGATTTGTGTGGCATTGATAAGGTTAAGGCTTTTGCGAGACTTACATCTTCGGAGTGTGAGAGTGGTGTGTCTATTCATAGTGGTAGATGGGTTATTGATGGGAAGTCAATTATGGGAATCTTCTCCCTTGATCTTTCCAAGCCGGTGCATGTGTTCTTCGATTCTGAAGAGGATGGTTTGAAGTTATACAACACGCTTGTGGCTGATGGCTTCAAGATTGAGACTGTGGAGTGATAGTTTATGACAAGTTCTGATCGTTTGGATACTTTTGGTCGAGGGCCAAATATGACATTCCCCACCGGTGTTGGTGGGGGTGTAGCCCACGAGGATTCATTCTTTTCGGAGGGCAGGTTGTTTGGAATGGGGGCTGTAGGACTCAGCCTCTTGTTCGCGTTGATTTTCATGCGTAAAGTCCCGATATTTTGGCTTATTTACATTCCGACGATTATCTTCATTTTGAGGTTTTTGGTGTTCAATGAGGCGTGGTATCGGAGTGTGATTAAGGACTGTCATTTTGGTGAGCCCTTTGTGGATGCAGAGCTTACTGGGGTTCTCAATTATGGTGTTGTTGGGGACGGAGCGGGGTATTTCTTGCTTGAGTCAGGTAAGGTTTGTATGTGTCTTGAGGTGGTTCGAGATAGTCTTGTTGGACGTGGTGCCAATTTCAAGGAGTTCTTGTTCAGTTGTGAGAGTGATGCTTTGCAATTCTTGCTCAAGGCTGGTTACGAGGTGGAGAAGAGTTCCTTGATGTTTCCGGGGCACACGGATAGGCGTTTGGAGAATATCTATCCCAATGTTGGTAAGTGTGCGGTGGGGGACCTTTTAGAGGAGCAGCACACCTTTACCTTGAGGTTTGCGAGTGGGCTTAAATATGAGCGTGTGATTTGGTTTGTTTACACAGATAGTGTTGGTGAGCTGGATGTCCTTTATGATGATCTTCGTCATGTTCTCCATGATTTGCATCAGGGGTTCGTGAGGTCTCGTATCATCCCGGTGGAGGATATCAAGGCTGTGGCGGACCATCATCTTGGTGTTCGTGTCACCACGATGGCTGGTGTGCAGGCTACGGATGAGGTTGTCAAACCTGTTCTGTGTGGTGTAGCAATCGATGATTTGTATTATTATGCGGGGGAATTGGGGAATGTATCTTCTCGTTTCCACGCTGTTTCCGTGGATGGGAATCTCACGGATATTGTGGACAAGTATTGTGATGAGGCTGTGGTGTCTGGGGATGCCGAGGCTTTGTCTGTTGGTATGAGGACCACATATGGTTTGAAGGCGGATGATGGTGTAGTTGGGGCATCTCTACAGGAGAGGTTGTCTGGGCTGCATCTTGAATAGATTGATTATGTTGAGGAGGTTGAGTATATGATTAGTGTTCTAATTGGGCTTTCAGAGTCGAAGGCGGAGCAGATTCGTGGCGTCATCGGTAAGGACATGGAGTTCCACTCCTATCCGAATCTGAACGCCTTTTTTGCCGATTCGAAGCGCTTTCGTGAGCTTGATAAATTGTTCTTATGGGATTCGATTTCCGTAGGCACGAGGCCTGAGGTTTCGGATGCTTTGGCAAGGCTTGCTGGTATCTGTGCAAATCTCTATCATGCGCCGGAGGTATGTTTTGTTGAGCAGGATCGTTCAGCGTGTGCCTTTGTGCATGAGAATACTCTCAATGTTGAGCATCATATGATTGTGTGTTGTGGTGGGCTGAATGATATGATGCCCATCCTTGGTGCGTTCTTCACCAAGTCATTAAGTAGCCTTGAGACTTCGGGAGTTATACATGGTGTTTACACTGCTGCCGATTATCAGAAGGACATGGAGGCCATAACTCTTACCGCGGATTTCGATGGTATGGATGAGTTCGAGATGTCTGGTGGCGGTGGTGCTTCTGGTAGTGTTGATGCGTTTGATCCGAATGACTTGTTCGGTGGTGATGATGATTTCGGCAGTGCTGGTAGTGCTGCAACTGCGAGTGAGCCGGATGAGTTTGATATGGCTGGTATGTTCGAGGATGTTCCGCCACAGGCTTCTGATGAGTCTGTTCCCGGTGGGGGAGCTGGAGGTTTCGATGAGTTTGATGGGGCTGGTAGTGGTCCTGCTGTCGGTGGTGGTTTCGGTGGTGATGAGTTTGAGGTTACACAACAGCCGGTGTTTGAGGATGTACCTCCGGTGAGTGCTGCGCCCGTTGGTGGGGATGAGTTCTCCGCTGTTGGAGCGTCTGCGCAGCCGACTGAGATTTCCTTTGATATGCCTACGGGTGAGGTACCGATGCAGGAGGAGGCTACGGTTACCCCGGATCCTACCTCTCGTAGTGGCAAGGATTTGATGAAGGGCCTTAAGACTCTTACCCATTCACAGGGGCGTGCAATAGCGGTTTGTGGTACGGCTGATTCAGGTACTACTACCGTTGCTTATAATATGGGTGTTGTTCTTGCCGGTTTGGGCTTTAGGGTTCTTTTGGTGGATCTTACGGGTAGTTCCCACGGTTTGTCACAGATAAGCCTTGATGGTTTCCGTATGATTCCTTATGACAGCATGGTTGTTCGTAACCTTATTCAGGGTGGTCTCACATCCATCGGTAAGCCTATGGTTGTTCGTAAGAACTTGGCCATAGCTTGTTGTGGTGTTGGTGTGGATCCGTATAATGTTGCCGAGATTTATACCGAGCAGCAGTTGTATAAGGTTCACAATCAGTTGGCAAGTAAGTTTGATTTCATCATCTACGATATGGATCTGAAGGATGTGTTGAGCTTTTATAAGGGCTTTGCCGTTGTTGGTGATACGGTGTGTACTTTTAAGGGTTCTATGTCGGGTGCTATGCGTATGATGTGTGAGTTTGGTAATGCGGATGACCTTGATACTTCCGAGCTTATCTTACAGAGTGCGAGGTTCTTACCTACACAGGTAGTTGATGCTACTTGGTCGTTGGGAGGAGCTATCGTGCATGGTCGTAAGGTTTCTCTTAAGGGTGTGGATACGATCCTTGATGAGATTCTCGGTGGTGAGAGTGATTTCGATTTCAATGCGGTTTCGTTGTTACCCACATTCGTTTATGATCCGATGGTGGTGCGTAGTGAGTGTACCAAGAAGGCCTATGTTGAGACTTCGAGGGGTGCGATGAACTACTTTATGTCTGTTGTTGGGGAGGTCACAGGATGTTAATTCATAGTGATTTTGTATCTTCATGGCGTGATATTGGGGAGGTTGATGACACAGTTGTGTTTGACCTCTCTGGTGATGTTGGTGGGGATGATGAAGTTGGATATTTGGATCTCTTGGACGAGTTAATCCGTGAGGATGGACTTCGTACATTCATCTTGGAGCATCCGGATTCAAATTATGTGATTTTGTTTGATGACAACTGTTCATTCAAGCTTAGTCCTTGGGCTGGGTATGCTCTGTGGTGTTTGTGGTATGAGTGTATTCTCAAGCAGAGACTCCACCTTGGTGGGATTAAGATTCAGCGTGGCAATGATGTGTTGGATTTGCCTTTGGCTGGGTTCAAGTTGTTCTTTGGGGATTTCTGTCGTGCCCTTATGTATTGTGTGAATGCTGGGGGTACTGAGGGGCTTATCGTTATGAGTCCTTTGGTTTTTGGATCCCGTGAGACTCTTGATATCTTGAGTGGATGCATCGTGGATGCTATGTCGGGTGGTGTTGCCATCGAGACCGAGGATTGGGGTGATAGTGCCAATGCTCGTAGTCTTGAGACCGAGGTCAGCCGTCTTGAGGATCAGTTGTCTGGTTTGAAGACTGATTATGAGAGCAAGGAGCGTGGTTACCTTGCGAAGATAGAGTCTATGCAGAGGGAGCTTGAGGTGGCTACGAGCAGTCGTAGTGTTACGGTGTTCAGTGAGGCTTCTGGAACTCCTTATCACAGCCTTCAGTTTGGTTCTGTTATGGGTGTGCGTGTTGGTTCGGTTGTTTATATCAAGGAGCTCAGCAATGTTAGGGGTGTTAATTCCGCTTTGTGGGCTGCGATGTTCAAGCTCAGCCGTGTGAATGTTCCTTACCGTTTCATCATCTATGATTCGGATAGTTTCATTCAGGGTAGGTATGGTGATACCCCGGTATATAAGTTCTCTGATTTCAGTGCGAATGCGGAGATGATTCTTTCCAAGCCGGGATTTGTTATGCAGGATCCGGTCCTTGTGCCTCTTGAGAGATTGCTTCAGGAGGATGTGCGTGTTCTGTTCGTAATCGATAGACTCCACTATGCCGATGATATGATTATCGGTTCTGGTGTTGATCGTTATGTAACTGTTAACACGGGTGGTGATTATGCCGCTGCAACTGGGGTTCTCGGTGTGAATGTGGATGAGATTATCACAACATCTGATTGTTCGGCTCTTGGGGCCAAGGATGTGCGTGAGCACTCTCATGCGATTATCTTGACCGAGAATAATATCTTGAAGCGTGACCGTACCAATCTTGGTATGGGGCATAAGGAGCTTGGTGATAATCCTTACTTCACTAAGGTTTGTGCATCAATTATGAATCAGGGGCGTGCGAAGGGTAAATCCCTTGTTGATGTGTTCTTGAGTAGTGTTGGGGGTGTCTAATTGGGCCGTATTTTTAATCATTTCAAGAGTATATTGGGTGTGTATGACCATCTGTTTAGTTCAAGGTTGTTGAGTGATACATCATCTCTGCACTCTTGTGCACCCGATCAGGTTGTTTTTGATACCGGTGGCGTTTATACGTCATCGGTTGCTTCGCGTGTGTATCTTTTGTTTGGTATTCCGTCATCCGTTCCGCGTGGTTTCCTTGAGCTGTTTAGGAATAAGTGTGTAGGCAGTACGGTTGTGGACTGTCATATCTTATGCAAGCCTTACACCATTGATTGGGGTTCGCATGAGATGCGTGCGAGGATGGCTGCGTGGTCGGAGTTTTCCAAGGAGCATGAGGGTGGTGTGGATGTGTTCACTTATTACAACCACAAGGATGATATGGATACCCGTGCTCGTTTGATTGAGAGTACGAAGTTGTTTGAGTTTTATGATCTGAATAACCATCGTGCGGTTGCCAATGTTGTTTATTGGTTGCGTGTATGGGGGCCGAGTACCTTTGATGGTGTCAGTGATTTGAATGAGAGTTGTCGTGGTATCATCGGGCTTGCGAATACGCTTGGTTTCCGTGTTGTTTCGGATGATTTGCGTGTTCGTGGGTGGTTGCGTGAGTTGTCACCATTCTCGCGTGTTGAGGGCAATAAGCGTGATGCTCTGCCCGAGCGTATGGTGGTGGATGACATCATTGCTCATTCCGATGTTCAGCATCAGGGGCCTTTTGGTACTGATGGTACGGTTCTTGGTTTGGATGTTCTTTGTGGTTTGCCGGCACTCTATCATTTCCGTAGGGAGCCGGATAGTCCCGAGGTTTGGCTTGTAGCTGGTAAGACTGGTTCTGGTAAGTCTTATTGGGGCAAGGACAAGATTATACAGTTTATGGGCTTGGGGTATCAGGTTTGTGTAGCCGATTATGAGGGTGATGAGTATACTCCGTTGGCTGATTATATGCGTGGTGTGAAGCCGGGAAGTGTCGAGGTTATCGATATGAGTCCGGGTTCTGGTGTTTATTTCGATCCGAGTATCATTGCGGAGCCTACGGGTGCGAAGGAGCTTGATTCGAGGGCTAAGGCGGATGCCGAGTCCTTTATCACGGCCATCTTTGTTACTCTGATTGCCGAGAATGGGGACATTTCGGTTGAGGCTCACCGTGTGCTTCAGATGGCCATCGAGCGTATGTATGACTGTGTGGGTGTTACGGATGATCCATCCACTTGGGGCAATTCTCGTAGAGCTTCTCTCCGTGGTGTGTATGATGAGCTTTCGGTTATGGTTGAGTTTGGTGAGTTTGCAAATGGTGTAGATGATGCCAAGCATGCCGCCGCAGTTCAGATGCATGATGCTTTGGCTGTTCATTTTGAGGCTGGTGAGAGTAGTGTGTTCCGTAAGAGTATTAATATTGATTCTCTTTATGGGGCGGAGTTGGTTGTTTTCTCATTTGGTATGCGTGGTCGTGATCCGGGTTCTGCGGGTAAGCGTCTGTTGGCGGTTAAGCAGTTGTGTGTTGCGTATGTTAATAATCTGCTCAGTAACTATGGCAAGTATGTTCGTCATACCTTTAATGTCAAGATCTGGGAGGAGTTTCAGCGTTGGGGCCGTCAGGCGGGTTCTGGTACTGTAATCCTTGATTCCGTTACTGGTGGTCGTAAGCGTGGTAACATCGATTTCATTCTGACCAACGATTTGCAGGCCTTGATGGCGGATGACGGTGTTGTTGGTGCTCTCCGTCAGAATATCACGGCATATGCTTTGGGTAAGTTGGATCCTACGGTTCAGGATACCTTTATGGATAATTTCAAATTGCGTGTGCTTGCCGGTGATTTGGAGAGAGTTGGACAAGGTAAGGGTGCATATAATCATAGTTTCTGTGTGTATATCAGTAATATCAACATGTGTACTGTGGTGCGTACTGAACTGTCCAATGTTATTGTTGAGAGTGGTATTTTCAATACGGGGGTACGGAGTTAATGCTTTATGGTGTTTTGATTGGTATAGGGCTTATGGTTATCGGGCTCTGTTTTCGATTTAGATTTTATGCTGATGATGAGTCGAGAGCGAATGTGGCGAGTGGTTTGGGTGTGTTCATCGGGACCTTTGCCGTTCTTGCGATTATTGCCATCGGTATTAGGGTTGTGACTTGGTTATTGGGAGGTGCTGCGTAGTGGCAAATGCTTTTGGTGGAGGTAATTCAACGACACGAGCAGGGTATGGTCCTTCAGATATGGCTAACGGTTCAAATGTTCTGCAGGGGGCTGCTGGACCGTCAATGTGGGGTGGTATGCCGGGAGGTGCACCACCTACTTCGTCTAATGCTGGTGGTATGCCGGGTGGAATGCCGCAGGCTGGTCAGTCGATGGGGCTCAATGATATTATGGGTGCCGTAGGTGGTAGTCCTATGGGTGGTGCTCAGATGGGTATGGATCCTATGGGTGGTATGATGGGCCAGCAGATGGGTGGTATGAATGGTGCCGTTGCTGGTGATGAGGGGATGTATTCGGATGTCAATGTCGGCAGTGACGGGATTGGTGATGCGATCCTCAAGTATTATTTTGATGCTCTCAAGTCGTTTCTTACTGGTTTCGGTGGGGTTATCAAGGGTGTAATGAGTGGTTTATTCACACAGATTCCGTTATGTGAGCTCGGTGGTGTGTGGGTATTCTGGCTCATTTTTGGTGCTATCCTTGTCATCGGTGGCTTCGTGGCGTGGCTGTTTACTGGTCATGCTCTTTGGGCCTCAATGATAATCGGAGCTGGTCTTGCGCACATCGGTGGTGGTGTGCTTTTCGGTACTTATGTAACTATTCTTCTTACTCAGGGTGCTACGCATTTCTTGAGTGGTGGGAATGTTATGGATAGTGTGGAGATTCAGACTATGATGTCTGACTTTGATAATTTGAGTGATGATTCTGCCGAGGATGAGGTTGCTGCTGATTCCGAGCCTATGGCTTCCGAGGAGGATTTGAGGGGCTTCAATGTTCTCGATGACATGGGGCCGTCAGCGGAGGCTGCGGTTTCTTCTGTTCCTACTGGTGGTGGTCAGACGGCGGATCAGGCGGCTCAGCATCAGGAGGCTGCCTCTCAATCTCTTGATGAGATTAACAGTTTGGCGAGTCTTACTGGTTATGGGGCGTTGTTCAAGATTGCTTTGGATGTTCTCCCGGTGGGTGTTAAGGACTTCACGAATAAGATTGTCATCGAGCCTGAGTCACAGATTTGGAAGGGGCTTGAGGCGGCTGTCATTAAGGCCATCCGTGCCGTGACTGGTTTGGCGGTTGATGATATCAGTTCTTCCTTGGTTTCCTTGGAGCGTATCCATAATATTTACACGATGCGAGTTACTCGTACCCTTAAACTCCATACGGCGGCACAGCTTAAGGAGTTTGATGAGGAGCTTTCATCCTTTATTGCGGGCAAGCAGGAGGGTGGAGCTGCAATGGTTGTAGGTAAGACCAATAATGCACCTGTTTGTTCTACAGTTACACAGGGTGAGTATTATGTCATAAGTGTTCGTATGCAGAACGGCGGGGTTATTCTCCTTGGTGATGTTTATCGTACCAAGGAGTTTCAGGAGTTTATGCAGAGTGGGGCCAAGATGCCTATCTGTCTTGGTATCAATGCTTCGGGTAGTATGTGTTTCTATGATGCGAAGATGGATACCTCGGTTATGCTCTGTGGTCAGACTCGTTCTGGTAAGTCTTGGTTCGTGAATTATTATGTTCTCAACTTTATGTTGCTTAAGAGTCCGATGGAGTTTCAGGTGGTGATTGTGGATCCGAAGAATACCGCGTTGCTTCGTACATTGAGTTTGATGCCGCATGTTATGGGTTATCATGTGGTTTCGCAGGGCAATACGGTGGATAAGATGCTTACACTCCTTACAGAGTTTGTTGAGGTTGAGGGTGAGCGCCGTAAGAAGCTTCTTCTCGATGCTGGTGTGGACAACTACTGGGATTACATTGCCAAGTTTGGTAAGGAGAGTTTGCCTCAGTTGTTGTTCTTCATCGATGAGTTTGCCTCTGTTGTGGCCGAGTTCAATGAGTGTGATAAGGAGAAGCAGGCTCGTTGGAATAATCTCTTGAAGGTATTGGTTACACAGTTCCCGGCGTTCGGTATGAGGTTTATGATTGTGCCTCACCGTGTGCTTCGTACTGTTGATCCTACTTTCCGTGATTTGGTTAAGTTCAAGGCTACGTTCTGTTCTGATGAGACCTTGTCGACTGGTAACCTCGGTGTGAAGAAGGTTAATATGACGCTTACATCGCCGGGTGATATGGCTTGGATCAGTGATTTGCAGAGAGAGCCCATGTACACGCATGGTATGGGTGTTGCTGTGGATGATGACATCACCAAGCGTGTTATCAAGAATCTTGCTAAGGCTTGTTATCGTATGGAGCTTGATGTTCCGGAGATGAAGAAGTTCATGAAGCATTGTTGCAACCGTAATGAGGTTGAGGTTGTTAAGCAGTTGAAAGGCTAAGGAGGTTTGTTATGGATGATTCTTTGAAGGCGGAGATTAGGGGGCTGGTTTTGAAAGGTCTTACTCTTGTTGATTATGACTGGGCCGATGTTCATAAGGGCCAAGTGCAGAGTATGGTTTTCAAGTATAAGGTTGATGGTGATCCTGATGTCCATGAGATCGATCTTGGTGATGTGGATGTGGATCTCTACGAGGATTGTGGGGATGTATGCGTGGATTTCGGGGAGAGTTTGTATATGCTGGATCCTATGGGTACTGGTGTTGTGGACTTCTTCGATGACTTCGAGGATGATAAGCCGGGAATTCAGCTTAAGGATATCGAGCCCATTCATGTCGAGTTTGATGTGGATGAGTTTTATTCCAAGTTGATGGATTACTACGAGTATTGATGTGTGTTGCATAGTGGTATTCATGATGTATTTTGTTGTATCTATAATGGGCTTGTTGTGAGTCCTTTGTGTGGAGGTGTTTTATGAAATTTAGGCGTTTGATGCGTGGGGGTGTGGTACCCGTAGCCTTGTCGATGTCCTTGCTCTTGTCTGGGTGTGGGGTTTCGTATAAGGACACAACACCACAGAGTGCTTTTATGTCTCGATATGAGGCGTTGAATAATGGTAATCTTTCGGCTGGTGACGATGGTTGGCACAGAACCTTTGCTACGCAGTCTCTTGGGCTTAAGCCGTATACAGGGGATACTACAGACTTGGATAACTATGTAGGTCTTTTGGAGGGCTTGCTTGCTGGAGAGGATGCCAACCTCAGTTCACTTGTTATGGCTGACAGTGTGGCGGAGAGTTTCCGTTATATCTTGGATCGATTCAAGCTCACGAATGGTACCACAGTGTCCTATGAGTGTGTGGGTGATATTTACAGAGTTACACGAACCTATGATGGTAGTAAGTGTACTCAGATGGAGTTCCCGGATGGCATTGAGTATTGTGCGCTGCCGGGTTATTACAGACAGTTGGCTGATGGTCGTTGGTATCGTGATGACCTTATGGCGGTTCTCTGTGTGGGTGCCATGAATGCTTACTGTGTGGAAAATCAGATCACGAAGCAGTTCTCCTTTGATGTGGAGACTGGTTCTTTGTTGATTACGGATGGTGTTCCGCGTGAGGTTTCCATTCAGCTTCGTGCTGATGGCCGTGGTTTCATCTATGATGGTCAGGAGGTTGAGGTTCAGACCACAATCGATATCTCTGATTTCATCACGGTTGTGGATGATGGTGAAGGTGAGGCCGAGGAAGGTGATACAGTTTCTGATGATGGGGCTGATGCTGCCGATGCTGGAACCGATGGTGGAAATGGTACCGATATCTCTATGGGTGTAACAGATCTCGTGGAGCTTTCCTATGATGATTATAAGGCGTTCATCAATAAGGTTACCGATAATGGTGGTACAGTGTTGAATACCTTTAGGGATATCCCGGTTGATGAGCGTATACCTGAGGATTCAAGACTTACTGTTCCTATCAGTGCAATCTTGGATGTTGTAGGTATTCCGAGTGGTTCTATTAGTACCGCGAATACTGATATCTTCGATGAGGTCGATAGTTTCGGTGGTAGGGGTTGTATTGCTGGGGCTGGTACTTATGCAATCGATTCTCTTGTGAAGGGTGCTTATTCATCCGATGCCAAGGTGGTGGTTGATTATTATCTCCGCCGTACCGATTCTGGTTTTGAGACCATCGGTGTTCTCGTTAATGGTTATGATTGTGGTGTTGCGCAGACCATCGATAATATGGATTCTGTGGCTTGTTCTGGTGTTGTATGGGATGCCATCAGAGAGATCTGTATGGAGAGTGACAGGGCCTTTACAAACCTCGATTTGATCTCCATCGGTGATGGTAGCATCTACTTGGATAAGGGTTATCTTGCCAAGGCCGTCTTTGGTAAAGAGGGTATGATAATGCGTGAGACGCTTACAACACCTCAGAGGGTTGTTGCCTTTGATTCGGCCACTGCGACCTATGTTGTTGCGGCGGACAGAACATTCGCATCTTGTGATATGGATGGTGGTTGTGTGGGCCGTTATTCCGAGGATATGCTTATTGCAATCCGTTTCTTTGATGACGGACCTCGTATCATTGATGAGTATGGATATAATTTCAATCTCGTTGGTGATCCTTACATAAGCATTATGAGTTATGCTGATATCGTTGATGAGGGACTTTGGAGATATTCTGCAGAGGTTGATGATGAGGCCAAGGAGGGTATCAAGGAGCTTCTTACCATCTTCTATCAGGCTCAGAACGATAGGGTTATGTCGGTTTCTTCTGCCGAGGATGAGGCTAAGTTCGGATATTCTCTTGGTATCAAGACCGTGTTCCTTGATGGTGATCCATTACTTTCTGCGGATCAGCGTGATTTGTTCGTAGATCACATAGTTGATCGTATTACATACAGTGGTGGCAAGAGTGTGGTTGCTGGTAATATTGTTTCCTATATGGGTTCTACTGGAACTTATGTGGATGTTATGGTTGATGATACCTACGATTACGGTACATTCAGTATTACGGATACCGTGGTTTACTCGTTTGTGAACACTGCCGAGGGTTGGCGTATCTGTGATATGGATATCATTAACACCGAGAAGGTGTTCCGTGATGGTACGGTTGCGACTTCTACTGGTACGGGTACTGCATCGCAGGATGCGGCGCCCGAGGCCACAGAGCCAGCGGCTACAGAGACTGAGGCCACAGCGTCACCCGAAGGTAACTAATGTGACTGCCGTGTGAGACGGTTTAATCTATCTTGATGATTTGGAGGGTTTGAGATATGCATTATGGTATTACTTATGTTGGCAATAAGTCCAAGGTAATGGAGCAGGTTATTGGGTGTATGCCCGCTGCGGACACTTTCGTGGATTTGTTCGGTGGTGGTGGTGCGGTTACGCATGCTGCAATCTTATCCAACAAGTACCAGAATTTTAAGGTTAATGATCTCGACGGTAGGGCCTTGCGACTGTTTCGCAAGAGCCTTGCCGGGGATTTTATAGGCAAATCTCCGGATTGGGTTACTCGTGATGTGTTCCTTGCCAATAAGCGCAAGGCACCCCATGAGCAGGATCCGGAGGTTTCTTTGTTTTGGTCGTTCTCGTCAGGTATGGAGAGTTATGTAGTTTCGCTGGCTGATTACAAACTGAAGTATGGTTTGTTTATGCTGGCTTATCATAACGATTCATCTGCGCTCAAGGGTTTGTTACCCGATGCGGTTTGGTCGGCGTTGCCCGATTATAGTGCTTATCCTTATACGCAGGCCATGAGCAATTACTGTGCGTGGTTTGGGGATTGCATCAAGAGTGGTATGCTTTCCAAGGATTTCGCACCTCTCACCAAGTTTCAGCCCAATCAGGGTTATAGCAATGCTGGTGAGTTGTATAAGTCGGTTGGGTTCGCCGCGGATAATATTTCCTATACTTTCGGTTCATATGATGAAGTTGAGTTTGATGGGGATTGTGTTGTGTATTGTGATATCCCCTATCGTGATACTTGTACGGCTGGGTATGAGCCGATAGATTACGAGAAGTTCTATCAGTGGGCATTGGATGTGGGCAAGAAGCATCCGTTGTTCATTAGTGAATATAATATGCCTGAGGATAGATTCGATCTATTTATGGAGATGCCAACCCGTTGTGGGTTAAATCGTGAGGCTGCTGTTGAGCGTCTCTTTGTGCCTAAGGGCGGATGTATTTAGGAGGTTCTGTTATGAAGCGTAAGATTAGTTTGGGTTTGGTTTGTGTCATGTTGATGTGCATGCTCTCTGGATGTGGCAATGAGTGGAAGACCAAGTATGAGGACCTTTCGGTTCAGTACAATAATCTTCGTAATGCTTATTCCGTGGCTGTTGCGAGCAATGCGGGTGTGGGTGGTATTCCCACTTATGATGGCACTTTCGATTATGGTGAGGCTGGTTGGGTATTTCCACAGAACTTTGGGTATCCGGGTTCGACTGGTGCTCTGCCTGGAATGACTGTCACTTGTGGTGGTGGAGTTTGTACTTGTACAGTTACTCAGGGTTGGGCCGCTACTTGTGAGAGTAATGTGATTTATCTTTATAATCCGGGGCTTGGTGTGAGTGGTTGCATCCGTGTGGGTGATCATTCTGCGTCTACTCTTACCACTGGTGAGAAGGTGGTTGTTGATGCAGCAGCACTTAAGACTTATCTCGCAGCCTATATTGGGGATGCGGGTACTGGTGTGAAGTATCGTGATATCTATCTTGGTACTACTGCGAACCCCGGTGTTGGTGCTGATTGTTCAGTTCTCGTAGATGGTTCGGATACTGCACAGGTTCGTGTTGGTCTTGTTGGGGATTCAACATCGGATATCACTTATGTGTTTATCTATCATGGTGCGGTTGATTCGGCTGTGGATCAGGCCATCTTGAGCTTGCTTGGTTCGGTTACTTTGTCCAATAAGAAATTGGAGGTTTAAGGTTTATGGGTTTTGCGATTGGTACATTCAATGAGCCTTATGTGGGCAACATTAATGAGCATATTCGTGATCAGGTAGATGACATCATGGGGCGTTCTGAAGTAGGGGCGCCCTTTGATTCGCTCTTTGAGAATTGTCTTTTGGAGTGTGATTGGGAAGATGCCATGAAGGAGTGTCGTGATGTCAATGAGTCCGAGAGGCATCTTGGTGGGGCTCGCTGGTATCAGTTTCAGGCCGCAATTAAGACCTTGCTTATCAAGCGTCAGCTTCTTGCTGATGAGTGTGGTTTGGGTAAGACGGTTGAGGTTTGTATCTTTGTTAATCTGCTTCATATGATTCCCAATGCGGAGGTACCTACCTTTATCGTGTGTGCCCCGGATGCTATTGTAGCTAAGCAGTGGCAGAAGGCCTTGCTTAAGTTCTGTGGGTTGTATTTTCCCATCATTGGAGCTTCGGATGTTGAGGGTTATAAGAACAGTGTTTTGAACGGGCATGGTTGCATCGTCAATCATAAGATGCTCAGTAATCATAATTCTGCCTTGGCCGATACAGCTCTTGGTGGGTGTCTTTCACGTAGGGTGGCCTTCATCCTTGATGAGAGTGCGTGTGTTAAGAACCGTAAGTCTCTGACATATCAGAGGATGGAGGTGTTTGCGCAGAATGTCGAGTATTTGGTAATGTGTAATGCCACGGCGTATGAGATGCAGTTGGAGGATATGTTCACTCAGTTTAATTTGCTTGAGCCGGAGATTCTTCATAATGTCACTTGGATGCGCAATCACTATGTAACTATGGGTAAGCGCAAGATCTGGAAGGGCCGTGGTAAGTATGTTGAGGCGTGGACACCCATTGGTTATCATGATCAGGATGCCTTTAGGGTTCGTGTTAAATGGTGGTTTATATCGCGTGGCCGTAAGGAGCTTGGTCTTGAGGAGGAGGATTGGTCCACCGTTGACATCACAGCACATATTGTGGATCTTTCGGCTGAGCAGAAGGCTTATTGTAAGTCGCATAAGTCCAAGTCGAATTGGGATGAGGCTCTGAACTGTCCTATGATGCTTGCTGGGTGTGGACTCTCCCTTGATGGTGCTCCTAAAGTTGAGGAGTTCTGCAGGGTTTATGGGGCTCCCGGTGTGACGGGTGTGATGGTGTATTGTTTTCATATCCGAACCTGTGATTATTTGGCTGATAGGCTGCGTAGTTTAGGAAAGTCTGTGGGGGTTATCAATGGATCCACGAAGCCGGCGGATAGGGTGGCTGCTGTTGAAGGGTTCAATAGTGGTACAGTGGATATTTTGATTACCAATACGGTTAAGGGTATGGATCTTGACGGTGGTAGTGGTGTAGTTATTATGAGTCCCCTTGGTAATCCGGCGAGGGTTCTGCAGGTGCTCAGCCGTATCCGTCGTGGTACATCCGATGCTGGTAAGACCTTTGATATCTTCTGCTATCGTACTTGGGAGTTAGGGTTGTACAAGAATGCTTTTGAGTCAGCCCGTTTGATGTGTGATTTTCAGGGTACTCGTAATGAGTTTTTATTAAATGTTTTAGGCAAGTTGAATGCCTAATGTGGAGGTTAAGGACATGAGATATGGTAGTGGTATTTCCTTTGAGGGAGCTTGTAAGTTAGACAAGGAGCGCATCCGTAAGGCGTTCGAGAATAAGACGATTGTGGATTGGGATGAGGATGGCAATCCAATCTGTGAGGATGTGAGTCCCGAGCAGGCTCAGGAGGAGATTATCTCTATTTTCGATAATTGTGTTTATCAGGGTATCGAGGCTCTCCGTACTGGGAGGGTTCTTGAGCAGATGATTAAGGATGCCACTGGTAAGGTTGCGGATCAGAAGACTTTTATGAAGTTATACATGGAGGATTCAGCCAAGGGAGGCGAGTATGAGTATGATGGGGATGTTGATCTTGCTGAGTCTGCACTTGACGGAGATGATGGTGCCGAGGATGATAACATTCCCGGTCAGCTTACTCTTGATGATTGGGATGATCTGAAGTAACTTTTTCTAAAGGCGGGTTGATGATATGTTGATGATTTTTGATAAGTCCGTGGAGGACATTTGTCGAGAGGGGGATCCCATTCTTGACCTTGAACTTGTGAATAGAGGGCTCGCTGCTCATGAGGGTTTTGCAAAGGATCCTTATGGGAGTTGCATAGGTTTTGGGATGCACTTTCCGGGCACTTGTAAGAGTTATAGAGATGCTTGTAATGGTTTCAAGGGTTTTGACCTTGCGATGAATGGCATCATTAGTATTCTTGATAGGATGCGTGATGCTGATACTGCTGCGGGTGTTTGTTGTAATCTTGTTCTCACATTCCCACCGGGGATGGGGCAGGAGGTTATCACCACTCTGATGCAGTTCTATGTGAAGAGATTTTTCTTAAGGAGTTCCATTGAGTGTGGGGGCGTTTCTGGTTTGATACACACTTATGACCTTGGGTTTTTGAAGGAGGGTATCACGGATGAATACCGTGGCCATAATTTTCGAGGTATCTTAAGTGGTGGTATTCTTTGTATCCGCCTCTCTGGTGATGTGACCTATGATACACGGCTTCTTCGTGGTGTATTATCTTATCGGGCATCACATTTCGGTGTGGACTCTTTTTTGACTGTTATTGTTAATGAGTTCAGTGCCTTGCTCTATACTGGTGATGGGTTTAACGGAACATCGTTCTGGAATCCATTTTTCAGAGGGAGTGGGTTTTCCCATTACTATACCTACTACCTGAATGACAGGGAGGATGGGGATATAGATATGGGTGAGCTGGTATCAAAGTTAGATAGTGTAATATAAATGTTTTAGGAGGGTGTATGATATGGTGACTTTGGGGGATTTATTGATTCCTATACTGAGCAAGAAGCCGGGGGTGTACTGCAGGGTACGTTTAAAGCCTTTTGAGGGCCAGCTTCGTGTGAATGGGGGTAGATGTGTTGTGTATGATACTTCTGCAACTCCCATTGTAAATCTCAGAGGGGATTGTTCCTTTGATGGTGGTTTGCTTGATGTGAATGTTAATGGTCTTGGTGGTGAGGGCGGAAGTATACTTCGTATAGCTTCACCCGATGGATCTTTCTATAGCATGCGTGGTCTCGGAGCCAAGGATTTCTGTGGTACCATTTATCTGTTGGGTGATCTTGCTGTGACTTATAAGGATGGTCACATTGTGGAGCGCAGTGCAATGGGTGCTGGTCATTACTTGGACGACTTGGATGCAGATCGTTTCATTTATTACCATCCCGATACTACTGTGTTCGGGCTTCGTGCCGTTTACAGTGCTCTCGGCGGGGACAATGGTAATTCGGGCCGTGTTGAAGGTCTTACGGGTAACGCGGTTGAGGCAGTTCCGGGGTACAGTGTTGATGCGGTTATCAAGGGTGTCAGCAGCGGAGATGTTCTCGGCTATGTTCTTATGGATTCTCTTGGTGTTGCGCATAATTTCCGTGAGGATGATGTCAGATACTTCATCTCTATGGGCCGTGTCGGAGGTGTGTCCGATATAAGCGACTTGGATTCTATGGATCTACGCGTTGTTTGGACAAGATAGTTCATAAGATTTTGATGGTTTGGAGGGATTGTAGTTATGAGAACTTTTAGGGATTCCATTGCGGATTCTAAACTACCTATCATTTTTGGTCGTTTGATATCTGCCGGCGGTGTTGATGCCGACATGGATCAGTTGGATTTTTTCAGAGGTGAGTTTCCGAAGAATATCTTCCCGGATGAGTATTGCCCCTTATATGCGTTTATAATGAGCAAGCACATTTCGGGTGGTGATGTTTCGTGGGAGCTCTTACTCGATGCGGACCGTGCTTCGTTCCTTAACAGTGAGAATATCATCAAGGACAGATGTCTTGGTGGTGTTAATGTTACCGAGGAAAGTTTCTGGGTTCAGTTCAAGCTCTTGGTACTTGATATTGTGGGTAAGTGTCGTGACTTGAATGTGAGTCAGCAGGATTTCCTTGATGCAGTTAAGGTTTATAAGGCTTGGTATTTGGATAGATTCTATGTGGACCTCTTGGAGGTTTGTACAAGGATAGATCTTTCAGGTGGCTGGGTTTATAGGCGTGGTCGTAGATGTTTCTTACAGGGTTATACAGGTGCCAAGTCCTATTATGCGGATCAGCTTTTGCTGCTTGAGTCTTTGCGCAATAATAAGGGTTCAGGCACCGTTTCTATTGATGAGGGTTGGCTGACCAATGGTTTCTTGGAGATGCGTAAGGGTTATAACACCATCGTGGACTTCGGTTTGACTCAGGTTGATAAGTCGATGAAGTTCTGCAAGGGGCATCTTCTTGGTATTGCTGGTCCTCCGAAGGGTGGTAAAACAAGGACCGCCGTTTATATGGTTGCTCGTTGTTTACTCCGAGGTTTGAATGTTTGTGTTTGGCCTTTGGAGGGTTCTGTGAATGAGTGGTTGTCGATGGTTGGGGCCTCCATCATTGCACAGGAGAAGGAGGTTCTCACAGCGTCTGGTGTGCATGTGCCTTATATTTCGAGTATGGATTTCCTTGGTGGCACGAAGTCAGCCGATGCTGATGCACAGATAACTGGTGTGCTTACTGCCCTTGCTACACATAGTGGTTTTGGTTCTTGTCGACAGCTCGGTAGGCTCGAGTTCATTGAGCAGAGTGCCGAGGCTGGTTCTTTCTTGGATGTTCTTGATACCAAGTTTGAGGGAAGGAGTTCGGAGCTTGTGCCGGATGTTCTCGTTATTGATCCCTTGATTAATATTCTTGGGGATGGATCTGTTTCCAAGTCCGAGCGTATCAGTGATTGTTACATACGTTTTAAGGATTATGTTCAGCATAAGCGTAATGTTCTTGGTATTGTTCCTTGTCAGCTCAAACAGGAGAGTATCAAGGCTTTGAAGGGACATGCGGATGCCACTCTTGATGAGACGAGTGGTGGTGAATCTTCAGAGACCATCCGTACCCCGGATTATGTCATCGGTATTTATGCTTCCGATGAGGAGCGTGCGGAGTCTCGTCAGAGAATTTACTGTGTTGCCAATCGACATGGTGCATCGTTTCAGATGTTCTATGCTCATATGGATTTTGGATGTTGTTGTTACAGTCCCGATGATGCGGCAAGGATGGTTAATCTTCCATCTGCTGTTGCGGCTGTTGGTCAGTAATTTTTGGAGGTGTTCTTATGGATGTGAGTGCATTACTTGGTGGTGGTCACGGTGAGGATATGGAGGCCGTATATGATTTGCTGGTAGGTTGGGGTTCTAATGATCCTTCTTGTCCGCAGGCGGATGTGGCTTGTTATCTTACCGAGCAGGAGAAGGCTGATGTGGATGCTCTTTGTGAGCGTTTGAATGGAGTCATCTCTGGTGTGGTTGTTGTGGATAGTGATGTCAAGGATCTGGGTGGGGATGCCGCCCTTTATGGTGATGAGAAGGATATCAAGTGTTGTGTTATCCATTTCCGTCCCGAGCTTGTTTATGGGGTTTGGTGCATGTTTGCCAAGGATGATGTCAAGAGTTTTCTTGATGACCGCAAGGAGATCATGAAATCTCTGTATGCTGATGTGGCTGCGGACTTGCGCAAGATTCTTTCGAGTGGGACCTACAGGAATGGGGATGATTATTATCTCTATGCAGGATCCGAGAGTGGTCTGATGCCGGGGTTTGGTAGTTTCAACGGGACCTCTTATTGGAGGATTACGGAGATTGGTTATTTCGACCTTTGTACCGTGGTTTCGAAGGCGCTTATCAATTCGGGTATTCCGAAGGCTCTTGGTTATGAGTCCACGGAGATGCCCAAGGATTTCTTTACCGTGAGGGGTGTTGTGGGTAATAACATCATCTTCGGTTTGGATTTCAATGTTTTCGAGTGAGGTTGAGTATATGAGTTTCGGTTCTTTATCGTTTCTCGTTTTTGGTGTGATCATATTGGTGTTGTTGGGTTCTCTGCTGGTTATTGATCGACTTCATATCTTTCTCGTTGAGTTGGTTTTGGCTCTTGTGATCATGGTGAGTCTGTGGTGTATCAGTGGCAGTCCCTATACCGATACTGCTGTGGATAATTTTGAGATTGTATCGGTGGATGGCGCTTATCTGCTTTGGGCGGGTAAGTATGGTTCATCCCTTAAGGTGTTTGTGGAGTCGGATGCTGGTACTGGATATGTGACCAAGCCGCTTGAGGATTATGTGTTTGTCGGTGATGTTGCTGATGGTGATCCTTGTTATGTGGATGTGTTGGTTAGGGAGCGTCATTGGTTGTTTATAAAGGTCAGGACGAGGGCTTATGCCATTCATCTTCATGAGGATACGACAGGAGGTAGTGATGACCGTGGGTGAGGAAAGGGACCATTTTGGTTATGATCCGGTTACGGATACTTATACGGGTGCGAAGGATAAGGGTGGTTTCTCTGGGATTCGTTGGGGGATTATCTTTAGTGTGATTATTGCGATTATCATCGGTGTTTTGATTGCCTTGTTTGCGTATCCGTACTTGAAGGAGCATATGTGGGATTATGAGGAGCCTCCCCTTTTGGATGAGGAGTTCAAGGCTCTGTGGGAGTCCACGACTTGTGTGGCTGCGGCGAAGAATGTTGCGGAGGCCTTTGATTCTGCAGATGTTGAGGAGGTGCTGGACTTGGACACGATTGTGTTCGATGTTCCATTGCATGAGAAGGTTGCTGAGGGCCCCGGTGGTAATATCCGCTGGGGTTCTTCCATTATTGAGGCCGTGCCCGATGTGGTGGATTCCGAGGAGGTTGAGGCCAAGGAGGTTACGCCTGCTGCCCCGGTTCTGACCGTGGATGATTATCTTGGTATGGTGCCCGATGATGTTCGGGAGGCTTTTAGGGCCACGGGGTTCTCGGTGGTTAAAATGGACCGTGATTTGGGGACTTTTCTCTATGGTGAGGGTGGTCAGAAGGTTCTTGGGGCCACGGATCCGGCCAATAAGGTGGTTTATATCGACCAGCGGGACTGTGCAAATGCCGCCATTCTTCACGAGTTGGGCCACGTGTTCGATTTTGCGGGTGGAGGCTTGGGACATGGCTGTGATGAGTTTCTGGGGCTCTACGGGGCGAATTGGAGGTCTTGGTGGGGCTCTTATGGGATGGATGTGAGCAATTATGATACCCCTTTGGAGGGTTATGCTCAGTGTTTTGAGATTTATTTCTTGAAGCCGGAGTGTTTGGATGAGGCCACAAGGGGGTTCATTTCGTCAGAGTTGGCGAGGATAGTACAGTTTTGGGTATCAAATGAGGTTTTGTAGTGTTTTTTGGTATTTGGGGTGTATTTTGTGTGTGTGTGAGCGCGTAGGCGTGGTTTGAAATGTTTTTGGAGGGTGATTTATGGGAAAATTATCTTTGGATATTGATCTTACGGCGGCTGAGGAGGCGGCTGAGGTGGTCAACGAGGCGGTTGTAGACGAGGAGACTGGTATTTCTGCGGATGAAGGCTCTACGGGGGCAAATTCGGCTGAGAATGGCTCGAATTCGGAGGCATCTGCGGGCAAGGCGGGTGACCACTCTTTGGATACGGGTGGTTCTGATGATACGGCGGCCAATAAGAAGGTCAAGAGGACCAAGAAGGTCACTCGTGAGGTTGTGAGTTTGCCCACCATCGCGGTTGGGATGGCAGACTTCAGTGATATTCACGTTGAGGATGCTTATGTGGGTTCAACGAGGGTTCGTCATAAGAACGGGACCTTGTCGGTAGCCGAGGGCTGTGATGATCTTATGCTTGAGTATCTGCCTCTTACGGCCTTGTTTGTTCTTGAGGGTGTTCCGAGGATGCGTGATGTGGTTGTGGATCCTCGTTTGGAGGCTTCCATTGCTGCCAATGGTATCCTTGAGCCGCTTCTTGTTGTGGATGTTGGTGGGGCCGAGAGTTATTCGTTCCTTGTCCTTGATGGTGCAAGGCGTCTTGCTGTGGCTCATAAGCTGGGAATTGAGAGAGTTCCTTGTGTATTCGGTCACGATTGGAGGACTAATAATACCGGTTTCATTGAGGCTGTTTGCAATATGCATCGTGAGTGGGGGCCTGTGGAGTTCTATAACCTTTTGGTGCTTGCCCATGCCGGTGGTCTTTCGAATGAGCGTTTGCTTAATTCGGTTTGTACGGTTGATGATGGTGACTTCTATAAGCTTAGTGATATCGCGGCTGATGCTGATATGGGTGAGATCCTTGAGAAGCTCTTGGCTGGTAAGTTCCGTCATACCGAGATTGCGGTGGCTTATAAGCGAGTAGAGAGTTTGCGTAAGCAGGCCGCCATCGATGATGTCGAGGGTGATGAGGCCGAGGAGGGTGCTGAGGCATCTGCCGAGGGTGGTGAGGATGCACCTCTTGTTCCTTATGATGCCCATGTTGACTTTGATGCGCTTTCTGCCGAGGGTATTTCGGGTGAGGACCTTAAGAGTCAGGTTGAGAAGGGTGATGCCATCGAGGGCTTTGGTGCTCATCAGCAGGAGGTTGGCAATCGTGAGTGTATCGATCCGGCAATTCGTAAGGCGGTTATGATTCGTTCTGGTGGCCGTTGTGTATGTTGTGGTCGTGGTGGTGAGAGCTATGTGGACTGTCTTGACTGTCATCACATCGTGCCGGTGTTCCTTGGTGGTAAGGATGAGGTTGATAACTGTGCGATGCTCTGTATCACTTGTCACCGTATGGTTCACTTGTATGGTAATGGGTCCTTGGTTCTTGATGATGCCTTGGAGAAGAAGTATTTTGACCTTACCGATGAGGAGCTCAAACTCTATCCGAGTGAGGGTATCTTCCTTGCTGAGCGTGATAGGATGAGTCGTATTGTAAGGCTTGGAACCATCATCCGTGAGGGTGCGGCGGTTCAGAAGAAGTCGCGTGAGCAGCTTCGTGATGAGCATCCGGTTGGCAACCTTGGAAGGAGAATGCCGGGTGTGAATGGTGTTCAGACAGAGGCTTAGTTGATAATTTGTTATACAGTTATTTGGGGTATTCCTTTTGTGGGGGTAACCCTTATTTTGTTCAGTGATGGAGGTGTGTATGGTTTCACGAGTTAAGGTTTCCAATGTCCGTTCCGTGGATGGAGTGGATGTTTGTGATGTTGAGTTTTTCGATACCGATGGTTCTCTGCCCAAGTTAGAGGGTGTGCCTTGTGTGTCTGTTTGTAAGTTCATGTCTGGTGCGGATTCCGCTGTGGAGACGGAGTTGAATGTCGGCATGATTCAGGGTTTGTCTGGTGGATCTGGCGGAGCTGGTGATGAGAGTGATTTCCATAAGCTCATTATGCAGGGCTTTAGGGATAACCGTCTGGTCAGTGATTTGGTTGATTTCGGGTTCTCTGATGACGATCTCAAGGAGTTGGCTTTGATGCATCGTGATGGTGATAAGGATCTCAAGTCCTACATTGAGGATTTGTTGACGGATTGCAATTTCCATACGGAGAGTGGGGCTTTCAAGGCGGGTATGTATGATGATTATCTTGGTGATGGTGATGCCTCGGCAGCCTTTTGTGTGGATGATATTGTGCTTGGAGGGCCTAATACGCGTTTTTATTACCCCAATATGGATATTACTGATGAAGTGATGGTGGCTGTGCATGATTGTAGAGCCTTGGATAAGTGGGCAAAGCGGCATGGTGTGCATGAGGATAGCATTTGTGGGGTTGTTCAGGTTGGTTTCAATCTTACTTTGTCTGGGTTAAAGAAGTTACATAAGCGAATACATGATTCTGATTCAGGGTTTATGCAGGGTATGTATGATCGAGACGCCAGCAAGATGTATGGTTTGAGTGCACATGCTTTGAGGCCTTTGGCTGAGAATATTGGATTTGTAGCTGCTTTTGATCAGGTTATATCAGGGGAGGTTCAGTGTGATAATGGCCGCACTCTGGAGGATTCCATAGATTTTAATTTTATACTCATTATGGGGCATGATAATGCTGTTTGGGATGGGGTTACCTTTATTGCTTTGTATCCGTTGCTTCAGAATCAGGGTGAGTTCTGGTTTGGTGATTCGGAGGTTTTGGAGATTTATGCTGAGGAGTTATTTAGTGTGGCGCGTATGGCTTTCATGCAGAAGTTTGGTTTGAAGGGGGCTGTTCTTGGTGAAGGGATTCGTGGTTTGATTGATGTTCGTGGGGATGATGGCGAGGTCATCGAGGAGAGAGAGATTTCATGGGCATAGTGAAGGTGTGATATGCTTTGTAAGGCATTAGTTTCGAATGTGGTCTCCGGGGGTGGACATGATAAGTGTGATTTGCTCTTGGTGGATAGTGCTCTTGGTGAGTTCCCGGTGTTACATAATGTTTCTTCAGATGATCTGCGTAAGTTTCTCAAGGATGCGGTTACGCCCGTGGAGACCAACTTTGAGTTGAATGGCAATTCCATTTCTGTGGGTGCTGGGGATAAGCCAAGTCTGTCGGATGATGAGATTGAGAAGCTCTGTGATGAGTTGCGCGAGTTTATTGACTATAAGTGTTCTGATATTGGTGGCAGTCATTTCGATGAGATCTATGAGAGCAGTAGCTTGGCATTTTCGACCATCAATGAGATTCGTGATAAGCTCGTATCGGCGGGTGTGTTATCCTTGCTTGAGTTTGAGGAGTGGATGGTAGGTGCCAAGGGAGAGCCTTGTTTTCAGAATTATTATCATAATATCTATCCGAGTTTGTGGGGCTGGATTGAGCGCCGCAGGGAGGTTCGTGACACGGATCAGGATGATTTGAAGACCGTTGGTGATGTTGTCATCTACGGTTTTGTTCCTATACAGGTGCCGGTGGATACGGTTAAGTTTGCCCTTAAGGATGAGGGCAGTGTGTTTGGGGCCGCCGATTTCTTTGTGGCTCTTGAGGAGGATGTTGGAGAGCGGAATTTCGAGGATTTATTTCAGGGGAGTGATAATCATGCCCTTTGGAGTTATCTGTATCGTCATAGTGGTGATGCAAACTTGGAGGATGATATCCGTGATGCTCTGATTTGTGCCCTTGATACTCGTAAGGATCTTGTGGTTGAGATTACGCCTTGCTATGAGGGTGATGATTTGATGGGGTATGACTATGAGTTGCGTATTCCGGGTTTTGTTGTTGAGTAAGGAGGTTTTGTTATGCTTTCAAAGGTTCGGTTGACCGCGTGTGGTGATAATGTTTTTAATGTGGTTCTTACGGATGACGTTCTCGGAGATTTGCCGGAGCTTGGTGGGATTGGTGCCAAGGATGTTATTGCATATTTGAAGGGCAGTGAGGGTGTAGCTTGCAATTTCAAGATTGATGCTTCGCAGGTGGTGTTGGATGACGAGATGTTTGAGCCTGAGTTGCGCAGGTTTGAGGATAAGCCCTACTTGGTTAGGGATAAGGTGTGGGTACCGCAGGATTCTGTTGGGCCTCATCCTAATGTTTCATTTGGTCAGATGCGTTTCGTGTTTGATGTTCTTACGGATGAGATTCGTGGTATGACAGATAACGTGTATTGTTGTTCCTATGTGCGGGGTGAGCATTTTAGTAATGGTTTTCGTCAAATGATGGACTATCGAGAAATTGCTCATACTGGGTTCATTGTTAGTGTGCCGGATGGGACTGTTACGTATGGTGTTGAGAAGCTTGTTCGTGTTGATAAGGGCTTACATAGAGATGATTTAGAGTATAAAAACACTGGGAGTGTATCCATTCGGAGTTCGAAGGTTTTAAGTATGCTTTCGGAATTATCGGTGAATAAAATTATTTTCAGAGAGCCCCTTAAGGACAGTCAGGATGATGGGGAGGCTCTTATTTTTGTGAGTGAGTCAGTCATGTATGTTTGTGTTAAGTTGGATCCTGATTTGGTTAAAAACTTTGATAGTCATTATACGAGTAGGACGGATTGGGGTTCTATACCGATGAGTGATTTGTGGTGTTAATCCTTTTATGTTTAGGAGGTGGATAAATGGTTTCGAAGATTACTTTATCTGATGTTGGTGGGGCCTTTGATATGGTTCTCACCGATGATGTGCTTGGGGATCTGCCCACTCTCAATTCCGTTTCGGAGGAGAGTGTTATAGCGTATGCGAAGGGGGCTACGGGAGCCACCTTTAATTTTGAGATTGTGGGTAATCGTGTTGTTCTTGGTGGTAAGCCGGCAGTCAAGCCTAAGGCCAAGGCTGTGGCTGGTGATGGCAGTAAGGCGATTCAGAAGAAGTTCAATGCGTTTATAAATAAATACTGGGAGTTCGGTGATGAGAATTGCAGTGGGAGTATGTGTACATCTAAATACTCCGGGGATTGGTTTCATGTGAAGAAGGGTGTGTCCCCGGCTGATGTATATCGTGATCTGGTTGAACTTAAACAGATGTCAGGTGTGTCTGTGAGGGATTTGATTTTCGGGTATACGCATCCATGTGTGAAGAGTGGTGTGTTCCACTATAGTCACTATACTCACTATCCGTATGAGAGTGCTAAGACTAAGAACTACTGGAAGAGTATTTATTATGCCATTGGGGAGTCTTTGGAATCGTTATACAAGAAACTTGATTCTATTGATAGGTCCATGGATGCAACTCTCGTTTATATCGATTGTGGTGTTTGTACTTGGAGTAATATCCCGGAGGAGTTTGTGACCGATGATGTCAAGTATCATTTTGGTGTGATGAAGTGTACTAAAAAGTTCTGTGAGGAATCAGAGCCCACTAAGGCGGATTTGAAGTCTCTTAAGGAGGATCGTTGGTGGAGTAGCATTTCGGATTCGTTCTTTCCTATTTCCGTGGAGTTGGCCAAGGATATCTTGAAGGATAATCCGTTGTTGTTGAGGACCATTCTTCGCCGTAAGGGCACTGCGTACTATGATTTGGGTGCGGATTATGTGGATGCATTAATTCAGAGCCGTACTTGGGGTGGAGCAAGTGTGCAGGATCTATTCAGGGCCTTGAGTTCGGCTGAACCTTTGCCTGTGTTGACTCTTAATTATGTTGTGGCTCAGCATCCGGATTCTGCAGCCGAGGTGTTATTTGGGTTGGTTGCCAAACAGGAGCGTTATAGTTCTGCGTATGTGCTTAATACCGAGGATTCGAATTATGGCAGGTATGTTGGTGTTGTGAAGGCGCTTACGAATGAGAATTTGCTTGGGATGATTAATGCGAAGCCCTTGTTGTTTGATATGGTGACGGATGCGGATCGTAGGGAGAGGCTCCGTAGTATGCGTAGGGGTTAATGTTGTTCAGGAGGTGTGTTTATGCAGAAGATTTCGAAGCGTGCTCAGCAGTTACAGGAGCGTATTAAGGTTTTGGAGCAGGAGCGTGCGGCGTTCTTGAAGAGTATTGCGCCCATCAATTTCAGGAGCAAGACGGTTACTTGTAAGGGTTGTGGGCAGCGTGTTCCTACGAATAGGTTCATTGGTTTTCAGTGTCCTTTTTGTAGGGTGGAGTTTATTTCTCCGAGTAATCGTGAGCGTGTGAACTCATATAACTCTCGTATTGAGAAGTTTAAGCAGGATTATTTGGTTGCGATCCATTCCAAGAAGCCTCTTTTCGAGAAGATGCGTGCGGATGTGGAGTGTGATGATGTTCAGCACAATGGCAGGAGTTTTGGTAGTCGTGGGGATGTTCCCATCGATATCTCGGTGTGGGCTGGGGATTGTGAGGCGGAGATTTCGTTTGGTGGTACGAAGCATGCTCACGGATCCGAGTTCAAGCCTTGGTGTGAGAGGTTCTGTAGAGAGCATGGGATTGTTCTTAAGGGTGGATTAGATATTCGTGCTGGGGATAATTCTCATTGGGAGGTTGTTGGCACAGTTATTGATTATAAGGGCTGATGCACGAGGTGTGATGTGGTAGTTTATGGTTTCTATGGTTTAGGCAAGTCCACCTTTTGTAAGAGGCACTCGGAGTGTTGCCGTGATTTGGATGTTCATATTGACGGGGATCCTTCGGTGACCGAGCGAGAGGTTCGTGAGAGTGCTGGTTGTGGTGGTTTGGTGTTTACCAATTGTTTGCGTGTATTTGATATTGTGGGTATCGTTTTCATCCCGGCTGATGTGAACTTTGTTATTGATAGGTTGCGACATCGGGGTGGTGTATCTGATGAGTTTATTGATCAGTTTGTTCGTGTGGATTTCGAGACCTTGCTGCGTGGGTATCGTGGCAAGGTTATTCGTTTGGGTGTGGATGAATATATTTCGGATTATGAGGATTTGTTGATGCGGGATGTTCATTATCCTTATTTTCCGTCTATGGATTGTGATTAGGCAAGGGAGGTTTCGTTTATGTTGGTGAAGGTTCTGGTGTTGAATCCTATAAGTCATGGGACTGAGGATTTTTGTGATATTCGGCTCGTTGATGATTCCTTGGGTGGACTCCCTTTGTTGAGGAATGTAAGCTGTAGTCAGTTGCATGAGTATCTTGATGGGGCTGATTCGGTGGAGACGAACTTTGAGTTGAGTGGCAATAATTTGGTTATGGTGAATGACCAGCCATATTTCCCTAATCGCAAGCCTGTTGAAAAGAGTTTGGTTGACTTTGATCCGAATAATATTTTTGGCAAGAGTTTGGATGATTGGTATTTTGAGGCTGGCTGTGCATATAAACGGTATACACGGTCCAGTTCGGATAGTGCTAATTTTGAGGAGATTATCTCTTTGGATGATTTCAAGGCAGCTTTAGAGGGGATGTATGTTGAGGTGGCTAATTCTGGTGATGAAGATGACTTACATAGTTTGCTAAATGACTGGGTATATAATGGTGTGTTAAGAGGAGGTTTTTATGCTTTGTAAGATTGAGATTTCTAATGCTGTACATGGTAGTGACAGTGACTATTGTACGGTTGTTCTTGTGGATGATGTGTTTGGTCGCTTGCCGGAGCTTCATGATGTACCGGCGTCGCAGTTGTATAAGTATTTGGAGACCAGCACCGAGGAGATGGTGTGTAACTTTAGTCTTGATGCCGATACTAATAGGTTTGAGACGGTTGATGGTGCGCCCTTTGGTGAGCGTGTCATGTCTGTGCAAGATATTTTAAATGGTGTCGGTGATAGGTTTAATGATTTTATTCTTGGTGTGGTGTCGGATTGTGATAATAGTGTTACTGTTGAGGTGTTTGGTAAGGTCTATTGTATTCCGCGGGTTATAAAGTGTGGTGGGGGTGTTGAGGCCAATTTATTTTTATATGGGTATGATGCGAAGGATGGGTATTCTGGTGCGGCTATTTATTACGTACCGGATCAGGGTTATATGGTTTTATCTGCGCGTTGGGGTTGTTTTAGTTTCCATGGACTTAAGTGGGGTTGGTGTGATTTTCTTTCCGAGGATGCTGCAAGAGCTCTCGTTGTACCGGTTGGTGCTGGATTATCGGAATCAAACGATATGGGTGAACCTTTTTCTGGGCCTGTGGGTGACCTTGAGGGGTTGGATGTGGAAGCTATACAAGAAGATATGCAGTGGGCCCATGATAAGTTGATTCGTAGGATCAATGAGACTTATCGGGTTCTCAATATGTATTGTGATGTAGGGAAGGGTGAGCCGGGGCTTATTGTTCATTCGGGTGATTATGTTTCTTATGGTGTTGATGCAAGTGGGTATCCGCTTGGTCAGTATGAGATTATTGATGCGGACTTGAATGATATTTTCCATGAGCTCGGTTTTGATGAGATTGTTCTTTGTGGGGCTGATAAGGATCATGTTGGTTGTCACAAGACTTCTGATGAGTCCCTTACGGTGTATGTGGACTTGGCTGCTGATTATGTGAGGGGTTTCAAGAGTCACATAGGTAAGAAGTAGTTTGGAGGTGTTTTAATGGCTGGTAGTTCTAATAGTTCTGTACCGAGGACTGTGGTGAGGTTGCGTTCGAGGGTAGCGGCCTTGAGTAGTGCAGAGGCTGCTCTGGGGCGTAATTCGGAGGAGTTTAAGCGACTCAAGGAGGAGTGTGAGCGCTGTGTTATCTTCAGAGCGTTATCATTTATTGTTGGGGTTGTGTTGATGCTTTTATATCTGCTTCTCATTGCGCCGAAGAGTCCTGTTGGTGGTGTTAATATTCAGTTTGTTTTGCCAGCCGTTGTGGTGCTTATCATCTATGTTGGTGTCACCGCCTATATGGAGTCGAGTATTAATTCGCCTTGGTTCGGCAGGTGGAATTTTTATTATGATTGGTATCGAGGGCACAGCAATAAACATGGTCGTGGTGAGGTGTCGGAGATTACGTCGGATGCGATATCGAAGTTTGTGAAGGGGCTTTACAGTTGAGCCCCTTTTTCATTGTTCATTTTATTTCCCTTTTTGGTATATGTTGTATTACTTTTAGGGTTTTTACTGTTTTAATCCATATTTGGGTTTTATAGGAGGTCTATATGATTACTAAGATGGAGGTTAGTCACGGTTCGGGTGATGGGTTGTTTAATCTTACCCTTACCGATGCTATGTGTGGGGCGTTGCCCATGATGCCTGATGTATCCATGACGGGAGTTCTCGTATATTACGATGGTTGTGATAATATGCCGGAGTGTAATTTCACGGTTCGTGATGATGGCAATGGTGGTCGCAAAATTGTCATCAATGGTGAGATTACCGAGGATGATACGGATGTTGAGGTGCATGGTGGCACTATTGTGAATTTATCTGGTCTCAAGGCAGAGCAGGAGATGAAGCGTGAGAAGGCGAAGAAGATGACTGCTGCCGAGAGGCGTAAGAGTCTTTCTGGTGGTCGTCAATCTGCGGTTAAGGAGATGCTTGCGACTGTGGAGGAGGGTATTCGTAATTCCGAGGACCAGACCTTTTTGGGTTCGAAGCAGAGGAAGGATTATGTAGCCGCACAGAAGGAGGCTTGGGAGCGTCAGAAGCAGGAGAATCTCAAGCGTCTTGCGGAGAGGACTGAGGCCACATCTGGGCAGGTGGATGCTGGAGAGATAATTTTGGATCCGACCACGATGAGTTTGCGTAGGAAGGATTCTTGGTTGGCGGAGGTTTCCGTGAATGGTCTTGAGGGATCTGATACGCCGTTGCCTTTGGAGGATGGTTCTGATATTCAGTTCATGAAGGATACCGGGATGATGTTCTGGGGCTTGCTTTCCGAGGAGGGCTTCAAGCGTGAGGTGAATCTTGCGCAGTATTACTGGAATGGTAGTTCCGTTATGCATTGTAAGACCGTGGGTGACAAGCTCAGGGCCGTTATTAAGTATATTGGTGATTATGATATCTATATGGGCAGTTTGTTGACGGTGCTTTTGAGTAAGGGTACTCGTAAGGACCTGACGGGTATTCTTGCACAGGGTGGTGCCTTGGTTCTCTTTAGGGGCAAGGATGGTAAGCGTCAGAGGACTGCCTTTGTTGATGGTACAAATATGTTCATTTCTATGGAGATGCTTTCGGCTCTGCCCTTACCGCATCTCGCATTTTTGATTATGCATGAGCTTAGGCACTTGCTTAACCGTGACTGTATGCGTGGGGTTGGGCATTTCCGTAAGTATTGGAATATCGCAATCGATGCGGTGGTTAATATGGAGCTTGCAAAGCTCTATTGTTTGGACAGGTTCAAGGATCCCTATTCTCTTATCGATGGGGTTCACGAGCGTGGTTTTGTGAAGTTCGCTGATGTTGCTCCGACAACTAATAAGAGTGGTGCTGGTAAGATGAACTTTGATGAGACAGCGGCGGAGTTGGATGCCATCTTTGGTGGTGGTCTTGGTACTTCCGTTACTGCCGAGGCCGAGGCATCCGCAGATGTTGTGTTTAAGCCGAGTGGTGAGGATATGATTGCGGATTGTACTCAGGGGCCCATGTTCGTTTATGGTGGTGTTTTCTTCCCGGATCTTGATATTTCGGTTATGAAGGCTGAGGGCTTTTATAAGTATCTTATGTCAAAGGTTCAGGATAATGGTCTTATTGGTGCGGGTGCGCCTCAGCCGATGAGCAATGCCAATGGTAAGACTCCGACGAAGCTTACGGATGAGGACTTGAATGATGGTTCAGGTTCTGATGATCTTCTGTTGTCTGATCCTTCAGCTCAGCCGAGTGATCCGAATTCCGATATGAGTCAGGCTGTAACTATGGATAGTGGTGAGGAGGCTGCGGAGAAGCTCAAGAAGCTGATCTTGTGTCTCAAGGAGGGTACTGATGTGTTTGGCAATCCATTGCCGGCAACTGCACAGGCCTCTGTTCGTGCCATTGTAAATAAATATGTTGGGGCATTTTCATTGCCGCAGATTTAAGTGAGGTGAGCGTATGCAATTACAGGAGTTGGTTAAGACTGGTGCGATTTCAGATCTTAATGTGTTTTTATCGGATATGAGTGCGGCCTTGTCCCTTTGTGGTATGAACCCGGATGGTTCGCAGAAGGGGGCTCAAAATCCACAGAATCAGAATCAGCAACAGCAGAATCCACAGCAGGGTGGTTCTGGTGGTGGTTCTGATGCTTCTGATGAGGACTTTGATGAGGACTTCGATGATGAAGATTCCGATGGTTCTTCAGGTGGCGGTGGTTCACAGGGAGGTCATTCCAAGGAGTCAGACGACTCTGAAGATTCACAGGGTGCTGGTGGTGATAGTGCCGATGCACCGCAGGACGGAAATCAGGGCAGTGGTACTGGTGATCCGCAGGATGGTGAGTCTGGTAGTGGTGCTGGTGATCAGCAGAGTGATGAGCAGGGGGATGGTTCTGGTGATTCACAGGATGGTTCTTCTGGTGGTGGTGGGGATTCCGCCGGTGCTGATAACAAGTCCAATGGTGGAGCCGTTGGGGATTCATCTGATGATTCTGATGAGGGTGGAGATGGAATTCCCAAGGGTAGTAGTGGTGATGTGGATAATAACGATGCCTTTAAGCACAATGCGGATGATGAGGGTTCGGATGGTGCTGCCGAGGATTCTATGGGAGCCATCGGTGGTGAGGAGTCGGGTGTTAATACCTTGAATGACTTATCCAAGATGCTTGATTCTGCTTTGGATGGGAAGACCCCGGAGGTACCGAAGTCCCTTGATGCTTTCGGTGGTTCTATGGACATGGATAAGTATGATGAGTTGTGGAATGACCTTGTTGAGACTCAGAATGATGATGGGGTATCCACAAATATCGGGCATGATGGTGCACCCTTGGATAAGCTGGAGCAGGAGGCTAAGGCTCAGCAGGAGGCTCAGGAGGCTCGTGATAGGATCATGAAGGCTATGGAGGAGCAGCTCAATGCGAATGGTGATGGTTCTTATGGTGGTGGTTCTGCAGGTTTAAATGGTGGTTTGCGTGAGCTTGGTCTTTCCAAGGGCCTCGATGGAGGTTTGCTGTCTTGGGAGGACTGGATGGTTGATAAGTTGACCTCTGTTCCCGGTGTCAGCAGGGCTTGGGATAGTATGTCGGGCCGCCCGATGTATTCCCTTGCGAATGATATGCCTGCGAGGGGTACTGTGGATGTTTTGAAGCCGGCGGGTATCACTTGTGATGTGTTTATCGACTGTTCGGGTTCTATGTCGGATCCGATGCTTCGTACCATCTTCTATAATCTGTTGGCTCTGTCTAATTGGGCCGAGGAGCAGATTGCTCGTATGAATGAGGATGCGGGTGCCGAGGGTATCTTCGAGATGCGTGTGTTCTTCTGGGATGATGAGGTGTTGAGTTTTGCAAGTTGTGAATCGGCGGATGACTTTGTTAAGGGTGGTTTCAATGCCATTTCTGGTGGTGGTACTGACGGTTCATGTGTGTTCCGTTTTATGAGATATCTTGACGGGGTTGTTATGTGGGATGGTTCTACAGCGACCAATATTCCGTTGTTGGACAACCTTAATGAGACGGAGCTTAAGAGGTTCATCGATATGCGTGATAGTAGAATCGATAAGTTCTCTTATGTCAAGAGCTATGATGGTTCTGCGAGGGCTCTCAAGGTTGTGTTTACGGATGGTTATTTTGATTGGAGTGCTATGCCGGATAAGCCTTGGTTGGAGACCGAGTATAATGATATTTCTTGGACTGATGAGGATCTCTTGTGGGTTCTTGTTACGGATGACTATAAGCCTTCATCTGATTATATTTCGAATATGCGTCAGAATGTGCCTTATGGTGACGTAGCATTCTTGGGAAGTAAGGCGAGTGTGGTTGATGTCTAATATTTTGGTTGTTTTATGATGGGTTGTATTACATTTGGTTGTTATACATGCTTTATGAGTTAGGAGGTATGATATGAGTAATGGTTTGTTAGATCCCGTAGGACGTGCGGAAGATCTGCAGAATTCACAGGAAACTATTACGCTCAGTGGTATTCGTGAGATGATTAAGTCTCGTATGCTTGCCATTCAGCGTGAGTACGCCTTGGCGGGCAGAGAGTTTATTAAGAATTATGACGGGGACAGGATGGCTGCAATCACGGCGCTCGATACTTATTTTGAGCCGATGCCGGGTGTTGATGATATCATGAAGTCCTCTGCCACATTGATTACATCTACCCCCGGTATTGGTAAGACGCAGACGATTTCGCAGATCTGTGAGGAGCTTGGTATTGGGTGTGTTACGCTCAATGTTTCGAGTTTGTCGAGTGATACAGTTCGTGGTATTCCTATGGTTATCAAGAATAATGATTTCATCCGTGATGAGGATGGGAATATCATCACCGCAGAGGGTGGTGGGGTTGGTACTACCGAGGTTGGTGGTACTCTTAAGGTTGCCCCCTATGCTGGTTTGCCGGTAACTCGTGATTCGGCGGCTGCAATGGGTTGGACGGATGCTCAGATTTCCGCCTTTGCCAGAAAGCCGAATACGGATCTTGAGAAGGCTCTTGGTTGGGAAGGTGGTTTCGCACCGAAGTTCGGTGTGTTCGTTATAGACGAGTTCTTGGCGGTTGATAAGAACTATCAGGCTGAGCTTAGACCTCTGTTTACCTTTGAGAATGGTAATCGTGGTTTCGTAAGTTCGGGATATCTGATGCCGAGGAACTGGATGGTTATCGCCTTTGGTAATGGTATTGGTCAGGGTGGTAGACGTAGTGATGGTCTGGATCCCTTTGTTGCCAATGCATTCTGTGGTGGTATCTATACCTTGCTGGCATCTCCCAAGGACTGGTTGAGTTTCGCTGGTGCCAAGGGTTATCCCGATTTGATTTGTGGTTTCATCGAGTATTCTGCGATGCAGGATCATGAGCGTCACATCGGTGACTTGGCTTATATTCCGCCTAAGGGTGATTTGGAGTATAAGACAAGGGGTGGTATTACCTCACCTCGTATGTGGGAGGCTCTGTGTCTGCGTATGATAACTGCGGCGCATGACGAGGAGGCTCGTAGCAGGCTTGGTAATAAGACCTTGGTTGAGGTGCTTGCGGAGCAGGCTGCGAATGCAGAGGATCCCAAGGAGCGTTCTCTTTGCAAGCGTCTTGCAACTCTGAATACTATGTTGGAGGTTATGGCACCCGAGGAGGTGGTTAAGGAGAAGCCGGCCAAGGGTGGTAAGAAGGATAAGGACAAGGATGAGGATAAGCCGCCTAAGGGCAAGGTTTTTGCCGGTGGTGGTTATGTGGATGTTGATACGGTGTTGAAGCTCGCTCATGCGTTGATGCCTTCGGTGGTTTATAGCCGTTTTGAGGGTTATTGCACAGGTTTGGTTGAGGTTTCAGCTCTTGTAGATGCTACCGATATTCTTGAGAAGGGTGAGGTTGATCTCAATGCCCTTTCCAAGTTCGTTAATACCTCTGGTGGTGAGCTTCTTGCCAATCTCGTTACCACACTTTGTGGTTCAGAGATGCGTAGAAGGATTGAGGTTTTCAATGCCGAGAAGAAGGGCACTGGTGCAAATCTCAAGAGTAATTCATCCGAGGCTCTTCATCTTTGTACCAACTATGCGAATTTCCTTAAGTGGCTCATCGCGTCACCTGTTGGTGAGGATATCACGATGTGTCATGCGGTTGGTGATCGTTTTGGTGGAATTCGTGTTACGGATGGTAGCGGTGCGAGGGTGGATATGTTCACTTGCTTGAAGAAGCTCTATGCAATGATGGTTTCCACGAAGGCCATTACCTTGGGTGATGTTAATGGGGCGGATGATTTCAAGGTTTATTTGCAGATGTTTGCGCCCGCATACTTTAGAGATTAAGGAGGTGCACTGATGCGAACTTTTAGTTTGGATTACAGTAGGATATCTGATTTGCTTAAGCCTTTAGGTTTTCGTAAGGCCAAGGGTAATGGCAAGTATGAGTTGAGTGTCAATACCGCTGAGGATGGTAATGAAGGATTACTCCATTGGAAGGTGGGTGCGTTTGGGGGATTTACCTTTGACTGTCCACCTTGGGGTGAAAACTATCCACAGTTGGTTGGTGTGATTGAGCCGGCGTTCAAGATAGTTGTTGATGGCAAGGTTGTGGGTGTGGAGCTTGTGTTAGCATCTGTCAATGCTTTCACAACCCTTAATCAGTATGTTGAGAGGTTTGAGGAGCTTTGCACCAAGCGTTTCTCCGTTTTTGGAGATGATCCGCATAAGTATCCCTTGCTTAAGGATGATGGTTCTTCAGGGCTTCGCAAGATTGCCATTCCGTATTTCTATACTGTGGGTGGTAATGTGATCAAGGAGAACCTTGGACAGCGTTTGCTCTATGATGTTATGGCAGAGCTTAATGCAACGGCGGCTGCGAATCCGAATCTCTATAACGAGGTGAGACGTATCACTTGGGATTGTGGCAAGAAGGGTTATCTTCGTGGTGAGGCTGCTGGTTGGGTTTATAATCTCAACAGTGATGTTCCGCTTGAGGAGGTATCCATCTCCAAGGAGCTTTATGATAAGTTCTTGATGGATCCGGCGGTTCGTGCTTTGACTGAGGTGCCCGAGGACTTATCCAATATGCTTTCGGAGGCTGATAGTCAGACAGCTAAGTCTGAGTTTACGGCTCGTCAGCGTTCTGTTATAAGTCATTTTTCATCCAAGGGAACTCCGGGGGTTGACCTCATCGGCAATCCGAGAATCCCGGCGAGACGAATGATTTGGATCATGAATGCCCTTGCTCAGTATGGTGATTATGTTTATAACTTTGTGGGCAAGGTTTATCCGGACTGGCTTACTAATTCCGAGGCCAATGGTCAGTATCTTGGTTATCGTGAGTTGGGAGAGGCTTCTCCGTTTAATAAGGATCCGGAGGACGGTGGTACTTGTGCTGGGTGGTCTGATGAGGCATTCCGTGAGGGACTCCTTGGAGGTAAGCTCGTATCCACTCCGTCTTGGTTTCCGACTGGTTTCGGTATTATAGATGCGGATATCGCCCGTGGTTTAATCGCCGCGGCTGTAGATGACGAAGCTGGTTTGATTAGAAGGCTTGATACGGCTGTTTCTCCGAATGCCATGGATGGTATGGTAGTTTTGTTGGACAACGATCTCTACGAGGAGCAGTGGTTAGCCGAGTAGAGGTGGTGTTGTAGGTGTTTGGTAATATATTTGGTTCGATTACAAAGGCAGTAAGGAAACCTCTCTTTAGGGTGGGGATTGTGGCATTAGTCATAATCTCCATCCTTTTTGTGATATTTTACAAGATGTTCTCCGTGGGTGTGGATCCCGTGGTGGCTGGAGGTTTGTACTGTATTGATGAGTATGGTGAGAGTTTAGGTGGGTGTACTTGTTATGCTCACTGTGTGCGTGGTGCGGACCTCTCGGATTTAAGGGAGGCATATAATCGTGAGTATCCGGTAGAGGCTCTTTGGGCGAATGGTTTCTATCTTTCTATGGGACCTACTGAGGCGGCTGTCTTTATGAGCACTTGTTTGGCTCTGCAGAGTGAGTCTCTCTTTTCGTATGATGTCAATGATGGTGTTTGGTGTTATGAGATTCCGAATCCATCTTATTATGGCGGGTTAAGTCGTGTTTATTTGGGTGTTGTGCCCGAGGGTTGTGAGAAGTCCTTTGTTGCGGATGATCTGTATGAGGTTGATTTCATCTCTGGTCGCAAACTCTGTTTTGTTGATACCGGGTATGTCCGTTGGATGCTCGGTGAGATGGGTTGCAGTGTTTATGATGTACATTCTGCGCTTCAGACTTCCTTTGATTTGGGTGGTGGTGACTATCTGCATGCTTGTTCTGTAGGTGATTGGGAGGGTTGTCCCGAGATTTCTGCCACAGCGGGTATGCTGTTCCGTGGTATTTGGGAGGCTGCGGCTCATGGTTATATTCAGGATGCTGATTACGAGTCTATGGCCACTGTTTTATCTGCGTTCAGCCGTTGGTATGTGGGTGCTGCGGATGAGGCGGACATGGATCTGTTGAGCAACTATCTGACGGAGGATGCTGAGGGTGATACCACAGTTTATTTGGATTTCCTTGGTGATGGTGAGCGTGGTACTCGTTTCATCAAGGCTGGTACTTCTGGTTACACTGGGGGTACTACCGTTGAGGATGGTGCGTCGCAGCCCGATGTTGTAGATGGGGAATACGCTGGTATCTTGAGGCATACAACTATCTCTGATGGTTCGTTGGATTATGGTGTGGCTATTCCGCATGATTATAAGTCTGATTATTCTGGGGCTACTGGCACACTCGTCACGGATACATATGGTGGTCGTGCCTTGAATATCTATCTGCCGGCTGGTTATACGGATACCAAGGTGTATCCGGTTCTTTATTTTAAGATGGGTACCGCCGTGGAGGCTACTCGTTTTAATAATCATAGTTTCAATAAGGTGTTGGATAATGCCATTGGTAATGGGGATCTGCCTCCGATGGTGTTCGTTGCCATTCAGGGTGAGAATGGTGGTAACTGGTTGCCGCAGGATTGTGGTACAGGTATTAGTAATCTGCATGCCCTTGTGAATTATGTCGAGGGTAAATACTCCTGTGGTAGGTCGGCTGATTTCCGTGCTGTTGCGGGATGGTCGCGTGGGTGTCAGGAGGTTGCTCAATCTGTTTACACTTGGAAAGAGTGGGATATGTTTGGGTATGTCGGGCTTCAATCCGCTTATGGTTATACTCAGCAGTTGTTGGGTGAATATGAGAAGCTCACGGATGTTAAGTCCTTTGTTGGTTTGGTTGCGGGTGATTCGGATGATGGTACATGCCGTAATCATGTCACCACGGCGATTAACAATAAGGCCAATTGGGGGAATTATGTTTGGGCTCAGATGGTTGGTGGTGCCACCCATGCTGATGTTTATCAGGAGCGTTATGTCTATGATTCTCTCTTGTGGTGTTTCGGAGGTGGGGCACCTGCGACGTCTGACACAGCTCCGTCACCGAGTTCGGGGAATACTACAGAGACAGAGGTAAGTCCAACCTATGTTGAGGGTTCTCGTTGGGTTCTTCCTACCTCTGATAGTGTCTATAAGGATTTTCGTGACAAGGTTCTCGCAAATCCCATGTATGTGAAGGGTGGGGATGCTGTTGTTATCTATCTGCTTATGTGTGATAACAAGCGTCTCGGTGTTAATCTCAACTGTGATTTGTGTGAGGCTGGCAATATTGAGTTGTGTGAGGGTTGTTCTTGGGCCGCGGATTATACTTCGGTTTTGAACTTTGTGGCTGATTCCATTGTTGGGCCTACTGGAGGTGGTGGTACTGGTAAGGGGCTCGGTAATGCAGAGGGTGAGTACAGTTGGTCGTTGCAGGAGTGTACGGGTGATAAATCCTATTATGCATTTATGCAGGGTACCAATTGTTACCCCGGAGTTCACATTTCTCCGAATGGTGAAAATTTGGATCCTCATACAATGTTTGAGGGTGTGGACTATGCTGATAATGCGTGTGGGCTTGTTCCGAAGGATGGCAGTACGGCGACCAATTCTTTTGGTGGTGCCGCGTGTCCGATATTCAGTTTTGCGGTTTGTTTGTCCAACATCACGGGTGAGGTGATTACTCCGCTTGAGTTGTCACAGATGTGTGGTTGGACGATACCGGGTTCTGGTGGTACGTCAGTTGGTTTTGGTGAGAGGCAGGTCGGTGCTTTGGTTCGCCCCAATTCGTCTTTCTATTATCGTGCTGCGGGTGGTAACTATTCCGCGCCGAATGCCGAGATTTTGGATTGTTTGGGTGAGCTTGCTGAGGGTGTGGAGTTCGTCAGATTCGAGAGTGATGATCAGGTCAAGGCTTGCTTTATGGATTCCACGATGGATACCGTTGTTCGTGTGAATACCTCACGGGCCGTTAATAAGACCTTTAGCCTTGCGGATTATCCGGTTGATGTTTATTCGACGGGTGGTACTCATTATGACTATGATACGCGTAATCCCGGTTCGGGTGCATTCACGGCTTGTTCGGGGCATTTCTATTCCATCTTGGATTATGATCCCGTGACGGATAGGTATCTTTGTTTCGAGTGTTGTAGGACCAATCATTTCATCTTCTGGGCTCATATGGATTTGGATGGTTGTTTGGGTACTTGTATCTTTCAGAGGCCTGCGTCTATGAGGGCGGAGCCTTCTTATCCCGGTAGGGGTGATGGTGCACAGCCCATTTCGGTTGAGGAGGGCCGTACCGATTCTGCGGTGGTTGCTGGTGGTGTTCAGCTTGGTCAGCGTAGGTTTGATGGTTCTTGGTATACTGAGGTTACGGGGTGGACCGTGACGGATAGAGTTGGACAGGTTGGTGGCACTTCGACTGATAAGGTTTCGGGTGCTGTTGAGACGAGATACTTTACGAGTATGCCTTTTGATTATCCGTCGGGTGGTTCTGTTTATTATTTGGATTTGGGGTATTATCAGGCAGATACGAAGTCATGGCTTACGGAGACCGCCGAGGATATGGGTGTTGAGAATCCATCATTCTGGATCAGGAATTCTCTTACTGGTTATGATCCGGGGGTTGAGCGTAATGTGCGTAACACCACGCAGGGAGCGGATACTGGGTATCTTTCAGATTATTCGAGGGGGCTTTTGAATGGGCTCTATCCGAATGGTATTCCGGGGCGTTTGTTCTGTGGCTCTCCGTTGTTCGCGATAGCGGCGGATGGTACGCCCGTGGCTGATACCTATTGGGAGTGTTATTCCGATGCTTCGGGGTTATACAAGCCAGGGCATTTGTTCGGTGGTTTCAGTGCGGGTAACTATAACACCAATGTTCTGTTGGTGTTGGTTGTGGCCAATGGCAATCAGACGGTATTTGTTCCGGTGACGGTTGCGGATGCGAAGGCGCATTATTATCCGTTTGCGTGTGGTCAGACATTCCTTGTGGTTGATGGGAGCTTTGCTGCATCGGGGCTTAATGGTTCGATTGGCAATAGCAACACGATTCTCCGTTATAAGTTCTTTGATGGTGACGGTGCGCGTGGTGATAGCTGTTTGAGTGCTCCGTATTCAGGTGCGTATGTTGGTGGTGGAGGTAATGGTCGAATTTACGGATTCAAGCCATTATCTGGTCTTTCTTGGCCGCTTTCGTCTGGTCCTGCGGCGCGTTATTGGATGAATGGTGGTATAAATTGCAATCTGACCTTAAACACATCAAATTTGGGTAGTTCTTATGGTGAGTTTACCGTTGGTGAGTATGTTTCTTACCTTGCTGGTAATAATCTATTACCGGTACCCGATAATGCGGTGGCTTTGGAGACCGAGTCTCAGGCCTTTGCTGGTGCTTATGGTAGGGCACGGGGTACATCAGGTAAGAGTTGGATAAGTATTTTGAATATTGAGGCTGATGCGGGTGTTGTCCGCACCTTGAATCAGTTCGGTGGTTTGAGTTCACTTAAGGGGATCATAATGGTTACCCCATATTAGTTAGGCGAGGTGTTGATATGCGTGAAGAGAAGAATGGAATGGGTAAGTGGTTTATTTTAATCATTGTGCTTGCGGTGATTGCGATTGGTTTGTCCATCGGCATGAAGGCTTTGAGGGCTGATAAGCAGGATGGTGGTGATGATTTGGTGGTGGCTTCTGGAGAGCCACTCACCTCTGTATTGGAGGGCGGTTCTTTTCAGGGGACCTTAAATGCCGATAGGATTGCGGCTCTGCAGGGATTTGTTTTCACGGGTTCTGCGGGGACTGCGATTAGCGGACCGTCTGGATCGGTTACGGTTGTGGATGATTTTGAGGAGAGTCCGATTTATACCGAGGCGGCGGATTTTGGTTCTATCTCCGTGGATGGGGCCGTTTCTCGTAATCCGGGGGCGTATGCCGATGTGGATTATACGGGTTCTATCGAGGGTGTTGATGGATCCATCGGTGGTACTTTTAAGTCCGTGGGGGATGTTTATGGCAAGGAGGGTGGTCTGTGGCGTTCGCTTTGGAATATGACCGATGTGAAGCTTGGACAGGTTCTTTCTTGTTATGTTTATCCGCAGGGTGTGATGCAGCATGAGGGAGTTACTATTGATTCTTTCATTTCGGAGTGTGTTCTCCCTTGTTATGGGGATGCTTGTTGTGTAGCGAAGTATGATGTATCCACGGGGGACTGGTCTATTCAGGGCAATCCCCTTTGGTTGTTGGTATATGGTGGTTATGTGACCTCTTGGGGTGATGATGAGTGTGATCCGAAGGCGGTGTTATCGTCTGTCAGCCTTGATCATATCGATGTCAGTTCCGAGGAGGTTGATGAGGAGGGCAATCCTATTGGTTCTGTGGGGGATACTTATGTTTCCTTTGCGGATTGGAGTGGGGATTGGGTTTCCTTTGTTGAGTATGATTCCATGTATGTTCCCCTTGAGGTTCCGGCGGGTGTCATAGAGTGTTTTGGCACTGATGGATATGCGGTGGTGTTCCGTTATTCGGGTGGTCGTGTTTACAAGGAGGTTTATGGCCACGGATCTGTGGAGTATACCTTGGATATGGGTGAGACCTATGAGTGTTTGTTTGATGGCATTTATTGCGTGGGAGCGCGTTGATTTGGGGGTGTTATGATGAGATTTAAGCGTATATTGGGTTTCGGTCTTGCTGTGTGTCTTGTGGCTTCCTTGTGTGGCTGTGGGGCCTCTGAAGGGGGTTCTGGAGCGAAGGGGGCCTCTGTTTCTGTGAGTGCGGAGGACTTTGGTGGTTTATCCCCCACTGGGGTGGTTGATTCTTGGGCCACGCTTCATTCAGAGCTTGGTGAGTCGGCGCGTCAGGGGGTGTTTGACTATACGAGTGCCTTGGTTTCTCATGGGGTTTCTGATGAGGCTCAGAAGGTAATTGACGGGCTGTCAACAGAGGGTAGGAGTGCTCTTGATACTGCCGAGGGGCGTGTTGAGTTGGCTGGTTTGTTTGGTTATGAGTCCTCTCTGGATTATTATGTGATGCCGGCAATTGAGTTGGGGGATGGCAGGTATTGTGTGGCTGTTGTTCCGCAGCGTTCTGAAGATAACATTGGTTGTGTAGGCTTCTTCGATAGTGAGGGGGAGTTATATGATTTTTGGGTGTTATCGGGCACAGGTGGCACAGTTATGGAGAATATTGTCGGTGTGCGCGGTAGTCGTTCTGCTGGGTATTGTTTAGGGGTATTGCGGAGTTATATAAGTGTTATGTATTCATCGGTTGGGAATAAGCAGGATGCTTTGGATGCATGTATGAATGTGCCGGTGAATGCTGCAAATACATTACTTCCGTCAGCGAGTGGTGACATTGAGTTCATATGTAGTGAGACCTCTTGTGATGGAGAGTTCTGTGAGGCCATCTACTCTGTGGGTAATCAGTATGGTTTTGCATGGTACGTTAATGGATCTGATAGTGTGTATCTTGGGGTATATGGAGGTTTCTACTGATGGCGGTTATACAGGATGATGAGTTTGATCTCTTAAAACTTATGGAGCAGTCGCCGGATGAGATGATGTTCGGTGGTGTTCAGCCGGTTGTAAGTAATGTTGCGAGTGTCGACGATGTTAAGAACCTCAGTTCTTATGCGGTTGAGGTCAAGCGTGATAATAAGGGTGGTGGTACGGCCACCATTACCGTTGGGGCTGGTTTTGATAAGTCTGGTTTGTGTGAATACCTTGGTTGTGAAGGTATTCGTTTGTTTGTAAATTTCGATATGCTTCGTTTCACGGGTTCGGGTGGTATCGAGCTTGATGGTGGGGTGCTCAGTTCTCTTAATCAGGGTTTGGGTGGCATCTCTCGTATGACGGCTTCCATCGAGGCTTATGTGCCGAGTGGTCGTTCCCTTAAGGTTGAGGGGCTTCGTGGTGTGGATCATGTTGAGACTCGTTTGGGTTCTTATGTGGGTTTCACGAAGGGTGAGGATTATGATTTCTATCCGATTAGTTGGGCCGACTGTGATATTCTGAATCCGATTGGTGATACGGGTGTTTTGGAGGATGTCATTGCGGAGCGTGATGTTGATGTTGAGGCTCAGTTGCTTGATAGTGTGGGGCTTCATCTTGCCCGTGGTTATCAGGAGCATTTTGTGAGGGCGGCGTGTGTTTGTGTTGAGCGTTTGTTTACGGTCAACTGCTGCCGTGGTTATGGTTTGGCATCGTGGCTTCTTGGTACCTTGCCTGTTATCGTTCAGGCGAGTTACTCGATGCTGGTTGGGGACATTCTTCTTATTCCCGGTGACTTCAGTTCGGAGGCTTCGAAGCGTGGGGTTACTCCGAAGGAGTATCTCTCATGGCTTGAGGGGTATTACGAGCACTGTGGTTTTACTTTGATGGATGTTTCAAAGCTCAAGGGCTTATTTGTGAGTGGTGTAGGTCGGGTGTTTAGGCGCCGTTTTCTGTTGTATTGATGGGGTGTTTTATGGGAGGTAAGTCCTACTGGGACGATGAGTCATTTCGGGAGTATCGGCGTGAGATATGTCGCAATTCACAGCGTAAGCGTCGTGAGTTTGCGAAGTTACATAATCTTTGTCGACAGTGTTGTCGGGAGAAGGCTATGCCTATGCGGACGTTGTGTCCCGCTTGTCTTTTGAAGCAGCGAGAGGTACAGCGGAGGTATACAGCGAGATATAAAGTCAAGTCGGTGGATATGGCTTGAATATGTGATAGGGAGATTTTTACTGATGATGAGAATGTTTGATTCTTACGGGGAGTTTGTTGGAGGGATTGAGTCCATCTTGGTCGAGGAGGATTTCTCGCCGGGTGATATTTATTGTTTGTTGGGTGCTGGGTTTGAGCAGCCCTTTGGTGTTCCCACCTTTAATGGTGAGGGAGGCTTGTATGAGGGCGATTATCTCAAGGAGACCTTTAATAAGTGTGCCGAGGGGAGTGGTGTTACTCTCCGGGATGGGGTTGTGGTTGGATCCGATTTCTCTTGGCCGTTGCGTGAGCCCTTATCGCGGATGATGTTGGATGAGTTTCCAAAGTATTTTTCATCCGTGTTCTTTGATTTATATGACAGTGTGCAGGGGTTCTTGAAGTCACATTCCGAGGGTTCTGTGAAGCTTTCGGCGGATGCGGTTTCCTATCGTGATTTGATCAGGCGTTTGGTGTCTTGTGGGGCTTTGGTTGATACCACTTGTCTTGGTAGGATTGTTGAGCAGGTTTGTGATGTTCGAGTTCGTCATGTGCATGGGGATTTTTATCATCTTCGCAATGCTGAGGGTGGTGAGGAGATTCTCCGTGATGTGGATTGGAGTGATACAGCTCTCCGTGGGGAGCTTATGAATACAGGTCGTATCTTGTTGGATGGCAGGGAGTTCATTCCCGATTTGGTGTATCAGGATGACCTTACCACCGCTGGTGTTAGTAGGGTTGGGACGATGATTTCCACGGCGCGTGTTGTGATTGCGATTGGTGTTAATCCGGGTTCGCAGTTGGGGAGGTTGTTGAAGGCTCGTTGTTCGAGGTGCTTATACTTTTTAGGAGGTAGATGATATGGAGAAACTTAAGGGGCGTATGACATCGGGTATCGATGTTTTTTCTGATAGTGCATCACGAGATGAGGGTGCAAGTGCCGAGCTTGGTGGTTCTCGTAAGTTAGTTGTCGGCGGTGGTTATACGGCGGGTGATTTCGCTGCCAATGCCTTGGGTGTTGATGGTGGTGAGATCAGTTCTCTGCTTAGGTTTAAGTCGAATCTTATAATGCAGGGTGCTCCCGGTGTTGGTAAGACTTTTGTGGCCAAGCATTTGGCCTATCTGATCATGCATGAGGTGGATCCTTCGAGGATTATGAATGTTCAGTTCCATGCGAGTTATACTTATGAGTCCTTTGTGGCTGGTTTGTTCCCGGATGGTAATGGTGGTTTCTATCTTCGTGAGGGTGAGCTTATGAAGGTGTGCAAGAGGGCTGCCGAGGATCCGGAGCGACCTTATTTCCTTATCATCGATGAGATTAACCGTGGTAATACCTCGGCAATCTTCGGTGAGATTTTCTCCCTTATGGAGCGTGAGCACCGTGGGGAGTCTATGGTTCTTAAGTATGATGCTCTGTCATTGAGTATTCCGAAGAACCTTTATATCATCGGCACGATGAATACGGCTGACCGTGGTTTGCAGGCTCTCGACTATGCGTTGAGGCGTCGTTTCGCTTTCTATACGGTGTTACCGGCTTATGGTAGTCCCGCGTTTCTTGAGAAGATGAGGTCATACAACTGTCCTCGTTTGATGGAGGCTATTTCGGCTATGCAGAGGCTCAATGCTGCAATCGCTGATGATCCTGTTCTCGGTCCGGGGTACATGGTTGGTCATTCTTATTGGTTTGGTTATAAGACTTTTACTTCGAGTCAGGTGGAGGACATTCTGAAGTATGAGATCTGTCCTCTGTTGCAGGAGTATTGGTTTGATAGGCCTGAGGTTTATAGTATGTGGGAGCATATGCTGGGGGTGAGTTGATGGTTTCGCATGGGTTTCTGAAGAAGTTGGGGGATATCCTTGTTGATACCAATCCGAATGGGCTTGGTATTCCGCAGGGGATTTTCGAGCGTTATACCTTATATCCGGATGAGGTGCTCAGGCTCTATGTAGTGGATGAGGTATTCGAGGTTTTCAAGGCCAAGTATGGTATTGTGGATAGCACTCTTTCGGATGGTGAGGTTTCCGAGGGTGCTGTACAGGTTTTCAATAAAATTGTGAGTGGTATGCTTACGCAGATCTGTAATCAGATTGGACTCAGTGTTGATGAGTTGTCTTGTCGGGTGGCTTGGGTTGGTCATGTTGAGGGGACCTTGTTCTGTGAGTCTTATCCGATTTGAGGTGTGGTATGAATAGGGATTCGGATGTAGTCAGGTCGGTTGCAACCTTTTTTGTGAATATGATGCATGTCTTTGATTCTCCCACCGAGGAGGAGCTTAAGGATTTGGTTGCTGGGCTTGGTGGTGTCACAGATTCCTTGTATGAGTATCTTATGCTGGCCGAGGCAGAGCACGGTGGTTGTGTTTGTGGTGAGGTTGCTCGTATTGAGCCGGTTAGTAGTTGTGAGGTTGATGGTTGGGCCTTGGAGACGGAGGATGGTATCCGTTATGGTGCCATAGCGGAGTTTCTGCTCAGCCTTCAGCCGATGGGCAAACTTATGGATTTTGATGATGCTATGCATTATAGGATAATCATTTCTGGGTTGCGTTGTGCGCCCGTGGTGATTCGTCATGTGTTGGGTGTTTGTGAGGAGATTGTGGTGCATGGCAAGTATTGAGGTGTTTGAATGGGTGAAGTATTTGTTATTGAGGATGCCTATAGGCGTTATCTGATGAATATAGGTTTCACGCTAATGTGTAGTTTTGATGAGAGGGGCAGGTTTCCGCGTGGGATTTGGGACTGCCTCTCTATTTTGGGTATGGAGTCGGACAGCTATCGTGTGATGGAGGATGTATTTGGTTTCTATGCCTTGCATCTGCTGTCCAATGGTGCTGCCGTAGCGGAGTATCGTTTCCGTGATTGTGAGGGTGTTGTGCCGGCAGGTGAGCTCAATGTGGAGTCCTCTGTCATTGGTGGTGCCTTGATTGAGGGGCGTGTTTGTTATCGTGAGATGTACTTGGATAATGATACGCCGTTGCAGAGGTTGCTTCGTGATGCTGTGGTCAGGTTTAGTCAGAATCTTGATAGGCTTCGTGGGGTTCTTGATTCCACCAATTCGGATGTGAAGGGTGACCTTAATACCTATGAGGGTTATCTTGGTCGTATGAGGGCCAACATTCTCCGTTATGATAAGGGTGAGGGCAATCGTGGTGTTGTTGGCAGTGCGATGTCCATGTTCGCTCTGGGTAGTGAGAATATCAGTGTGAGTGGATCCGTGGATGCACTGCGGAGCCGAATCCTTGAGATGGGGTTTGATACTTCTTGGTCGCTTGGTGGTCATTCGAATCGTTTGGAGCTTATTCAGAAGTGCATTGGTAGTCTCGGTAGCGGGTTGCTTTTGCGCTGGTTCAGGCTGTATCGTGATTTTATGACCTTTGAGGGTTATGAGTATAATCTGTGGCCTAACCTTAAGGCTTTGGAGACGCCTCGTTCCGTTGGTAGGAGTGGCTCGGAGGGACTCTTGGTTCGTGATTGGCTTAAGTTTTTGAGAGGTGATTCTGCGGGGCAGTCCGAGATGCAGTGCTTACCTCGTTATATCCTTTTGGATGGTGCTGGGGCCCCGGATGTGGTGGCCTGGAGCCGTCGTTGTTTTATGGGGGATTGTTATTTCGCCGTTTTGTTTAGGGCGTTGGCTCTGAAGCTTGGTAGTGAGGACTTGTTGACTGGTACCTCGGCTTCTTCACAGGTGGAGTTGTATAAGGTTGTTGGTGGGGTTCGAACTCTCATGAACAATGTCGAGGATCCGGTGAGATGCTATGCTGTTGGTAATTCCTATTTCCGTGGTCAGTGGGATGTGTTCACTGGTGGTGTGCTGAGTGTGGCGCTGCCCGAGTGGGTTTATCTCCGTGTGGGTATCGAGCCCGTGCGCCTCAGTGAGGTTGTTGGTCTTTTGCGTAATTATTTAGGGTTAACCGTTGCGAGTGGTGAGACTCTTTATACCTTGTGGGTGCTCAGTTGGAAGTCAATGCCGGTTGAGCTTCGTAAGGCGGTTAGTCCTCAGAGGGTTACTGGTGGTTTCTTGTACAGGAACACCATTTTCTGTGGTGATGTTTTCACTTATTACTTGGGTGGTTTAAATAATGCTGCTTGGTGTGGTCTCGGTCAATCTCATGAGAAGGGCCGTGATGCATAGTGTTCGGAGGTTTTTATGGGTTTTTATAGGGACTTGGTGAATTCGGGTAAGTTACATGACGGTCAGGATTTTAAGACTCGTTGTGCAGTTATCGATAGGGAGCTTGGTTTGAGGGATCCGCAGATGCAGGATGCCTTTAAGCATTTGATCATGCCCGTGGATACTGTTTCTATTAATTTCGATAGGGTGGTTCTTACGAATGAGATTCGTGTTCAGTATGAGCAGTTTATGAACGAGTATAATCATCGTGAGGAGTTGCTTAGGATTGGGTATCCGCCGGCGAATCGTATTCTGCTTTATGGGGCGTCTGGTACTGGTAAGACCTTCTCCCTTAAGGCGTTGTCTAATAAGTTGGGTTTATGCATGCTCTATGTGGACATCGGTAGGGCGTTGCTCACTGGTGTTGCGGATAATATCCGTAGTATCTTTGATTTGGCCGAGTTCCTTGGGGACGGTGTTCTGTTGTTCTTTGATGAGTGTGATGCCGTGGCTTGGGGGCGTAACACCTCGGAGTCGGGTAAGGATTCTGCGAGGACGGCCACTAATACCATCTTTCAGTGTTTGGATCAGATGGATCCCCATATTGTGTTTGCTGGTGCTACGAATATGCAGGCTCGTTTGGATACGGCATTTGTTCGTCGTTTCGATTATCTGATTCGTTTTGAGAGACCTACTGAGCCCTTGCACAAGTTGTTTGAGCGTTTCTTGAAGCCAGATGTTAAGGTGGTTGATGATGTCAAGCCATCCACTCGTTCCATAATTGAGCGAAGATTTTTGCAGGCGCCCGATGCCTCGTATTACATGATAGAGGTGGCTGTGGGTAAGGCAGTCAAGGCTTCTGTGCTTAGGGATGAGGGTGCATTTATGCACACCGCGGAGTTTTACGGTTTCATAGCACAGAGATTGCGTGTACGTACGGATACGGATTCGGAGGTGTCGGATGGTGAGGTTGTGCAGTAGGAGTTATGCGTCGGATAAAGAGTTCATCTTGCACACGCTTCAGGCGTTGTTAGATGGTGGTTATATAGGTGTTGTTGGTGCGCCCGTCTCGGATGTGAAGATAGCGAATTATAGGCACTTGAGATACAGGCTTTTGGTTAATAAGTCTGATATCCCGGAGCCGCTTCGTCACCTTCTCATTCCGATGGTGGGCTATTTTTGTGTGGATGCTTCGAAGTATGATAAGTGGGATCTTGATCAAATTCAGGACTTGGTGAGTGGTAAGACTGATGTGTTGCGTAGTCCTGTTAAGAGTTGGAGTGTTCCGATTTGGGATGTTGCGGAGATGGAGAGTGTCATTTTCTATGATGTTTTCGATGCTTTCTTTGGGTTGGATGATAAGCTGGGCCACATAAAGTTCTCGCCGGCAACCGAGTTCAAGAATTATATGGACTCTTGGATGACTGCGGTTGGGTTGGATGATTCCGTCATCAGATATAATGGCAAGAATTTCTGTTGTAGGGAGTCGGGTGTTCCCAACTTTACTGATGGGCGTTTCTGCAGTTTCTTTGGGTATATCCTTAATGGTGATCAAATGGGTAATTCATACTATGCGTATAAGAGTCGCCCGTTTGTTGCTGTGCGTTTCAAGGATCCTCTTCCGGGGAATAAGGGGAAGTTGTTTGGTGGGCGTTATATGTATGGTACCTTGGATGATAGTGAGTTCAAAGGCCTTCGTCTGCCGAAGTTGGTTGATGGTGCTTATAAGGCCCCGGATGAGTATGATGCTTACAATGTCACATTGCCGTTCCCTATGATGAGTTTTGGGGATTGTGAGAAGGGTTATAAGTCGGATAAGTCCTTGAAGAAGACCGCTACGGACACTAAGGAGCTGGCGCGTAAGATGTTCTCTACGGGTAGATGGGGTTTGAAGAACACTCGTGATATTACGGGTGAGATGATTTGCAGTGATATTACCTCTGGTATCGATAGTTTCCGTTTTCTTACTCATCTTCGTTCTGGAGTACCTTTTTCACTCTATTCACATCCGTTTAATGTCTCTGGATATCGTGTGGGTGGTAGGCTCGATGATAAGGGCAATGCCATCTGTATGGGTTGTGGTAGTAGGATGCGCAGCATCGTATCCTATGCGGCGTATGGTTGTGGGTATCGTGTGTTATACAAGGATTCTGTTTTGAAGACCTTGTTCGAGGATTATCTTGGTTTCAAGTCATTGCGTGATTTCATCAATGGTTGTGAGGGTGTATCTGGTTATTCAAAGGTGCCCGAGTATACCATCGATGAGTTCTTGGTTTTGGCTTCTTGGTTCATTTGCACCTATCATCCGGAGATTTCCATTAGTTGGATGTCGCGTTTGTGTGCTGATCAGTGGTTGTGTGATGTTGCGGGTGCGATGAAGGTTTTTGGTGTTGATTATGATACTGATGTAGCAGGTATCCGTTGGGCCATCAAGCTCTGGATGTTCAGTAATTTCAGTGTTGTGCCGGCCACGATGTTTAGTCGTAGTGCCGCAGATGTGAGTGGAGCTGGTGGAGTTGGTAGTTCTGGTGTAGCGGCGTTCACATCTGTTTTGGAGCCGTGTGGTGATAAGTATAAGGTTTTGGTGGATCCCGTGAATGAGGATGAGTGTACCTTGCTTTTGGTTGGGGTTAACACCGTGAATGATGCCTCTGCGGGTATCTTGAATGTGCCTAATACCTATACCGAGAAGGGTAAGACTTATCGTGTTACTGGGTTTGGTATTGGTAGCAGCCTTGGGGCTGACATTGATAAGGTTGCCGGGGTTGTGTTTGGTAGCAACTTACATAAGTTGTATTCCCATACCTTGGCTTCTGATGCGGCGGCTTCCGTTGGCTTTACAAGTTCCCATAGTTTGGGTTATGTTGATTTGTCGGCGTGTGTCAATCTTGATTTCATCGGCAGTAAGTTCTTTGAGGGTTGTGAGTTCCTTGACTTTAAGTTCCCGGTTGGTACCAAGGAGCTTGTCATCGAGAATTATGCCTTCAGATTCTGTAAGTTTAGGCAGGAGAACTTGAGGGTTGAGTGTCAGCAGGTGGGTTCTAATGCCTTTAGGGATTGTGTGTTCCGTACGGATGGTGCAGTTCTTGATGTTCATGCTGCCAAGGTTGGACAGAATTCCTTTAGGGGTGTGAAGGTTTCATCCCTTACCCTTGATGGTAGCATCGTTGAGGAGATTAATGCGGATGGACTTGGATCCGTTGATGGTGTTCTTTCTGTAGGTAATATGCCGCTTTGTAAGTATCTTGCCCGTGGGGTGTTTAGGAATGATCGATTCTCTGATGTTGAGATTATCATCGGTAAGGATGATGTGCCCTTGAGTTTGGGTGGAGCCGTGTTTGACTGTGCTACTGGTGGTGGTACGGATGGCAAGCTGAAGGTAGTTCTCCGTCCTATGGAGGTTTCTGCGGACCGCGGAGTCTTTGTTGGTAACCTCGGTAATGTGGAGTTCTGTGTGCATATCAATACTCCGATTGATATCGTTTGTAATGGTCGTATTCCGGGAGGCCATACTCATATTGAGAGTGGTGTTAAGGATTTGTCGGTTCTTTGGGGTATGCTTTGTGCGGCTGAGGCTTCGAAGCTCAGTGATTTGGAGACGATGTGCAGGTCGGGCCTTGATACATATGCCAATGGTGTGGCCGCATTGCTTGCGGGGCAGGAGCCTTTGACTATTGATGCTGTCACTGGTTTGGATGCGGGGGTTCTTGGAGCTTATTCTGGGGCCGTGTTTGAGGATCCGATTGGTGCCACGAGGCTTTCCTATCTTGTGGGTGGTCTTACGGAAATGGAGCATCATAAGCTTGATGTGGAGGTCATTGAGGGCTTCCGTGATGATCATGATGCTAATAATTTGTATTCCGTTGATTCGGAGACTTATACCTATAAGCTGAAATTGAGTGATGGTTCTATCATTTCTATGGAGGTGGCGGACACCGTGCTGACTTCTATCACAGCTTTTGGGGTTTGTCTTAGATATGTGGTGTTAACTGTTTTGAATGATGATCCGGATGGGGTTGATGAACCTGTTTGGGGATTCTGGAATTATGGAGGTGCTAAAGATGGTGACTTGTATGTTTTGTCTTACGCTGATTCTCGCAGGGTACTTAAGGATTCGTTGGGAGATGGATCAGGTTCAGCCGGTCAAGGTTCGCAGACGTTAATTTCCAAGGCGGCGGATGTTCCGTTCTTCGATGTTAAGGGTTTGCGTGTTCCGTTCTTTGGTTTGGGTGATGGTGTTCACGATGGTTATCATGCACTTAACATGAACCTCGCCGATGATGAGTTTGCAAATCTTGTAAGTGCGTATGTGCGTGAGGGTATCGTTTGTGGTGTTGCGGGATCCGAGGAGTATCTGGTTACATTGCCTGTGCTTGGTTTTTCGGGTTGGAGATGCATCTCACAGAGTGATGGTTGGTTTGTAACGAGTATGGTTCAGGGTGATGATGGTTTGAATTCCCTTGATAAGGGTATTCGTCCTCGCAATAATGGGGAGCTCACGAAGGCTCTTATGAAACTTGGGACCGCACCCGTTAAGGGCACTGCAGGGGTGGCATCATCTATGCATACGATAGCCTTGTATGGTGGTTCTAATGGTGGTACTGGTTGGACAGTTGCTACCTTGGAGGGCTTGGTTGGTGAGTATCTGATGTTGGCGGAACTGGACCGTAAGATCGTGGGTACGGAGAATTCTCGTAACACTTTGGATGATGGTAATACCTTGATAGTGTATGCTTCCGAGAAGCGTATGGCGGCGTCTGGTGGTGCTGCGGTCAGATTGGGTGTTGGTACTTATGCATATAAGGTGTTTGATCCCAAGGGCAATCTCATCCGTTGTTTCTTGAGCTTCATGCCTTTTGAGTCATCGAAGGATGATGTTCCGAGCTTGAAGAGTGAGATTCTTGCTATTAGGGCAAGTTATGGGGATCATGCGGGGGCCTTTACTGGGCTTCATATGAAACCAGACCTTGGTGATTCCGCTTTGAGTAGGTTCATCTCATTTAAGGATGGGCGGTGTACCACAGCCTTTGGTCATAGGGTTGGCGTTCCCGGAGTTGGTACGGATGGTTATGTTTCTGTATCGGTGTTCTTGGATGCTGTTACGGGTTACTGGTGTTACTGCATTGATGAGACGGGTGATGTTCTGTTCTATGTTCGTAATGTGATTGAGTTCATGAGGGTTCTGTTAGCCCGTAAGGGTGCCGCCGAGGGGCGTGATAGGTATACCTTTACTGCTCGTTTGGATGACCTTATCCGTGAGTCCATACATCTTGATGGGTTGGGGCATCCGGTGCTTACAGATGATAGTCCTCTCGCGGCTTACTGGGATATTCAGGATGGCAAGAGGGTACCCGTTGTGGTTTCTGGTGGCCTTGCCCACGATATGCTGGGTAATTATGGCAAGGGGCTCTTGTGTTAGGAGTGTAAATTTCATATTCTGTGATTTAGGGCCGTTCCGCTTTGTATTTCATTGTGGGATGGCCTTTTAGGTTGTCACAGGGGCTCAAATTCGAGGGTTTGGGCACTTATGTGTGGTTTTTATGGAGGTTTGATCATGAAGTTGTTATTCTCCTTGTTTTTGTGGTTGTGGATGGCCGCACAGGGGCCGATTAGTGGTCTCTTGGGTGGTATTTATGGGTATACGGCTATATCGGGCCAGAAATCGGTCACAGAGGTCTCAAGGGTGACTGTAAATTGTGATATTGGTTTCGGTAGGCTGGGTAGTTCCCTTGATTTGACCGATTGTGTGGTTATGAGGGGTGATACGGTGCTCGTTTTGCCCGAGGAATCCAAGGTATCGGGTGTTTGGGGGCTGGATGCCATTGGAGATGGTGAGTATTTGAGCTTTACTTGGGGTGATACCCACAGTGTTACAACTGGGTTCATTACCTCTGCGAGTGGTGCCAATTACAAGACTATGGTTTTGGAGGCCTGTGGGTACGATCCGGTATCCTTTATGTCGAGTGGTGGGGGCAATTACAAGTATCGTGATTCCGCCGCCGGTTTGGATTATCTGCTTAATCTGATTACGACCACGGATGGTACGGGTTGTATTTGGACCTTATATCGTTGGGATTATACCCGTGTGAGCAATGTCTTTACTGGGTTTGGTTATACAGGTTTCGATTATTCACAGCACTTTGCGGGTGTGGCTTCTGCGGGTAGTCATGATTATCTGTTTGGTGTAGGTGATGGGGTTCACGGCGGTACATCTGACAATGTGTTGCCTTGGACTGTTGGTGTGGATGGTAACTATTATGACCTTGGTGGTATTGCCTTGAAGGATATGCAATCCGCTGGTTGGGAGGTTACCAATTGGGGTATGCAGAACGGTGTGGTACCCGATTTGAATAATGTTCTGAAGAATGGTGTGGTTCTGACCATCAGTATGCGTAATAACGATACCACTCTGGATGTGCTTTATAAGGGTGATGGTGTCACCGCCTTGGGTTCTCTTAAGGCGTTTGGGTTCGATTTCGATAATCGTGTTCAGAGTGCTGGTGGTATCACTGGTATTAAGCCCGAAGGTCAGCAGTATCAGACTGCGGATGCCGCCATTGCTTCTACGGGTGGTAAGCATTATCGTAAGGTGCTTGAGGATGATGGTGTTTATCATTACTACGAGGTTGAGTCTGGTGAAGAGGTTTCGGAGGAGGTCTTTGAGGCAGCCTTGGGTGTTGGTTCGGCCTCTGATAATACCGTGGATGAGGGTGTATCCGCTGATGATCTGTTGGTAGCCGATGCCGAGGACTCTGATGAGGCTGGGGAGCCGACTGAGGAGTCGACTGGTGAGCCGACTGAGGCAGATACTGGGGAGCCGGAGGAGGCTGAGGTGCCCGATGTTGTGGTTACGGCACCTACGGAGGATGATTTCGATGTTCAAAATCCCGATTCTGTTACAGAATCCGAGGTTGGTTTCTATTTTCTTAAACGCAGTGTTTCCGAGTGGCGTTTGAATTCGCTCTTGGAGGTGTTTGGTACGAGAGGTACTTATACAATGTCGCAGGCTGGGGATCTTACCGTGATTTCTTGGGAGGTTTCTGGTATTAAGACTGAGATAACAGTGAATGCTAATTCGGGCGGTATTGAGCGTCTGAGTTGTAGATGGTAGGAGGAGTTAGGTTATGTGGGTTGGTTATTGCTTAGCTTGTAAGAAGGGTTTTCGTTTTCAGACTGAGATGCAGGCGAAGTCAGCAGTGTGTACGCATTGTGGTGGAAAGTTATCCAACATCAAGTCCGATACGCCCGTAGCGGAGCCGGTGATTAACGATACTGTTGAGCAGCAGCCGGTGGCCGTGGAGCCTTTTGTTTCCGCGAGGGATGAGGATGGATCCGTGGTGAGAAGTTTGCTTGTGGAGCTGCTCTGCAGTATTCCTATTGTGGGCTTCATCGTCTTGCTTTTTGGGGTGTTGCGTGGCGCTGGTCATAACGGGTTGCTCGCTAAGGCTGGCATTGCATATAAGGCTGTTGTGGGCCGTTTGATTTGGAGGGTTTTGGGTGATATTTGCTTTGTGCTTAGTTATTTAGCACTTTATAGGTATGGAGGTATGTAATTATGGCTAAATCAAAGGTGTGTGATGTGTTGTGTGGGTTAATCGATGACGGAGACTTTGATGCGCTTTGGGGGGAGTTCACCATCGGACAGGGGGCATCGGATCTTACATATGTTTTGACGTTATACGATGTATCCGAGGATGAGTTCAAGGATGAGACCAATAACTATCTTCGTGAGTCAATGCATGTGTGTGATGACTATCGTGAGAGCCTCGGTAAGGAGTGGCGTGGTTTCTTGGAGAATGCAATGAGACTCAGTTCTCTTTCAGATAATCAGATTCAGGAGGGTGAGTATTACAAGTCCTTGGAGTCTGATGTTCAGGGTAAGTTCTTGGAGGCTTGTAGCCGTTTGCGTGTGATGAAGCGTAAGCATACGGATTATGTTCTCGCTCATAAGCGTTCCGTTACGGCTTCAGAGCCTTGTGGTCGTGGTCATTCTTTCGTGGTGGTTCTCTATATGTCCGTACAGGATATATTCGAGCTTCTGCTTTCGAGATTGTCTGGTAAGGAGTTCACCCTTGTTGTTGAGTGTGGTGCAATGATCGATGCCGGGTTCATCAAGGATGCTGTTCAGAGTCTGTGTGCTGATGGTACTGCAATCCTTAAGGATGTGGATCTTGGTGGCATCCATTGTATCTTCAATGGAGGTGATGACGTTGCTCTTGGAGTTAATGCAAAGTCTGGGGATTGAGCTTAGGGGCAATATGTGCTGCTGCCCGTTTCATATGGAGTCAGGGCCGTCATTTAAGTATTATCCCGATACTGATAGTTTCTATTGTTTCGGTTGTAAGAAGGGTGGCGGAGTTAGACAGTTTGTTCGTTATTGGCTCGGTGAGGAGGCTTCCAAGCAGGCCATTGATAATTTCATCTCCAATCGTGTGTTGCCCGTATCAAGGGTTAATTCCATGTCGGGTAGAATCCCGGTGAGGGTGTTTGTGGAGTCGAAGGATACGGGTGTTACGGAGAAGGCGGTGCGTGAGCATTGTAGTGAGAAGCTCGTTAGGGAGGCGCCGGTTGGGGATATTACGGTGTTTAATATTTTGAGTATTGTTCAGGATTGTTGAGGTTATGTATGGTTGTTTTATCGTTGTTCGATGGGATTTCATGTGGGCGTGTAGCCCTTGATAGGTTGGGGATTCATGTTGATGAATATTATGCGAGTGAGATAGATAAGGCTGCCATTAAGGTTGCCACACATAATTATCCCGATACGGTCGAGTTGGGTGATGTATGTGGTGTCAAGGGTTCTGATTTCGCTGGTCGGGTGGACCTACTAATTGGCGGAAGTCCATGTCAAGGATTTTCAAGGGCGGGCCAGCGTAAGAATTTCGATGATCCGAGAAGTGCTCTTGTTATGGAGTATGTTCGTGTTTTGGAGGAGGTTAAGCCCCGATATTTCATGTTGGAGAATGTGCAGATGCCGAGTGTCTGGAGGGATAAGATTTCCGAGTTATTGGGTGTTGAGCCTTTTTATTTGGAGTCAGCTCTTGTTTCGGCGGCGCCGAGGAAGAGGTTCTATTGGACTAATCTTCCGTATGCGGGGCCTCTGCAGGATAGGGGTATAACCTTTGGGGATATCCGTGAGCGGGGTGTTCCGAAGGATAGTGGTTTTTATTATTCGGAGAAGATGCTTGACTGGATTGCTCGTCATTCGAAGAAGACGGGTAATGAGTTCAAGATTATTGAGGATTTTGATAAGCTGCCGGTTATCGTTGCCACGATGAGTAAGGGTTGTGGCATGTCGAATCGATTTTTCGGTATTGAAGATGTGCATGGGTTGAGGTTTGTTACACCACTTGAGTGTGAGCGTTGTATGGGCTTGCCGGATGGTTATGCATCTTCCGTGGTTTGTAAGACGGAGGCTTATCATGAGGTTGGTAATGGCTGGCAGGTGGATACGATAATGCACTTATTCCGTGGTTTGAGTATATAGTGTATGTGGGGTATCTTATATGGGTGCGAGATTTGATGTTACGGATTGTATGGATTTTCTCAAGGTTGGTACTTGGTTAGCTGCGAATCCGAATGGGGATATTTTAATTATTGATGAAAGGTTACACGACGATGTGCTGGGGGTTGTTCTGTTTATGCATGAGCTCTTGGGGGCTTATGGTTCATTTGAGAACCCCGAAGTCCGTTGTAGTGTGGATGAATATTTCAGGGTGTTCAAGAGTGTTCTCTTTAGTGGGAACTTGGATTATGACTTCGATGCCTTCTGTGGTTGCTTGTCTTTGAGTGAGACTGGTAGGACCTTGGAGTTGGCTCGTTTTAAGAGTTTGTATGCTCTTGTGGGATCGTTCTGTTTGCAGATGGGCGTGTTCAAGTCTGTGTTGTTCAGCTTGTTTCCACCGGTAGATTTCAAGGGTGGAATTTATGCGGGCAAGGATTGGGATCATGGGGACTGCCTATGGCGGGATGGTCACTTTGAGGATGACTGGTAATTAGTTACATACCTTTTCATTAAGGCTCTCATTGTATTTTATGCAGTGGGAGTCTTTTTATTTTGGAGGTTTCTGTATGAATATTAGTTATCCGAATCACTTTTTTGATACTTCAGAGCATAATGATCTCGTTTATAAATATTTTGAGGAGGAGCCTAAGGCATCATCTGTTGGTTACGTCGCCTTGGGGGATCTCGGTGTTCCTTTGTTTGGTATAGGTGGAAAGCGGGATGAGGACAAGCTTGAGGATAAGAATTGGTATGTACTCAGTGTGCGTTTGGGGAAATTAGGTTTTAATGGTCGAGCAGTGGTATCAACCTCTGCTGATAATTTGCTTATGAATAGTGGCTGCTTTGGATCGGACTGTTGGAATTTTAATAAGTTCTTTGATTCGGATAGTCGTACAAAATATAATGATGCCGAGCTTCTTGATATTGCGCGGTTGTTGGGCTTTCAGATAGGTGAGTCTGTTGAGTTTGCGACCTTGCCCATTAGTAAGAGGAGTATTGCTAATCTTGTGGAGGCCTTGCTGGCCAATGTTGTGGAGTTCAATGGTGACTATGTCTTTAGAGGTGTGAGAGCATGGGAGAAGAAGGATAACCTTTACACCCCATATAATGTTGGGGTTACGGTGTCGACTGACTTTGATTATTGTTGCATAGGTTTTGACCGTAATGCTCGTCAGTGGAAGCGCTTATATTTGGATATCGGTGTTGTTGATAAGTTCTTTCTCGCGCATGACAGTTACTATAATGACATGTGTGAGGGGTTTTGGGTTGGTGATGAGGCGTCTTTGAGAGCATGGTTGGATACGCTTTCTCCGTTTGAGCTGTGTGCTGTGTTCTCGAACTTGAAGTGTGGTGAGTATAAGGCGCGGGCGATAGTATCTGGGTTTGCATTTTTGGAGGGCCGTTTTGGAGATGCTGTACGTAAGCTGATGAGGAACTCCATCTTCTATCAGGTTTTCTGTGTTGGTGAGGAGTTCTTGGATCGTGTGAGCACCTATAATGATGAGCTTTTCTATAATGCCGAGGGTAATTGGACGGTTGCGATTTCGGATTATCCCATTGGTAGTGTTAAGGCTTCGGATGCGGATATGTTAAGGCTCTGCTTGTTTGATGTGGCTAGGTCGGATAGACATAGTTTTTATAATGATTATGTGAATTTGTTTGATGATAATAAGTTGTTGCGTCATGTGCTTTACAGCATGGATGACTTTGCATACATCTCCGAGAAGGCGGCACAGCTCATTGATTGGGATCCGGAGTATAAGGATGTGTGGGATTACATGAAGTCCAATCGCATTATGGAGCGTTATAGGGATCGTGTTAAGATTTGGGACTGGGTTTTGAGTCAGGACATCGGGTATTCTGCGTGGGCAGGTAATAATGTGGAGACCGTGGATTATCCGGGAATGTGGTATACTGATCGCCCGAAGAATTGGTCCATTATGGTCAAGGAGATTGTGCGATATTATTTAGGTTCTGTACCAGCAGGTGTGGATTTCTTCATGGATTCGGCGCGTAATACCGATTGTGTGTTGTATGACTTGCGTGGGTTATGTTTAGAGTATGATTGGGCGGTTGCGGTGGATACTTGGAGTAATAACAGTAGTTACTATGTGTTCTATGTGGACTTGCTCAAGTGTTTGGTGGCAAATGGGTTTGTTGCTGGAGAGCGTGTCAAGTGTAGGGGGCGTGTAATTTTGGATTCGTCTGCTTCGGAGGCGGTTCGAGCTGGGTTGAAGACTATGCTTGGAAGTGAGGATGATTTGGATGCCATTTTCAAAGGTGGTAAGGCGGTGGAGACGAGGAATTTCCTTTATCTGCCGTTTGATACGAGGCTTGCCTTCAGGCGTTGGCATGATACGGCCCCGGAGAAAACTCTGTTTGATGTGTTGCGCAAGGTACATCTTCGTGGTTTACTGCATCTTGTTGATGCTGTGGGCAATGTATCTCCAATGGTTTTGGGCAAGGTTAAGGTTGGACAGGGTGTGTTCAAATTCAATGATGCATATTTCTTGGAGGTGTTTGAGGATGAGATGCATTTCATTGTAAGGTGTGATGGTGATTATAGTTTCTTCCGTGTATGTGACCTCACTGGGATTTCGGAGTTTTTCGGTGTGGATAAGCTGGTGGATCTGGGTGTTGTTCCTTTGTCGGGTACGCTTAGTTCCGTGAGGTTATCGAAGTTGGAGGAGTTGTTTCAGTAAACTTACATAGGTTTTTATCTATTTTTCATGGGGCTCTTGCTGGGTATTTACAGTAGGAGTCCTTTGTGTTTGTTTAGGAGGTTCATGTATGTGGTATGATAATGACTATCTTTGGGTATGCTTCGATTTCTTTGGTAGGATTGATCATAATTTCAAGGCGGCACTTTTCTTGAGGGATTTGAATGATAGCTATTCGAGTCCTCATCCGGGATTTAGTTTTCAGTTGAGTGTTCAATCGGATGTTTTACATTTTGATGATACTATTACCTTGAATGTGTGTCGGAAGGATTTCTCCGATATCACTGTTTGTGGGGTACCTTTGTTGGAGGCCTTGAATCTTGATGCTGTGAATAAGTGGAGGCGGGATTGCCATAGGCTGTATACCGATGGGGATGGTAAGCGTGTTTATGATTATGAGGAACTTATGGGGTTTCCGGGGGTTGATGGTAGGCTTGTTTTAGTGGATTTGACGACTCATATGCCTACACGGTTTGGAGGGTTCTATTTGCGTTCCCGATTCCTTTTGCGTGCGGGGCAGTCATTACCGTTTTCTGATTTAAGGTATACAAATACTGAGGGTTATGAGGAGTTGACTAAGCTTTTTGGAGAGGATTCCGTGAAGTCTTATACGCTCAAGGAGTTATCTGTTGCTGCGGAGGCATTGGGGCTTAAGATGCCTTGGACGCTTGCGACAGAAGCGAGTTCTGTGACTCTGACGGCCACAGCGATGGATGAGGTGCAGCGTGTTTTGAGGCGTCAGGGATCCGTGTATGATGGTGTGCCGACACGAAGGGATCGTGATGCGGTTGAGCTGGAGCGTAGGATTCGTAGTTTGCAGGGTGGTGCGGATTGGAGTTGTAGCCGTAATGGTTCGGGTTATGGGCTTGGTGATTTGCCCACATTTTCCTTTTTGAATGTAGATGGTAATGATGCTTCAGAGAAGCATCTGTATCAGATTGATAGTAGGTTATATAAGTTTGATAGGGCTCTCTGTTGGTTTGGGGATGAGGATAGTCTTGTAGAGTATTTTGATTCATTGTCTTTGTATGACCTACTTGCTCTTTATGGGATGGTAGTTGGTACGAATGATGATTTGCTGCATACTGGAATCTTTTTGGAGGGGCCGCTTGGGGATTGGTGTCGGAGTATGATCCGCAACACCCTTTTTTATATGACCTTTGCTTGTGTTGCGGGTACTGAGTATATTTTACCGGATTCTGTTCTTCATGGGAGTGATGGTAACAGGCATGAGTGGGTTGTGTATCCCACCTCTATGGGGTATGCGGTGTATGTGCATGATCTTATAGGTTATACTCAGAATCCGAATTTGTTTGACGGGTTTGTTTTAGATGATGGCTCTCGTCATTCGGTTCATTTTTGGGGGTGCATAGGTGATATATTCGGGGAGGTTTCTTCTTATGCGGATGATTTAGTTCTTGATATGGGTATTGATTGTTTGAGGGAGGTTGAGTTGACCTCGGATTATGCTCAATTTGTAGAGTTCTGTGAGCGTGAGGATTTGTTTGGGCGTTGGACCAAGGATAAGTTTGCCGAGTTTAAATCGACTTGGCAGGCACAGATTGGTGGCAGTGTTCATTGGAACTTATATAACGGTCAGTTGCAGACTAAGGCGCTTGGTGATTTGTGTCATTATTATACTGGGAATCCAAAGTTTCTTTCGGGGTGCGACGTATCTCTTGGTTTTGATGATGATGACTTTTTGGATGCGGTGCGCATTACGGGATATGATACTGAAGGTTATGACTGGGAGGTTTCTTTTTTCAGTGATGGTGGCTGGCATTTTATCTTTTACACGGATTTCCTTAATCTTTTGATTAAGCGTGGTTTTAAGGTTGGGGATAAGGTGCATACTTCGAGGCTCATTATTATCATCGACAAGTCTTGTACGGATGCTGTGTTTGATGGTATTTTCAAGCTCCTTGGTGGGGACGTAGATAAGTATAGGGGTTATCGTGAGACTGGGGTTTATAGGAGTGTAACCACTGGGTATGGTAGGCACGAAAAGACTCTGGCCAAGCTTTTGATACTTCCTTTTGACCTTAAGATGGTGCTTTCAGCATGGGATAATACGGATCCGAATCTGAGTCTTGGGGAGACCTTGTCGGCTATGGGTAGTCGTTTAGCCTATGTAGATTGGGCGGGGTTTGTGAGTCCATTGTGTTTGGGTGAGATTAGTGTGGATTGTTGCTTCAAGTGCGGGGATGAATACTATATTCGGACGGATTATTACGGTGTGGTTCGTCATGAGAATGATGATACCTTTATATGGGTTTGTAGGGGTACCCGTGATGAGGAGGAGTCCGTGTTTGGTGATCAGATAAAGAGACATTATGTGTCTGGTACCCTTAAGGGTATGAAGCGTTCAAAGTTGGTTTCATTGTGCAGTGAGGAGGATTGAGTGTGTATAACTTGAGTGAATACCGTTCTGTCCGACTTGGTATGGTTGGTTGTTCGGGTACATTTTTACGCAAGAGTTTTGGGTTTGTGAATTTGCGTGGTGGGTGTTTTGTTGATGCACAGCAGAAGCTGCCCGTGATTGGTGAGTACCCGAAGGATAGTGGCAAGGTTCTTGATTTGGCCAAGGTTCGTGATAAGCTCGTTGAGATCTTTGGTGAGAGATCCTTGAGGGCTTATGATATTTATGAGCTTTTGGATCTGTGCAAGTCTTTGGGTAAGATGTGGGAGCTGGATTTGTCGAAGTGTTCTTGGGGTGTGGGGCGTAAGGTTGACATCAGTGATATTGGTACTGTTGATTTGCTTAAGTGTTTGAGTCATCTGATTAGTGTGGATGATATTACGGGGGAGCCTTATTTCTCGTTGGTCAATGATGATTCTGGTAGTGTTGCATCATCGCCGTATAGGACAGCATTTTTTAACTGTAAGCCTGTAGGGGATTCCGAGTCGAATTTGAAATCTTTATTTAATTCCTTTTTTGATGATCAGAGTGGTTGTTGGGCTCAGCGGTGTCTTGATGTGGAGTATCCCCCGGCTGAGGTTGTGTGTACATTCAATGGTGAGATTGCGCCGGTTCACGTTTGGTTTGATAAGCTATACATGTTTGCCAACTATGATGATATCCGTGTTGGGGATTCTTATAAGCGTAAGCCCTTTTTCTTTGGCACGGCATCAGAGTTGACAGAGTTTTTATATAGTTTGAGCCGTATGGACCTCTTGATTCTTTGGAGTGGTATCACCGGGATTAAGTATGATTTGTTTTCTGTTTATAATGAGCGTCAGAGGGCCTCTTTTATTAGTTCTTGGCTTATGTTGAGGGACTCGAAGGGGTTGGGGAGCTTTATTCGTAAGTGCGTTCGCAATACCATCGTGAGATGTACGATGTTTCTTGATAGGGGTAGTACCGATTTTACTCTATATCCCGAACAGTTATTTAATATGGGTTGTGTCTGTGTGCCTAATTCCGATGGAGTCTTTGATGTTTATGTGACATCACATCTCATGGGGACATCTTCCGAGTATGTAGACTTGGGGTTGGATGGTGTTGGAGATGGTAATTTCGAGATATATCATAGTTGGATTGCCTCATGGCATTATGAGGACTTCAAGGCGTTGTTCTATGATAAACTTGGTTTTTCGTGTTGGGGTGACTTTTGGGTTCAGATGTATACACTGAAGTCCCTGTCTAAAGACTTTCAGAAGGTGAATTGGAATTTCCCTTGGTTATCGGGTTTGCATGCCTTGTCGGAAGATAAGATTCATAATTATGTTTTTGGTGAGTGCATGCGGGAGGATGCGCCGTGGATGGAGTTGGTGTACGGGCCAAGCAATCAGTATCTGTCGGATCTTCTTCGTGCTTTTGCGGAGGATCCATCTGTTGTGGATGCTGTTGAGGTGGCCTTAGCGTGGTGGCGAGGTTCTTTTGGGCTGTTTGATTTTAGGGGTATTGATGGCCTTGATTGTATTGCTGGTATGTGTAGGGGGGTTAGTTTTAACAGGGATGATATCAAGGTTGGTACCGTTGTACATTGGCGTGATCTGGTATCGGTTTATTCCGCGTGTGGTTTCACGGATGCGGAGGATTTTCGGTTGTATGATGTGATGATTGTGGCCGAGCCGGATATTGATTTGAGGGCTTTCCATTGGATTCAGGGGGCCTTGGGTTTAGAGTCTACGGATTATCCGGGTAGCACAACTCTTATGAGAGGTAAGTGGGGTGTGTTGTGTTGTTCGGGTGTTAATTGTGTTGAGTATCTGCAGTTGTTGAGGCAGAGGAATAAGGATGATATTACCTTGGCTGAGTATGGGAAGCAAGTGGGCCATCAGTATCTTGAGCATGTGTATGTGGATGGTTTCGTGTATGAGACTCATGTAGACCGCATTGAGGTTTATGGTATGTATAGGTTTGATGATCTGCTCTGTGTTTCAACCGAGATTGGTGTGCTGCGCAGGGATTCTGTGGATGCCTACTATTACTTGGCTGGTAGTATTGCGGATTGGGAGTCCGCGTATGGCAGGGAGGTTGTGTGGGAGCCTGTCGATAAAGGATTGATGCTGGGTGATATTACAGATGAGGTTGTTCATAAATATGGTTTTTAGGAGGTAGGTACAGTGTTTCGAGGTAATCAGCTTTGTATGATTTGTAAGGATCGTCAGAGGTCTCCGAAGTTGGAGCAGCTTAGGAGGTTGGACAGCTATTTGAGGCAGGTTTTTAGGTGTACGACTGGTGTAGTGAGTTTGGATTGTCAGAACCTCTGCAGTCCTAACTGGGGTTTACATCATAAATGCAAGTCAGGTATGCGATGTCAGGATTTATCCAAGATGGAGTCTGAGTGTAAGAGGTTAGCCACGGCTTTGGAGCCTAAGTTGGCACACATTGCGTTGTATGGGAATGATGCTTTATATTGTGAGACGCTTCAGTATCTGCGTGGGTATTTCCCGGCGGTGTATAAGTGGATGGAGTATGTGAGGTGCCGTGGGGCATATTAAGTCTTAGGAGGTTTGGTTATGGGACAAAGTGTTAAGGA
>JAEEGL013013008.1_pt1 | contig 178541 bp, 158 predicted proteins | sample 9134231 | NCBI WGS metagenome assembly JAEEGL01 (sample SAMN16246548, study PRJNA631951) | gut metagenome | biome: gut microbiome; feature: rumen; material: fiber-attached | host: Bos | place: Iran: Karaj | collected 2018-10 | reverse complement strand
TTATGAATAAAGGGTTTACATTAATTGAATTATTGGTTGTGGTGTTAATTATCGGTATTTTGGCGGCCGTTGCGTTGCCACAATACGAGAAAGCCATTGAAAAAGCACGCGCGGCCGAAGCGATGGTGTTCCTGAGCAATTTGGAGAAAGCGGAACGAATTCACTTTAACGCCACAGGGTCTTTTACGCACGATTTATCTTCTTTGGAAATTGACGTGCGTGGCCAGTCTGTGGAAGAACCGGCAAGTCTACCCATTTGCACAAATTGCGACAGGGCGGTAAGATAAAAGTAACCGTTTTTGTTAGTTAAGGAGGTGACTCTTATGAATAAAGGGTTTACATTAATTGAATTATTGGTTGTGGTGTTAATTATCGGTATTTTGGCGGCCGTTGCGTTGCCACAATACGAGAAAGCCATTGAAAAAGCACGTGCTGCCGAAGCAATGGTGTTCCTGAGCAATTTGGAGAAAGCGGAACGGATTCACTTCAATGCTACGGGGTCTTTTACGCACGATTTATCTTCTTTGGAAATTGACGTGCGTGGCCAGTCTGCAGAGGAAGCAGTAGCACTACCGGACCCAGGGGGGCTTATTTGCACCAATTGTAGTAATTTGCGTCGGCTGGAAGATGAAAAAGAAATTTTGCAATCCATGTAACTGTTTTGTTAAAACAGGGGGGAAATTATGAAAATGATTAAATACTTATTATTAGCCGCCGTAATGGTTGCGTTCCCGGCTATGGCCCAACAAACAAAATCTGGAAAAGCGGTAGAAGCGGTAGAAGCTGTTACGTTACCCTATCAGGATATAGCGGTAAACAGTAAAGAAGCTGCTGAAGCGACCGGTGAGCTGAACAACTATGAATATCGGGTGGAAGCTACTGACATGAACTATAGAGGTAAATACAAAGGGTTGGTCGCTGAGGCAATAAACGAGGACAAAGGATACGCCTTGGTTATGCAGATTTTGCCCGGTGGTGCTGTCCACAAGTTCTGCGCTGGGAATGAAGAAGTATGTAAATCCATCAGCAACGGTGTGGAATGTGGCGATACTTGGCCGGCCTGGTGTTACCTTCCGGAGAAGCCGATGGTCGTTGTCGGTCCTGAACCAGAGGTCTATGCGAAATAAGCACCAAACTTTTTATTAAGGTAGGGGGGAGGGACTTATGAAAATGATTAAATACTTATTATTATTAGCCGCCGTAATGGTTGCGTTCCCGGCTGTGGCACAGAAAGAAGTGAAGCAACCTGCTCAAGTGGGGGAGCTGAACAACTATGAATACCGGGTGGAAGCTACGAATCCGAACTTCAAAGGCAAATATAAAGGCATAATTGCCGAGGCGGTGAATGTGGACAAAAAGTACGCATTAGTGATGCAGATTTTGCCCGGCGGTGCCGTTCACAAGTTTTGCACCGGAAATGATGAGGTTTGCAAATCTATCAGCAACGGTGTGGAATGCGGTGATACTTGGCCTGCCTGGTGCTACCTGCCGATGGACGGACTCGTGGAAGCCTCGATTGCCGAGGCAGAAATGGAATATGCAGTTGAAGATAAGGAAGAATATCATCACATGGAAGCGAGATAGGCACGAAGCTTTTTATTAAAGTAGGGAGGAGGAAATTATGAAAATGATTAAATACTTATTGTTATTAGCCGCCGTAGCGATTGCGTTCCCGGCTGTGGCACAGGATGAGAAGATAGACCTTGCAGATGTAACAAAAGCAACAAAATCAACAGAAGCAAAAGCTTATCCTGTTGAACTGGAAAAATTAATGAGCGAGGCCGGATTGAAAGACACTAAAGAAGAATATCCCGGCACTCCAATTCAGTCTGCCACCAAGGCCAAAGAATTTGCCTCTTACTCCGGCGAGTTGAATAACTACACCTATGAGGTGGCCGCTATGGAGCCGAACAGGCAGGGCAAATTCAAGGTACTACGTGCTACGGTAGAAAACGACAATGGATATATGTTGGCCATGGAAATGTTGGCTGACGGTACCGTTCACAAGTTCTGCATCGGAAATGATGAGATTTGTAAATCTATCAGCAACGGTGTGGAATGTGGCGATACCTGGCCGGCTTGGTGCTACATACCGCAAGACTCGTTTGTTCATGAGCCCGTCGGTGAGGTCTACAGGTAATTAGTTTTACAAAGAAAAACTCCCCGGGTAACCGGGGAGTTTTTTGTGGCAGTTATCGTTAAGCTTTCAAAAATAAAGTGGAAAGGATAGCTACAACCCCTATCGCTCCGCCGAATATCAACAACCAAATAAGCGGAACAATTACAGAAAGCCCAATGGCTATCCAGCCAAACACCGCTGCCCAGCGGGATAAACTTTTGGCATCTTCTAGGCGGTCTTGTTGGCACAGAGAAGGAATCCTCAACGAGAAAATCAATGCTGCAATGGCAATAGGCAACGGCCAAAAACCTGCGAAGCAGGTGGCTATAATCGCTACAACAGAAAGTTTAAAGTGATCTTTTACCGGAAGTTTTGCCATATAAAAACCCATTCCTCTAAAAAATTTTACGCAAGGTTCTTATTTATTATATAAAATATATTCTTAAGGGGAGATATTATGCCTATTACCAAAGAAGATGTGCTTACTACCGGCAAATTGGCGGATATGGCCGTCAGCGAAAAAGAAGCCGCGATTTATGAACAACAATTAGAAGCTTTATTTAAGTGGGTGACGGAGCTTTCTTCCGTCAATACGGACCATGTAAAATTGGATGCCCCCGGTTTGGCGGCCCATTTGCGCAGTGATCAACCCAAACCCGACGAAACATTAGCTAAAGCGTTGCGGGATAATTTTGCCGCAACCGAGAATGATTGTGTGAAAGTAAAGAAGGTGCTTTAATATGATGAACGTTTTTGAAATCGTAGAAGCCGTGACCTCCGGCAAAAAAACAGCCGAAGCTGTCGTGCGCGAAAGTTTGGAAGTAATTGCCCAAAAGAATCCGTCTATCAACGCTTTTGTAGAGGTGTTTACCCAAGATGCGTTGTCTCAAGCCAAAGCTATTGATGAAAAACGCGCCCGTGGAGAAAAATTAGGCCCCTTGGCGGGAGTCCCGGTCGGGATTAAAGATAATTTGCTTTTCAAAGGGCATAAAGCCACTTGTTGTTCTAAAATGTTGGCCAATTATACGGCTGCTTATAATTCAACGGTAGTGGAACGATTGTTGGCTGCAGATGCGGTAATTGTCGGACGGACCAATATGGACGAATTTGCCATGGGCAGTACCAACGAAACTTCCGTTTACGGCCCTGTGCGCAATCCGGTAGACCTTACCCGCGTGCCGGGTGGATCCTCCGGCGGTAGCGCAGCTGCCGTAGCTGCCGGGATGGTACCGGTTGCTTTGGGAACGGATACCGGCGGTTCCGTTCGTCAGCCGGCGGGCTTTTGCGGCGTAGTGGGTATTAAACCCGGCTATGGTCGTATTTCCCGTTACGGTGTGATTGCCTTTGCGTCCAGTGCGGACCAAGTGGGGGTTCTGGCGGCCAATGTGCGTGACGCAGCAGACGTATTGGAAGTTATTTCCGGCAAAGATGTAAAAGATGCTACTTCTTTAGAGGCTCCCGTTCCTGCATATCACACCTTATTTACACAAGATTTGAAAGGCGTAAAAGTAGGGTTGCCCAAGGGATTTTTAGAGGGATTAGATTCAAAAATTAAAGAACGGATGGAGCTCGCCGCACAAGCGTTGAAAGAGAGGGGGGCCCAGTTAGTAGAAGTAGAATTACCCTATGCAAAATATTCAGCTCCCTGTTACTATATCATTACCAGCGCGGAAGCCAGCTCTAACCTGGGTCGTTATGATGGAATCCGTTACGGATACCGCGACACACAGGCACAAGGTTTGAAAGAGTATTATGAAAAATCCCGTGCGCCTTTTGGGTTGGAAGTAAAAAAACGTATCATTATCGGTACGTATGCGTTGCGCTCGGATAATTATGAAGCGTGCTTTTTAAAAGCCATGAAAGTACGTGAATTAATCCGTGAAGATTTCAAAAAAGTATTTGAAAAAGTAGATGTTTTATTAACACCTACTTCGCCCACAACTGCTTTCGAGTTAGGGCATCATGATGCAAACCCCATTGCCATTTACTTGGCAGATTTGTATACGTGCCAGGGCAATATCGGCGGGTTAGCAGGGATCAGCGTTCCCTTCGGGCAGGACGATAAAGGTTTGCCTGTGGGAGTGCAATTTTACGGACCGATTTTACAAGAAGAAAAAATCTTAAACGTAGCGCATCATTTAGAGCAGAGTATATGATTGTTTCCGAATTTTCTTGCGGTGGCGTAATTCTTGACGGGCGCAAAGTATTGCTTGTGCAAGTGAAGAATATGAAAGGGAAAAAGATATGGACTTTTCCCAAAGGCCACATTGAGGCCGGTGAAACGCCCCGCCAAGCCGCCTTGCGTGAAGTGCTGGAAGAAACCGGCTACAAAGCCGTGATTGTCCGGCCTATGATACGTGTAAAATATGCGTTTACTTTCCAAGGTAACTATATCAAGAAAATGGTCCAATGGTATTTGATGAAAAAGTTGGGCCGTATCGGAAAACATGACGCCAGTGAAATTTTGTCTATTCGTTGGGTTTCTTTGCTCAAAGCGCATGAACTTGTGCAGTATCCCAGTGATATTCGCTTGGTGGATATGCTGTTGGCTTCGCTTAATATTACCCCTACGGAAACACCGGAAGTTACAGAAGAATAAAATTTTAGCAACTAAAAACCCCCGGCTGCCAAGCCGGGGGTTTTAAACTATAGGGTGTGATGGCTTAGTGAACGCCATGCATCCATTTTTTAATTTTGCCCGCCATAATCCACATGATTACGCCGAACGTCATTGAACCGATAGCCGGTACCGAGAACAGCGTGGTAAGACTCCAAGATTCATAGTGGCTGGCCAACCATCCGGCAAGAAGATTTCCAAAGAAGGATCCCATCAACCAAATCCCCATCAAAAGGGACATGAATTTTAAGGGAGCTAATTTGGTAACCATAGAAAGTCCCACCGGGCTCAAGCACAATTCACCCATTGTGCAGAACATATACATAAAGACAAGCCACAACGCACTTACCGGTCCATTAGAGGTATATACGGCGGCCCCAATTGCAATTACCACGAAAGCCAAGCCTTGTAAAAATAACCCCCAACCGAATTTAGCTGGGATGGACGGATCTTTGTCACCCAGTTTGATCCATAATTTGGCGAAGATCGGGGCCAAAAGCACCACGAAGATTGGGTTAATGGCTTGGAAGTATGAAGCTTTTAAATGTACTTCTCCTAAAAGCGGTAGTACTGGGTTTAAGTTAGTCGCTTCGGCTGCAAAGAAGTTAAGAGACGTACCTGCTTGTTCAAAGAAGGTAAAGAAGAATATCGCAAAGAAAGTAAAGGTAAAAATTGCTTTGATTTTATCCCATTCTTCCGGAGTAAGAGGCTGGTTAGCTGCCTCTGCCTTGGAGCGTTCTTCTTCGTCCTCGCTAGCACCATTCTTGCGTACCGGATGCAACCCGATATGACCCAAGTATTTGTTTTGGGAAACGGTGTACCAAATTAAACCGATTACCATCCCAATACCGGCTGCTAAGAAACCGTATTTCCATTTTGCATATGCGGTTGCCGGGTCCATTCCCGCACTAGGTTCACCAAAGAAACCGCAGATGAACGGTGCAAAGAAAGCTCCGATGTTGATACCCATATAAAAAATGGTAAAGCCTCCATCACGGCGCACGTCATTAGGTTCATACAATTCTCCAACGATAGAAGAAATGTTCGGTTTGAAGAAACCGTTCCCAATGATAATGAGCGTTAAGCCAATGGCAAGTGCTACTACCGGCGGAATAATCTCATAAGCGGCCAAAGTGAATTGACCGAGTGCCATTAACGATGCCCCAATGGTGATCGAATGGCGTTTGCCGATATAGCGATCTGCTAAATAACCGCCGATAACCGGGGTTAAATAAACAAGTGCCGTGAACATGCCATAGATATTGCTGGCTTTTTCTTTTGTGAAACCAATTACGGCGCTAATCATGAAGAGCGACAGGAGAGCTCTCATGCCGTAATAGTTGAAACGTTCCCACATTTCCACCATGAAAAGCATGTATAAACCTTTTGGGTGGCCTGCCTTGGAAACATTATGCTTTACTTCACTATCTGTCATTTACTTTTTCTCCTTAATTACTCAATAACGTACATTATATTATATAAAATATGACGGATAATTTGTTTATAAGCCGTTGGTAAGTAGGCTCATGGAAGTTTGTACTAACGTAAACAAGCGATAACACATAACTACAAGGTAGTATCCCATTAGAAGAAGGAAAAGAGAATAAATCCATTTGGCAATTGGGCCAATTACCTTACTCATCCATACACAGGGTAACGCAAAAGGACCCACCACCAAAGCCATAAGAATAATGCCGGTATGTGTAAACCAGAAACTATAGCCTTGCTTGAGACTTTTGCCACAAACGCGACAATAATTGTCCGTTTGTTCGACAGTGGCATGGCAATGTGAACAAGTAAGAATTTCGCTCATAATTCCACTCCCTTTCCGCGCAGGAAACGTTTGATATGGCTTCGGGCATTGGCTGTTTTTGCGAACTCCAGCCAATCCCGTTTGGGTTCTCCGTTTTTGCGGGTAATAATTTCGCACACGTCTCCGGTTTTGAATTTGTAATCCATCCGTACCATGCGGTTGTTTACACGGGCCCCCACATAATGATCGCCGATATCTGTGTGAATGGAATAAGCAAAATCAATGGGCGTAGAACCTTCCGGCAGGGATTTTACATCTGCTCTGGGAGTGAATACAAAAATTTGCTGCAAGTTTACGTCTGTTCGGAAACCTTCTAAAAATTCACGCGGGGCAGTTAGGTCTTGCTGCCATTCAATCCAACGACGTATCCAGTTGATTTTTTCATCAAAGTTTTTATCCTGTTTGCTGCCACCTAATTTATAACGCCAATGTGCAGCGATACCGTACTCACACGTTTTGTGCATTTCTTCCGTGCGAATTTGAATTTCAATGATATCTCCCGTTTGAGATAAAACGGTGGTGTGTATACTTTGGTACATGTTAGCTTTGGGTGTTGCAATATAATCGGTAAATGTACCGGCAATTGGTTTGAAGACGCTGTGTACCAAACCCAGGGCACGGTAACAATCTTGCAGGGTTTTAGTGATAATGCGTACCCCCAGCGAATCTTGAATTTCTTCAAAAGTGCAGTGATGCTTTTGCATCTTACGGTAAATGGAATAATAATTTTTAGCCCGTGCCAAAATACGGAATTCCAAATTATCGGCTTTTAAAGTAGGTTCCAATGTTTTTTTGAAAGCTTCCAAGGCAGCTTGCCGATCGGCGGTACGGGCCTCTACTTGTTTTTTGATATCTTCGTATTCTTCCGGGTGAAGGTATTTAAAAGACAAATCTTCCAAATCCGTTTTGATGGTAAACATTCCCAACCGCTGAGCAAGCGGGGCGTAGAGGGAAATGGTTTCATAAGCTTTGAATTTTTGTTTTTCAGGTGGCATTACAGCCAAGGTGCGCATGTTGTGGGTGCGGTCTGCCAATTTGATTAAAATAACACGTACATCTTCCGCCACAGCAATGAGCATTTTGCGCCAATTTTCCACGGTTTCCTCATCAGTGGAAGAAAATTTCAAATCGCCTATTTTGGTAACGCCTTGTACCATGTGGGCAATTTCTTTATTAAATTCTCGTCTCAAATCCTCACTCGTAACGGCGGTATCTTCTACGGTATCATGTAAAAGGCCTGCGCAGATTGTATCTTCATCCAGGTTAAAATCCATCAAAATGGAAGCCACATGGCAACAATGCGTGAAATAAGGTTCCCCACTCTCGCGTTTTTGGCCTTCGTGAGCTTTCTCGGCAAAATGGTAAGCCTTCTCAATCAAAGATGTGTCTTGATGAGGACTGTATTCTTGGAATTTCTTTAACAATTCGGCCAAGTTCGGTGCGGGTATCATAGTTTTAAGTCCGTTAAAATATCACGGGCGGCTCGTTGTGCTACGCCGGGCTCTCCCAAAGAAGAGCGTAATTGCAGCAATTGTTCACGCATGGCACCTAAACGTTGAGGATGATTTAACATCTCTAACGTTTCATGGGCGCAGGTGGTAGCGGTAGCTTTATGTTGTATCAATTCTGGCACCACTTCTTTATTGGCCAATATGTTAACCAATGAAATCATATCTACTTTTACTACCGCTTGCGCAATCAAATACGTAGGGAAAAACATTTTATAAGCCACCAACATGGGAATACCCAAAAGGGCATTTTCCAAGGTAGCAGTACCCGAGCAAGTCAATAAATAATCCATTTGTGAACGAATTTTATAATCCGTTTCTTTAATAATATGAAAATTGGCAGACGGTTTTTCCCCAATAAGCGCAACTAATTGTTTTTCATCAGCTTGCGGAAGGGCAAACCAATATGCTTGTGCGTTGGGATAATGCATTAAAACCTGTTCGAAAGCGTGATAGAAAACGGGGAGCAAACGATTGATTTCTCCCGGCCGACTTCCCGGTAAAAGGCCCAGTTTCCACGTGTAATTTGCGTCTGCTTTAGAAGGATATTGCTTCTCTTGTGGAGAGGGCATTTTATCTAAAAGTGGATTTCCCAAAAACACAGCTTTTCCTCCAAATTTTTGATGGAAGGCCGGTTCAAAAGGATAAATTACATACATTTTTTTTGTTAAAGCGGCTAACCGTTTGGCACGGTATTGACGGGAAGCCCACACTTGTGGAGTTACGTAATAATAGCAGGGAATGTTATATTTTTGGGCCAAACGCAAAACACGGTAATTAAACCCATAGTAATCTACGGTAATTACCGCTGCCGGACGGTTCGTTTCAAAATAAATGCGTATTTTTTTTAAGAGTTGTGCAAGAGCGGGGATCTTTTTGATAGGTTCTACAAATCCGGTAATTCCTTGGCTGGCTAAATCTACCCAAAACTGGTCTGCCAGAGGTCGCATACGCGGGCCACCGATTGCAGTTAATTTTAGAGAAGGTTTCTGCTCTTTCAGGGCAGCCATTAAATTGGCCGCGTGAATATCGCCAGATACGTCCCCCGCTACGATTAAAATTTCGTTTGCAGCCATGAACACTCCTGTTTTCTATATTATACTTAAATAACGCAAAATTTTACACGGCAAAGCATTGACACTAGCTCTTAGATTGGTATAATGTTTGTATGGTAGAAAGAACATTGGTGCTAATTAAGCCCGACGCTATTGAAAAACGCATTGCGGGAAATATTATCGATAGATTTGAACGCCTTGGTTTAACGATTGTAGGAGCCAAAGTAGTGCAGTTAACAGATGAATTGGCCCGGAAACATTACCAACATTTAGCGGACAAACCTTTTATCAATGGGGTAATCCGTTACATGATGGGGGAATATAATCACATTCACAACCATAAAATTTATGCGTTTGTTTTTCAAGGAGAAAATGCCATTTCTTTGGTGCGCCAGGCTTTGGGAGCTACCAATCCTGAAAAAGCAGACCCTTGGACCATCCGGGGTACTTTCGGGCGGATTGCCTTTGATGAAATGCTCAATTGTGCGCATGCGTCGGGTTCGATAGAAGATGCCAAGCGTGAAATTGAGTTATGGTTTTCCCCCAATGAGGTATTGGACGCATAATGCTTCGCATTTATACTTTTTTCGGTGTCTTATTTTTGATATCTCCACTTTGGGCTGCCCCTAAGGTGGAGGCTGTCACTTTAACCACCAAAGATGGCTGGTCTTTGGCAGCTTCTTATTTGCCGTCTCAATCTCAAAATAAAACCGTTGTTTTGTTGCATGATTTAAATAAAAAGAAAGAAGATTTTTCTTCTTTTAGCAGCGATTTGTCCAAAGCTGGTTTCGGTTATTTGGCCGTAGATTTGCGCGGCCATGGAAAAAGTACCGGTCGCGGGACAGTAAGTGGTTTTGAAAAAGAAGGAGTAGATAATCCGTTTAATAAAATGGCATATGATGCAGAGGCGGCCGTTTCCTTCTTAAAACACAAAGGTGTTCCAACGGAACAAATTGTTTTGTTGGGAGCGGGGCTTGGGGCACAAATTGCAGCCAAAAGCGCAGTATTGACGAATGTAAACATGGTGGCCCTTATCAGCCCGTCTGCTAATATACGGGACGTATTGGTTATCCCTTCTTTGCGGTTATATAAAGGGGATATATTAATTGCGGCCAGTTCCGACGATAGAAAAGGTTTTCTGGAAGCAAGTGTTATCCGCAATGTGGCATTTTTATCTTCCGGAGAAGGGAAAGTAACCTTTTTAACAGCGTATGATTTGACTTCTCATGAAATGCTAGATAAATATCTGCGTTCTTCTGTTGTTCAGTGGCTTAAAACACCACACCGCCCGGATGTTTTGCCGGATCGACCTCTTCCGGTTGATATTCCTACGGATACGGAAGGAATTCCAGTTGAAAAATCAGCCACAGAACAGGCATTAGTTCCTTCCATGTTGGGAGATTTTTAACCATGAAAGCAGCACGTATTGTATTCCCCGGCTTTTGGTTCGGCCATAGTAATCTGCAAGAGGCAGAGGCACTGGCTCGGAGAGGAGTAGGGGGGTTTTGTTTATATGGCGGAACTTCTCAACAGATCAAAGATTTTGTTTCACGCATACAAGATGTTTCGCCCTATGACAAATTGTTGTTTTGTTCGGATATTGCTGATAATTTGAATGAAGTAGTTACGGATGCGCCCTCTTTGCCTACCAATTCGCAGATTGCAAACATGCCGGAACATGATGCTCCTTATCGTAAAGGGTATTTGACCGCGCGCATGGCATTAAGTGTAGGGATTAACTGGGTGCTTTCGCCCGTAATAGATTTGGGGTATTCTTCTCCGGCATTTAGCGATATACCGTTAAGGGTAACGCAATTGGCGGGGGATTATGTGGCCGGCCTTTCCAATGGAGGGGCTTTGAATTGTATCAAATATTTTCCAGGGGTTTCCGGCGTGTTAAAAACATTGGCACAAATGGAAGATGCAGAGTTTGTGCCGTATAAACATTTGTTTCGCCGCGCAGATGCAGTAATGCCTTCGGATATGACATTCCCCAATATGGATAATGATAATCAGGCCATGTTGTCTGATAAAGTAATTCAAGGGGTACTTAAAAAACGTCTTAATTATAAAGGATGTGTGGTGAGTTTCCCGTTGCATAAAGGCCACTTGCGCTACGAAGAAGCCAGTGCAGTAAAAATGTTGCATTGCAAAGTGGAAAATATTTTGGCCCCGAAAGACGCTTCGGCAGTAATTGATGCAATTGAGAAAGAAATTTCCCGCGGATTACTGGTAGATGAAATCATTCATGCAGTTTCCAACCATGAACTGTTATTAAGTAAAGTAGCCGCCGGCCCCGAGCCACTTTCCACGCAAGAAGCTTTTGCGCTGGCAGAAAAAGATTTTAAAGTATTGGCTTAGAAAAGATTATTCATAAAAAAACCGGGCTTAATAGCCCGGTTTTTAAATCGATAAAGAATTATTAGTTTTCTTCTTTCCGAAATTTTGCTACGATTTCATCTTTACGGCGGTTAAATTCTTTGACCGCTTTTTCTTTTCCTTCATTGAATTTTTCCCGAGCATCTTCAAAATGTTCTTTGGCTTTATTTTTAAAGTCACGGGCATGTTCTAACATATATTCTTTTTGATCTTCGTATGTTTCATCAGCCCAACGTTTCAATTTGCGGCGGGTGGTTTCCCCTTTGGCAGGTGCAAATAGCACGCCAGCGGCTGCACCAATCAGTGCGCCCAGTAAAAAAGCAGCCACATTGCTTCCACAGTTTCTGTTACACATAATCGCCTCTCCTTTTGCTTTGGTATAATATTATTATAACTATTAAATGGTTAAATTTAAACCCATATTATTAATTAGAGGATTTAATTATGCCTACTCCTTCTGCTCCGCGTAACCCGGGGCGTCAGCAAGCTCCTGAAGAGCGCAAACATAACTTTGATGAAGTTGCTCAAATTTTTACCGACGAAGAAGCTCGGGCTGAAGCGAATCGTTGTCTTCATTGCAAAAATGCGCGTTGTCAAGCTAACTGCCCGGTAGGGGTACAAATCCCTGATTTTATTGCGTATGTTAAAGAGGGAAAAATAGGCGAGGCAGCCAGTAAAATCATGGAAACCAGTTTGCTGCCGGCCATTTGCGGTCGTGTCTGCCCTCAAGAAAAACATTGTGAAGGAAATTGTGTTTTAAAAGATAAATTCGGCTCGGTAAATATTGGTATGTTGGAACGTTACACAGCGGATACAGCCCGGCAAAGAGGCTTGCTTAAGGCGCCGCAAACAGCCTCTAAAACAGGGAAAAAGGTGGCGTGTATCGGTTCTGGGCCGTCTTCTATTGCGGCAGCAGCCGAATTGGCACGTGCCGGTCACGAAGTAACTGTTTTGGAAGCATTGCATGCATTTGGCGGAGTACTACGTTATGGTATTCCTTCTTTCCGGTTGCCCAGGGAAGTAATTGACCACGAAATTGAAACCGTCAAAGCCATGGGAGTTCGTTTTATACCGGATGTACTCGTTGGATCCACGGAAACAGTAGCAGATTTGCTCCACCAATTTGACGCTGTCTATGTGGGCAGTGGTGCCGGTTTACCAACTATGACGGGTATCCCCGGTGAAAATGGCGTGGGAGTTTATAGCGCTAATGAATTTTTAACACGCATTAATTTGATGCAGGCTTACAAATTTCCCCAAACAGATACGCCTATTAAAATTGGCAAACATGTAGTGGTGTTGGGGGCCGGTAATAGCGCTATGGATGCAGCCCGCAGTGCAATGCGCTTGGGGCCGCAAAGTGTTACCGTTTGTTATCGTCGTAGTGCTGCCGAAATGCCTGCCCGTGCTGCGGAAGTGGAGCATGCAAAGGAAGAGGGAGTAACATTTGAATTTTTACTCACTCCTAAAGAAATTTTAACAGAAGATGGCCGTGTAACAGGCATTCGATTTACCCGCAACGAATTAGGTGCCCCGGATGAAAAAGGGCGCCGCCGGCCGGTAGAAATACCGGGCACGGAGTTTGTAAAAAAAGCGGATACCATTATAGTGGCTATTGGCCAGCGGCCCAATCCAATTATCGCCAAAACTACGCCGGATTTAAAAACAACCTCGCGTGGGGTAGTGGAAATGGATGAACAGGGAAAAACATCTATCCCAGGAGTATACGCGGGAGGAGATATTATTCGCGGCGGGGCTACCGTTCTTTTGGCAATGAAAGACGGTATTGAGGCAGCCAAACGCATCAACGCTTATTTGGAGGGAAAATAGAATGCAGGAAAACGAAATCGTTTTGCGCGAGCAATTAAATGATGTGGTTGTTAAATTCGAGATTTATAAGCCGTTGATTGCCAAAAGTGCACGTGCCGGGCAATTTGTCATTTTGCGTGGTCGCGAAGGCGGTGAACGTGTGCCTGTTACGTTAGTAGATTGGAATAAACAGACAGGGACGATTACCGTAATCATTCAAGCCATCGGGAAATCTACTTCTCTATTTAATTCTTTTCAAAAAGGAGATCGTTTTTTAAATGTAGCGGGTCCTTTGGGAACTCCGGTGGAAATTAAAAATTATGGAACAGCCGTTGTAGTAGGCGGGGGAGTGGGTATTGCGGAAGTTTATCCCATTGCCAGGGCTCTTAAAGAAGCGGGGAACCGTGTTATTGCGGTGCTGGGTGCGCGAACCAAAGAGTTGTTAATTTTAGAAAAAGAAATGTGTGCTGTGTGTGATAAAACGGTAAGTGCCACTGACGACGGTTCTTATGGAATGAAAGGTAGAGTGACCGACGCTATTGAAGCTTTGTATAAAGCCGGAGAAAAAATGAATGTCGGTTTTATTATTGGTCCTATCGTGATGATGAAATTTACCTCTTGTTTGATGGATAAGTTGGGCATAGAACCTTATGCCAGTTTGAACCCCATTATGTTAGATGGTACCGGCATGTGCGGTTGTTGCCGTGTGAGCGTGGGTGGACAGGTAAAATTTGCTTGCGTAGATGGCCCCATGTTTCCATCCAGGACCATTGATTTTGACGAACTTATTCGGCGTACAAGTGAATATAAGGTACTAGAGCAAGAAAGTTTGGATAAATTCCAACATGAAAAAGACCACGTATGCAAGTGTGGGTTGCATTAAAGATTGGGTACAATAAAAAGCCTCCGTTTAGAACGGAGGCTTTTTATTAAAGTTCTCTTAATAAGTCCCTAGACTTTCACGTAATTCAGGAGCGTATATATTTAAGATGCTCCATTTATAGCCTTCTTCGGATCTAATTAAAGTTGCCATGGAGGCATCCAAATCAGTGCCGGGGGCTGTGTACATAGCAATCTGCGTGTTCATAAACATTTCCAGTTGTTCATTTACTGCAGATAGCATTGAAGCATCTTCCAAAAGTTTAGGTGCATACGTTGCCAAAATCAAATAGTTGGTTTGTTGGCGGAAGGCTGCCAATTCAGCCCAAGAGTTTTCATCCAATTTTTCTCGCAACTGTTTCCAAAAGTTCAGGTTACTTCCGGCTTTGTCACTGTACTTTTGTACAACTTGGCCTAGGCCTTCTTCCCGTTCTTGGAGAAGTTGCTGTAAGGCTTCTTCATTGGTTTTCAAACTCTCATCCTTAGATACTTTCTCACGATATTGGCTCAGTATTGCTTTCACCTCTTTTTCCATTTCGGGATAGACCGTGGAAAGCATCCTAATATCCCAGCCTTTTAATGTCAAATTGTCTTGTGCATCCAAAAGGATATTGTCCAGCACATGGCTAAATTTCTCTCCCTCTTGTTCTGCTTGTTTTTGCTTTTGAACAAGGGAAAGGCGAGTGTCTTTTTCTATTGCATTGACTTTGGCAAAGTAATCGCGGAAAGCTTTGTCAATTTGCGGTTCCAATGTCGGGTCCAATTCAATAAAGTCTTTAATACTCTGATCCGATTTGTAGAGCAAGATGTTTCCTTCTTGTATAACATTGGTCACTCTATCCGCCAATGTTTGTTGAGCTTCCACCAATTTCTTAGCTTTGGCCTCCGGAGAAAGTTTCTTATTATCGTTAATCTGGCGTTCTTGTACACGGTATTGACTGTAGGCCAGGTGAATTTGATCTTCAACAGCAGGAACTGCCTTTATCAAATTCTGTACATCCGGCGAATTAATGTAAGCTTTCTCTTGCGTATCCATAATGGCCGCATTCAAATCTCGGTACATTTTGGTACGGGCTTCCGTTAGCGGGGCCTGTTTAGCCTCTTCTTTTAGATTGTCGTTATCCAAAATTCGTTTTTCTACTTGGCGATAATCTTGGAAGATTTTTCTTATCTTACCGGATAATTCTTTATTATCTTTGATGTCTGCCCGGGTCAAGTAAGAAGTTTCTTCCGCATTTAATTGCACTTCATTCAAAGCGGAAGAGAAACGCTTTTGGGCGGCCGTCAACTGTTCATTTTTTTGTTCCGGTGTAGAATTTTTGTCACGCAAAATCTGAGCCATTTTTTCTTTGTGTGTGGCATAAGTTTTGGTGATATCTGATTTGAGCGATGGAACAACCGCAATTAAAGCGCGGATGTTATCCGTGGCCAACAAAGCATCCCGTTGATTATCCAAAGCCATTTTAGTTGTATTAATACTTACCTCTTGCATGTAATCTTCAACTATTGGCCGGGTGAACAATTGACCGTTTTGAACAGCGAACTGCGCTCTTTGGGCATCATTGACCAAGTTAAAATTCAACCATTTTACACCGTCAATTCCCGCCCAGTTTGCAGTGTTGGAAACTCCTCTGTACAAAGCCAATAAAGGAATGGCGAATGCTACACCGGAAGAAATAACTTCTTTATTATTGGCGGCAACACTCTGCATTATAGGAGCAGGTGTTTTTTCGCTATCCTTTTTCTTAGCATCTTCCTCTTTTTGTTCATCCAAATATTTTTGGAGAGCAGGGTAAAGTTTTAAGGCTTCCTCTACATCTTCTTGGGCATAAGACTGTATTTGATTGCTGAACACAGTTTGAAGGTATTGGATCATATCAAAACTTTCCAAAATTTCGAAAGCAATCACGTTCTTCATATAATGGGACTTTCCAAAACGTGCCAATTGTGTGTAGAACGGTTTGGCAGCCGGTGCCCATTTCGGAGCAATCCGGGCGGAAAATGCCGGCGCTATTTTAGCCTGAGGTAATCCTTTCCCGAGGAATTCCACAGAACTTTTGAAGAAATTTATAAAGTAGTTGGTAATTCCTCTTTGAGGGAGTACAGGGCGAGGGAACAGCAATTGCGGTTTTACAGCGGCTTTGGATGCTGCTCTGGCCTGTGCTTTAAGGGCCAACTTTTCATGCAAAGGCATTCCCTGTGCCAAGTGTTCCACGGTAATGTTCTTGAGTTCACCGGCCAGTGCCTGTTCGCTAATTTCCGCCATTAAGGCGTCCACTGCCGCATCTTGCAGAGCTCCGTGTTCTATAGCGGCGGCTCCTTGTTTAAGCAACTCTTTTTCCGTGGCAGAGGCGGCCGCTCCTCTGGGCAAGAGGTAAACCGTGCTTGTCTGCTCTCCTACAACCTCAGCAGGCGGGTTGGGAAAGCGAGTGTTCCAATAAGTTCCGTTTTTGAGGGGTACAAAAAGGTCCACCCCGCCATCTTCTTCAATCGCATTCGCTACTTGCTGTTGTAACCTGGCGTTTTCCATTAACGCATCTCTTGTAGCAATGTTATAAAGATTGAACAACGGGACTTCTCCTTCACGTAAGCCCTTCAAGGCTTGCCACATTCGACCCATTTCCACTATGTTGCTTGGCATATAGTCCACTGCGAATATTGTGGCTTCCTGTCCCAAACGTTCTTGACGGATCAACAGTTGGCCGGGTTGATTACGAACTTGACGCCAAATCTTGTTGCTTCTTATTTCAATCTGGACAAGTTTTCCTTCTTTATCAGCGGTTTGGTAAATCAATTTGGCCGCATTTCTATTTAACGGGCCTTTAATAAGGTTAAATCCGTTTCCGCCGTCTCTTAATGTTTCGACAAATAAGCGTAAACGGCTTACTTTTTCTGTACTCAGAGCGGCATTGGCGGCCCCTGCAGTTGCTCCCGTAGCGGTGCCTGCGCCTGTGCCCGTTGCCATAGAACCAAGTTCAGCGGCGCCTTCTCCAAAGCGGGCGGTTTCACCGGTGACAGTTAATCCTTTGACAGCACCCCCTCCTGCTCCGAGGATTCTTTCCCCTTCGGTTGCAACTTTGACTATTTGGGTACCATTCTTACCTGTTCTATAAGAGCCGGCCAAGAGGGTAACTTCTGCTTCCCTTCCCAAACGAGCTCCTTTAACAGTGGTTTGTATTGCTTTTGGTAAAGAAACAGTTGCACCGATTAGAAAGCGGCTTCCTCTGGCAATTAATCCAAAAATTTCACCCCCGTAAATCCACAGGAAACCTTCACCCAAAATGCGCACTTGTTTCTTTTCTATTTCGACAGCGGCCACATAGGTATTAAAGTTTCCGCCTTTTGGGAAAATATCACACGTAATGTGTCCTTCCGGGAATTTGCCGGGGACATAAAATTCTTGAAACAATCTTGCTAAATTGTCGGCCAATTCTTCCATTCCGCGGGATTGTAATCCATATTTACTTGTTTTTCCATCCACTAACGGACAATATATTTGTGCGGCATAATAAGCAAAATATTGTTTGTGTTCGGCCAATTTCGGAGTCATTTTTTTAGCATCCAGATTTTGGTAAATCAAAGAAGCTGCCTCTAATGCATTAACCCGCAAAGAGACGGAGAAGGTGTGTCCCGTGTACAGGCTATCCTCTGATGTGGCAACAAGTTGATGTAAAAATTTAACAGCATCATCCAACGATTGTTGATTGGTAATCATCTGGGATGCATTAACCAACATAGCTTGTGTAATAGCAGAAAAACGGTGCATGAACTTATCATTTTTGTCCGCTTGATCAAAAATTTTGAAAAGATCAAACAGCTTTGTTTTATCGTGTAAATAAACGTAAATAACAGCATATTGGGACGCATAAGTTGCATTAACAAAGGGCACTTTGGTTTGGTCCAAATCTTTGTCGTTTGCGAATGCTTTTAATTCTTTCACAAGAGCCTGGTACATATTGTTCATAAGGGCGCGTTGTGATTTATCTTTGTTTTCTTGCGTTAATTCAGAAACAGTTGCAGGTTTTTTAGAAGCACTGGCAACGGTCTCATCTTCTTCAAAAAGAATAGGATTAGGGATTTTATTTTGAAAATAAAAGTTTAATATTTTCCACAAGGCTACACGCATGGAATCTTTAGCTAGTTCTTCTCCGGGAGTAAGAAGCTGTTTGTTCGCCAATTTTCCAATGGATTCTAGCAATATTTGTTGGATATAAATCAAATTGGTGCGATAGGTATTGGGTTTGTTGGGGTTGTTTGGGTCCCATGCCAAAGCATTATCGGTAAATCCTTTTATAAGCGTAGGATCTTTGGTGGCGGCCACGGCCTCTACTGTGCCACCTAACATATCCGCTGCCGAAGCGACCACAATCGGATCAGCCGAATGGATTACATCTAAATCTAACGGAGAAATATAATCAATTAAATCTTTAAATTCTATTTTTTTGTTTTCTTGTCTTTTATTGAACTCCTGGGGAGTAATGACAGAAGGCAGGCTTGCATATGTGGCAAGCGTGCGGTCATTTGCTTCTTGTTCTTGGTACATTACAGATAAAGGATCTTGCCCTCCAACCCCCGGACCAGAAGCCATTGCTTCGGAGTAGTCCTTGACTGCTTGTTGTCGGTAATTTCTGTTGATAGATTCATAATTTAGCGTTTGTTGCAGGACAAGTTTTTCTAGTTCTTGTCGGATTTGCTCTGCTTCTTGCCAATCTTCGTTATTCAACGCTTCTTCCAACTGTTTGGTTAAAACAGTTGCCTGTTGTTCCAAATCTTTGGAATTTTTCATAGCTTCTTCAATTTGAGCTCTTAAGTGAGGGTCCGAAACCCCCGGTTCTGTTTGGATTTTGACATTGGATAAATCTACTTTAGACGCAGAGGTCTTTGCCTTTGCTTTAGGGGTTTGTGCAAAAGCCGGTACGACGGAATTAAAGATAAGAGCTAGACTGAGAACTTGGGCCAACAGTTTTTTCATAAGGTCTCCTTTGTGAAGCGGTGTTACATATATATTATAACGGCTCTTCATAATTTTTCAAGGGAATTTGGGCCCATTTCAAAAGGGCCAAAAGGCCTATGTTTTGGTTGGGTATAAAACATACCGCAAAACCTTTCGTCTTGCGGTATGTGTAAAGGAAGACAACCAGTGCTATTATAACAACCGGCTTGCCAAATCGGCCAGACGGCTGCGTTCCGTTTTGGTAAAGGTAATATGACCATAATTTTTTTGACCTTTTAAACGATCTACCAAATAAGTTAAACCGTTGGAAGATACATCCAAATAAGGGGTATCAATTTGATAGGGGTCACCGGTAATGACAACCTTGGTCCCTTCTCCAGCACGAGTCAAGATGGTTTTCATTTCGTGCGGAGTTAGGTTTTGCGCATCATCTACAATCATATATTGGCCCGGTAAAGAACGTCCGCGCATATGAGTAACAGAAGCGATTTCAATTTTGCCGCTATCTAATAGGTAATGCGCTTTTTCTTCTCCTTCATCCGGATTTTTACGATCAGATAAGAAAGCTAAGTTGTCGTAAATAGCCCCCATCCAGGCTTCTAATTTTTCTTCTTTTGACCCTGGTAAGAAACCTAAATCTCTGCCGACAGGAACAATAGAGCGGCACACTACCATTCGGCGGTAAGCGTTTTCATCCATTGTGCGTTGCAAGCCGGTTGCCAGTGTAATTAAGGTTTTCCCCGTTCCGGCTGTGCCTACTAATGTTACAATATCTAAACTGTCGTCTAGCAATAACTCCATGGCAAAGCGTTGTTCCTTGTTTAAGGGTTTAATGCCCCATGCTATGGGTTCTTGATTGGGTAGTGGGCGTAGGACAAATTCGCCCGAATTGGCAATCCGTCCAATGGCTGATTTTTTGCTGCCATCTACTGTTTTTAAAATAACGAATTGATTGGCGAAGAAACGAGTTTCATCCATTTTCAGTTGTTTGTTGTGGTAGAAGGCATCAATTTCTTCCGAAGAAACTTCCAATTCCGCTACCCCGGTATAAAGTTCATCCACGTTTACTTTGTCTTTATTGTAGTCTTGCGCAGCAAGGCCCAGAGCTTCGGCTTTCAAGCGCATATTGATATCTTTGGTAACTACAATAACGGGGGGAGTGTTTTTCTTGTAAGAACCTTCTTTCTTGCTTAATGTGTATGCGATATTGAGTAGTGCATTATCTGCTTTATTGAAAGCCAACGAAGTGGGGAGGGAGTTGGGCTTGTCCAATTCAATTTTAAGCATTCCTCCTTTGGGTAACGGAACGCCCTCATTGAGGTGCCCCAGTTTGCGCATTTCATCTAACGTGCGAGAGGCCATGCGGGCGTTTTTCCCGCGGGTATCTCCCTCGGTTTTGAAGGCATCCAATTCTTCAATGACGGCCATTGGAATGATAATGTCATTATCTTCAAAAGCTTGCAAACAGTTAATATCGTGTAGTAATACGTTTGTATCTAAAATGAATGTTTTTTTCATAAATCCCCTCTTAAAGTTGACGTGTTAATATATTATAACCTTTTTTTTGTTTGGGTCAATACAAAAACTTTCTGAAAAATTTTATAAGAATTGATATAAAATATAAATATGAAATATTTATGCATACATGGTCACTTTTATCAACCGCCGCGAGAAAATGCTTGGTTGGAGACCATAGAATTACAAGATAGTGCAGCCCCTGCACATGACTGGAATGAACGGATTTGTTCGGAGTGTTACTCTCCCAATTCGCTAGCGCGTGTACTGGATGATAAAAGAAATTTAATAGATTTAGCCAGCAACTATTCACGTATTAGCTTTAACTTTGGACCTACGCTTTTATCCTGGATGGAAAAATATGCACCCGAAGTTTATCAGTCCATCCTAGAGGCGGATCATAAAAGCCAGCAACGTTTTGGCGGCCATGGAAGCGCTATTGCACAAGTCTATAACCATATCATTTTGCCTTTAGCCAATGCGCATGATAAGGAAACCCAAATCAAATGGGGAATTACTGATTTTGAAAAACGTTTTGGCCGCAAGCCGGAGTCTGTTTGGCTGGCGGAAACCGCTTGTAATACCGATACATTGGAAGCGTTAGCGGCAGAAGGGATGAAATTTGTTATTTTGGCACCGGGCCAATGTGCGCGCGTGCGCAAGATAGGTGCGCCGGAATGGGAAGAAGTAGGTGTGCGGGTAGATCCCAAACGTGCCTATCAATGCAATTTGCCCAGCGGCAAACAAATCGTTCTTTTCTTTTATGATGGCCCGATTTCACAAGGGATTGCTTTTTCAGACACGTTATCTTCCGGTGAAAAATTTGCCGGGCGGTTACTAAGCACTTATAATCCTACGGACGAACCCCAACTAATGCACATTGCCACTGATGGAGAGACGTATGGGCATCACCAGAAATTTTCGGAAATGGCTCTGGCATACTGTTTGAAGAAAGTGGAAGAAAACCCGGATGTAAAATTAACCGTGTATGGCGAATTTCTAGAAAAACATCCACCAACATATGAGGCACAAATAGTAGAAAATACCTCCTGGAGCTGTTTCCACGGAGTAGAACGTTGGCGTAGTAACTGTGGATGTAATTCAGGTGGAAAACCCGGCTGGCAACAAAAATGGCGCGGTCCGTTGCGTGAAGCTTTGGATTTTGTGCGTGATGAGGGTATTAAAACATTTGAAACACTGGGTCCCAAATATTTAAAAGATATCTGGGCAGCTCGTAACGCTTATATTGAATTGATTCTAGATAGAAGCGAGCAGAACAGAGAACGTTTCTTGCAAACTTATGCTACGGCAGAGGGGGTGGAAAACCCTTCCCAACCGTTAATGCTTTTGGAGATGCAACGCAATGCCCTCCTTATGTATACCAGTTGTGGGTGGTTCTTTGATGAAGTAAGCGGTATTGAAACTGTACAAATTATGCAATATGCCGCCCGTGCAATAGAATTAAATACAGCCCTTACCGGGAAGGACATAGAACCGGAATTTATGGAGCGTTTAAGTAAAGCTCCCAGCAATTTGCCGGAATTGGGTAATGGCGCAGTGGTGTATGAACGTTATGTAAAACCACAAATAATGCCCATGGAAAAAATTGCCCTGGAGTATGTGGTTTCTCTATTGGCCGATAAAACGGTCAACCCCAAACGCATCTACACGTATGACATTTTGCACTATGCTCCGGTTGATTTGCATCACAAGCACGCTAAATTAGTGTATGGCTCTTTTACACTAAAATCTTCTATCACATTGGAAGAGAAAGCATTGCAGTTTGCCGTGCTTCGGTTAAGCGAATCTAACTTCGTATGTGTAGCAGGGCCCTTGGCTGATCGAACGCCGATTTATAATCAACTTTCCGCGTTGTTTGGAGAAGGCCATTATGAGGCCTGTGCTGCGCTGATGCGTCGTGCTTTTGAGCAAGAATATCCGTTGTCTTCTATGCTTACGGATGTTCGCCGCAAAGTAGTGGCTACTGCCCGCAAACGGATGGCAGCGGAAACGTATGATGAATTTTCAGCTATTTTTGAACATCATTATCCCATTGTTCGCGGGTTGCAATCGGTTGGAACGCCGATACCCCCGCTCTTCCTAACGGTGGCGGAACAAGTGCTTATGGCTGACTTGAAAGCGCAGTTTAGCGCAGCCACAACAAACATTAACGAAATAGAAGAAATTATGGAAGATGTAAAGACGTTGGGGATTAACGTTATGTCGGACGAACTCAAAGGAGTAGTAACGACGAGGCTTAATTCTTTGGCATTTGCTTTTGCGCGAGATCCACACAATAAAGTAACTGCCTATAAATTGGTGGAATTTTTAAATTATTTGGAAATTTTTGATTTTCCTGTCGATACCGTTAAAGCGCAAGAATTCGCTTTCTTAGGAGTACGTGCTTTGGGAGAAGAGGCCAAAAAGAAAGATATTATCCGGGCCTTGGCGCGAAAATTAAAAATTGCATTAAAATAGGAGACTTCTATGGCACGGCAAGACAAAATAAATTATTACTTGGATTTGGCGGATATTGTTTCCAAACGAGGCACTTGTTTGCGTCGTCGTTATGGAGCGGTAATTGTAAAAAATGATGAAGTCATTTCCACCGGATATGTAGGGGCTCCGCGCGGGCGAAAAAATTGCTGTGATTTGGGGACTTGTATTCGACAAGAAATGAATATCCCTCGCGGGGAACGTTATGAATTATGCCGCAGTGTTCATGCGGAAGCCAATGCCATTATCAGTGCCTCTCGTGATAAGATGTTGGGGGCTGACTTATATCTTTCCGGGAGAGAAGTATCCACCGGTGAGTATATTAAAAATTCCAACAGCTGTTCTATGTGTAAACGTATGATTATCAACGCCGGTATAGAAAAAGTATATGTGCGTGATACCGCCACTGAGTACCGGGAAATCAACGTCAAAGATTGGGTTGAGCATGATGAATCTTTAACGGGTGTAAAAGGTTATTAATTTCAACGCATCAAAAACCCCGGCTTTTGCCGGGGTTTTTGTGTATAACACTAACAGGGGGACTGAATTATTTGCGAGATTTTTGTGTTTGTTTTGTTTTAGAAGTATTTGTTTTCTTCGTTTGTCCACTGGATTTAGATTGGGTGGTGGTTGTTTTCTTTTGGCTGGCAGTACCGCAATCTCCGTTAGGAGCCGGACAAGCCTTTTTCCCTTTTTGTTTGTAAATCGGTTTTACTGTTCCTTCCCCTCTTTCCATGTAATCAAAAGGCTTTCCCGTAGGCTTTCCGTGTTTGTCCAATCCATACTTGCCTCCCAAGTAGTAATTGGTAATTTTGCGGCTGATATGGGTAAAAATCCATTCACAGGCCATGGTGGCTTGCTCTTGGCCTGGTGTACCGTATTGGGCAAATGCCGGTAGGGCATTGATGAGTAAGACGGCTAAAACTGCTAGTGTAATTTTTTTCATATTTTCCCCCTTGTGTTTTAGTTACTTCCTACTATTAAGATAAGAGTTTTTATTTCTTTTTACCAGGGCATTTAGACCTATTTCCAAGGGCATTTTGGACCTACTTCTTTTTTGGGTCCAAACTAATTAATTTTTAGGATAGGAAAAAGGGTAGGGAACTGTTAGACTATAGGTCCTAGTTGTTAATAGGAATTATTCTTAAAAAGGAGGACGCCTATGGGACTCAAAGGAAGAGAAATTGTAGAACGTGCGGGAGTAGATGTAAACACGCTCATCAAAGTACTCAACCAAGCGTATTGTGATGAATGGTTGGCCTACTACCAATATTGGGCCGGTGCGAAAGTCGCCGCTGGGCCACAAGCCCATGCCCTTATCCCTGAGTTGGAAGAACACGCCCAGGAAGAATTGGACCATGCAAACAAACTCGCGAAACGAATTATCGAACTGGGCGGCACTCCGGCTCTTTCTCCGTCAGAATGGATGAGTGAAAGTACCTGCGGGTATTCAACTCCTTCCAATCCTGATGCCCTGGAATTATTACAACAAAATATTCAGGCAGAGCGATGCGCTATAGAAGTATATAACCGCATTTTGGAACGGTTAAGAGGCCGTGACCCGGTAACTGCCAAAGTTATTTTGGATATTTTAGAGGATGAAATAAGGCACGAGGAGGAATTGGAGGCCTTCAAATTACCGGGAAAGCAAAAAATGGTCTCCAGCAAAAAATAACTATTCCCACTCGTTATTATGAGACGATTCAAAAAGGGGCTCTCTGGGTTTGGAGGGCCCTATTTTTGTGAGGGATAAGCTTTTTCGTAAATTTCTTAAACGAAAAGTACACAAACAGGCATTTTCTTATTATAATATAGAGGCAGTAATACCTCGCAATAAAGGAGAACAAAATGTGGTATGGAATTTCATCCCTGCGACTCGGTGAGCAATACGCTTTGTTCGGTGTATTATTCATTGCAGTTTTGGGGCTTTTATATGCCTTGTTTTTACGTAAACAAGTAATTCGTGAAGATGCTGGTACTCCCGAAATGCAAAAAGTTTGGGGTGCTATCCGTGAAGGCGCTAACGCCTATTTGAAACGGCAGTTGAAGACCATTCTGCCTCTTATTGGTTTGCTGACTGTGTGTTTGTTTTTATCGGTTTATATTGTGCCGGTCTCGCAAGATTCTATGGAACGTTTCGCCGGTCTTTCTGCCGATACGATAAAATTGATTGCCGCTTTTGGACGCGCAGGGGCGTTCATTTTGGGGGCGGTATTCTCGCTTTTAGTAGGCCAATTAGGGATGCGCATCGCTGTAGATGCCAACGTACGTGTAACGGCGGCTTCTAAACGCAGCTTTGGAGATGCATTACGCATTGCCTATCGTGCCGGAACAGTAACCGGGATGCTTACAGACGGCCTGGGATTATTCGGCGGTACAATTATATTCATTATTTTTGGTATTGCGGCTCCGGATGCTTTGTTAGGGTTTGGTTTCGGGGGAACCTTGTTGGCACTCTTTATGCGTGTAGGTGGTGGTATTTACACCAAAGCTGCTGACGTAGGGGCCGATTTGGTCGGTAAAGTAGAAGCAGGTATCCCGGAAGATGATCCACGCAATCCGGCTGTGGTAGCGGATTTGGTAGGGGATAATGTAGGCGACTGCGCCGGTATGGCGGCAGATATTTTTGAATCCTACGAAGTAACGATCGTTTCCGGCCTTATTTTAGGGATTGGCTTGTGGCGTTTGACAGGTCATCATGAGTGGATTGTTTATCCGCTTTTGGTACGCGGAATCGGCGTATTATGTTCCATTATTGGTACTTACGCTGTAAAAGATTCCAAACGTTCGGCCGGCAATGCCATGAAAGCCATCTTTAAGGGATATTCTATCTCGGCGGCTATTTCAGTAGCTATTTTTGGCGTGCTTGCCTATTATTACATGAAAGATGTAGTAGGCGGCTGGTGGCGGCCCTTTGCAGCAACCACTATCGGTATTCTGTTGGCAATTTCCATTGATCGTTTGACAGAGTATTTTACCGGTACGGAAAATAAACCGGTACAAGAAGTCAAAAAATCAACAGCTACCGGATCGGCCACTACGATTTTATCAGGTATTGCCGTTGGGTTTGAATCAGCAGTATGGACGACTCTTGTAATTGCAGCGTCTATCTTCTGTTCCGTGGCTATTTTCGGTACAATTGACGGACTTAATGCCGTGGAGAAATTTAATTTCATTCTCTACGGTGTAGCCATGACAGGTATTGGTATGCTTACGTTGACCGGCAACAATGTGGCCATGGATTCTTTCGGTCCAATCGCCGACAATGCAAACGGTATTGGTGAAATGGCTTGGCATGATGCCAACGATGAAGAAACCAAAAAAGCCCGTCAAATTATGGCAGATTTGGATGGCGTAGGTAACACCACCAAAGCCATTACCAAAGGGGTAGCAATCGGATCAGCCGTGATTGCGGCAGTATCTTTGTTTGCTTCCTACATGGTAGATGTAAGCAACGTTCAAAGCTTGCTCAATGATGCTTGGGCCAATGCCGGGGAAGATAAAGTTTTGACACTTTTATCCGAAGTAGGCATTGTGGTTTCTAACCCTGTGGTGTTTGTGGGGATGCTTATCGGTGGAGCGCTGCCGTGGTTATTCTCCTCATTTGCTATTAACGCTGTAAGCCGTGCGGCTGCACTAATCGTACAAGAAGTTCGCCGCCAGTTTAAAGGCGGGGTGTTAGAAGGAAAAGCTAAACCGGACTATACCCGTGCAGTGAGTATTTCTACGATTGCCGCACAAAAGGAATTAGTGATTCTGGCATTATTAGGGATCATCTCGCCGGTAGTGGTGGGGCTCGCCTTTGGTGTGGAAGCACTCGGTGGTTTCTTGGCCGGGATTATTGTTTCCGGGCAGCTTTTAGCTGTGTTTATGTCCAATGCCGGTGGGGCATGGGACAACGCTAAAAAAGTGGTGGAAGATGAAAAATCAGATATCGCTGCCAACACGGGGAAAGGGTCCGAACGTCACAAAGCCAGTGTTGTAGGTGATACGGTGGGAGACCCCTTGAAAGATACGGCCGGCCCGGCAGTTAATCCGCTTATTAAAGTGGTCAATATGGTGGCCGTAATCGTTGCCCCGATTATCGTAAATTACCATAATGATTTTACTCCTTTAGGTAAAATCGGTTGGTGTGTGGTAATTGTTCTTATGGCGGTACTTTCTTGGGCTATCTTAACAAGTAAGAAACCGGCACAAGATATCAATAAATAAAATTTATTGTCAAAATACCCCCTATGCAAAATAGGGGGTATTTTTTTATTTACTCGAACGGCACATTCCTTCATATCGGCATTGGTTTTGATATAATGAAGATATGAGAGCAAAAGGGGTTATTGGTTTACTTTTATTTAGTGCTTTGTCTGTCCAAGGGACTACATTTACGGTACAGGATGCCCTTTCTTCCAACGAACCGCCTCAAACAAATTTTACATTGGATAGTTTTATCCGACAGTATTTAAAGCAATCTCCAAAGGTGGCTTCTCAAAAAAACATATTGCTTAATGCCCGAGCAAATTATCAAAATGCATTTACGGAAGCATTTCTGCCATCGTTTTCCGTATCAGCCACGGCAGATAAAACATATACACGCCCAGATAAGATTCGCTCGTGGAATGAATTGCGCCATTTTGATTCCAATGCGAGAGCTTCGGGCACGTGGAATTTGCTCAATAGCGGTAAAGACAGGCTTGCCTATCAAAGTGCTTCTTTATCATATGAGGCAGCACAAATAGCTTTTGATGCATTTGTGCAGGAAACGGTGTTATCTGCTGTGCAGATGTATTACAATTTGTTGCTCAATAAGAAGTTGTTGGAAGTATATCAAGCGGATTTAGAAATTAACCGTAAGCAGTACGATCAGGATAAGGTACTCTATGATAACGGTTTGAAAACACGTTCGGATTTATTATCCAGTGAAACAAATTATCGCTCTAGCCAATTATCTTTATTTTCTGCCCAAAATGATTATGCCAATGCGTTAACTGCTTTTAACATTGCGTTAAATCAACCCACGGAAACGGAAATTACGTTGGATGGAACATTGGATAAAGAAATAACCCCTCTACCTTCTTTGGATACGGATCTAACAAATGCTTTGGCATATCGTCATGATGTGCGGGAACGACGTTTACAGCTCAAACAAGAAGATATCGCTTTTAAGCAAAGTAAATTAAACACTTTGCCATCTCTATTTGTAGATTTGTTTGGTTCTACCGGAAGAGGACTTAACGGCCATGAATTGTGGAATTATAATTATGGAATATCGGCCGGAATTATGTTTGATTTGGGGTTTTTGTACATAGACAAATACCGTACTCGTCAAAATCTTGCTCGCAGTCACGAAAATGCCGAATTGGAATTTGAACAATTTTTGCGCTCCATACGTGATGATGTCGTTCAATCCCGTAACGCATTATCTCTCAAAATGCAGAGTATGGAAATATCGGATCTGCGTTTGCAGGCGGCTATCCAAAAGTTTGAAGCTACACAAACCAAGTATAAGAATGGACTTATGAGTGCAACAGATCTGACCGTGGCCCAACAAGCTATGGTGTCTGCCCAAATTGAGCATGCCCGTTTGCTGACCGATTTAGAAATTACCCGCTTGCGCTATCAATACGCCGTCGGACAAAATATTTTCGAATATACATTGGAGGATTTGTAATGAAACGTTTTTTTAAGAAACACTGGAGAAAGTTTGTGTTTGTAGTAATACTGGCAGGAGTCTTGACGGCCGGGTGGTTTTATGGTGTCAAACCGTTAATTGCAAAGATAAAAGGGACTGCTATTAACCCGGATGATATTGTGACGGTTAAAAAAGATAAAGTGGAAGTGCTGTTTACAGGGTCCGGAACGGTTACGGCTAAGCAAGATGTAAAGGTGACTTCCAAACCCAGCGGTATTCTGAAAGCTATCTATGTAAAAGAAGGCGATTACGTGAAAAAGGGGCAGGAAGTTGGTCTCATCAAACCGGGCCGTAATGAATTTGAAGATTATAAACCCATGCCTATTTATGCAGAAGCATCCGGCACAGTAGTTAAGTGTATCGGGACAGAGGACTATCGTAAGAATTTGGCGGATAAAGATTTATCGTTACCTCGTTTAGGTATTTTTTTACAAGGGCGTTATGATAACGCCGAAAATGCTACCTGTTTTTTGCGAATAGTTAATATGGATTCTCTGCTTATTTCCACCTATGTTACCGAGGCTCAAGTTATGAAATTAAAACCGGAAATGCCTGTAGATGTAACTGTTAGAGCGCTTGGAGAAAATGCCCCTAAACTCAAAGGGAAAATTTCGCACGTATCTTCCCAAAGCGAAGCGACCGGGCGCTGGGGCGATAGTTCTGGGTTTTTAGTAGTTACAGAGTTGGCAAACCCGGACAAACAAATTTTATTGGGCGTAAGTGCGGAAATGAGCGTGGCAATTGATAAAAAAGAAGATGTACTCACTATCCCTGCGAATGCGCTCTTTGAAAAAGACGGAAAGAATTACGCTTTTAAAGTAACAGGCAAAAACAAAGCCGAGAAAGTGGAAATTGAAATCGGACTTGCCAGCGATAAAAATGTAGAAGTAACCAAAGGCCTTGCAGAGAATGACCAAGTTTTAACTACCCTTCCATACGGGGAATCATGGTAATAGCACAGTGTAAAAAACTTATCAAAATATATTCTTCAGCGCAAAATTTTCGTGCGTTAGATGAGGTATCATTGTCTATTAAACAAGGGGAATTTGTGTCCATTATGGGCCCCAGCGGTTGCGGCAAAAGTACGTTATTAAATATTTTAGGGTTATTAGATGAGCCGACAGGAGGGGAATACTTGTTAGAAGGCGTACCTACTGCCCGGTTAAATGATGCCCGCCGTACTCAGCTTAGACGTAACCACATCGGGTTTATTTTCCAATCTTTTAATCTAATGCCGCGCTTGTCGGTGTTGGAAAATATTGCCTTGCCTATGCGTTACAGCGATATGCCACGCGCAGATATTTTGCCGCGGGCGCGCGAACTGGCCGTACGGGTGGGACTGGAAAAAAAGCTACACAGTACGCCTTTACAATTGTCCGGTGGGCAATGCCAGCGTGTGGCGTGCGCACGTTCCTTGGCCAATAATCCGTCTATCATCTTAGCGGATGAACCTACCGGGAATTTGGATTCCAAATCCAGTGCCGATATTTTAGATTTACTGCAAGATTTAAACAAAAACGGTATGACAATTATCATGGTTACCCATGATCCCAAAATTGCAGCGGGCACCCACCGCACGATTCATATGAAGGACGGTAAAATTTTATGAGATTGCCCGACTTAATGGCTACCGGTTGGGCGGAGATTTGGGCGCACAAGATGCGTAGCTTTTTAAGTTTCTTTGCTATTGCAATTGGGATTGCTACATTTTTTTATACGCTTAGTGTGCTCAGTCAACGTTACCGGCAGTTGGATAAAAGTGCGGCTCTGGCCGGCGTGGGGCGTGTAGATACGGAAACGAACCATCCGCTAGGGCTTACCCAATACAAAGATTTAAGTTTTCGCTTGCCGGAAGGAAGTTCTTTGTCGTTTACCACAGACAATGAATGGTTGTGGGGTGGCTGGTGGGGGTCGCGCCTTTCCCACAAAGGGCAACTGCTGGCGGGATGTGCTATCAAAGGAATTATGCCTACTTGGAAGGATTCTAACTTTGTTTATAAATTGGAAGGGCGGTTTATTAATTGGCAAGATGTGGAAAATAAACATCGAGTAATTGTGCTAACGGTATATCCTAACGAAAAGGAAAAGCGTAAACTGTGGAGTGACGGAGATGATTACGGAGAAAAGACAGTTAAATTAACCGATTATACACAACACCATCATTTGTTAAATCAGCAGATTATTGTACGTAACGAAACTTTTACAGTGGTGGGGCTTTTGCATATACCTCCTATCGAAAAAGACGCCCGATTCAAAAAAGATCAAGAACGTGATTCTACCCTGTATATTCCCTACACTACGTGGTATGATTTGTTTGCTTCTGACGAAGGAAAAGGAAGTACCAATATTCGAATCGTCACGGGCAAAGAGTCAACTGCCCGCACCGCCGGTAAATCTCTTTCCAGTTATTTGCGCTCTCAATTCGGTCCAAAGGAAAAACCGGAAATAGAGTTCTTTTATGAAAAATTGGAAGAACGTCTTAAAGACGCACGCAAGTCCTTAAATAATATGCTATTTATGGGTATTATAGCTATGATTGCGGGCGGTATCGGTATTATGAACGTGACCATGGCGGTTATTTTTTCACGCACGAAAGAAATCGGTATCCGCCGTGCATTGGGGGCTTCTCGTAAAGACATTTTATTTCAATTTGTAGTGGAAGCCATGTTGCTAGGCTTGTGTGGGGCTATAGCAGGTATGATTTTGGGGTATTTAGCTGTACTACACCTGGCCGAAGATACCAGCCAAATGACCTTCTCATGGTGGGTGGTAGTCGGTTCGGTGTTAATTGCTTTGGTGACCAGTTTCTTATTTGCCTTATATCCGGCCTGGCAGGCTGCCAAGCTTAAACCTGTAGAAGCGCTCAAAAACGAATAGCATTCGTCTATTTCAAAATCCCGGTAGTGAAATTTAGATAATGTATTTATTTAACAGAGGAATACGTCTAATGATTTCTACAAAGGCCCATGACAAAATGAATACAAGGAAAGTAATGAGCGGAATGGAAAATAGCGGATTAAAACTGGTGCTGGACAAGTTAAAACACACATCCAAACAGCTTTGTACCCCAACATGTACTAAATAAATTCCCAAAACGCATTTAGATAAATAATTAAAAACCGATATTAATTTGGCGGGTAACATATGGATATGATATTTGACGAAAACAAATACAGCTGATGTTTCGAATAATATGGGTAACATTACATCCCATCCTGTATAAAAATCAAAAAGTTGGTGAGTGGTACGACTGACAAATTGTGTAAAGAGAACAGAACATTCCCATCCTAAAATGCCCAACAGATAAAGGACTTTTCGTTGGTTGGCTGATAATTGCAAATTGTGTATGTAGTAGCCCAATACAAAATAGGCGGCATAACCCAATGTAAAATGGAAATGAGTTTGCTCGAATAACCTATTTACCACTCGCAAACTTTTAGAATAGATGGAATTGGGGAACGTTAAGTCCAATCCTGTCAAAATTTTCACAATAGTGGGAATTAAAAACGAGAAGAATAAACTAAGTAGCAAAAAGTAGTGTACCAATTTGATATCCCGGCAAATGGGACGTAATAACGGAACTATCATATATAATCCCAACAACATATAGAGAAACCAGAGATGGAAATGCCCGATTACTATGTGAGACAATAACTTTTCTATATTTCCTTGGGAAGGTCCTGTTATAAAACCTACTCCCGCATAACAGATAGACCAAAATAGAAGGGCACACGCGATATGAAAAATGTTTTTGGAATATAATTTATGAAAATCAATTTCCCTCGTGGGATCCAAAAATAGGGCACCTGAAATCATTACGAAAACGGGAACTCCCCACCTGACGAGGCCGTCCAACATATTTGACACTCCCCAAGTAAAAGAAAGCACGTCCGTATCATAGAAATGTGCGGTTGCAACATGTAATGTGATAACTGCAAAAATCGCTATCACTCGCAATACATCAAAATATGCAATATGTTCTTTCATAGTATCATGCTTTTTTCATCGGTAAATTCAAAAATCTGCGCAAGGTGTCTTTTAAATTCATACGGTGGGTGTAGTTTTTGGGTAGCACAGTGCTTATTCTTTGGCTCCGGCGGGTTTTAGAGATTTCACAATGTGTCAAGATATTCTTACATAACGACAAAAGGAACGTCTTATTCATCGTTGTGGAAATACCTCTCCCAACTAGACAATTTTTTTATTTCTTTTTTATATCGCTTGATTTCTCGTCTAAACCAACTGATGATGAAGAATATAATTGCCAAAAAGAACAGTGCCGGTAATAAAAATTCAACTACTATTCGCTGAAAAATATTAGTCCAGTTCATTTTTTTGTTCTTCTAAAAATAAATGTTTGGTGAAGTTTATATGAGACATCTTTATGGAACAAAAATGCTTCCAAACATCCTGGAGGAATTACTTCTGTTATTGTGGCATGTTGATAGAATTCCCATCCTTCTCTCTGGAGAGAATTGAGTGTTTCTTCTAGGATGTTGGAAATAGATTTTTCAGTCTTTGATTTGTCTATGTCCCCCGAAATTACTTTGTACTCGTACATGGTTTCCTCCAACATAATTAGAGATGTTTTTATTATAGAATATTTCAATTCGTATTTGCGTTATCTATTGATAAGTGCTTTTAGCATAAAACAAAAACCCGCACTAGGCAGGTTTTCAAATCCATACGGAGTCGACGAGATTCGTCCTGCGTCAATTTCTTGACGGGAATCGCGCTCTCGGGACCGCCTTCGCGGTTTTTGCCTTTCGCGGCTTACGCACGCTCAAACAAAAACATCGCTCCGGGCTTCGAATCTCGACGCGGCATAAAGCAGTTTATGCCGCTCGATACTCCCCATAAATTTAAAAACCCGCACAAGGCGGGTTTCAAATTCATACGGAGTCGACGAGATTCGAACTCGCGGTCTCTGCCTTGACAGGGCAGCGTGTTAACCAGGCTACACCACGACTCCTTAACTATGTATATATTGTATCTTAATTTTTTTCCTGCGTCAAACTTTTATGAAGAACGGCCGTGAGCAGTTAATGCGCTTCGTCGAAATTGCCCCACAAAATTTGTTCTAATTCCAATTCTACTCCAAATTTTGTTTTTACTTCTTGGCGTACTTTATCAATGAGCAATTTAATATCCAAGGCGGAAGCCCGATTGAAATTTACGATAAAACCTGCATGTTTTTCCGAGACTTTTGCTCCGCCGATAGACAATCCGCGTAAACCGGCTTCATCAATCAGTCGGGAAGCGTAATCATTGACCGGACGTTTGAATACACTACCGGCGGAAGGGTATTCCAAAGGTTGCTTTTCCAAACGGTTGTGCTGTATGGTATTGCGCGCGGCAATTAATTGGGTATAATCCCCTTTTGGTAGTTTAAACCCGGCTGATAAAATAATATAATTTTCAATTCCTTCTACTTTGCGATAACCGTATTTGATATCACTTTTTAGAAAAGTTGCAGGGCGGCCTTCCCAATCAATTACATCAAAATACTCCAAACAATCGAAAGTTTCTTGCCCAAAAGCACCGGCATTCATGTATACGGCGCCACCCACGCTGCCGGGAATGCCCGATAGTTTTTCCATGCCGCTTAATCCGGCCTTACAGGCCATTTCACATACCTTATCTAATGCTGCCCCGGCTTGAGCTTGAATGGTATCTCCCGTTAAGGAAATATGGTCCATTTTTTTGGTAGAACAGGTGATGCCACCAATTCCGTTTTGGCTGACCAGAATGTTAGAACCAAAGCCAATGATGCGTAAGGGGATGTTTTCCGTTCGGGCCAGTTTCAGCACGAAACTCCATTCTTCTTTGGTTTGCGGATAGAGATATACTTCCGCCGGTCCTCCCGCCCGATAGGTTGTATGGGAGGACATAGGTTCCCCAAATAAGCAATTTTCTCCAAAAAATTCTTTTAATGTATCTTTATAAGTCATGATTAAAAACTAAGGCCTAAACCACCTGTAAAACCGTGATTGTCTTTGGTAACGGTATAGGCTACAAAGCCGGAAAATAACGGGAACGGATGAATTTTTACTCCCACCATGGCACGGGCTTGCCCGTCGGAAGTATCACGATTGTTGGTTCCAAACCCGCGGGTAGCCAATTTACCGTAATCGTACCCTACCCCGGCATAAGGAGTAAGGGCCAAAATGGTTGTGGAAGCAATAGCGGAGGCGGAGTAATGGTCCGAAGTGTAATAGTCGGTACGGCCGTTATCATAAAAGGCCCCAAAGGATAAATTGACAATTTCCAAAATATCCATTTGATAAGTTAAACCACCACCGATAGACCGGTAGCCACTCATGCTAGTGCCGCGCACAGCTACGCCTACATTGATAACAGGGATTTTAGTTTCTGCTATTATAAAGGGCAAAACAGTGTAACTGTCGGAGGAAATATCATTATCTCCCGACGGTTTAAACACACCTATGGAAGCCCCGATACTGATAGCCGGGAAATTGGCAGCACGCCCGGTATGGAAATCTGCTACCCCAATTAAAGAGTTTAAATCCCGGTTATAGGCTGCTAAATTGGAAGATGGAGAGTAATGGTTATAAAAATCGTCTCCCATATTGGTAGCATAAGTTGCGGTAGCAACACAGAGAACAGCAAATAAGGCAAGTATTTTCTTCATAATAGGCTCCATTTGATAAATCTTCGTATATATAATATCATAGAAAAAGAGAAAAAAAATCGCAACCTTAACATATCATAGGGAGACAATTTTATGGTAAGTAAATTGGCAGGGACACTTACAAAGGAAAAAATAGATGTAAAAATTTTAGAACAGAATTTTTGGAATCCCGGCACAGATGTTGCTCCGGTTAAGTTTGGCACCTCTGGTCATCGAGGGGAATTAGGACGCGGCTTTTGTGCTTTGCATGTAAAAGCAATTGCCCAAGCGGTAGCTCGCATCCATACAGAGAAAAAAATACAAGGGAAAATTTTAGTAGGGGGAGATACCCGTTTGATGTCCCGTTCCGTGGCTGAAATTTGTGCCCAAGTATTAACGGCTAATGGTTTTTGTGTCGTTTTGCCGGATCGTCCGATTCCTACACCGGTTTTTTCATTTGAAATTTTATCAGAGCATGCAGTGGCTTGTTTGAATGGGACAGCCAGCCATAATCCGCCGCAAGATATGGGATTAAAATACAACCCTTCCACCGGTGGTCCGGCAGATAGTGCACTTACCGGATTGATTGAAAAATATGCGAACCAGTATTTACAGGATCCTTCCAAAATAAAAGAAATTCCTTTGCAGGAAGCTATGTCCAAAGGCTTGATTGAAAACAGTGATATTATTACTCCTTACATCACAGCCTTAGGAAAGAAAATTGATTTTGATGCTATTGCCAATTGCGGCCAAAAATTCGCCGTTCATCCGTTGGGCGGTACCAGCCTTGCTTTCTATCAAGCTATCAAAGCCAAATATCAACTTACCAATATGGATATTGTCAGTACGGAAATAGATCCTACCTTCTATTTCATTCCTATTGATCATGATGGAAAAATCCGTATGGACCCGTCATCTAAATATCCCATGGCCACTTTGTTGGATGTGGTAGAAGGAGGCGGATGTTCCTTTGCCGGGGCTTCTGACCCTGATGCGGATCGTTTTGGTTGTGCCACGCAAAAAGGTGGTTTAATTCCGCCCAATCATGCACTTTGTGTAATGGCAGACTATTTGATTCGCCATCATAAAGTGGCAGGAGCTACGGCCATAGGACGCACTTTGGGAACAACGTCTTTGCTGGATCGAATTGCCAAAGCGCATCATCTTAAACTGGAAGAAGTAAATGTGGGATTCAAATATTTCGTTCCCGGGCTTATCAAACATACGTACGTTTTGGCAGGTGAAGAAAGTGCCGGAATGAGCGTGGGCGATTGGACTACGGAAAAAGACGGAATTTTTGCTGTATTTTTATTAATGGAGATTCAGGCAAAAGAAGGCGATATTTTTGATTTGTATAACCAGCTGACCGAGCGTTACGGAACGCCCTATTATACCCGTGTAGATGTTCCTACAGATGAGGATACTAAAAAGAAGGTAAAGGAATTGAAAGCGGCTGATTTTAAAACGCTCACAGAAGTTTGCGGAGAAACTGTACAGAAGGTGCGTGATACAGACGGAATAAAAATTTATCTGCAAGATTCCTGGTTCTTGGTGCGACCTTCAGGTACGGAGAATATTCTAAAGATTTATGCGGAGACCTATAAGAGCCCGGAACACTTGGAAAAAATAATTGAGCAAGCCCAGCAGATACTTAAGTAAATCCCTTATTTTTTCAGCAAAAAACCGCCCTCTAGAGGGGGCGGTACTTTATGAAAACTTGCGGGGACTGGATTTGAACCAGTGATCTCAAGGTTATGGGCCTTGCGAGATACCAGGCTTCTCTACCCCGCATATTTATTATACAAAACTATTTTTTAAAAAACAAATTGCTTTTGATTATGTATAATTAATCTATAGACTAAATTAATAAAAGGAAGAAACAAAAAATGAAAACAGTTATTTTCTTAGGAACACCGGAAAGCATGCGTTTAGGAGTTTACTTGGCAGATCACCTTTCTGCAAAAGGAGAACGTATCTTTTTAATGGGTAGGAAGGGCACGCTACCCACTCATACCAACTTAAAGAAAATCGTATTAGCTCCCTGTGCTACTTCACGGACAATGACCAGCGCATTATCCAAGATCGGAGCAGATAAAGTAATTTCTTTTATGAGCTTGCCTGTTTGTGCTGCCGCTCAATCTTTGAAGATTCCGTTTATCTACACGGAAGTAGAAAACTATAAAGAAAAGAAATCTTTCCAAAATAAAAAAGCCCTTTTAAAAGCCGCACAACGCGTAGTTATCATTGGAAAAGATGATAAAAAAGTGAACACGCGCTTGTACGCTCCCAACACGGTACGCACAATTAATCCGGCTGTGTGGGTAGAACACTATAATAACAATAAACCTTCTTGCTTTAAGAAAGAAAACAACATTGTTGCAGCGGGGAATTTTACTAAATCGGGCGGATTTGATGTGTTGTTGGAAACCTGGGCACGCTTGGCCCCGGCGCATACTACCTGGCACTTAACATTGGTAGGAAACGGTACACAAAAAAGCGCTCTCAACAAATTTATTAAAAAATACAATTTGGAAAACAGCACCGAAGTTGTCAGCTCTAATACAGATTTGTATAGCTTGTTGCGCAACGCAGATATCTATGTGAATCCTGCTCGCAAATCGGAAGGGTTGGAAACAGTATTAGATGCCATGGCCAGCAAACTGCCCGTTTTGGTAACGGATGTAAAAGGTGCGGATAAATTGGTTTCTAATGGTATTAACGGTTTAGTAGTAAATGCCGGTGAAGAAAAGCCTTTGACCTCTGCCTTGGATGATTTGATGGTAAACTGGGGCAAACGGGTAGGAATGGCTGTTCAAGCGGAACACTTGAAAAACCGTTATCCTTTCGAAGAATTCGTTGCTTTATTTGAGTAATGATTAATTGGGAAAGTAACCAAACGCAATTAGCGCTGAAAGAAATACAATCTGCCGTGCAGATGTATGGGCGCGGTAGCCGCGTGGTGCGTTTGGCGTACTGTTACCGTCGTTTACGTAATCTTGTTTATTATGGGGTGCAACAACAGTTACAAGGCTGTTTTTGGCACCCCCATTTAGATTCTTCCAAACTACATGTTTTGTTACATCTACGCGGTGGGTTAGGCGATTGTGCTTCTTACCGCGTGTGTATATTAGCATTGCGCGAGAAATTGCCCAATGCTGTTTTTCACTACTATACTGATTCCCCGCATGCTGCAGAAGTTTTGTTTGAAGCAGATGAAAAAAATGTATTATTGCCAAGCGGGAAAATACCATATCGCCGCGCCTATGATATGGCGTGCGAATTGTGTATTTCGTTCAAAACAGTATATGTAAATCATGCACGCATACAGCAACTGGCCCCGGATTTTTTGCCGGTGTTAACTCTTTCTCTTTCTCGGCAAAAGAAATTATCTTTTTTCTTGCAGGACAATTATTTATTAGATGATGCCTTGGGGCGTTTTTTATATCGGCAGGGAGCTGATAAATTAGAAGCACAACGTTATTTAAGTGCGCTTGATTTTGATGGGACCCAAACAGGCTCTTTACCGGATAGTATTTTGAAAAAAGATGTGTCTGGTTACGGTTTGAAAAAACCTTACATTACGTTACACAGTGGTATTGATGCTACTTTTAATATGAAGGGGAGTACTCCTCTTAAATGTTGGCCAAAGGAAAATTGGAGTACGTTTGTAAAACTTTTTCGAGAAAAATTCCCGCATATCCAAATTGTGCAGTTAGGGGGGAAAAATAGTCCCAAATTTGATTTTGTAGATGTTTGTTTGGTCGGTAAAAGCGGCTTACAAGATCTGCCAGCTTTATTGGCGGGTTCTACCTTGCACATAGATGGAGAAAGCGGCCTGGTGCAACTTACGCGTTGGCTGCCCACTCGAGCGGTAGTATTGTTTGCCAATACAGCAGCTTCTTTGTTTGCACTTCCTAAAAACATCAATTTAACATCCGATAAATGCGGTGCGTGCATGTGGCTAAAAGGCCCTTCTTGGCATACCCATTGTATGTTAGGGTATTCCTCATGCCAAAATATGCAAACGTACACCCCCGAATACGTACTGGAGATTGTTTCTCGTCATTTAGCCGCGTAAGTAGCCAGTTTTTTTATATCTCCGCTCATGTGCAGCAGAAAAATATATCCGCCCAAATAGATGCTTCCACATATACCGACGCGTATCCACACGTTGTCGGGTAGCCAAACGGTCAGCAAAGTGGCTGGAATTATGGCACAGAAACCGATAAATGCCAAGCGGAAAATTTCCAACAAACTGCGCCCATACGGGAGAAAGGGAAAATGTTTCCTGAAAAAGAAATAATTAAGGAAGAATCCAAACCCATATCCCGCCAACAGTAAATAGGGGTAGCTGAAAGCTCCGTAAAGTGGCAAAAACAGTGCAAACAAGAGAACGGAAAATAGTGCAGACGCGAAGGTATAAGGGAAAATTTCTTTTACTTTTCGATAGGCAGCAATGGCGTTATTTTGCACATATCCTACAGCTATAAACAACAGCGTGATAATCATAGGACGCAGGAACAGTATGGTACGGTGCGCGGCAACAGAGGTGAATGCTCCGCGTTTAAAGAACAAGGTAACAATGTCGGATGCAAAGAATGCGGTAAATACAACCAGTGGCGTTAGAATTAGCAAAAGGATGTGCGTGGTTTTGAAGTAATTATGTGCGGCTGCGGCCATATCTTTATCAGCAGCGTTTTCCGTTAATTCTATTTTAAGTACATTACAAATGCGGGTGGTAATAATTTCGGTGGGGGAATCTGTTAATTGTTTGCAATAATTCAGCGCGCTAATAATTCCGCCCGGCATGGCGCTAATTAAAAACAAAGGTAATAAACTGTTAATAATATCCATAAGGGCCATAGTTTGCCCGGTAGCTATATTTTGTTTTATGCGTTTGGAGAGGGGGAAATAGACGGGGTTAAACGACCAATTTAATTGGAACTTTAAAATGGTTCCTAAAACTAATATTTGCAGCACATTGGCTACAATAAAGCCGTATACCATGCTTAAAAGGCCAATGCTGCGCCCCCATAAAAGCAACGAGACCAGAGGACACAAGGCGTTTAATATGCCCAACCAAGCGGTAGTAAAAAATTTATACATTTCTGCTACAGCTTGTAAGTAGTAAGAAATTAATTGTAGCGAGAACCAACAAAATCCGGCCACGAGCAATATGCGTTGGGATTGAAGAGCCCCCATGCCAAAACGGGAAAACAACTGCCAGGTTTGTATGGGGAAAACCCCTCCAATTACTATTATGATCCCAGCAAACAAGATATAGGCGTACAAACAAAAGGTTAAAAATTCTTGGTCTTTTGCGGGATTTTGCCGGTGTAAAAAAATAGCTTCCGGGATGAGGACAGTATGGTTTAACCGTTGCATAAAAGATACGCCAAATCCCATCAACATTACCAAGTAAAAATAAATATCCGTTTTAGCAGTGGCTCCAAAGCCAAAAGCCAACAAAAGGGCATTCAAAAAGGAGATAAACTTCCATATAAAAGAGGCAACTACGGCAATAGCTGCCCCTTTGTGATAAGAAGTAGGCTTAAAAAGTGCTTTCATATTTGATATTATAATAATTTAGGAGCCACTATGACTGAATTTGAACCTGTTATTGGCCTGGAAATACACGTCCAGTTAGCCAGTCAAACAAAATTGTTTTGTGCCTGCCCAAACGGTGTAGGCGAAAATTCAAAACCCAATACTTCGGTTTGTCCCGTATGTATGGGTCATCCGGGGGTACTCCCGGTAATGACGGAAGGGGCCGTTCGTTTGGCGGTCCGTGCCGGACTTGCACTTAACTGTGCCATTCAAAAACATTCTACTTTTTCACGCAAACATTATTTTTATCCGGATTTGCCCAAAGGTTATCAAATTACCCAATATGATGAGCCTATAAACGGAGCAGGGTTTATTGAAATTACCTACGGCCCTAAAGATAATTTACAAAAGAAAAAAATAGGGATTCACCATGCTCACCTGGAAGAAGATGCGGCAAAATCTTCTCACGAAAGCACCTATTCTTTGGTAGATTACAACCGGGCAGGATCTCCTTTGTTGGAAATTGTTTCTTTGCCTGACCTGCGATCTCCCGACGAGGCGTATGCTTATTTAACTGAAATCAAGCGCCTGATGCGTTGGGTGGGTGCCTCTAACTGCGATATGGAAAAGGGAGAGTTGCGCGTGGATGTAAACATTTCTTTGCGTCCAAAAGGTCAAGAAAAATTCGGTACACGTGCCGAGATAAAAAATTTAAATTCCTTTAAAGGGGTGCGCGAAGCGTTAATTTATGAAATCGCTCGCCAGACAAAGATTTTGAATGAAGGCGGAACCGTGAAACAAGAAACCCGGTTGTGGGATAAGGAAGAATTAGTTACCAAACCCATGCGCTCTAAAGAAGATGCGTTGGACTATCGCTATTTCCCAGAACCGGATTTACCGCCACTGGTCTTAAAAGAGAGCTGGTTGGATGAAGTGAAAGCGCAAATGCCGGAATTACCTGCCAGTAAGGAAGCCCGTTTTATGGCGGCTGGGCTTTCTGCGTATGATGCGGGAGTGTTGACCTCCTCACGTGAAATTTCCGATTATTTTGAAGCGGTTACCCAATCGGGTAAAGTCACTTTAAAAACAGCCTCCAATTGGATTCAGACAGACCTGCTGGGGCTGTTGCATGCCGAGAAGAAGGAAATAGAAGATTCCCCAATCCCGGCCGATCGTTTGGCTCAATTACTAGAAATGGTGGAGAGCGGAAAAATTACCCGCAAACAAGGGCGAGAAGTTTTTGAAGAGATTTGGAAAACCGGCGAGTCCCCGGCCGCGGTAGTAGAAAAACGCGGAATGGTGCAGGTAAGTGATGAAGCCCAATTGGAAGAATGGGCCAAAGCGGCTATTGCCGCTAACCCCAAAGCAGTAGCTGATTATCAAAAAGGCAACAAGGCCGCGATAGGCGCATTAATCGGCGGAGTAATGAAACTGAGCAAAGGGAAAGCCAACCCAAAGGTGATGGGAAAGATTTTTACGCAACTATTGGGATAAACTAAACCTCGGTTTCCATTGACCCATGTGCGTAAAAGTTAGTATTATTTACATATAGTAAAAACTATAAAATTACGGAGAGAGAAATGAAAAACTTACTGAAAGTTGTACTCGTACTCACGATTGCTGCCGGGCTGAGCGCCTGCCACAAAAACGTGAAAGATGGTGCTAATGCCGACGGTACCACCGAAATGGTGCTTACCGAAAGCGAAATTGAATCGGTAACTGCCAACGTTCCCACTCAAGAAGTTACGTTAGGTACGGTTCATTTTGCCTTGGACAAATATGATTTGTCTGCTGATGCTCGCAAAATCGTAGAAGCCAACGTCAAAGCCATTAAGGCTGCTGCCAGTGCCGTTTCTACCTATCAAGTAACCATTGAAGGTAACTGTGATGACAGAGGCACAACCTCTTACAACATTGCTTTGGGCCAAAAACGTGCTGATGAAGTGAAAGCTTATTATGTACGCTTGGGAATCCCGGCTGATAAAATCGCTACAGTTTCTTACGGCGAAGAAAAACCGGTTTGCTATGAAGCTACCCAAGAATGCTGGACCAAAAATCGTCGTGCTGACACGTTGTTGAGCGCTAACTAATTTCGTATAAAAGGAGCCCGAATCACTATGAAAAAAATATCCTTGTTTCTTTTTATGGCCGGTTCGGGCTTCTTGTTGTCTGGTTGTGTAGCCAGCGAACGGGATATGGGCACGCTCAAGTTGCAATTGCAGGAATTAAATAACACTATTTTTCAAATGCAATCCAACCAAGCGGAATTAGCCGGGAAAATGGACGAATTAAATCGCAATTTGTCCGTTTCTAATGAGAATTTTTCTCAATTGGGAGATAAATTTACAAATTTATCTACAAAACTGGATGATATTTCCACTACGGTTCGCCAGATAGCTACTTCCCAAGAAAATGCAACGGTTCAGGCTCAAACGCTTCTCCCATCCGATTTGTTTAATGAAGCTAAAGGTTTGTTAGACAAAGGGGTATATGACCAGGCAGCGAACGGGTTTAAGATTTACGTGTCTAAATATCCGGATACAGAACAAGCAGACCAAGCCTATCTTTACATGGGGGATGCATATGTTGCTGTAGGACAGACCAAACAAGCTGCCATTGCGTACGCTACGTTGCTACAAAAATATCCAAAAAGCGAATGGATTCCCAGTGCTCGTTTAAAATATGCTTTGAGTATTGTACCGCTAGGTAAAAAAGATGAAGCTAAACGGTATTTAAATTCTATTGTAAAAGAATTTGCTTCTTCTCCGGAAGCCACTCAGGCGAAAGCCGAACTTGCCAAATTGAAATAAGGCCTGTTGCCTTTACTGCTTATGAAAAAACCCCTTTTATTGTTAATTTCTTTAATTTTGTTTTTATCGAGTAGCGCTTTATGGGCTGCTTCCCAGACAGATGTTTACATCGGTATTACTTCTCGCGGAGATAAGCGTGTTCCTACGATTGGGATGCCCGCCTTCTCTGCCTATACTCCTGAGGCAGGAGAAGCTGCTCGTTTGGTACAGGATGTAGTTCGGGCGGATTTATTGTTTGCACGTTACTTTGATGTTTCCGAAAATGGGCCTGTGATCACAACGGACACCTTAAGAGAATCCCTTGCTTCTTGGGGAAAAACCGGTGCCAGCTATGTAATAAGGGGGGATGTTTCTTACGAAGCTCCTTACTATACCATTCAAATCTATGTATATGATGTTTTAACCCGAAAAACAGTTGCTCCTTTCCCTAAAAAATTCAAAGGAGAACAGAGAAGCTTACGTCGTTTGTCCCATATGGTTTCGGACCAAATAGTGTCTCTGTTGACGGGAAAACGCGGAATTGCAGATACGCGTATTGCTTTTGCCAATAATTCTACCCATCATAAAGAAATTTATGTGGTAGATTATGACGGGGAAAATTTACGTAAGTTAACCAGCGACAATAGCATTGCGTTATTGCCGCGTTGGAGTAAAGACGGCCGTATTTTTTACACTACATACAGAAACCGCAATCCGGATATTTTTGCGATTGATTTAAAAGCCGGCAAAGTTTCGCCTATTATTTTGAAAGGAGGGCTTAGCTTAATCGGGGGAGTATCTCCCGACGGAAAAGCTTTAGCTTTTACGAGTACCGGAGGGAGCAACCCCAGCATTTTTATCTATAATTTGGAAACTCATAAGAAAACACAAATTTCTAATAAAAATACTGCTGTAGAAGGCTCTCCTTCTTACTCACCGGATGGTAAATATATTGTTTTTGTATCCAACCGGGCAGGAAATCCGCAGATTTATTTAATGGATTTATCTACCGGGAAATCTCGCGCATTGACTACTAAATTTAATTGGGCTGATAGCCCGCAATGGTCTCCGACAGGGGAATGGGTTGTATTTTCAGGGAGAGAATCTCCTTATCATCCCATGGATATTTTCTTAGTAGACCTAACCGGCACACAGATTCGCAGGCTCACCACAGATGCGGGATCCAATGAGGACCCTACCTGGTCTCCTGACGGACGGTTTATTGCTTTTACCACTACCCGCAACGGGAAACGACAGTTGTATATGATGGATATGGATGGGAGTGCCCCACACTTATTAGCAGATTTAAAAGGGGATTCCTTTACTCCTCATTGGAGCATGTAGTTTTAGTAGGAAATCAAAAAACGCCTCGGATTTAGATCCGGGGCGTTTTTATTGAGAATATTTATTTATTTTTGGGTTTTTTGTAGCACCGGCGGCAACGAGCTTGGTAGGCATCTGTAGTGCCCACTACAATGCGTTTGGTATCTTTACTGGTGCGTTGGGTGAAACTAGCCGGATTGCCACATTTTGTACAAACAGCCAGGTTTTTAGTTACATATTCTGCCTTTGCCATTAGAGCTGCGGTAACTTCAAAGGGTTCGGCACGGTAATCCGTATCTAATCCGGCCACAATCACACGTTTGCCCATGTTGGCCAATTTTTCACACACTTCAATGATCCCTTTGTCGAAGAAATTTACTTCGTCAATAGCAATAACCTGCGTATCTTTTTCCACATGGTCTAAAATCTCAGCAGATTTTTGCACACAAGTAGCGGCTACTTTATTCTGATTGTGGCTTGTGATACTATCAATGCCGTAGCGGGTATCAATTTTCGAATTAAACAGTTGTACTTTTTGCTTAGCAATCAATGCCGTACGTACGCGACGGATAAGTTCCTCCGTTTTACCGGAAAACATACATCCGCAAATTACCTCAATCCAACCCTGTTTATGATAGATTAGTGGACTTACCATAGTTTGCTCCTTTTATTGATTAATCTCTCAAATCGTTTTGTTGTCGCCAGGGATACCAATAAGAATCCTGCTTTTGTTGTTGTTCGCGTGGGTTCGTACCACACAAAATATTGATACGGAAGGCAAAAGACAAATTGTGATTGCGGTCTCTTGCTGTCAGTTCCAAGCGGGCATCATGGAATATATAAGTTAATCGGGCTAATTTATTAAATCCGTACCAAGAATCGCGGAACAAAGATACATCTAACCCTAAATCAAGTTTCCATTTATCGGAAGGTGGGCGTATTCCCCAGGTGGTTGTAAAAGTGTAGCGATCAGACTGGGTTTGGTAAAGGGAACCCGGGTCAGTATGGTTGGCAAAATTATTTACCCCTAAACCAATATTTTGGTTTTTAATCATGAAATTAGACTGGGCAATAAAATGAATGTTTTTGTCTGCAATATCATACATGTCTCGCATAAAAAAGTTTATTTTCCCATTGGGGGAATTGTACCCCCATTCTATGGTAAGAGGCTCAATTCTTGTTTTTAAGTGTTCCCAGGTTAATTCCTGAATATAGCCTGTTTCCAGATTGGTGGTTGTATCGGATAAATTAAACCCGGTTTCAAACCGTACATACGTGTTAAGAGAAGGGCGATAGTAATTTTTTAAGTACAGATGGCTTCGCTCAATTCCCCGGTCCAATGATTCATGATCGGAAGTTAGCGTTCCGGTGGATAGACGTTTTGTAAACTGATAGCCAATATCTGTACTTCCCAAGAATGAACGTGTACGTAAATTTATATCAGTTCCCACACGAGCGACCCATGCATCTGTTTTGTTGTTTTTTTCATCAGCAAAAGTAACCGTTTGGTCATAAAAAACCTGAGGTAAAAGTGTAAAATGTTTGTTTAGACGAAATGATTTTTCAGTGGTCCACTTAGCGTGTGCTTGGCGTTTGTAAGGGCCTTCTTCGTTAGGCATACCGTCTTTATATTCCAAAGAAGAAGTATTGTTAAAATCGACTTCTAGGCGGTTGGAAGTGAGTAACCAGGGATCGTTAAAGGGCAACAATTCATACTTTATTTCGGGCAGGGACCTTTTTTCGGCCATAAATTCTTGTTTATCCCAAGCGAAAATATCTTTTTGTTGATAACTTAAACGTAATGTAGAACGACGTGTTTGGCGCGAAAAAGAGAAATTTGTTTCTTGGTCCGGCATAAATACGTAAGGATTACTGCGGAAGAAAGAATCATAAAAATAAGGATCCGATACCATACGGAATTGCGTTTGGAATTGATACAAAGCACCGGAGGGGCTATTGAAATGATCAGAGGAATCATGCATTTCCCACCAGTATCCGCCCTGCATTCCCCAACGTTTCTTATCGTCAATGGTAATATCTTTATAATCTGCCTGATCATTGATGTAATAGAACTCACCGCTCCCCCGCACGGTGGGGGATTCTACCGCTGTTATTTCAGTGCCTATTCCCAAGCCGGACTTTGTATAGTAATCCAAAATTAGTTTAGGCCGCAATTGCAACACTGCAGGGAAAGCCGTGGTAGTAAGAATTCCCCACCCGGTACGGTTACTTTGGGTAAAATCTACATAAGTAGTCCAAGGTTTTTGGGAATCAAACGAACGCCAAAAAACGGGTAACCAAAGCACGGGAATGTCATCTAAACGCAAAACTGCATTTGTGCCAAATATTTTCTGGTGCGGAGAAACGGACAGGCGTCCTACGGATAAAGTGTAATGAGGATCCGGTTTGTCACAACAGGTGACAGTAGCTTTTTTCAAAATTTTCTTTCCGTTTTTAGAACGGATTTGTTTGGCGGATAATATACGAAGAGGGGGGTACTGAGTGGTAATGGAGTCTGCCTTAAAATCCTTGGTAGTATAATTAAACAAAATGTTATTGGCTTCTAATTGGTTGCCGGAAGAATCTTCTACATGTACCAATCCTTCCGAAGAAACTTCAGTGTTGAGTTGGTCATATTTTAATTGATCCCCTGTGATAGTACGGGTGGAACCGTCAGGGGCTTTTTGAATGATTTGTACATCACCGAAAAGCTGAATTATTTTTTGAGAAGGTTCAACGGAAGCCTCGTTTGCGGTAAAATAGATAAAGCCGTCATCTCCGGGGGCAGGAAGCACGCGGTCCGCTGCCCCAAGCGGCAACGTACTGCAAATACTTCCTAGTAAAATGACGAGAAAACGTTTCATTTTATTTGTTTGCGCAAGGCTTGGTTGATGGCATACATGGCTGCCCCTACGCCTCCAATATTCGGATTCTTAGAAGTGATAACCGTCAGGTGGTTAAACGGTGTTTTAATTTGTTGGTTGCTAAGTACCTGTCTCAAAGCAGGCATAAAATAGCGCGCCGCTCCAGAAACTCCACCTGTTAGTACGACGGTATCCATATCTAAAATCAAAGCAAAATTAGCGATTCCTATTCCCAGATAATGGCCGGTATCTTCCCAAATTTTAAGAGCTTCTGGACACCCCTGTTCGGCGGCGCGGAAAGCTACCTCTATTTTAAAATTAGGGTTTTCTTTTACCAATTGGGCCAAAATGGAGGTTGGATTTGCTTCAACGGCAGCTAAAATCCGGCGTTTGATGCCAATGGTGCCTATAAAAGCCTCCAAACAACCATGTGCACCACATCCGCAGACCGGGCCGGAGGTAACATCGGCAATTTTAGTATGTCCAATTTCACCGGCTGTTCCGTGAGAGCCTTGATAAAGTTCTTTATTTATAATCATTCCCCCACCAACGCCTGTTCCTAAGGTAACGACTAGGACATTGGTGCCTTGCCGTTTTAAATCGGATTCATACACTCCCCACGTAGCCAGGGTGGCATCATTGGCTACCACCGGGCGGATGGAGGTGTATTTTTCTAATTGATCGGCCAGGGGCCAATCAGCCACATCTGTAAATTTAAGATTAGGATTGTAGCGCAAAATCCCTTTTTCATGATCTACATCTCCGGGAGCTCCTACTGCTACGGCAATTTCCTGATCTGAAAATTCCTGGCGGATATTTTTAATAAAATCTCCAACGGTAGCAATAAAACCGGCAGAACCTTTAGAATAATCGGTTTCCATTTTCTCTTGGCGAACAATCTCGCCACGTTCATTCATGACAAAAAATTTGACAAATGTTCCGCCTACATCAACGCCAATGCCTATCATAGGTTTTCCTCACTTTTGGGGTGTGCCTGGTTGTAGACACTTTTTAATTTCTCTAGCGACACATGAGTATAAACCTGCGTCGCGGCCAGGCTTTTGTGGCCCAGCATTTCTTGCAGGCTACGCAAGTCACAGCCGTTATTGAGCAAATGGGTGGCAAAAGAATGTCGCAAACTGTGCGGTGTTACTTTGCGCGCCAGGTGAGAAGCGATAGCTGTGTTTTTGAAAATATAAGCCAGTCCGTCTCCTGTTAATCGCTGGTTATTCTTATTTAAGAACAAGGGATCTTGCGGACGGGGATTTTTACGGCAAGCCAAATACGTTTTGATTGCTTCTAGAGCGGTGTCTGTCACAGGGACCAAACGTTCTTTGGAACCCTTCCCCAATACTTTTACAATTCCGTTAAAAAAATCAATATCGCGGATATTGAGGCGAGTCACTTCACTGCGTCGCAGACCGCTAGAGTAGATGAGTTCAAAGAGGGCTTTGTCTCTTGCAGCAAAATGGGGACTTTTCTGCGTAGTATTTAGCAGACGATCCGTTTCTTCCACAGATAAAAATTTAGGTAAAATGCGTTCTCTTTTGGGGGCAGGCAGTAATTTGAACGGATTTTGTTCTATTTTCCCTTGTTGTAACAAATAAGCCCCAAAACTGCGTAAGGAAGCAATTTTACGCAATATGGTGTTACGTGCCGGGTGAGCCGTATTTTGTACGGAGGATAAAAAAGAACGAATAACGGCAGGCACAAAATCAGATAAATTGTTCTGCCGGCGTGATTTGCAAAATTGAAGGAATTGGTCCAAATCTTCCCGATAACTTTTAATTGTCAACGGGGAGAAATTTTTGTTCTCCAAGTGCAGCAAAAACGCTTTTACAAGTTCATCCATAGAGTTATTTTTCTTGTTTTTTAGCGTGGGCTTGTTTTATTTGTTCAATTTCTTCCGGTGTGACGGTTACAATGGTTTTGCATTTTGGATACCCGGAACATCCTAAAAATTCCCCTCGCTTGGAAGTACGCAGTACCATGGGCTTTCCGCATTTTTCACACAGGCGGTCCGTGATAATGGGGCCGGAGGATGCCACTTTGTTCCCTTCGGCATCAATGGAATAAGTATTTTTGCATTTGGGATAGGCCGAGCAAGCCATAAATTTACCTCTCCTTCCCATGCGAATTACCATAGGAGCCCCACATTTATCACATTTTTCTTTTGTCTCTTGCGGGGCTACTTTTTCTATCTTTTCACCGGAACTGGACAAATTAATTTTTCCTTTACAGGTATCGTCACTGCAAACTAAATACTCTCCGAAACGGCTTCTTTTTTTGAGCATCATTTTACCGCAGATGGGACATTTTTCATCCGTTTCTTTTGCTGCCGGACGTTTCATTTCCTGTTCAGCTTGGGCGAGTTCTTGTTTGAAGTTTTTGTAAAATGTGTTTAACAAATCTATCCATTTTTCTCCGCCTTCAGCTACTTTATCTAATTTTTCTTCTACGCCGGCCGTATAGGACAAATCCATAATTTCCTTAAAGAAATCTTTCAAACTGTCCGTTACGGTAATCCCTAAATCGGTTGCAATCAACTTGTTCGATTTCGGTTGGCGCGCAATATATTTGCGGTCCAATATGTTTTTGATAGTGGGAGCATAAGTAGAAGGGCGCCCAATTCCATGTTTTTCCAGCGTTTTAATCAAGCTGGCTTCGTTGTAGTAGGGGGGAGGAGTGGTCTTGTGAGATTTCGTTTTAATCTCTACTAATTTTAATGTATCTCCTTCCGTCAACACGGGCAACAAAGCAGAGGATGAATTTTCTTCTTCGTTTTCTTCTTCCGGATCTTTATAAACAGATAAATATCCGGGGAATTTCACGGTTCTGCCGGTAGCGCGCAACACACATTCTTTCTCATCTTTTGCGGCAATATCAATAGATACTGTATTGAATACAGCGTCGGCCATTTGAGAAGCCACAAACCGCAGCCAGATAAGCTCATACAATTTGTATTGGTCATCCGTTAGGAACGGTTTCATGTTTTGCGGCGTGCGCCGAACATCTGTAGGGTGAATAGCTTCGTGAGCTTCTTGAGCGCCCATCACCTTGCTTTTATAGACAGGTTGTTTAGCGGGAACAAATTGGGCACCATACTTCTCCCCGATAAATTTTTTGGTTTGTTCTTGCAGTAGTTTTGATACATTAAATGAATCTGTACGCATGTATGTAATCAAACCAAACGTTTGCCCCTCTACAGAAATACCTTCGTAGAGGTGTTGGGCCGTTTGCATGGTTTTTTGAGAAGAAAAGCCCAACTTGTTATAAGCATCCTGCTGCATGGAACTGGTGATAAACGGTGGTTTCGGTTTTTGTTTTACTTCCTTTTTCTCTACTTTTAGTACGGTGTTGGGCCCTTTGCGCAGCAAATCGGATACCGGGGCCAACTTTTCCGGTTTATCAAAGACTGTATTTTTTACTTTATAATCTTCGGCAAATAATTTATAAGTTTTGGTTTGTTCTACATTTTTACCTTTGTATTTAGTAACGCGTGCCCAGAATTGCGGGGCGGCATTGGGTTTTTCAAATTGTGCCCCGATACTCCAATATTCTTGTTCTTTAAATTGGGCGATTTCTTTAGCGCGCTCAGCCAAAAGCCGTACGGCTACAGACTGTACTCGGCCGGCTGATAACCCGGAGGTAATTTTTTTCCACAAGAGGGGGGACAATTTATAACCTACAATACGGTCTAAAATGCGCCGCGCCTGTTGAGCATTTACCAAATTATCATCAATTTTGCGAGCATGAGAGAAGGATTCTTTGATGGCAGCAGGGGTAATTTCGTGAAAGAAAATACGTTGATAGCGGTTTTTGGGTAATTTTAACAGTTCCACCAAATGCCAGGCGATAGCTTCTCCCTCTCGGTCAGGGTCGGTAGCCAGATAAATTTCGCTGGCTGTTTTGGCAATGGCAGTAAGTTCCGCAATAATACGTTTAGCACGGTCCACCGGGACATACGTGGGAGTAAAAGCGTTGTCGATATCTACGCCGATATCTTTTGTGGGTAAATCTCGCACGTGCCCGAAAGAACTGCGGACAATAAAATCATTTCCTAAAATTTTGCTGATGGTTTTTTGTTTAGTAGGAGACTCTACAATTACCAGTTTTTTTCCTTTTACATTTGTAGCTGACATAATTCACTTCCTTATAAATTTAAAATTTGCTTTTACTATACAAGCCGTTTTCGCAAGCCAAAAATCCTTTTACTTCCAATTCAAAAAGCAGTTGAGCGGTTTCGGGCACGCTGGCTTGCAGTCTCTCTGCAATTTGATCCAGACTTAGTTGTCCGTCCGCTACCAACCCCATTACCTGTTGTTCGCGTTCCGGCAATTTTTCTTCCGGTTTGGCGGGAACATCAGCAGTGTGCACAAAGAAACGGCTATCCAATCCAAAACGGGATTGCTGTGGTATATAGTCTAGAATATCTGCTACTGAGGTTACAACCCCCGCCCCATCTTTTACGAGGGAATTGGGCCCTCCGGAAGTGGGGCTGTCTATTGGCCCCGGAACGGCCAAGACGTCTTTTCCCATTTCCAAAGCTAATTTGGCTGTAATAAGAGCACCGGACTTAACTTCTCCTTCTATCACTACAATTGGTTGAGATAAAGCAGCAATTAAGCGGTTGCGCCGTGGGAAATGGAAAGCATTCGGGGGACGATCAAACGGAAGCTCCGAAATGACCGCTCCGCCGTATTGTAAAATGGCTTTTTCCAGATTGCGATTTTCGGGGGGGTAACAACGTCCGATTCCCGTACCGATAACAGCTAATGTAGGCTTTTTTAATTCTACGGCTGCAGTGTGACAAACGCTGTCAATACCGCGGGCTAAACCGCTTACTACCGTTACTCCGCATTGGGCCAGTTCTGTGGATAGTTTGTGGGCCACTCGTCGGCCGTACGGCGTGATTTTGCGCGTTCCTACCATGGCTACACAAGCTGCATTTTCGGCCGGGAGTTGTCCCAACACATAAAGAGCTATAGGGGCTTCCTTGCAATTGCGTAGCGACTGGGGATATTCCTCATCTTCCAATACATAGATATGTCCCCCTAATTTTTCGGTTTTTTCCCATTCTTCTTGTGGGTGAATAGCATATGCTTCTTGCAATAAGTGGGCAGCTGTTTGAGGATTTAAATTGGCCTCATTAGCCAAAGTGGCCGCATCTTGTTTTAAAATTTCTTGGGCAGAGCCAAAAATTTCAATAAGGCGTTGCAACCAATCGGCCCGAAAATACAAGAAAGCATTGAGTTGGATACGGGCCAGGCGTTCTTGTGCGGAAATGGCATTGTTCATAAATCTGCCACTCCTTTACGGTCTAACGGGCGGTATTGCATGACTTCAATTAAATGTTTGGTTTCAATGTTTTTAGCCCCATCTAAATCAGCAATAGTCCGTGCTGTTTTTAAAATTTTATCCAAACTGCGTGCACTTAAACCGAACTTGCGCATGGCAGCTTCCAAAACGGTATCAGCCTCCGGAGGTAGGGGACAAAAAGTTTTGATTTCCTTAGGTGTCATAAAGGCATTGGCCGTTGTAGAGGAATGCGCAAAACGTTCTTTTTGAATGGCACGCGCCTTGAGTACTCGTTCCCGGATTTGAGCAGAGGTTTCCCCTTCGCTGGGTTTGTTCCAATCGGTATATTTAACGGGATTCAAAGTAACAGTTAGATCGATACGGTCCAAGAGCGGGCCGGAGATGCGTGATTTATAACGATTTACTTGCATGGGAGTACAAGTGCAAGGTTTTAAGGGATTCCCCAAATTTCCGCAAGGGCACGGATTCATAGCAGCCAATAGCGTAAATCTTGCCGGATAAGAAACGGTTTCTTTAGCCCGTGAAATGGTTACTTGCCCGTTTTCCAAAGGTTCGCGTAAAACCTCTAAAGAAGAACGGGAAAATTCCGCAAATTCATCAAGGAATAACACGCCATTATGTGCCAATGACACTTCTCCCGGGCGGGGGGTTGTTCCTCCCCCGATTAGAGCCACATCTGAAATGGTATGGTGGGGATCACGGAAGGGACGGCGTGTAAAAAGTTTGCTTTTCCCTAGTAAGTTGCAAATAGAATAAATTTTGGTAATTTCCAGGGCTTCTTCTTGCGTAAGAGGGGGTAGAATGCTGGCAAAACGTTTGGCTAGCATGCTTTTGCCCGTACCAGGCAGACCAATCATGAGCACATTATGTCCTCCGGCGGCAGCAATTTCTAATGCACGTTTGGCTAGGGCCTGCCCTTTTACATCTGAAAAATCCAATTCGCTGGCTATTTCTTCCTCTTCCGGCGGCAAATAGGAAACGGTTACGTTCTCTAGTGAAATTTTTTCTTCTAAATAATCAGCCAGTTCTTTTAAGGTATGAGGTGAAATAAAGGGTGAGCCGGATACATGCCCTTCCAAAACGTTGGCAGGAGGAATGACGGCAGTTTTGCCCAATTTCTGGCAAGAAATTAACATGGGTAACACTCCGGCACAGGGCCTGAGAGATCCGTCTAACGCGACTTCTCCCATAACGAGAAGATCTTTTATTTTACCAACCGCGGAAGGAGAAAGCTGTTCGCTGGCGGCCAAAATTCCTAGTGCAATGGGTAAATCAAAATGAGTACCGCTTTTTCGTAATTCGGCGGGGCTCAAGTTAACGGTAATACGTTTTAACGGAAAATCGAAACCGCTATTTCGAATAGCGGCTATCACGCGGTCTTTGCTTTCTTTTACTTCTGCATCAGGAAGCCCTACTACGGCAAGGGTAGGCATTCCCGGCGCGATATCTACTTCTACCGATACCGCAAATCCCTCGATCCCTTTAATGGCTCCCGTACAGATATTGGCTAACATAACTAATTAAAATTGAGGATAATTGTTGTTGGGGTAATGTTCAGTACCGTAAAATAAATATTATATTTACGGATGATTTTAGCCGTTAGTTCCTCCGGAGTGGAAATATTGGCTGATACATCAAACTGTGCCGCTGAATTAGCGTAGCGGACTAAGTTAAAATCTTCAATCTCTCGTAGCGTGCGCAATACTTCCTGCAATTGTTTTAACCGTTCAATGGTATTAACGTTCTTAACAGTAACAGAAAAAACTTTTGCAGAGTTAATTGCATCATTGATAGGCTCTATCAATTGCTTGGCGGCGGCTTCGCAGGCAGTGGAGATAGATTTTTGTGCGGCGATTTCATCTAACGGGTCCAGCCCGCTTTGTTGTTGGGCTCCTTCGGCCACAATGGCATAATTGTTGGTAGAGTAAGTGCGTATATTGGCGCGTGCCCTATACGATTTGAAAGGAGAGGGCATCCCCCCTGGCAAGGCTGTTAAAGGGTTTGCTTCTACATCAGCCATAATCACAAACCGTGCTCCTTCCGTGCGGGCTTTATCAATGGCAGGATTGGGATTGTCCAAATTGTTTTTGCTTAAATTGTCTCCGTTTACCAAAGCATAGGGTTGGTTTTTCAGCGCCCGGTAGATAGCTTGTTTGCAATCTTGCGTTAAAGATAAATTCTCGCCGATTTGCTCCCGAGAAGCCACCACAATATTGGTTTTTTTAGCGAAAGCATCTTCATCTGATTGCTTAATGATTTCCCCGATATCTTTTACCAATACCATGGCTTTAATTTTCGTGTAGAATTCATCCCCTTTGCGATAACTTTTAGTAACGTGAGATTTGCGGATAAAACCGGCAGTTTTAGATGTAATTTTATCTTCTACTAATTGTGCTTGGTCAACGGTAGTGGCAGAAGAAATAAAAACTCCGGCTACTTTTTCCACTGCGCTTTTTTGAGCTGCCAGGATACCATCTTTTTTCATTTGACGAATATTGTTTTCATCATAAGGAACAAGTGATTCTGCTTCTACAAATTCTCCTTCTCCTTTCGGGCCGATATGGAACGTGCCACATGCACTGAGAAACAGAATAACGGCAAGAAATATAGGTGAAATTTTCTTCATTTTTTCATCTCCGGATCAATGCCTGCTTTTTTCAAGTAAGAACGGTTTAGACGCATAATAACGCTACATCCGCCGTCTTCCAGATATTCGGTAGATACAAGTTCCATGTTTTGAATGGTCCCTTGGGTGGAAGAGTCAATGGAGCTGTCATAAGAAACAGCATCCACTACTTGTACATTGGCTTCTACTTGAGCGCCGTACAACACTTCGCTGGCTCGTTGATAAGCATGGGCAATAGCAGCTTCACGGCTCATAATTCTTCGTTGAGAATCGGAAGTATGGTTGGGATTGGCTGCTCCAAATCCACGTACCCATAGATAGTCTCCGGTAAGCAGTGTGTCATTAAAAGCCGGAGCTAAGGCCCCTTCCTTTACGGCGCTTTTTAACGAGTGGGAGCAAGCCCCTAAGGCTAAAATGGCTACTAACAACGGAAACAGTTTTTTCATGTTTACCTCAACAGTTCTGCCAAAACTTTCACGTACATGCTAGGCTGTCGGAGACTTTCAAAATTGATAATACCGCAGCGGATAAGCATAACTTCTAACATGTGAGTCAAAATATCATAGAAGTTCTCTCTTATAGAGAGGTCACATTCTTGGTGGCTAGGCCCCAAAATAACCGCTCCTTTGAGTTTCTTGTTATCGCAAAGGTTGGCAATTTTAAACGCAGAGGAAATAATATTTTCCGTTGCGTAAGAAGAACGGACAACAATTTCCGGGCCTCCTTCAATTCCCAGTTCTCGGGCACGTTCTTGCAGGGAATAAACCATCCAATTCATCTTATCGGAGCAATTGGCCGGGTAGAAGAATCCGATACGGCCCCATTCGCCATTTCCGATAGGGGTAATGGCGCTTATTTCTTCTGGGTCCGTTGTCAATATTCGGCTTCTTTCATCTTCCCCTTGTGGTGCCAATAAACGTTCCAAAATGGCAGCGGCCGAGCGTTGTTGCGGGCTAAGGCTCTGAGGAAGCAAATTTTCCAGCACTTTCATGCGTCGGACACTGCGTTGTACGGTTCCCAACGTCATATTATCTGCGCTGAAAAATTCTGTTATTTGATTGTCCGTCAAATCCACGTGATTGTCCACTAACATTTTCTTCGCAATTTTAAATTGGACTTGTCCCGTAGGAGATTTTAATTCACTAATCCAACCGGAATCCAATCGGAATTTAATTAGTTCTTCCAATTTTTCCAAACTTTCCGGTGGATATTTGGAAGTAATAACGATTTGTTTTTGTTCTTTGAGGAATGTGTTTAATAATTTGGAAATATAAGCACGGTTCTGTTCGTTGATGGCTAACAAGTGAATATCGTCGATTAGCAACACTTTAACCGTGGACATAAATTGATCGAATTTCTCAATATTTCCTTCGGTAATATAGCGTTGAATTCCTCGTGACAAACGTACCCCGTTAGTCATAAAGATGTTGGCTTGCCCGAATTTTTGGCTAAAAGCATACGCCATGGCGTTGAGAAAATGGCTTTTGCCTGTGCCGGTGGCGCCATGCAAAACCAGAGGGTTATACAATTTGCCGGGAGATTCAATTACAGAAATAGCTGTGGCATGGGCAAAACGGTTTACGGACATTACCATATTGCTGAGCGTATACGTGGGAACCAAAGGCACCTCTAATGGCCAATTGTGTTTCTTGAGTTCCGAAAGAGAGACTTGAATAGAGTGATCTATGGTTTTTGTTTTTTCCCCTGCTTTGCTGGATTTGTTCGCCTGAGAGGTAACAGGTGCTTTTACCGGCGGAACTATAGGTTTTGGCGGTATGGTGTTGCTGGAATTAGGTGCAGCCGGTTTCGGCGCGCTGGGCGGAACCGGGGATTTGGCTGAAGGTTTCTTCAGTTTGATTCTAAAAAAAGTTTTTTGTGTATTTTCGTCCATAGATTCTTTCCTTCGTAACTTAGGTGCAGCTTTGGCAGAAGGACCCTTTTTAGGAGTTTCCTTCGGTTTTTCAGGGGAAGAAACGTCCGTTTTTCTTTCCTCTGCAACAGGGGCAACTTCTTTTGTGTCTTGAGCAGGAGTTTCCTCTGTAGGCTGCGGTTCCTTTAAATCATTTTGATACGGAGTCATCCGCAATGTAATAGCTGGCAAATCTTCACTGATAGGCGTAGAAGACCGGACCGTGTGTAAAGCAGGGTCTTTCTCTTCTTGTTTAAGGGCGCTTTCAACGGAAACGTCAGCTGATTGGGGTTGCGCATCCGCAACTGTATCGTTCTTCTTCTGCGAAGTATTATCGGCGGAAGGAGAAACCTGCTCCTCTTGCGCGGTAGCAGGGGTTTTTACTTCATTTATATCAATAAAATCGGTTTGTTCTTTTAAATTTTTGGTAAAAATGGAGGTTTCCCAACCACTTTTGGTAGATTCAACGGTAGCTTGCTGTAATTTATCTTCTCGTTGTTGCTGCGTTTCTTTCGATTTTTCTTTGTCTTCCACATCTACGAACATATCATACTTGGTTTCTGCCGCAAAAATATCTTCAATAGGCATGTGATTTAAGACAGTTCCCTCCATGTCTTTAATCAACATATCTTTGTCATCTAGTGGCATGGCTACTTCGGCCGCTTCAGATGATTGGGAAGGCGAGGTTGCGGCATTTTGCGTATTTTTGTTGGCGGAAGATTCGCTTTTCGGGGAAGAGACTGACTTGTCATACGGATCGGCAAACACTTCTTCCGCAGAAGTAGGGGCAATTTTATTTTCGTCTAAAACAGCTTCTTCCTCTTTCTCTTCAGCCTCTTTTTCCTTCGGCAAATCAGCACCGAAAGTATCTCCCACTTGGGTAGCCGGAATGAAAGAAGTAAATGTCTTTTCTCCTTCTTGATGCGCAGGTAAAACCATTTCTGGCAAATCGTCTATCGTTCTTGTGCGTTGATGTTCATCAATGATCTCTGTTGCTGGGATGTAAGAAGTGAAAGTGGGTGCTACAGGATCATGCGCAGGCAAAACCATTTCTGGTAACGAGACAGCATCTTTTTTTTCTTCCTCTTTCGGAGGGTCCTTTTTCGGATCGGTTTTTAAGGATAGTCCTTCTCCTTCATCCAAATTGATAGATTGCAAGCCACCGGCCGATTGGTTAAAGGGGAGCGCAGCATTGGCAAGGAAAGTTTCCATATTGCCGGCATCGGAAGGATCAGAGTTAAATAAAGGGTCTCCCAATACTCCACCCGGTACAAACTGGCTTACTTTGTTGGCGGCATCTACACCTTCGCGAGTAGCGGTACGAATCTTTTCTTGGATGCTTTCATCCAAGTTATCAGGTAATGCAAACGCATAGACAAAAGGAGGATCTGCCGGTCCCGGTTCTTTAGCAAAGCCCTTTAATTTTTTAGCAATTAAACGGGCATCATTCTCGGTACCGTCTATAACTAGGGAAAACACCATGTTTCCCGTTTCTTCATCCATGTGTGAGACTAGGTCCCAATTTGTAATCATTAAGCAACTTACCCTTCTACAATCTTAACCCCGCTGCTAGCCCCGATACGGGTGGCTCCTGCTGCAACCATTTTATCAAAGTCTTCCCGAGTGCGCACCCCTCCTGAGGCTTTTACTTCCATGTGAATAGGAATAGATTTGCGCATCAAAGCAACATCTTCTGCCGTGGCTCCTGTTCCGATAAATCCCGTAGATGTTTTTACAAAATCAGCATCTGCCTGAGCAGAAAGTTCACAGGCTTTTACTTTTTCTTCGTTAGACAATTGCGAAGTTTCAATAATCACTTTTAGCACATGTCCCAGGCAGGCTTGGCGTACGGAGCGGATATCTTCTAACACAGTTTGGTAATCCTGAGCTTTCAAAGCCCCGTTATTGATAACCATGTCAATTTCGTCGGCTCCGTTTTTAATAGCGTTTTCTGTTTCAAAAACCTTTACCGCAGTAGTGTTGGCCCCGAGGGGAAAACCAATTACTGTGCAAACTTTTACATCCGAACCCGCCAATTGTTCTTTGGCAAAAGATACCCAAAACGGATTGACACATACGCTGCAAAAATGATGCGTACGTGCCTCTTGGCACAAATGAGCTATATCACTTTTTGTAGCAATGGGTTTCAATAAAGTATGGTCAATCAATTTGGCGCGTTCCATAAAAGCTCCTATTTATTAAAATTAATGATTCGGGCGAACTTTTCCGCAATCAAAGATTGGCCGCCAACCAAGGCACCGTCTACATCTTCTTTTGCCATAATTTCATCGACGTTGGTGTCTTTTACGCTACCACCGTAAAGAATGCGGGTAGCAGCCCCAAAAGCAGCCCCATAGGTTTTTGTTAAGTATGATCGAATGGCTGCATGTACTTCTTGGGCTTGATCCGGTGTAGCAGTTTTACCTGTTCCAATGGCCCAAACCGGTTCATAAGCAATGATAATGCCGTTTAATTGCTCGGCGGTAAAACCTGCCAAACCGTTTTTAAGTTGGCCTTCCACTACTTCTAATGTTTTATTGGCTTCGCGTTCTTGCAATGTTTCCCCGACGCAGAAAATGACTTTCAAGCCGTGGCGTAATGCGGCAGCTACTTTTTTGTTTAAGATTTCGTCTGTATCCCCAAATACGCTGCGGCGTTCACTGTGGCCGATTAAAGTCAACGTAGCTCCGGCATCTTTGGCTTGCCCTGCAGAGACAGCGCTAGTAAAGGCCCCTTTGTCTTCCCAGTGAACGTCTTGAGCGGCTACTTGGATAGGTGTATCTTTGAGTAAACGGGTAGCAATATTGAGCGAAGGATACGACGGAGCGACAATAATTTCTGCGTTATTTTTATTTTCTACTTTTGCTAAAGCGGTTACCAATTCGGCCGCTTGTGCAATTGTGTTATGCATTTTCCAATTTCCGGCAATGATAGGTGTTCTGCTTGTCATAATAAATCCCCTTATATATATAAAGTGATGGCGCGTCCCGTACTACGGGAAACTTCCTACTATAATGTTATCATAAAGAAAGCAAAATGAAAAGCAATATTGTAAAAAAGGAGTAGAACTTTTTAGAGAAGCTAAAATAAAACAAAACCCAGCCTTAACGGCTGGGAAACAAAGCATTTTTGGTTAATTTTTTAGATAGCTATCAAACACATTTGGTATTTGTTTGCCAGGGCGACTACTTCGTCTAATTCCATGACCAGCGTTTTCTCGGCTTCAAAAGCCAATACACCGAAACCGGCTTTGTGCATGGTCCGCAACGTTCCGGTTCCTATAACGGGCAAATCGTAGCGGTTATCTTGATTAGGGCGTGCTACTTTTACAACAGCGGCCGGAGCATTTTTGTCTTCATTCGTTTTATAAAGCTCACCTGCCCGCAAAATACAACGGTCCGTTCCTTCCATACCTTCCACGGCAATAACTGTTTGTCGGCTTACCACGCAGGTCAGGCCAATATCCATGCGTGCTATTTCTTTGGCAATATGGTAGCCATAGTCAATGGTTAGTTGTTCTTGCTGCGTAGGGTGGCGTTGGGAGAGAACTCCTTTTTGGGGAAAGAAATCTTCCAAAAATAAAGCTGAATTATCGCACGTAAGTCCTTCTTTTTGTACTTCTTCTATCAAGCGTGAAAGGAGATATTTGGTTTGCATGCTTTTTAAAGAAGCCAAAAATTTTGCTCCTCTTACATCCGGCATCATGTTAGTAAACACGGAAACATGTTGCACGCGGCCTGCCATTACAAAACGCGTTACTCCACACGATTTAAAAAATTCAATGCCTGCCCCCAATTGGCCCAAGCGAATGTATTTGAAACGAGTAGCGCAATTTTTATAATCTTCTTCTCGGGCATTGCCTTTAATGCCTAAAACAAATACTTCATAATTTTGTTCCTTGGCTTTTTGAGCAATGGCAAGAGGCATTTTACCTTCGCCGGCAATAAGTCCTAATTTATTGTTCATCATTTTCACTCATTTTACGTTTGGCAGGAGTTAATCCGCGTTGAGAAGCACGGCAAAAATCAATCATATGTTTTACTTCTGCGCAAGGGTTACCGGCTTCTAATTCTGCACAGGCTTCTTCTATGCGTTTGTCGCTGCGAAAAAGAATTTTATAGGCACGCCGTACATCACTGATGACGGTTCGGTCTAAGCCGGCCCGTCGCATACCAATAATGTTAATACCCACTGTTTTAGCGCGATCTCCCTGAGCGATACAATAAGGCGGAATATCTAACGGAACCATGCTGCCGCCGGATACCATAGCCATTGTGCCGATACGGGCAAATTGGTGCACCCCTACCAGGCCGGAGATAACCACTCTGTCTTCTACAATTACATGCCCGGCAATACCCGTGCAATTGGCTACAATGATATTATTCCCCAACTGTACATCATGTGCTAAGTGAGCGTTCGCCATTAGCAAGCAATTATTACCCAACGTGGTGGGTTTATCTACAAAAGTAGAGCGGTGAATGGTAACGCATTCGCGGATTTTGTTTCCGTTGCCAATAACTACGCGGGTGTGTTCATCTTTATATGATAAATCTTGCGGTTTTACACCAATAAAACAACTGGCGATTAATTCGTTATTGTCTCCCATGGTGGTGTTTTCGATTACACAATGGGGGCCGATATGATTATTTTTTCCGATTTGTACATCTGCACCAATAACGGTAAATGGGCCTACAACGGTGGAAGGGTCAATTTTAGCCGATGGATCAATGACAGCGGTGGAATGGATGTTAGACATGGATGGATTCTCCTAGAATAAAATTGAGTGTAGCTTGAGCACACAGTTTGCCGTTTACATAGGCCTCCGCATAGATTTTTGAAATTTTTCCCAAACGAATTATCTCAAGCGGCATGAGAATGGTGTCGTTTGGGCGAACTATGCCTCGGAATTTTGCATCTTCGATACTTAAAAACAGAGGGATCCCTTCGCCTTTATTGACACCGGCCATAGCGGCCCCTCCAAAAGCTTGGGACATGCTTTCTATTACAAGCACCCCTGGCATTACCGGACTATTGGGAAAATGTCCTTTGAAATAATATTCATCTTCCCGAACATGATGAACACCTACATATTTTTTATTTTCCTCCAAAACACGTATCTCATCTACCAACAGAAAAGGCTCCCTGTGAGGAATGTTCCTTTTAATTTCTTCTGTCCCGTAAGAAGTTACTACGGGTAATGTTAGAAAATCTTTTAAATTGTTTTTTTCTTTCATTTCGTCTCCGAATTGGCTAGGAGCAGAGAAGCAAAAAGCACGTTGTGTTTATGGCCCCCGCCTTGGCAAATAATTTTAAGAGGGGGGAGCTTTTTGCCTGTTAAGCTGATATCCCCGATTAAATCCAGCAGTTTATGACGGACCGGTTCTTCCGGGAAACGCAGCTCATTTATAAATTTGTCCTTGCCAATAATAACTGCATTTTCTAAATTGCCGCCTTTTGCAAGCCCATGTGCCTTCAAAAATTCTAATTCTTCTTCAAAACCGAAAGTACGTGCCCGAGCAATTTGCTTTCGGTAATTTTCCAGGTTAAATTCCAGTGTATACTCTTGATAAGCTACCAACGGATTTTTATGGCGGTAAATAAAAGTAAAGGTTAACGTATCAGCGGGTTCTGCACTGTAAGAAATGGGACCGCATGAATAGGTTATTTTTTGTTTTAAATTTAAAACAGGTTGTTCCTGTTCCAACTCTTGAAATCCCGCTTTTAAGAATGTGTCCAAATAGACATCACTGGCGCCGTCAGTAACGGGAGGTTCGGGGCCGTCCATTTCGATAGCCACATCTGTAATGGCTGCCGCATGAAGGGCAGAGAGTACGTGTTCTACAGTCCATACTTCGGCTGTTTCATTTTTTAAGTTGGTACCGCGCAAAGTGGACCCTACGCTGGAAACATGGGCCACAATAGGGGTTGCGTTCGGTAAATCAGTACGTAAAAAAGTAATTCCGTTGTTTGCGGGTTTGAACGTCATCGTGGAAGGAACACCCGTGTGTAAGCCAATTCCCTTTACCACCGTTTCTTTTGCTAACGTTTTTCTCATATTAAAATCCTACAAATTTTTTGAGTTTTTGCAAAAATGACTTATTTTTAAATTCTTGTGCCTGTTTTTGCATAGCGCGGAACTCTTTATACATTTCCGGCATTTTGCGCAAGATAGCCTGCTGCTTGAAGGCTTCCATTTTTGGCATGGCAGGATAGCCGAAATAGGTGGCTCCTGCGGGAACAGAAGTAATTACTCCCGATTGGGCTCCCACTTGCACCCTGTCTCCAATGGTCATATGCCCGGCCAATCCTACTTGCCCGGCCAGAATAACCCCGTTACCGATATCGGTTGTGCCGGCAATTCCCACTTGTGCACAGAAAATATCGCTCATTCCCGTTCTGACGTTATGCCCTACTTGTACAAGGTTGTCAATTTTGGTGTTATCGCCGATAATTGTGCTGGAAATTTTAGCGCGATCAATACAAGAATTAGACTGCACTTCGACATCATTTCCTAAAATAACATTTCCCACCTGGGGGATTTTCTGGTGGCGCCCTTCATGAAATGTAAAACCGAATCCGTCAGAGCCAATTTTTGCGCCCGCTTGCAGTATAACATTATCTTTCAACACACAATGTTCCCGGATGACAACTTGCGGATAGATATAACAGTTTTTACCTACGGTCACATTTTTGCCGATATAACATTGTGGGAAAATGACGGTGTTATCTCCTATGGTTACATTGTCTTCAATAACGCTATATGCTCCTACCGACACGTTAGCCCCCAATTTAGCGCTGGAACTGATGACAGCGGTAGGGTGGATACCCGAGGTATGTTTTTGTTGTAAATTATCCACATACTTTAATAATAAAATGAAAGCCCATTCCGGATTTTTAGCATAAAGAAGAGCCCCGTTGAAAAAGTTTTCCTTTTCTTTGGCATTTTCCGGTACAATGATGGCAGAAGCCTGGAGTTGAGTTAATTGTTCCAGTTTTTCAGCGTTATTGATATAGCAGACGCCACCTTCCTGTGCATCTTCTAATGAGCAAAGCCGCGTAACAACGGCGCCCGTGTCTTTGTTAAGTTGCGTTTGGGTAATTTTTGCTAATTCCGGTAATGTTAAGTGAAGCATAGTTCCTCTATTTTCCACGTTTATTGTATTTTTTAGATTTTTTTAACCGGTTGATGAAATCTTGGGTTACATTAACCGGTTTTTCACCATAGAGCACTTCATCTTTGCGTACAATAGCACCAATGTTGCGCTTTTTGGCGAAAGATTTAATTTCGCTATAAATATCCTGCAGAATTTCATTTACTTCTTTTTTTTCCAATTGCAAAATTTCTTCTCGTGTTTGATAACGGTAATTATCAACGAAAAATTCACGTTCTTGAATGATTTGTTTGTTGGCGGCAATGCGAGATGTTAATTCATCTTCTCGTGCCGGGGTGTTTAACGGGCTGGTGGTGACGGGCAAAGCTCCGGCGAAAGTAAGGCGATTAATTAAATTATCAAAAGAGAGTGTATCTTGTGTTTCTGTGGGAAGCGGTTGTAATTTTTGTGGCTCTACCACTACCCGTTCGTAAAAAGGTTTTATTTCGTTGAGTTGCGAAGCCAATTGGTTGTTTTCCATGGTAAGGATTTGGATAAGTTGTTTGGCCCCACGGACTTCCTCTTCTTTGGCAAGGATTTTTAAACGTATTTGCTCTTTTACGGCTACCGTTCTTGGGTGGGCATTGAAGGCTTCATCAATATCTACAAAGGCTACGGTAAGGCATTGTTGGGGAACGGATGAGGATACCTCTGGTTCGGGAATTTGCGTGGCTGTAGATTGTTTTTCCGATACGGAGGATTTCTCGGCTTCCTTAGCAGGGAGGGCAGCTTCTTTTTGGGCGTTGGCCAAAATGGCAGCCACAGCAGCGGATTCTTCTTGCGAAAGAGTAGAAGGATCTATCGTTTCTGCAAAAGTTACCAACGCACTCAGAAGCACACATCCAACCAACCACGTTTTTCTCATAGCTCCTCTACATCATGTTGGAGATGTTGAAGTAAAAATGGGAACGGTCTTGCCCTGCGGCATGATTCAAACCATACCCCCAATCAATACGGATAGGGAGAGAAGGTGTTGTAAAGCGCAATCCAACCCCTACGCCGGCTTTAAATTGATTTTCATTGGGGCCTAACGAAAAGTCTAAATCATCAAAATGATTCCATGAATTACCCAGATCAAAGAAGAAAGCAAATTGCGCCATATTACGCCGTCCTTCACGTGCTAACGGGAAACGCAATTCCGCATTCATGACGTAATACATGTCTCCACCGTATTTGGGGCCAATTTCACCGGCGCGTTCATATCCGCGGATTGTATCAGCACCGCCCAAATAAAACTTTTCGAATGCGGGGACCATGTCTGTACGGCCATATGCGCGGACAGAACCGATTTTATTAGAAAGTACAAATACAATGGGGTAATTCCCGCCCACATTAAGCACGGTATAGTTGAAAATAGAACGGGCATTTAAATACCACAAATCCAAATCGCCGCCAATCGGTCCACCGGCAAGGGCTAAGCCAATAGAATTGCGCCACCCAGACGTTGGATCCCACATATTGTCGCGTGTATCAATAGCAAAATCCGCACTGATGGTTGATAAATTGGTACGCCCTTCCGCTAAACATTCCGGACCTTCCGTACCAGGCGGGCATTGAAATTCCTCATCAATATCATAAAGTCGGATATTTTCAAAAGAATAGCCAAAAGAAAGCTGATAAATATCGTCGTTAAAACGAGGACCTACTTTTAACCGTCCTCCAAGCCGTTTCTCTGTATAAGCCTGGTTATCCGTATAGAAAGAACGGTAACGGCGGGTATTGAATAAGTCTACTCCCAAAGAAGTGGGCTTATCGTAAATCCAAGGAGTGGACCAACTGACGGTATAATCCAAGATCTCTTTCCCGAATAAGGTACGGGCAGAAAGCCGTTGGGCACGTCCAAAGAGATTGAGATGGTTGACGGAAACTTCCCCATATAAGCCGTCCATAGAGCTCATGGCTAAACCGGCGGTGAACATTCCGGGACGTCCTTCCACAACATTGAAATCCAAATCTACTTTATTGGGATCTGCCGTGGGTTGCAACCCAATTTGTACGTCGTTGATAAATCCCAGGTTTAAGATTTTGGTTTGGCTGCGTTTGATTTTTCGGTTATCATATAAATCTCCGGGTTGGATGGAGAGTTCACGGGTAAATACATATTTTTTAGTGTCTTTGTAGCCGGTAACATCTACATGGTCAATGTAAAAAATATGTCCTTCCGAAATATCGAACGTTAAATTTAATTTTCCATCTTCGATGTTTTTAATTGGCTCCACGCGGGCCTGCAAATAACCTTTGTCCGCATATTGCTCTTGGATAGCCATAATGGTTTCATCAAAATCTTTTTGGTTATAACGCTTCCCTTCCCGGAAAAACACTTGCTCATCTAATTCTTCTTTCGTGAAAACATTGTTTCCTTCAAAGGAAACGGTACCGAAATCGACTTGTGGCCCCTCGGTAAGTTGATAAGAAATTTGTGCCAGTGTTTTCTCTTCGTTAAATGAAACTTTGGGGGTGGATAAATTAAATTCGCTATAGCCTTTGTTACGGCCGTAGAGCATCATTTTGGTCCAATCTTTTTGCAAATTTTGCGGTTTGAATACCTTGCCGGCGCGGTTGGAAGATTTTTTGATGATTTTTTCCGTGGGAAGTTCTACTTCCCCTTCACTTTCCAGGGTCACATCTTGCACGCGCATGCGGTTTCCTTCATCAATGATAAGTTTTACGTACACAACTCTTAAATTTTCATTTTTTTCCAATTCGTAGGAAACTTGTGCGTTTACGTACCCTTTTTCGGCATATTTGGCTTTGATTTTTTCCAAATCGGCTTGTAATTTTATTTCGTTAAAAGGATCTTTAAGTTTGAGGGTCATGGCCTGCGTAATGGAGCCTTTGCCCAGATGTTTTCTTCCTTGATAAGTGAGTCGATCAAAAATAGGTTTTTCTTCTACGATATAGGTTAGGCGGTTACACGGATATACTTCATCTGTATCTTTGTCTTTGCGTGTTCCTTCCATGGAGGAAACGTCTACCTCCACGCTATTGAAAGCCCCTAAAGCGGAGATGTCTTGCACGTCTTCTGTGACGGTTGTGCGTTCGTAGAGAGTGCCTTTTTTGGAATGGGCGGCTTTAGTAACGGTGCGTTTGCGTATGTTTTTTAACCCCGATACATCAATACTGCAAATCATCCAAGGCCCATTTGGGTCGGGTTCGGGGAGGAGCGTTTCCTCTTCCGCGCGCGCGTACGAAAAAACAAAAATCAAAAGGGATGCTACCAAACTAAAACGACGAATTATATTCACAGGAGTCTCCTTAATAAAAAAGCCCGCACTACACATAGCACGGGCTAATTTGTCCAAAAAGCGACACTTATTTGGCTGGTCTTTTTGCTAAACCGCTTTTAATACAACCCGTGCATACATAAGCAGTTTGGGTTTTTCCGTTCAAAACAACTTTTTGTTTTTGAAGGTTCGGTTTAAACGTTCTTTTTGTTTTCAGGTTGGAGTGGCTGTAAGAACCGCCTGAGACGGATGCTTTGCCACATACTGCACATTTATACGCCATAGTTTTCTTCCTTATAATGAAATAAATTTAGTTTTTTATATTCTAGTAAATTTTGCGGGAAAATGTCTAGTCCCTTACGCTTTGGGGAGGGAAAAGTTTACTGGCCGCTATAGACAATGCCAAAATACCTACGATTATTCCCAGTGATACGGAAATGGGGACTTTTACCATGTGTGATAGCAGCATTTTTACACCTACAAAGAACAAAATGACAGAAATCCCATATTTGAGATAAGGAAACTTCCCTGCCATTCCGGAAAGTAAAAAGTATAAGGAGCGTAGCCCGATAATTGCAAAAATATTGGAAGAATATACCAAAAAAGTATCTTGGGTAATGGATAAAACAGCCGGAATAGAATCTACCGCAAAAATGAGGTCGCTCATTTCAATTACCAATACGGCTGCAAAAAGAGGGGTAGCAAACCAATGTGCATTGTCTTTTACAAAGAAGTTTTCCCCATGGTAATCTGTTTTTATGGACATAAATTTACGCAACAGTTTTAGGATAAATGATTGACTGGGATCAAAATTCTCATCTTCTTTTTGCAAAAGCATTCGAACAGCTGTGAAAAGCAAAAGTGCTCCAAAAACATAGATGGTCCAAGAGAAAAGAGAAATTAATTGCACCCCCGCAAAGATAAATGCAAAACGTAGTACCACCGCTCCCAAAATTCCCCACAAAAGAGCCTTGGGTTGCAATTCATGCGGAATTGCAAAATAACCGAAGATCATAATAAATACAAACATGTTGTCAATGGAGAGAGAATATTCCAGCACGTAACCGGTATAAAATTCCAGAGCATGCCGAGGCCCTTCAAAAAGCCAAATTGCCCCACCGAATAATAAAGCCAGGGATACCCACGCGCACACCATTAATCCGGCTTCCTTCATAGATACTTTTCCATGATGTTTATTTAGAACGGTTAAATCGATAAAAAGGGCAAGTATGACGATAATCCAAAAAGCTGCCCACATAGCAATTGAAACAGATGTAGTAACTGGTTCCATTGTTTTCTCCTGTTTGTTTAATTATATCAATTTGCAAGCGGCGAAATTAAAAAGGAGTAAAAGTGTTTACATAAAAAATCCACCCGTTGGGTGGCTTCTAATTTAGCCGAGGATGGGAGTCGAACCCACAACCTACGGTTTACAAAACCGTTGCTCTGCCAGTTGAGCTACCTCGGCATTTGATACGCCTTTTTTATTATTCTACCATTTTTTGCCTTCTAAATCTATTTTATTATTTTGCTATACTTATAATGTATGAAAAAAATACTTTTATTTACTTTTCTTTTGTCTCCGCTGTATCTGATAGCACAATCAAATTGTTCTATTTCTGATGAAAAACCCATTCAACTTTTGTCAGCTGAAATGAGACGAGGGTTCCCTCTGCTTAAAAAACAAAAACCGCCCATTTATTATTTATCTTATACATTAAAAAACGGGAAAGAAAATTCTATTTATATTTCTAACCAAGGGGAAAGAGCTAGTTACATTCAAGAATTTTCTGACTTAAAAGTGATGGCGCGTGCGGGGAGCCCCCAATTAGACAATACGCGCACGCTAAAGAAAAAGCAATCTGATTTTGCTGTATCTATTCAAGATATGCCACAAGCAACTTCGGATGGGAAAGCCTTCACCTTGAAAGTGTGGGACGCTACCCAACAAGCGGCAGAACAAGCCCAAAGAATGTACGGGGAAGTGCAAACCGACGTGCAAACAGCTTCTAAAAGGGGGGATGATTCGCATGATTTTGTTTTCCCGCCAAAAGAAACCTATTGTCACACGCAGCAATTTACCGATTTTAATATTCAACGCATCAAAGATATGTTAATAAAAGTTTCTGCGCTTACGAAAGGGAAAGCTTACGTGCTATCCAGTTCGTTTAGCCTTTCCCAGGAGTATGGGCATTATTATTTTGTAGATTCCGTGGGTACACGTTTGAAAACTCCTTTTCAATATGTTCGCTTGTCGTTTAAAGTATCCGGAAGAACACCGGAAGGGTTGAGCCTTAGCCGTGGTCGGATTTATGATGTGCTGGAGGAAGAAAAACTCCCTACGGAAGAACAACTGGCCGAAGATGTGAAGCAAGCCCTTGAAGAGCTAGAACAACAAATCAAGGCACCTGAGGCCGAACCTGCTACTGTGCCGGCTATTTTGAAAAACAAAGCCATGGCGGTTTTTGTCCATGAAGTATTGGGACATCGGGTGGAAGGTCACCGCCAAAAAGAGGATTCCTTTGGTAAAACATTTACAGATAAAGTAGGGCAGATGATTACATCCCCCTTGATTACTATCGTGGATGATGCCACGTTACCTTCTTTCAAAGGAGAGCCTCTACGTGGATTTTACGAATATGATAGTGAAGGAGTCAAAGCTCGCCCGGTTACATTGGTAGAAAACGGAATATTGAAAAACTTTTTAATGAGCAGCAGCCCCATTAAAGGGTTTGCCCAATCCAACGGACATGGACGAGCTGAATTTGAGAAGCGTCCGGTGGCGCGTATGGGGAATACACGTGTAATTGCTTCGCAAACCATATCGTATGAAGAATTAGAGAAAAAGCTATTAGAAGAAATAAAAAAACAAGGTAAGCCTTATGGGGTAATTATTGAAGATCTCTCCGGCGGTTTTACTATTACCGATACACTGGCTCCTCAATCATTCAAGTTAGAGCCTACATACATCATGCGTCTTTATCCGGATGGACGTAAAGAATTGGTGAGAGGGGTGGATATGGTAGGTACGCCGCTGGTTAGTTTTAAGGAAATAATAGCGGCTGCCGATGATGATGCTGTATTTAACGGTACTTGTGGCGCAGAATCGGGTTGGGTACCGGTATCCAGTATCGCTCCCAGTGTGCTGTTACGTTCGCTTGAATTAGAGAAAACGCAAAAGACAAATAAAAAATTGCCTATCTTGCCACCCCCTATGTCGGAGGTAACAAAATGAAGAGAACATTTTTACTTTTTTGTGCTTTTTTAACTTCTTTCGCTTGGGCGGCCAAATTACCGGATAATGTATATTTTAAGGCCATGCATGATGAAATGCAACGTTCCATGAAGAAGCTGCATTTGAAGGGGAGTCCAAATCCGTACTACATTCTTTATCATTTAGAAGAAAGACAGTATGATTTTGGGGCCAGTGCTTCTTTGGGAACTTTGTATCAATCCCACCAAGAGTGGTCTCCATGGTTAAATGCTTCGGTGTTATTAGCATCCGGTGACGACCGGGATGATAGTTTTGGTGTTAAGGAAAATGAAGAAAATATTCAGGGAACGACCAGCAAAAGTTATGAGGGGATTCGTACGTCTCTTTGGGGATTGACGAATCAAGCTTATTTACAGGCTAGTGATTTTTATGAGAAAAAGCAATCCTACAAACGCCAAAAAGGCGCAGAAACGGATTTGCCGCATTTAGTGCCACAAAAACAGGGAACTTATCAGGAAGAATTGCCGGTTTTTACACCTATTTCTCAGGAAAAAGCCCAGGAACTTGTTATGCGGCTGTCTGCCAAAGGGAAAGAAGTTCCTGGAATGGAAGATTTTTCCGTTTCTCTCACAAAGTTTTCTGTCAATCATTATCTTTTAAATAACTTAGGAAGTTTTGCTCAGTATAATGTGCAATATATTGATATAGATTGGGAAGTTTCTTTCCGTACGAAAGCAGGGTTTAAATGGAAATTTCAAGATTCGGTTTATTTCTCCGCTGATGCCGACAATTGGGAAGAATTGGCCGAAAAAAGAGTAGATGAATTGCTTCAACGAATCAAACAAGAGTACAACGCGCCGAAAGGGAGTTCTTTTTTAGGCCCCGTGTTGCTGATGCCCTCTGCTGCCGCCGATTTGTGGAAAGATGTATTTATGAATAATGCGTCCAATTTTGGCACATTGATTACTGTGGATGGGAAGGAAGAAATTAGCGGGAGTTTCAAAAATAAAGTCGGGAAACGTGTGCTTTCCAACGTTGTAAATGTGTATGATCGTCCTCGACTTAAAACATACCAAGGGCAAGTACTTTTTGGTTTTCTTCCTATAGATGATGAAGGTGTTGCTACGCAAGAATTAACATTGGTGGAAGATGGGTTTCTACGCGAAATTCCGCTTTCTTCTCGACCCTTCAAGAAAGGGGCTAAAAGTAATGGGCACGGACGTTTCCTAAAAGGGGCATTGCAAGAGCATTTGACCAATATAGTGGTGGAAGCGCGCCATCCGCTTTCCATGGAACAATTGGAACAGCAATTACGTCAAGAGTGTCGTGCCGTTGATTTGGAGTATTGCTATATTATTCACTCTCTAAATCCGGATAGTGAAGGGGCCTGGGAGCGAATTTACACCGAAGACGGACATAAAGAAATGGTTACCGGGTTACAGCTTGAATCCGGGCTTAGTAACCGTTCTTTAAGAGATATTCGCGCTGCGGGAACGGAAAAAATAGTTCGAAATATTGATTGGACACAATCTATTATTACCCCTGCTTTACTGCTGGAGGAAATGGAGTTAAAAGAAAGTGACAGAAAACCCGATCGGAAATCTTTTGTTCCAAAGCCTTAATTAATAAATGAAACTAAAACCGCCCTATACAATCTGTTGGGGCGGTTTTTTGTGACAAATCAAAACGCTTAAGATTATAATTGCGAAACAATTCCATGGGCAACTTTTCCTACGAACGAGGTAGGAGCCAATTGTTCCGTTTGTTTCAAGCGATCGATTGCTGTTTTTTTATTTCCCTTTTTATACAAGCAAAGGGCTTGTACCAACTGCGCTAATTGATTTTGGGGAATACTATCTAAAATTTGTTGGGCAGTTTGATAAGCCTGTTCATATTGTTGGTCTTCATATAACCATAACGCTTTTGTGGCTAAAAATTCTTGATTCTCTGGCAGAAGAAGCAAAGCTGTTTCAAGGTGTTCCAATGCTTCCTGCGTTTTTCCCAATCCGTGCAAAGAGCGGGCACTTACTAACCAAAAGGCAGCGTTTTCGTTATCTTCCGTCAGGGCTTGGGTAATATGAATGAAAGAATTTTCATAGTTGCGTTGACGTAAAAATGTTTGTGCGTAGCGCGCTCTGTGAAGGGGGGAAGCATTTGGTGAAACGGCAAAGAAACGATCATAAAATTCCCGTGCTTTTGAATCAAAGCCGGTCAAATAGTAGTTGTAGGCTAAGCCGGAAAGGGCTTGTAAGTTATTTCCATCTTCTTTCAATGCTCTTTCATACAATTGTTGGGAACGATCCAACAATTCCGTGCGTTGATACAAATCAGCAGCGGCAATGAGAAGGGGAACGTTTTGTGGATGAAATTCCAGGGCTTCTAAATAGATTTCCAGTGCTTTGTCTAAATTCCCCAATTTTTCGTAACTGCTTCCGATTAAACGATAGGCTCTTTCTTCTCGTCGTCGCACATTGTGGGTTTTGTAAACGTACGTGGTCAAGGCTTCAATGGCTTGTTGATAATTTCCCTGGCTATAGGCTTCGCGCGCTTGCAGATAAGCCTTTTTGTCACCAACAGGGGCAAACCCCAGGAAACCATTTTGAAAGGAAGAACAGCCTCCGGTAATGAAGGATAAAGCCAGCACTGTTATTAATTTATTTTTCCAGTACATAAGGCAATGCAAAAAGCAAGAGATCTTCCTGCAATTCTCCTAAATGTGAATTTGTTTCTTTTACCCCGACCTCTCCCGCTTGATGCAAACGGGTCAATTCCAAAGTCCCCGTATCTAATACGCGGTTGGTAATAACGAAGTTGGCCTTTTGAGAAGCCTCCTCAATCATGGCAGCCCCGCGCACATCCCCTACACGCAGTAGGTAGGCCGCTACGGTTTGTGGGGTTTTAGAATAAAAATCCGGCGGGGTTACAGAAGCAATAATGTAATCAGCCCCCATTTTTCGCACCGTGTCTACAGGTAAATAATCTACAACAGCTCCATCTACCAAGGCTCGGTGGCGGTACTGAACAGGTTCAAATACGCCGGGCAAATTCATACTGGCCCGAACGGCTATGGCTAAGGGGCCGGAGTTAAATAATACACGCTCCCCGGTTTTTACATCCATTGCCGAGCAAGAAAAAGGAATGGGCATCTGTTCAAATTGGATATCCCCTAATTGTTCTTGAAAGAAATCAGCCAAATTAGCAGAGGTGGGCAATTTTTTAGAAAACAAAAAACGGAATAGTCCCATTACATTTAGGTCAGGAGTAATATTTTTTAGTGTGATATGCTCGCTGATTTCCCACAATTTTTGAGTGGGAAGCCCGGCTGCATATAACCCGCCGACAACAGATCCCATTGAAGTTCCGGCTACCATATCGATAGGCACAGCCGCATTATTTAATACTTCCAATACACCCACATGGGCAAATCCGCGTACACCACCCGCCGACAGAGCCAATCCCACCTTCGGGCGTGCTTCTTTAGGTAATGAAACAAAGCGATCCCACAAAAAATTACGCAAGATAGCATCATCTGTTTGGGCCGAAACTGCATTGCTTGGCAAATAGCATTGTCCCAGCAAGAAGGCTGCCCAAAGCAGGTGACGAAAAATTTTCATTCTATATCCTTGCCAATAGCCCACTCTAATTGCGCTTTGGCGATATGATTTTCTTTTACAGCTACTAAATAATCCTGGGCGGCATGTAAATAAGCCAGGGCCGCTTGAAGAGGGGCTGTTCCAGATTTGGAAGCATTTTTAGAAGCTTTTTCGAACAGAGAAGTCAGATCTTGGTAAGTTTGCTGCCGGTTGAGTGCTTCCTGTTGCCAAAAAGTCATATTTTCAAAACTCAGGGCCACTTGCGTACGGATGTTATCTTCCATTAAGGCGCGTTTAAGTTCGCTTTTTTTCTGCTCTGCCCGTTTTTGAGTGATTTGTTCAGAAAAATTATAAGGGATAGGTAAGCGGACTGCCAAAGAAATTTGTTTATTTACATCTTCCAAATTTTGCGTTCCCAATTTTTCATAAGAAGCATTCAAAATGATATCCGGATAACGTTTGGAGAGAGCCAAGTCGATAGAGATATTATCCAGTTCCAGCTCGTAGATGGCCGATTTTAATTCGGGTCTAAATTCAGTAGCCCACAAGTTGTAACGAGCCAAATCCCCTTCCAGGGTGGTGGGGGAAAAAGTGCCCGATATAGACAACGGCGAGTTTAATTCTTTATTCAAACTGACCAACATGGCCAAGCGCGCTTTTGTTAACTCGTTTTTAGCAATAGAAGAAGCATTCTCTAATTGAGCCAAAGCAGAACGGTTTTGAATTTGTGTCCATACGTCTGTATTGTTTTTATTCCACGAAATTGCTTTTTGATAAATATCTTCGGTCAATGCAGCATTTTCTTGCGCATACAACAATTGTGCAAAAGCTTGTTTGATGGTTAAGACAACCTGATTTTTAACAGTTTCGTAACGTGTTTGTACTTGCTTCAAATTAGCCCGGGCTGCCTTGAGTGTACCATGGATGCGCCCTCCGGAATATAGATATTGGGTCGCTGTAACTCCCACGGCATAGAAACGGTTATCATCATTGAGCATTTTACCGGGAAGAAATCGGTTGGCTACAGAATCAGACAAAACCATAGGATAATCCAGATCAAACCAAGTGGCTGTTCCCTGTAAAGCGAACTGGGGAAGATAGCGGAATTTCGCCTCGTTAACCTTTTGTTCGGCAATAATGATTTCTTGTTGAGCAGTAAGGAAATCCGAATTGTTTTCCAGCCCTAAGCGAATTGCATTTTCCAAGGTAAGGTTATCACTAACCAAGCTGGAAAATTTTAATCCATACTCTTTTTGTGCCAGTGACGGCAAGGCTAGGCACAGAATCCCCAGAACAAGTAACAACGATTTCTTCATTTGGTTGTTTCCCCTTGTTTTGCTTTTAATTCAGCTTCCACCCGGTCCATCATTTTATTGAATTCCTCTTGTAATTCTACAAATTGGTCTCCTTTACGCAAGTGGACACGTTGTGAAAAATCTCCTTTAGCGATAGCTTTGCACGTTTGTTCAAAACGGTAAATAGGCCCTGCCATTTTATGTGACAAAATGGCAGAAATTAAAATTACAAATAGTATATAAATTGCAATTTTATAGAAGAAATTAGACAAGATAGGCAGGAAAGCGTCGTAGAGCGGTTGCATCAAAATAGGATAACTGTCAAACAGTTCGTTGAAGGTTAGAGTAAGCTCCATTGTCATGATAGTTAATCCACACAAGACACTCAAGCAGATAAGCAACATGTAGCGTATCTGTAGCTTTTTCTTAATGAAAATAGTTCTTCTTTGAAAAGATTTTTGTGGAGTTTTTTCCATAATTCCTCTAGAAATTAGTTACATAACGAATTTGCAAAATACGTTCGCTTTCATCTCCGCGGCCAATGCGACGTACTGCCCCGTCTAAAGCCAAAGAGGGATGCAGGTAAAAGCGTACTCCTGCGTTAAAGCGTGAGTCGCGGATATTGCGGATATTGTCCCATTCAGCTAAGAGGGAAGCTTGTCCCGCAATTTTATAATATACCCCGGTAAACATGTAAAATTCTTTCCATTCAAAATCGGAAAAATTAGCTCCGGCTGACATTTGTAATCCCGGAATGAAAACTTCCCGCGAAAAAGACACGTATCCGCCGCGGCGATTGTCCAAGTATTTTTTAGAACGTGTATAATGGCGTTGTTCATTATACCCGTAACCATATCGGCGTCCGTCATAACCGATAGAAATGGCCGGCAGATAGAGGTTCCCATCATACACTTTCCATTTGGCCTGGAAATCCGGGTTGAGTATCCGTACCGAATCGGAGGAGCCCAACAATTCGTGAGCGGCCACACTAACCCCCAGATTAATCCGCGGATAAATACCAAAATCAATCGTTTCCATGACTGTGCCATGGTCGTAGGCACGTGTTAGAAAAGAAGCTTGATAACGATCCAGTGTTTCGGAGGTCGGAACGTCTAAAATTAACGTTTCCGAATTGATAGGATCCCCTTTGACAGGGTCTCCGTTGGCGGCCGTAGCAACAGCCGGGCAAATGGCCAGCAAAAATAAAAACATCCATTTAGCTATATATATTTTTTTCATATTTCCCCTTATAAAAACGTACGAACATCTTTTACGCGCGGCTCGATAATAAAGCGCACGTTATGTGTATATACACTTTCCCGTGCGGCGTTAAAGTCTTGGCTATCCCGTGGGAAAGTAAGCGTGACAATGCCTTTGTTTTGGCGTGAAATGTTGGAGACTACCCCTTTGTGCCAGCGGGAAGTTTGGCTTTTATCATCCCGGGAAGCGGGATTTTCGTAATTTCGCAAAACCACCTGCCCTAGTTCCAAAAAACCATCTTCGGCCGGTTCCGTTTTAAGAATCACGTCTTTTGTCCAACGGGAACTTCCTTTACAAGGTCCGTCAACGAACGTTACCTTGTAATAAGGGTCTCGTTCGGAAGGACGTTTGTTTAAATAAGCCAAAGAATAGGTGGCGTAGGCTTTTCCATCATTATTGCAGGCGGCAAAAATATGAGAATTGATATATTTTTCATATTCTTGATGTGGATCTTCCCTCTCGTAGGGAGTAGTTTGACAGGCAGCAGCTATTAATAAAAAGAAACCTAATAGATAGGCAAATTTTTTCATACAAAACTCCTAGAAAAATAGATGGGAAAAGCACAACTCCCCATCTATCATTATACCCATTTTACAATTGAATTAAAACTTATTTTTGGTCACCTTTTTGTTTTTGCAATATTTGAAAGAAGGCTCCCAGGGCATCATTGCCATTGTCTTCTAACAAATTATTGTATTCAGTAATAGCGTCACCGATGCGAATTTTAGTGGCTTCGGAAGCTAAAGGAGCAATTACTTCGGCGGCGGCGTTCCAAGAGTCACGCATTAATTCCGCGGAACTTGTCACAAAGTGATTACTGACCTCAGCGGGGGTTTTGCTTTTTTCCTGGAGTAAAATCGGGTCGGTATCATACAAAAAACCGGTGCCGTTTAGCGTATCGGACAAAGAAGAAGCCTGGGTGCCGTTCATCATAAAGAAGAAGGAAGTATTATCTGCGCGGACACCCGAGCGTACCACCTGCCCCAATTGTTGGTAGTGTTGTTGCATGTTTTCTTTGTTGTAAATCAAATAGGGGGGAGCGTATTTTTGGTAATCACTTCTTGCTTTTTCTTCTTCTTTCTTACGAGCTTCTTCTGATGCATTTTCCCCTAATTTATCCAAACGATGTTGAATGTAAGCAGCTTCTCCTTTTGGATAGAGGTTGTTAGGATCGCCCACGAAAGAGCTTGTCATCATATGGAAAACATCTTTTAGAGTGGAGTCCGGTTGAGCACTGTTAGCCACATAATAACATTCGCTTCCTTCTTCCGCACAATTGGCTTCATCAAACATCCAATTGTAAAGATCGTTAACAATTTGAATTTCTCTTCGAGCGTTCTGAATAGGATTTACTTTAACGGCTTCTGGAAGGAAAGGACTTGTGCGGCTTTCCTCACTGTCAGGCGAAATTTGGATAGCGGAAGAAGCGCGGCTTAACACAGGGGTTAAAGGGACCTGTGGGAGAGGCAATTGAGTGATGCTTTCAAATTTTGCCTGATTTATTTGTTGGACGGCTTTTAATTCTTCCTGAGAAACGGAGGATTCGGGCTTTTCTTTTCTAGGCAGAGGAGGAAATTCACAGCTATTTGACAGAGGCAGTGATTCATTCTTGCAAGCTTCTTGGAATTTTTCATGGAGGGGCATGTCATCATAATAAATGTCCATCCTCTTTTTCTGAAAGTCTTGTAATTGGGCCCAAAGAGCAGATGCATTTTCATGGATGAATTGGTCTTTCTCCTCTTGTTGTTTTTCGCTGAGTTCCCCCGGGAATTTGGCGTCGGCTAATGCTTGGACCGCACTCTCAATGAGAGATTCAGGGTGAAGACGATAGTATACTTCCCGCATATCTTGCATCACATCATGGGGAGCAATTTCCTCGCTGCTAGAGATAGTGGGATTGAAGGAAGGCAAAGACGGGTCGATAGGGCCGCGGATGGAAGATGATCCAGCCTGTATTAATCCATTATTAAGTCCTTTGACGGAAGCTAATTGGGCGGCACCTTCACCACTAGATTTTGTTGCTCCGAAAGAAGCTGCCTGCAATTGTTGAGCATCTCCGAATCCGAAGAAACGTTTTACAGGATCGATTAATTTCTGAAAACGGGAAGGAGTTGACGTGGCAGGTGTATTTAGTGTAAAAGCGGTTGGAGTGGTGTCCGGTATATGGGCGGCATTCTTCTGCTGACGGATATAGGATTCATAAGGGTTGTCTTTTACATTGATTTCATGCATCCCAAGTTTACTGGCGGTAGGATTGGTTTGTCGGATAAGTACCCAATCCTCATTTCCTTTTGAGTTGGAGGAGACCGTGTTATCATTTCCATTGGAAACAGGAGCGTTCGCATCTGTCTTTTGAACAGAGTCATCGGCTTCTTTCCCTGCAGAAGCATTTTGTGACAATGGCTTAGCAGATGCCAATGCCCCGTCTTTTGGTTTGCCAAACATTTCATCTATTTGGCGAGGATTGAGCGTAGCTTTCTTTTCCTGGTGTGCTCGCAAGCGGAAAAAAGGAGATAACTTCTGTAACAAAGCGGTTAAGGGGTTGGAAGTAAATATTTGAGGTTCCGCTTTTGCATTAATTCCTTCTTGGGAAGGAGTGGAAGTTTCTAAGAAAGGTAACAACAAAAATAAAATGATACCTATACAGACAATAAATAAAGTCGTTTTGAAAATTGTTTTTTTCATAAATACTCCTACTTTCTCCGTCCTTTTAGTGTACCTGTTTCTTTTTTGATTTTCAAGATTTTTTTATTCGCAATAACCTCATTAAAATAGACCAAGATTTTTTAAGATGTGCCCAAATGAGATTTGTCTGCGGAGAATTATCTGCTGAAGTCGCAGAGGAGAAGTTCTCTGGCAGCGAATAACCCGCATTTTCTATCAATTGTTTAAGATAATTAACGGGTACAGAAAAATTGAGGTTTTGGTCTCCTTCTCCTACATAACTGGCAAAAGCAATGGAAATTACTTTCCCCTCACTATTAAATACAGGGCTTCCGCTGGAACTATGTGAAATGGGAGCGCTGATTTGATGCCAAAGGGTGCCGTCGGCTTTTTGGCGAACTTGGCTGATAAGGCCGGAAGAAATGGTATTTTGCAGACGTCTCGGGTTACCTATAACGGTAATCGTTTGCCCCGGAAGAACAGTATCAGAATCTCCCAATATGACATAGGGCAAAAAAACGGCATCTATTTTTAATAAAGCTAAATCTACATTGGAAGATACAGACAACGGATGCGCTTCTCCCGATACAACTCCCGTATTAAATGTTATATTGATAAAAAGAGCATCTTGTATAACATGCTTATTGGTGGCGATTAATCCGTCTGGGGTAACAATGAATCCCGTCCCCGTAAAGGTAGAGCCGTCCTTTTTAAGAACATTAATGGCCACTACGGCGGGGGTATTTTGTTTGGCAATGCGTACATGGTCGTTTTGCCCCCAACAGGGGAAAACAATATTTAAGCCGATTGTAATCAATAGCAGTATACGCATACTTGTATTATACCAATAATAAAAAGGGGCGGGAATTGAAATCTATGCGCTAAAATAGTACACTTAAGGGTAACTTGAAAAGGAGTTCAATATGGCAGAAGTATATTATGTAAGTCGCAAGAAATATGAAGCTCTTGTGAACGAATTAAAAAATTTAAAAGATTTGAAAGCTTCTTTATCCAACGAAATCGGAGAGGCCGCCGCTCAAGGGGATCTGAAAGAGAATGCTGAATATCATGCAGCAAAAGAGAAGCAAGCGGAAACACTCATTCGAATCCAAGAGTTAGAGACCAAATTGCGCAATGCTGAAATCACAGATGATCTAACAGTGGACCATAGTGAGGCACGTATTGGTGCGACGGTTACGATTAAAGATTTAGATGCTGATATCGAATTTACTTACACGTTGGTTGGATCTATGGAATCTAACCCAGATAAAGGGCTTTTGTCTGTGAAATCGCCTTTGGCCAACGGTGTTCTTGGTAAAAAAGAAGGGGAAACTTTTGAAGCCATTTTGCCACGCGGCCCCAAGAAATACAAATTGATAAAATTAGAATATAAGTAGAGTGAAAAACCATTCAAAACCCCGGCTTTTGCCGGGGTTTTTGTTATAGGTAAAATATTTTGTATTTATTGATATGTTTCTATTACATTTTTTATCCGTTTTATATACATATTTATTGGATAAAAATTGTCTTTTTCTAAGAAAAATCTAAATGTGTCCAATTCAGAAGACAATCTTCTTTCTTCCGCAGTTGCAAAGGATAAAGAAGTAGGCAAGCGGTGGTGTTCTTTTGAAAACCTTTCTAAACGGTCTGTAAAGCTATTGTATGTGGTACGAAGCAGTTGGATGCGTTGATTGTCCAGTAATTTATCGGTAAGGATAATTGTTTCGGCATCATTGGCTGTATCAAAATCAAAATATTTTTTCATTCTTTCAAGAAGATAGGTATATTTTTCTTGTGGAATCCATCGATTTTTTAAAATCCCCAGCCATACATATCGGGTCGTTTCCTGTACGGAAGATAGAGATTGAATTTGTTGTTGTAGCTGAGAGATGGCAGGCGGATTTTTTTGCCAATCAGCTATTTGGGCGTAAACGCTTTTGGCTTGTTGAATTTGGGGAGTATAAACTTCCTTGGGGATATTATTTCTTAAAATATCTTTTATAAAAAAAGAGGTTTGTAGAGTGGCTCGAGTATCTGCTAACCAGGCGCGAGAGGCTATTGTGGGTGGGAGTGCACGGGTAACATTTTCTGCCAATTCTTCCGGGCCTGCTCCTAATATTTTTTCAGTGACTCCTCTTATCACCTGAGCTTCGATGGGGGTATTCATTATCAAAAATACTGTTGCGGTTAAAAAAATAGATTTTAATAGATGTAAATTTTTCATAAATCTCCTCCCTTTTCTTATTTTAAATTTTCTCTTTGGTAAGAGCAAGGGCTTTTAGCCCTAGAAAGAAAATAGGCCTTTAGGGTATAAAAAACCCGCTCCCGTAAGAGGGGAGCGGGTGAGTTATAATGAAAGATTAATACTTAGCCAAAACGGCTTCTTTAGCCGCGCTGGAATAGACATTATAATCTATTTGTTGAAAAATGGAATCTTTCAATTCTAACTCGTACACATAGGCCTCGTTGATGCGATTGCCTTGTATTTGTTCATAAAGCTCATTAAAACGCTTTACGTGGTCTTTGGTACGTTTGGTGGAATACTCCTTAGCCGTTCCGGTTGTCATTAAGAAAGCCCAATCCGAAGATTGCATTAATACCAATTCACGTGCCAACTGGTTCAACGCACGACGCAAAAGCCCCTGTGCATTGGGGAAGCGGTTAGCCAATTCCATCATGCGTTCAGCCGATTTAATTAGGTGACGATAAATCCAGTCGTTGCCACTATTGAGCCAAACTTCATGATATCCTTTATCCCCCCAGGAAGACATAGACGGTTGTACAATCTGGTTTTCCGGGTATATGGACAAGTACTCCATAGGAGTAATGAGTTTGATTTCATCTTGGTCGTAGTAAATTTTCTTAAATAAATATTCCAGGAAATCAATTCCTTCATACCACCAGTGGCCGTAAAGTTCCGCATCATACATGGAAACTACTAACGGTTTACGGTCAATAATTGTGCTGAGATATTCAATTTGTTTTTGGCGGTTGAACATGAAGTTGCCTGCATGTTGGGCAGCCACTTCCCGTGCTTCTGCGGGATTATAAGCCCGTTTTTGGTTAAGGGAGACTTTCCCGGTAATTTTGTGGTATTTCATTCCGATATTGCGACGGACACCATCAGAATGTAAATAGGGTTTAATATAGTCGTAGTCCAAATCATACCCTAAATCGCGGTAAAATTCTCGGTAGCGGGCATCACCGGGATAACCTGATTCGGCACTCCAAACTTGTTGGGCTGATTCCATATCGCGTGCAAAAGCAGCCACCCCTGTATTGGGACAATAAACCGGAGCATAAATACCATATTTAGGGCGGGGAGTTCCGTGTAAAATCCCGTGAGATTCCGTGAAGAAGAAACGGATTCCTTCATCACGCAGGAATTTATCGTCACCGGGGTTATAGGCGCATTCTGCCAGCCAAATTCCGCGAGGGTTGCGCCCAAAGCGACTGCGATAATCTTGTGCGGCAATTTTAATTTGGGCATTGACGCTTTCTTTGTGTACCATTAAGGGCAAGTATCCATGAGTAGCGCAACAGGTAATAATTTCCAATTTGCCCATGTCTTGAAATTTTTTAAATCCTTCCAAAACATTGCGGTGATAGCGGTTTTCAAATAAATCTTTATAGCGGCGGAATTTGTCAAAATACATCCGTGCCACAGCTTCAAATTCCGTTCCGGCTGTACGGTGTAATTCTTTTTCGGATAATTCAACCCGTTGATTCAAATAACGAGAGAAACGGTTCGTCAACAATGGGTCCGCCATCATGTTGCACAATGGAGGCGTGAGAGACATGGTTAAGCGAAAATCAACGCCTTCCTCTGTTAAGTTTTCAAATACATTTAGCAGAGGAATGTACGTTTCTACCATGTCCTCATAAAACCAATCTTCTTCCAAGAAATCCGGGTATTCCGGATGTTTGATAAACGGCAAGTGTGCGTGCAATACCAGTGCTAAATAACCCTTTTCATTCCCCATATTATTTTCCTTGCTCGCGCAGAGCCTTAATCATAATTTGACGCGTTTTATCGCCTTTAGCGTTACGCGCGCGAATAGGCAAATCTACCACGCTGCCAGCGGATAAGTGTTGGCGAATAGAAAATTTCCCATCTTTTAGTTCAATGTCTTTCCCATTAATAGATACGATGGCGTTTTTGGAGGCAGAACCATAGATGATAATCTCACAATCAGCTTCCAGCCAAATATCTTCCTCCTCTTCTTGCACTTTATCTAAGTGCAGAGCAAAGGAAGACCAGGAAGTGGAAGAGCCGGAAGAAGTAAGCTCTGTCAATTTCCAATGCTGGCTGACTACCTGCATTCGTTCGCTGGAGCCCAAACCGATATAATCAGCACCCGAAAGTTTTAACAATTTTTGGAAATCGCCTTCCACAATCATCCATTTGTCATCAATTATATCGGAAATGTGACCGGGCGGTACGGAAGTTAGGTTGCTACGTGATACTAAAATAAAATGTCCGTCCGCTGTTAAATAACCTAAATCTGCAATGTAGGAACGCCCCGTTTTCGGCACATTAATATACCAGCTGCGTGCTTCAAAAATAACGGGCATATCGTAGTATTCTACGGAATTGTTTCCATTGAAAAAAGGAACCCCGGTTACGTCATGCAAGCGGATGATGGTACGGGCTTGCTTTAGGGTTTCTTCTCCGTATTGGCTTCTTAAATAATCAAACGTTCCTTGGGTAATTTCCCAAAAAAGAAACATCCATGCCGGATCTTTTGGAAGTAAGTAACTCTCCGTTTTACCATAGCCGGTAGGAACGTCCATTTCGGCCTGCGGGTCTTTGACAATGGGTCTAACCAAAGTCGCTGACGATAAATTTTGTTCCATATTAAAACCTCACCCTGTTTACATTTTCTAATTAGTCATTTTATACCCCTACATTTTACCATTTTTTGGTAGCGAGAGCAGGTTTTGTTTGTTTGTAATTCGTTATTTCGATGGAAAAGAGTCTTTCTTGGCCATTAAAAGGAGCTGATTTTGGTCTTTTGTAAGCGTTGGATTGAACCGCAGAAATTAGGAGTGCTATCTTAACAAACTCCCCCAAAATTTTTTGGGGGAGACACTTTTGCTATGCTGCTGAAAATTCTTTAAGCTTCTACTTTTTTCTGGATAAGCCATAAGCTGACAAAAATAAAGCATAAGCCGATTAATTCAAAGCGATTGGGCATTCTTCCTCGGACAATCATATCGCTAAACATGGCAATTACCGGAGTAAAATAAGTAACGGATGCCATGCGTGTAGCACCCCAACGTTTGATAAGTTCTACCATCAATAAGAAGGCCACTGCAGAGGAAAATACACCCGCACTTATAATGGAGAGAGTCACTTTGGTATTAAACGCACTCCACGCAGGGGTTGGCTCCATGCAAAGTGAAATTAACAGTAGCACAATGGTTGAAAACAAGTATTGATGGAAGGTATTAGCCTCTAATCCTACCGCATTGCTATCCACCATAATTTTTTTGGTGAGCACATTGCCTAAACTGTACGACCATGCCATGAGTAGCAAAGCTAAGCAACCGTAAATAGCCATTTTTCCGCTTTCCAAAGAGATACCGCTAATTACCGGGTACATGATAATCAATAATCCTAACAAACCTATCGTAACTCCGGCTGCGCGTCGCCAGGTAAAGCGGTCTACTCCTTTTAGTAAGATGGCTCCCATTATGAAACTCCATATGGGTACGGTTCCGTTAAAAATACCGCCGATAGTAGGTGCTACAAAACGTTGGCCCCAAGACATTGCCGCAAAGGGGATCAAGATGAGCAATAGACCAATGGCCCAGGGACGCCACAATTCTTTGAGCGGACATTTTAAATTTTTTCTTCTTATTCCATATAAGATAGCAAAAAATAAAAGCCCTGCAAGCACGCGATAAAAAGTACCCCAATAGGGGGGTAAAACTTCTACGATATTTTTAGAAGCTAAAAAGGCAGTTCCCCAACATAATGCTAAACAAAAAGCTAAAAAATAAGCCATAATTTTTCCTCCTATTTGTATTATATAAATTTTGTCAATTTCCTGAAAGGTTTGAAAATCGTATAATATAATTATGAAAAAGAAAATTGCCTGGATTTGTGCTGGTTTTATGTTATTGATTGGGTTATTTATGTGTTTGGTTTTAATTCATTCCTACCGGACACAACAAAATTCGCATGCTCAAAAAGCACAGGCAAAGATTATTGTTTCTGGGTATGTGCCTTATACATTAGTGCGGCAATTATCTGGGAATACAGTATCAGTGGAAATGATTTTACCACCTGGTGCGGAACCACATTCTTTTGAACCGACACCCGGAACGCTAGTAGCTTTAAAGCAGACTAATGGATTTATTTATATTTCAGATGATTTGGAACCTTGGGCTTTGGATCTAGCAAAAAATGCGGGGGAAAATACCCGTTTGCTACGTTTAGCGGATTCAGTAGAGCAAACGCCAGATCCTCATATTTGGATGCGTTTGGAAAATATGCCGATTTTGGCAGAAAATATAACAGAATTTTTGAAAGAAATTTGCCCGCAATTTGCGAAAAATTACACGCAAAATTTAAACCGTTTTAAGAGTGATATTTACCGCTTGCAGCAAGATTTTGCTACTTCACTAAAACATTGTCGTTATCGAAAGGTAGTACATATTGGGCATTTGGCCTTTGAAAATTTACTTATTCCGTATGGATTACAGTTAACCACTTTGTCCGGCACTTCGCACGAAGGGGAACATTCTGTTAAAAAATTGATTGGCTTGACTCGAGATATAAAACGTCAAGGATTGAAAGCTATTTTTACGGAAAATATGGTTTCTGGCCGATTGGCCGAAGTGGTGGCACGGGAAACAGACGTAACTATTCTGCCTTTGTATCCTATTGAACATATTTCTAAACAAGATTTTGAAAATAATGTGACCTATGTGGAACTGATGCGTCGTAATTTGGATAGCTTGAAGAGGGGGCTGCAATGTCCAGCGTTTTAAAAGCAGAAAAAGTAAGCTTTGCTTATACACGGGTGCCGGTGCTGGAAAATGTGTCGTTTGACGTGCAGAGTGGAGATTACGTGGGCATTATTGGCCCCAACGGCGGCGGGAAAACCACTTTACTTAAAGTGATGTTAGGTTTGGAAAGAGGAAGGGGAAAAATTGAACTATTTGGTACCCCTTTGAAGCAATTTAATGCATGGCATAAAATAGGGTATTTGGCTCAAAAAAGTCCGGTATCCCAAGCTCGTTTCCCTGTTTCGGCCCAAGAAGTAGTACTAATGGGGCTAACGGACCATCACGGTAGCGGTGTGTCAGTAGGGGAACTGAAGCAGGTATATGCGGCTATGCAACAAACCAATACACGGCAATACGCCGGTAAAATATTTCATGATTTATCAATCGGCCAACAACAACGTGTTTTGCTCGCTCGGGCATTGGTAAGCCAACCGGAGGTATTGATTTTAGATGAGCCTTCTACGGCTTTGGATGGTACTAGCCGGGAAATGTTTTTTGATTTACTTGCCCAACTTAACCAAAAATATCATACAACAATTCTGCTTATTACACACGATACCGGTGAAGTGGGAAAATATATTTCTAAATTTATGTACGTGGATAAAACAGTTGTCTTTTTTGGAACAAAAGAGGAATTCTGCCATTCCAAGGCAGTAGCTGAAAAATTAGGCGCTTTTGCCCAGCATACTATTGACCATCTGCACAATCAACACGGGCATTGCCCGTTGGGAGGAACGTGCCAGGAGTGTGGCAAATGATAGAATTTTTGAGTTATGGTTTTGTACAAAAAGGTTTGGTAGCCGGTACGTTGGTAGCAGCTGCTTGCGCACTATTAGGTGTATTTTTGGTATTAAAGAGGCTTTCTCTTATTGGCGATGGAATGAGCCATGTGTGTCTAACAGGGGTTGCCCTTGCCTTGGTTACTTCTACCCAACCTGTTTATATGTCTGTTCCGGTTGTCCTTCTTTCTTCTTTGGGTATCATGAAATTGGTTCAAAAAGTTCGTATCTACGGAGATGCAGCTATTGGAATAGTGAGTGCCGCAGGTTTATCGGTGGGGCTGCTTATTACGGCCCTGGCCGGAGGATTTAATACCGATTTATTGAGTTATCTGTTTGGAAGCATTCTTACCGTTTCCGCTGCGGAAGCTGTTTTATGTGGTTTGTTGTTACTGGTTATATTGGTATTGCTTCGTCTATTTTATAGAGATTTTACGTCAGCTTGTTTTGATGAGCCCTTTGCCAAAACGCGTGGTATTAATGTATCCTTATTAAACACGGGATTAATCATGGTAACCTCGATAGCGGTGGTGCTTGCTTTTAAGGTAGTGGGAATTTTCTTAATTTCTGCTTTGTTGATAATTCCCCCAGTAGCGGCCTTGCTTGTTTCTCGTACGTTTAGACAGGTGCTTGGATGGGCGGTATGTTTTGGTGTAATCAGCGTATGGGTAGGCATTTATATATCTTTTTTATGGGATATTCCTTCAGGGGCCTCCATTATTTTAATAAATTTATTGTTTCTATCCGGCAGTTATGTGTTCAGCAAATTTGGAAAAAAATCACATGACTAAAACGCAAGTTATGGCCTTGCTCAAGGCCCTTAAAAAATTATATCCCAAACACGTTATTCCCCTGCACCACCACAATGCGTGGGAACTGTTGTGTGCCGTAATTTTGTCTGCCCAGTGTACAGATGCTCGTGTAAATACGATTACTCCTCATTTATTTGCAAAATATTCTACTGTACAAGATTTAGCAAAAGCCAAACTAAGTGATGTGGAAAAAATTATTCACTCGGCCGGTTTCTACCATAGCAAGGCCGTTTCTTTAATTGAAATGTCCAAACGGATTTGTTCTACATACGGTGGGGAAGTGCCGCAGAATATGGACGATTTACTCACATTGCGCGGAGTAGCTCGTAAAACAGCTAATGTAATGTTGGGCGATTATTTCAAAAAGCCTGCCGGAATAGTAGTAGATACACATGTAAAACGTTTGGCTAAACGTCTGGGACTCACCCAACAAACTGATCCGGTAAAAGTGGAGAAAGATCTTACCAAAATAATCCCTTACGAATATTGGGGCTGGTTGGCAATTGCGCTTATCTTACATGGCCGGCAAATATGCAATGCGCGCAAACCAGCATGCTCTTGTTGCGGTTTAGCTAAATTGTGTCCTCGAAAAGGGGTTACGACAAGTAGTTAATTTCATAAATAAAGAGGGGGAAGAATAATTGATTCTTCCCCCTCTTTAATGGAAATTATTATTTTCCTAAGAGTGCCAGTAACACACCTGCCGCTACAGCACTTCCAATAACTCCGGCCACGTTGGGCCCCATGGCGTGCATCAACAGGTAGTTCTGTTTATCATATTCCAAACCTACTTTGTTGGAAACGCGGGCCGCCATAGGAACAGCGGATACACCTGCCGATCCAATGAGTGGGTTGATTTTTTCTTTGCTCAATACGTTCATGAATTTTGCCAATAATACCCCTGAAGCGGTGGCTACAGAGAAGGCAATAACACCTAACACTAAAATCCCCAGTGTTTCGGTGGTCAGGAAATGGTCGTACTGTAACTTGGATCCTACCGATAACCCAAGTAAGATGGTTACGATATTGCAAAATTCATTTTGCAATGTTTTAGACAATCGTTCCGCCACTCCGGATTCTTTGACTAAATTGCCGAATGTTAAACAGCCAATTAACGGAGCCGCAGAAGGCAACAAGAGAGCACATAAGATCAAAATAACCAGTGGAAATAAGATTTTTTCACGTTTGGAAACGGGGCGAAGTTGTGTCATGCGGATTTTGCGTTCGGCATCCGTAGTAAGCAACTTCATAATAGGGGGTTGAATTACGGGGACCAACGCCATATAAGAATAAGCTGCCACGGCAATAGAACCCAGCAATTGCGGGGCAAGGCGCGTTGTAAGGTAAATGGATGTCGGGCCATCTGCGCCACCGATAATTCCAATAGAAGCAGCTTCCTTTAATCCGAAAGCAAAGAGTTGTTTGTCCCCTATGTAAATGTAAGACAAAGCTACAGCACCAATGAGTGTAGCAAAGATACCAAACTGGGCAGCTCCCCCCAATAAGGCCATTTTAGGGTTGGCAATTAAAGGCCCAAAATCTGTCATGGCACCAACAGCCATGAAGATGAATAGCGGGAATAATCCCGTGTCAATACCGGCATGGAAAATAATTCCTAAAAAGCCGCCGAAGGTAGTCATCACTTCACCCGTAGAGGGATCTACCATAGTGGTAGATAAGCTGGCAATCATTTCTCCCGGAGGCATAGGAATGTTGGCTAAGATGCCACCGAAAGCAATAGGAACCAGCAAAAGCGGCTCAAATTGTTTTTTGATACCTAACCATAGCAAGAAACAGCACACCGCAATCATCACGCCTTGTTGCCATGCCATGTTGTATAGTCCGGTAGTGTGCCAGATTTGAATAAACGCTTGTGTGAAATCCATACCGGCCTCCTATTTAATCTCCGCCAGAACGTGCCCCGTTTGTACTTGGTCACCTTGCTTAACGTTGAAGTGAATGACCCCACTGGCGGGGGCAGCTACAGGAGTTTCCATTTTCATAGCTTCTAACACAAGTATTTCTTGCCCTTCGCTTACTTGCTCGGCCTCTTTGACGCTAAAACGCAGGACTGCTCCGGGGACAGGGGATTTTACGGTTGCTCCGCTACCTGTGGAAGGAGCCGCTGCTTGTTTTTTAGTATCACCGGCAGCAGTAGAGATATCGTAGCGTTTGCCGTTTACGGTGGCCACTGTATCAGAAGCAAAGACTACTTCATAGGCTTTGCCGTTAACAGTTACTTTTACAGAGTCCATATCGGTGGAAGCCGTTTTCTTTTGATCGGCAGCCCAACGGATACCATTTACTTTTGCTTCCCCTTTGAGGAACAAGATGCCTTTGTCGGCACAGGTTGCCACGATAAATTTATTTTCTTCAGTTACCGGTAAGCTAGCTTCTTTGAGTTTTGCTTCCGCCACTTTTAAACCTTTTTTAGGATCTGCATCATTGATTTCAAGCGGTGTCTTTTTGGTGGGTTCTAGGCCTAATTGCTCGCTGGCGGCTTTTACGACCATTGGGTCCGGTTCTACCGGGGTTCGTCCGAAATATCCCAACACCATCTTTCCATAACCGGGGGTAATTTTTTTCCAAGGTCCATTCATTACATTAGAATAAGCTTGTTGGAAATAAAATTGTGAAACCGGTGTAACGGAAGTTCCGAATCCACCTAATTTTACGCATTCTCCCATTGCTTTAACAACTTCCGGGAATTTGTTAAACGTGCCATTGTCGCGCATCATTTGCGTATTGGCAGTCAATGCGCCTCCCGGCAAGGGAGAGAAAGGAATAATTGGATTGACGGAAGTGGCTTCCGGCGGCAAGAAGTATTTGGCCATGCAATCTTTGAAGACATTTTCTGCTTCTTGGATTTTCTTCGGATCAATATCCAACGTATAATCTGTACCGCGCAAAGCATGCCACATGGTTAAGATATCCGGCTGGCAAGTGCCGCTGGAAACGGGTTGCATGGAGAGGTCTAAGCTGTCAACTCCCGCTTTAATTGCTTCTAAACAGCAAGCAATGGAATTACCGGCCGTTTCGTGTGTATGAAATACAATTTTGGTTTCTTTGGGTAAGAGTCTGCGGGCCATGGCAATGGTTCTTCCTACGGTGGTGGGAGTAGAAGTGCCAGAGGCATCTTTGAAACATAAGGAATCAAACGGAACGCCGGAATTTAAAATTTCACGTAGGATTTTTTCATAGAAAATCTCATTGTGAATTTTTCCCGTTGTATCCCAGCCCGGTGCCAAAGACATCATAGTTACACAGATCTCATGTTTAAGTCCGGCATCATGAATGCATTGCCCGGAATAAATTAAATTGTTTACATCATTGAGAGCATCAAAGTTGCGGATGGTTGTGGTGCCATGCTTTTTAAACAATTGTGCATGTGCTTTAATAACGTCGGAGGATTGACTATCCAACCCTACTACGTTTACTCCACGTGCTAACGTTTGTAAATTGGCATCCGGCCCGGCTGTTTTGCGGAAGGTATCCATCATATCAAAGGCGTTTTCATTGCAGTAGAAATACAAAGCTTGAAAGCGCGCTCCTCCACCAAACTCCATATGGCTGATACCCGCATGACGGGCAGCCTCTACGGCAGGCATAAAATCTTTCGTTAGTACACGCGCTCCATAAACAGACTGAAAGCCGTCTCGAAACGCTGTTAACATAAAATTAATTTTCTTCATAATCTTTTACTCCCTTACTTATTTTCCTTGAAATTTTTTAGCAGCTGCGATAGCCACGGCAATAAAGGAAGTATCGTCACTCCCGGGAATAGTTTGCGGGAAATACACTTCCATTATTTGTACCGTTTTACCCAGTACTTTCATCATTCCTACTAAAAGAACCAAAAAAATGAACACCACTGACATACCGATTAAGGTAATATTGATGGATTGTAAGAATAAACTTTCGGCATTCATACAATTAAGTCTCCTATTAAAATTTCTTCAAGGCCGTTGTCGGCATTTAACAACAACGTTCCTTTGGCGGAAATATCTGTTACAGTTCCGGTAGCATCCGCCGTTCCGTTTTTAACGGAAATTACTTTTCCTAAATAGGGAAATCGTTTTTTATATTCCTCTCGCAAAGAAGCAAAACCCTGCGAAAGGACTTGGTCATACTTTTGCCAAAAATGATTCAAAATGGAAGGAAGTAAAATATCCGGATCTATGAAAATACCCGCTTCCCTCAAGGAAATGGCCGGTTGACCGACGTATGAAACATCTCTTTGTGCTACGTTTACACCCGCGCCTACTATTACGCAAGCAATGCCGTTTTGTTGAGTGATTGTTTCACTCAAAATACCACATATTTTTTTACCGTTGAGTTGTACGTCATTAGGCCATTTGATGGTGGGTTTTGCGCCTAAATCTTCTATGGCTTTGCAAATAGAAAGAGCCATCAGCTGTGTTAAATTCACAATATAATCGGTCTGAGTCGGTTTTAAAAGAATGGAAAAATAAAGCCCTCCTTTTTGGGAGATCCATTGGCGATTAAAACGTCCTCTGCCAGCCGTTTGAATGTCGGCCGAAACAACAGTTTTATCTGCTAATGCGGCGAAGTTTTCTTTTAGATAGGTATTAGTGGAATTTAATTCCGCAAAATGTATCAACTTTCCCATATACTAATATTGTATCAAATCTGGAGGCGCTAAGGCGTAAAAATTAATGTGAAAGAGCGAACAAAATAGCAGCCAACATGCTGTTGTGATTTGCACGGTTTTTTCCGGCTATATCAAAGGCTGTGCCATGGGCAGGTGAAGTGCGCAGGAAAGGAAGGCCGGCTGTCAAATGAACCAAAGGTTCCTCCGTGGCCAGTTTTAACCCTAGCAGAGCTTGATCGTGATACATGCATAATAGGCCATCATATTTCCCGGCTTTATGTGCCAGCCAGGCTGTATCGGATGGGAGCGGCCCCAGGAAAGATCCTTTGCGTTGCAAATGTTTTAAAGCTGGGTGCAACAATCGCTTCTCCTCTGTCCCGAATTTACCATTGTCCCCTGCGTGTGGATTGACGGCACAGAGAGCAATTTTGGGGTGAGTAGCACCCAAACGCTTAAGGGCTTGTTGAAAAAGCAAAGCCGCAGATTCTATTTTTTGTTGGGTAAGAGGTAAATGGGTAAGGGCAAAATGTTCCGTTACCAATCCGCAACGCAATGTGCCTCCTACAAACATCATAAGACCGTTTTGTTTTGTACGTGCGCGTAGAAGTTCGGTGTGTCCGGTAAAGGGGATATGGGCCAAGGTCCAACTTTGTTTAGAGATAGGAGCTGTTACAAGAGGAGCATCCGTTTTTGATGCCAATTTAATACCGGTTTCTACGGCTTGAAAAGAGACAAGGCCCCCTTCTTTTGAGGGAGCGTGCGTTTTTTGTAATCGAGGAGCACTTAAAGCGATTAAAGCGCTTAACTGGGGAGTCCATCCGGCTTTTTTTAAAGAAGTTTCCTCTCCAATTACAACCGGTGTGCAAATCCGTTGTATTGTTGGATTTTGCAGTGCTTTTACGGTAATTTCCGGGCCAATTCCTAAGGGATCCCCGGCGGTAATTAAGAGGGTTGGTTTCATATAAAAAAGCCCCTTGATATCAAGGGGCTTAGTGATAGAATTTATTTTCCAGCAGGAGTTTGTTGTTCGGCTTGGGCTTGAGCTTGAGCCATAGCTTTATCTAATTCAAACTCTTTCGTTACTTTGATATCGGCTTTATCCCACAAATCGCCGATATATTTATTAATAGCTTCCTGTACGCGGGATTGGTCGAGGTAGTGGAATAAGTCTTGTTTAATATCATCATAACCAATTTGTTTTTCTGCCTGTTTGCCTTTGATTTTGATGATATGGTAACCTATGTTGGTTTTAATAGGATCACTTACCTTTCCTACGGACAATGAGAAGGCTTTGGCATCAATTTCCTTTGGAGCAATTCCTTTAATCAAGACCATGTCTGTGTCTGTATTCTTGTCTTCACTATAGGTTTTTACTGCGGTAGAAAAGTCCATTCCGCCGTCAATCTCTTTTTTAATTTTTTTAGCTAATTCTTCTTTCTTTTTTACTTCAGCGGCAGGCATATCTTTTGTAACGGCCAAATAGATGTGCCCAATACGAACTTGCTCGGCCGTTAATTGTTTCAATTTGGCCGCAATCATTTTAGATTCAGCCGCTTTACGTTCGTCTTTTTCAATTTCTTTAATTTTTTTCGTATTGTTTTTCAAATAGGCTTCGACGTTGACGTAGAGATCTTTCACATCTTTCTCTTCAACGGCTTTTGTTATTTCTTGTACTCTTTGTTTCAGCAAATTTTGAGCACGCAATTCTTCGGTCAACTCTTTTTTGTAACTATTCAAGGTTTTTCCCTCTTTTTTCAATGCTGCGTTAAAGCGTTTTTCAGCTCCTTTGGGGTCTTCTTTCCCGGTTTTTTCGTCAATAATGAAGTTGGCTTTGATGGTATTAAGAGCATTATCTATTTCCGAATCTTTAACCGTTACTTTGGCCTCTTTTGCAGCTTGGGAAACCAATTTCTTTGCGAGGAGCTTTTGTAATACTTCTTTCCCGATAAAATCTTCTGCATACGGTTGTTCCAACACTTGGGGACGTTCCTCTTTGTAGTATTGAATGATGCTTTGCACATAGTTATTGTATTCGGTAGCGGTAATGGGATCTCCGTTTATGGTAGCGACGGAAGATTCAATTACTTTTGCTTGAGCACTTACCCCTAAAGCCGCAATTAACACAGCGGCGGCTAATTTATTCATTTTTGTCATAAATAATAACCTCGTATTTTGTTTTTAAGGACTCTAACAGCTCGTCCAACTTCTGATTTTCCAACACTTGGCGAATGCGTGGCTGCGCTTCTTCAAACGAAAGCCGTCTTTCACCTGTTTTCATTATTATATGAAATCCTTGCGGAGTTTTAAAGAACCCTTGCACTTTCCCGATAGAAGAGTTGGCGGCTACAGCTTCTAAATTGGTTAAATACTCTCCGGGCATAAAAGACAGGGTTTTGAGAGAATCGGGGGCAATATTGTGTTGATGCGAAAGAGAATTCCAGCTCCCGGGGGATCCTTTTAGGGAGCGGAGTATTTGGTCTGCTGTTTGGGCATTGTCCACAATAATTTGCTTGATGGTCATCTCATAAGGGTATTTATTGTAATAGTCTTTTATTTCTTTGTCCGTAACAGAGATGGGCCCATCTGTTTGTTGATGAGTATACCAGAATTGCGTTAGCAATTGGGAGGCAAAATCATTATAAATTTTATCCAATTCGGAACGTTTGGCAGCCAACATTTCTTGATATTGAGGATCTTGAAACAATTGAGAATGTTTGGCATCTGCTTCTATCAGTTTTTCGCGTGTAATAATCTGTAATAAATTTTGATACCCCATAGGAGTTTGAGCAAAAGCCTGATCTTGGGGAGAAAGCAGTTTTAACCGGGTTTGTATGTCTTCTTGCGTGATAAACGCATTGCCAACACGCACAGCCACCATATCGGCCGAAGATGTTTCAGACGGAGATTTATGGCAACCTGTTAGCAATAAACCGGCGGTTAGACAAATTATCCAGTAGCGCATACTCATACTATATCATTTTTGGGGAGAAAATAAGTGTTCTAAGAAGGATAGTACTTGCTGAGTAAATAATACGGGTGTTATGGTCCCGCGCGGTTTGATGCGCAGGCCATCGCCGTTTTTGGACTTAACAAATTCTAATGTATCTAAACCAAATTGGTTAATGAGGAGATTTAAGCCATTTTCCGGTAATTTGAAACGGCGTGTAAACAATAGTTCCAGTCGGTCCTGTAACCAGTCAACATTGTAAATTTCTAAAGATCCTGCTCTCCTGGAAATATTAATAATTTTTAATAAATTTCGCACCTCTTCGGGGGCCGGGCCACACAGGTCTTGCAACCGAGCCAAGAGTTGTTGGACTCTATTAGTATCTGCGGATAAAAACTCTTTGTAAAATTTTAACCGTTCTGCATCATCCGGTAGATAGTCCGGTGGAATAAAAGCCGGTAACGGAAGGCTGACTTTTGCCTGTAAATTGCGTTGCGGGGTTTGACCTTTCAATTTTTTTACTTCAGCAGCTACTAAATCACAGTAAAGGGTAAGGCCCACTTCATTGACGTATCCGTGTTGTTTTACTCCCAATAATTCACCCGCCCCGCGAATTTCCATATCGCGCAACGCCAAGCGGAACCCACTTCCTAAATCGCTGAACTCCATTAACGCGGATAGACGTTCACGAGCTTCTTCGGAGGGGTCTTTGTCTGGTTTTGTTTTTAAATAGACGGCAGCCAAATCGGCATAATTATTATCGTCTTGTTCCGGTTTTTTAAACAGCCAGTCCGGGTGAAATAAATAACAATAAGCTTTGGTGCTTCCACGGCCGATGCGTCCACGCAGTTGATAAAGTTGTGCCAGTCCAAATTGATGGGCATTTTCCACAATTAGGGTATTGGCGTTGGTAATGTCAATACCGGATTCTATGATAGTGGAAGCTAACAGCAAATCATATTTCCCTTTATTAAAATCCCACAACGTTTGTTCTAATTGTTTTTCATCCATTTGCCCATGGGCCATGCAAATTTTTGCTTCAGGAACCAATTTCTGCAAGAGAAGCAATCGCGATTCCATGCTTTGTACACTGTTGTAAACGTAATACACTTGGCCGCCTCTGGCCAATTCTTGCCGGATAGCCGCGGCAGCCAACTGATCGTTCCAAGCGGTAACAACAGTTTTGATAGGGGTACGACCATGGGGGGGAGTATCAATTAAGGAAATGTCACGTAATGACGAAAGGGATTGGTTAAGCGTACGTGGAATGGGGGTGGCGCTTAGCATTAATGCATGTACCCCCGTGCTGATGGCGCGAATTTTTTCTTTTTGTTTAACTCCGAAACGGTGCTCTTCATCAATAATAACAAGTCCTAAATTTTTAAATCCAATGTCTTTACTCATTAAGCGATGGGTACCAATGATGATATCGCAAGTGCCATTTTTTAATTGTTCGATGGTTTCTTTTTGTTCTTTGATAGTTTGGAAACGACAAAGCATACATACTTGTACGGGAAATCCTGCCAATCGTTTGGAAAAAGTTTTGTAATGCTGATCCGCCAATATAGTTGTAGGTACAAGCACCATAACTTGTTTACCTGATAAAACTACTTTCAAAGCTGCTCTCATGGCTACTTCTGTTTTCCCGAAACCTACGTCTCCTACCAATACACGATCCATTGGTTTGGGAAGATCCAAATCGTGCAGGGTTTCTTTGATGGCCTGTTCTTGACCGCTGGTAAGTGTATAAGGAAAGGAATCGGCAAATTCCTTCTCAATACGTTCATCTCCTGTAATTTGAGGGGCTGGGGTAGCTTGGCGCAGCGCTTCCAGCTTCAAAATTTCTTTTGCGGCTTTTTGGGCTTCTTCCTTTACTCGCTTTTTAACCTCTTTCCAGGTGTTTCCTCCCAATACCGATAGGGTGGGGCGCTTTCCCCCTGCGTTGATATATTTTTGTACTTTTTTAAAATCGTACATAGGCACATACAAACGGCTACCGCGGCGATATTCTATAACCAGGCAATCGGTGGGTTTTTCGGTTCGGTTCATTACCTCCAACCCTAAATAACGGCCTATACCGTATTCTTGGTGGACTACGTAATCCCCTTCTTGTAATTCTTTAAACCGCACGCGTTTGGCGTTTTCTACATCAAATCGTTTCAACACCGAAGAGGTGGTGTAGCGTCGGTTCAGGATTTCGTTGGAAGTTAGTAACGCAAAGTGAGCTTCCGGGTGAATAAAACCCTTTGTAAGCGGAGAAATTTTAAACTCTACATGGGCCAGTTCCTTCCGGCCGGACAGCAACTCGGTTAAACGGTCCAGCTCCCCGCGATTAAGACAACAAATAGTGACTTGCATCCCCTGTTGTTTTAGGGAATGAATTTCCTGGGATAGCAAGTCCATATTTGCTCCGAAAGAAAGGTTAGCTTTCAGGTTGCAATTGGTGCCTTGAGTGTTGGGCAATAAGTTGATAACAGCACGAGGGGAAAAAGAGGCTAAATCAATTTGCTTGTCCGGTTCATCAAATACATATGTATAATCTTGCAAATAGTCTTTAAGTGTGGCTGGAAATTGGTCAAAATGGAGCGGAAGAACAACCGCTTGCTCCACATGTTCTTTAGTATTTTGAGTGTCCAAATCAAAAGCGCTGATACTGTCTATGCGATTACCGGAAAAATAGAGGCGTAGCGGCTCTTGCCGATTTAAACAAAAAATATCCACTACACTGCCACGAGCTGCATATTGGCCGGGAGTTTCGGCATAATCTTCACGCGAGTAACCGTTAGCATCCAACTTATCCAGTAGTTCATTGCGGCGGATGTTATCTCCTCGATGTAGGATAAATAGTTTTTGTTTGAATTGTTCGGGAGAAGGTAAAGGTGCCTGTAAAGAATCGTAATGGGTACTAATAATGCGTGTCCCTTTTGCCGGGGATAAGAGTGTAAACAGCGTATGCATTCGCCCCGTATCCGTTTCCGGAAAGTGGAGCACTTCTGCACCGCGGGGAGCAAATTCCAGAGCTCCGTTGTCAAAATCTTCGGTATCTTCTTGTGTAATAAAGACGGCATTTTGGTCAAAATTGAGGTATTTTTGGCAAACAAAATACGCTTTCGCGGTGCCGCCCGGCAACCCGAAATAATAGGGAATCGCTGACGAAGATTTTTTAATCATACCAACTGGGCACGTTCCTAAAAGCTTTGAGGTTCCGTGCCGGTAATAAATGCTTCTAAAAATTTATTTTTCTCTGAAGGAGTAGCCAGTTTACCGGTGTTGGGGTTGATATAGGCCAAAGAAATTCCCTCTGGTACGGAAAAATCTTCGTTAGGTTCGTCTTTCAATACTTCTTCCATGATGTCTGTCCACCACTTGGCCGTGGTGCTACCGGTAAAACGAGCTCCCTTTTCGTGTGAGGTATCATCATCATACCCCATCCAGGCAGCGGCAGAAGTGCGGGGTGTCATTCCCACGAACCACATATCACGGTGGCTTTGTGTGGTGCCGGTTTTCCCTGCGATAGAACGGCCCAAACGTGCTGCAGCTGTACCGCTACCACGTTGCACTACCCCTTTCATCATATTTATAAGCAAGTAGGATTCTTTTGGAGAGAAAGCAGCCTGTTCAATAGGGATATGTTGTTCCAATATGCGACCGTTCGCATCTTCCACGCGTTCAATAAAGTAATTGTCAGTATGGATGCCACCGTTAGCGAAGGTTGTCAGCGCAGCCAAATGTTCATCCATTTGCACCACGCTTACTCCCAAAGCTAAAGCGGGCACACGTGGTAAATTAGCGGTAATACCTGCTTTGCGGGCCACCTGGATTACATTCATGACCCCTACTGCATCAATTAAATTAACAGCCACCAGGTTTTTGGATTTTTCCAGACCTTTACGCAAGGTAATCCACCCTTCCGATTTTCCACCGTAGTTTTGTGGAACCCATACGTTAAAGTCTTTACTGGCAATAAAAGATTGTTTGGCTAAATCCAACGAGTATAAATCGGCATTTTCATCAAAAGCATGCCAATTTTTTCCGTCATAATAGAACATAGTGGCCAAATCTTTTACTAAAGTGGCTGGAGTGTAACCTTTTTGTAAGGCAGCCATCCAAACGTAGGGTTTGAAAGAAGACCCCGGTTGACGTTTAGCCTGGGTAGCACGGTTAAATTTGCTTTCATCAAATTCCCGTCCTCCTATCATTACGCGCACAGCACCCGTTTTCACATCTCGGGCCATGAAAGCGCCTTGTAAGCGAGGATATTCTTTGGAGGGGTCTCGCGGAGCTTCTTCTTCCTCTTCTTCAGGGCCGGCAACATCAGCTTCGGCGTCATTAGGATCGATTTCAATTCCTAATCCTTTGGCTACTTGTTCATCAAATTGTGTCAACCATTTATTCATGGTTTTTTCAGCAAACTCTTGTTTTTTGATATCAATGGTCGTATAAATGTTGAGGCCGGCTTTCCATAAAACGTCCATTCCATATTTGGGTTCCAAAATTCGACGCACATGTTCAATAAAATAGCGACCCGGTTTGTTTTCTTTCACTTGGGAAGGTTTGGTGGGCATAGGCTCTTGCTTGGCCTGTTCTAATTCTTCTTTGGAAATATAATTTTGGTTGTGCATTACTTCCAATACCAAATCTCTCCGTTGGCGGGAAAGATCCGGATTGGCAAACGGATTATATCTTTCAGGAGCCGGAATAAGCCCCACCAGAAGGGCCGATTCCCCGATGGTCAGTTCATTTAACTCTTTATCGAAATATTTTCGAGCTGCCGCTTTTACCCCATAGGCTCCTCTACCCAAATAGATCTGATTGAGGTATAACTGCAAAATTTCACGTTTGCTAAATTGATGCTCTATTTGAATGGCCAAAATAACTTCGCGGATTTTGCGGATTAGCTTTTTTTCTTGTGTTAAAAATACACCGCGGGAAAGTTGCTGGGTAAGGGTGGAAGCCCCTTGTTTGGCATGTCCTGTGATTAAATCGTTGAACAAAGCGCGAAAAATACCGCGAATAGAAAAGCCGGGATGCTTGAAAAAATTGCGATCTTCCATAGCTACCACAGCATTTTGCAAATCTACTGGGATATCCTCCAGCGGCACCATGGCACGTTTTTCAATGGAGAACTCATGAATAAGTAAGTTGTTGCGATCAAAGACTTTGGTAGTAAGGGCAGGGGTATATTCTTCCATTTCATATACGGGCGGTAAGCCGGAAAAAATATATCGCATAAACACGGCAACGGCCAAAATGCCTACAAATAACGTTACCAATCCCGTAACAATAAGAACTTTTTTCAACTGTTTTCCCATAATTTAATTATATCAAATCCGCATTTATCCTGCCGAGGATATGTAAAAATAAATAGAACTAAGGTACAAATCTAATGCAAAATACCTAAAACTATAGTAAAATAAGACTACTAGATATTGCTTCGTGGATTAGGTCTATGGTAAAGGAAAAAGGATTTGCTACTCGTGGGATCGCTTCGCTGGATAGAGTGTCTGTTGAACAGGCAAGTCTGAAATTTATTGGGTATATTCCCCGCAAAGGGAAGCCGGAGATTGTTTGGAATTCTTTGTCACAAGCTATTGCTAAAGATTTGGTTAAAGATTTTCATGCACAAAAGTTAAAAAAGGCTTTTGCCGGGGATATACAGCAATACTGTTGGAGTGAGGATACAAAGCCGGCTTTTTATCAGACCACGCTTCTGCCGCTGTTGTTTATCTCTAAAAAACCGCTTGTACTGATGACTGTGCGGGAAATTAAACTGGGAAAGGTGCCTACGGCACATTCGCTTTTTTTGCGAGAAACCAATGAACAGCAACTTACTGTTGCTCAGTTGCTTTTGTTAGCCCGAGAGGAGGAGAAACGCAAAATCTCTAAATCTTTGCATGATGAATTGGGGTCTGCTGCCGTTATTTTGACTTCCTTGTTGAGTCTGGTGCGCTTGCAGATAGAAAAAAACCAAAAGAAAAAAGCACTTGCCCAATTGCAAGAATTAGACGGGCAAATCAAAAATTGTATTGGGCGGTTAAAGAATATAGTAGTTTCTCTACGTCCACCCAGTTTGGAACAGGAAGGAGCTTTGTGTGGCTTTATCGGAGAACTTTTAGAGAATGTAAGCCGGTATGCAAACATTCCCTTTACGTTCGATTGTAAGGATGCAGGAGAACAAGGGGTTTCGGACAGTGTTAAAATTACGCTTTATCGTGTTGTGCAAGAAGCTCTTAACAATATTGTAAAGCATGCTAAAGCAAAACATATCTACGTTTCTTTGCATCGAAAAGAAGCCTCCTTCTATTTAACTATTCAAGATGATGGAGTGGGTTTTCGTAAAAAGAGCCAACATTCCATCCGCAGCATGGGACTGCTGGCAATGAAAGAAAGCGTTCTCTCGTTGGGAGGAACCATTTCTATTAAAAGCACTTTGGGAAAGGGAACGTGTATTAAAGTCGTTTGCCCGTGTGCCGTATATGAGGAAGAAATATGACAACGAAAATTGTATTAGCTGATGATCATTCTATTGTCCGCAGAGGCGTGCGGGCTATTTTAGAAAATATTGGTACCGATTTGAAAGTTGTAGAAGAATTTTCCAATGGGAAAGAATTGGTAGATTATGCTGATAAAAACAAAGGGATAGGCGTTTTTATCGTAGATATCGCCATGCCTATATTAAACGGGGTGGAAGCCACCGCACATATTACTAAAAACAACCCCAAAGCCAATGTAATTATGTTAAGCATGTATGATGACCGTGTATCTGTAGAAAAATCTCTTAAAGCAGGTGCAAAAGGATTTGTGGTAAAGGTAGCCGCTGCCGATGAAATTTTAGAAGCTATATCAGAAGTGCTCAACGGCCGTTTTTACCTTTCCAAAAGTGTTTCTAAATATATTGTGCAAGGGTATTTGGATAAATCCTCTCCGCGTAAACGCGGGGCTTCCGGTTTAACCCATAAAGAGAAAGAAATTTTGCAATTGATAGCGGAAGGACATAGCAGTAAGCAAATTGCAAGGGACTTAAATTTATCTTTAAACACAGTGCATGTTCACCGCAACAACATTATGAAAAAACTGAACATTCATAAGCAAGCAGAGTTGGTGCGTTATGCATTGAAAGAAGGGATTGCTCAATTGTAGGAGTTTTTTGTTATGCGTATTATTGCAGGAACAGCTCGTGGCCGACGAATTTTTTCCGTTTCCAAAAATTTACCTGTGAAACCGATTTCGGACAGAATGAAACAATCTCTGTTTGATATTTTGCGTCCTCGCATACCGGGGGCCAAAATGTTAGATTTGTTTGCCGGTACGGGAAGTGTTTCGTTGGAGGCTCTTTCCCGCGGAGCTCTGCATACCGTAATGGTAGATAAAGAGCCGGCTTGTATTAAAAATATTCACCGCAATTTGGCTCATTTGGGGTTTGCGGAGCGGGCGACTGTTTTGAAAGCCGATGTGCTAAAACCGTTGGATTGGTTGTTGGCATATAGTGATAATGACGGCTACGATATTATTTTTATGGGCCCTCCCTACCGCGATATTAATAACAAAATGTTGTCACTTTCCGAGCCTTCTTTGAACAACGTGGCCCAAGCCCAATTGTTGGCTCCGGGCGGGATTTTGGTGATTCAAACGCACAAAACGGAACAATTTGTTATTCCTGCCACGCTTGAAGTGTTCCGTGTCGAAAAATACGGAGATACTTTAGTGCGCTTTCTGCGGAAGCCTAAATTAAAAGCGGAGAAATAAATGCAGCCGGAGCATAATGTTTACGAGTTGAATTTTTCCAAAATCAAAACTTATTTGGAATGTCCTATTCTCTACAAATACAAATACATAGAAGGGAAAAGAGAGGGATTGGTGCCGGCTTCTTCCCTGGGGGTTTCCATTCACCGCACACTTGAAGAATACCACCGCAATAGCAACGATCCGTCGGAATTACTCTCATATTATGATGATTGTTGGTTGGGAGCTGGCTACTCTAGTGCAGGGGAGCAAATGGAGTGGTATTTGAAGGGGAAAAAGATGCTGGAGACGTACGCCCAGGCAGAATATGAACGTAAAACAATTGTGGACAGTACAGAACGGGAATTTATTTTTCAGGAAGGCCCCTGGACATTGCGCGGAAAAATTGATCGAACGGATAAATGGCCCGACGGTTCTTGGGAAGTAATTGATTATAAAACCGGTACGGACGTAGATTTATCTATACCTGTTACCGAATCTTTGCAACTGGGTATTTATGCAATTGGTGCTCGGCGTGCTTGGAATATGAAAACAGGCCGCGCCAGTTATTATTTTACTGCATTTAATACAAAACAAAGTGCCCCTTTCGAAGCTTTTGATGAGGAAAAAATCTTGGCTACTTATATCGATATCGGTAAGAAAATAGAAGTGGGAGATTTTGAACCGAATCACAAACATTGTGCTTTGTGCCCCTTCAATAATCGTTGCGAACACGCAAAAATCGAAGGAGAATAAGTCCGTCTCACAAGGTTTTCACATTATCAGTGTAAGATTTATCTGCAAAAGTAAAATATTATAATGGTTGCTCCCAGCAACCATCGATAATATACAAAGATATCAAACGAATGTGTTTTGATATACTTCATTAACCAGCCAATTACCAACAAGGCACCTACAAATGCGCTTAGAAATCCCCAGAAAAGGACAAGGTTGAAATCGCTGGCCGTGAGTTTTGTGGCTTCCAACAAAGCTGCTCCGGCAATGATGGGCGTAGAGAGTAGGAACGATATGCGGGCGCTGGTAGGCCTTGAGAGTCCCAGTAGCAACGCAGCAGTAATAGTAATCCCACTCCTGGAAACACCGGGCATAATAGCTAGCATTTGCGCGCATCCGATAAGCATGATAGTTTTAAAGGAAATTTTCTCTTCTTTGTCTTGTTTTGCATTGTGATCTGCCCAAAATAGAAATCCTGCAAAAACAATCAAACACAAAGCGATTGAAAGAGGATTGCGAAAAGCATTTTCTGCCCAATCATTTAGTAACAGCCCTGCTAAAGCTGCCGGTATCGTGGCCGCTGCCAAATACCAAATCATTTTTCCTTGGGAGGACGTTGGGCGCGTCAGGCCGTCTTTGATTAATACTACCCAATCTTTGGCGAAATATAGCAATACCGCTAACAAAGTGGCGGCATGAAGCATAACATCAAAAGCCAGACCTTGATAAATTTGTCCACGGAAATAAGGGACCAACACCAAGTGCGCAGAGCTGGAAATAGGTAAGAATTCTCCCAAAGCCTGCACTAATCCAAGTAAAACGGCATCAAAAATAGTCATTCTATTCTCCAAAAAACATCAATTGCGGTTTCAAATCATCATCCATATTGATAATAGCAAAAGCCCCTGGCGCAAAAGGAAGCACTTCCCTAAACAATAAGTGCCCAACATAGGTTATGTTGGGATTATGGCCCACCGCCAGTACAGTATGATATGTATCAAATTGGGCAGTTAAAAACTCGCAAACTTCGTTATCACTGGCGAAACCATTTAAAATATTTTCCGGTTGAACGGGTGCTTCTAATGTTTTGGACAAGAAGGCAGCTGTTTGGGTGGCTCTCACCAAGGGACTGGTGAAAATAATTTCCGGGTGTATCCCCTGCTTTGCAAGAGCTTGGGCAGTATGTTGGGCCTTTTCTTGCCCCGCTGGGGATAGCGGTCGTAAACGGTCCGATTCTACTTTTGCTTCCCAGGCGGACAAGGCATTTGCGTGCCTTACCAGTATCAATTTTTTCATATACAATATAGTTTGATTCGTTTCTTTGAAAATGTAATAATAACCTTTGTATCTCCTATTTTACTATTTATAGGTTTTCCTATGCAGTTATTTTACGGTAATTATCCCGCATTAGAAAAGGAATTCTTGGCCTTTACTTGTAAGAATCGGCATCACCCGTTGGAAAAATGGTTGGTGATATGCGCTTCTTCTTTCATGGCACAGGAGCTGCGAACTCGTCTGGCCAGAGAAATGGGAGCATTGGCCAACATTCATTTTATAACAGTGGGAGGGCTTATTTCCCAATTGGATGCACAAGAAGAAAGCCAATTACCCCTTTTCCCACAAGATCATTTGCGTGATTTTCTCTTAAAAGAAATTTTAACCGAACCTGGGCTGGACCGTTATCCTGTTTCTAATGGTTTCGTACAAGCTGTCAAGAGTGCTTTGCGGGATATGTCTGATAGTTTGGTAGATCCGGACGTATTACAAGAGCATACGCTTTCATTACCCGATAGTGTATTGGAACAAGAAGGAGATCGCCTTTTATGGCTCAATCGTGTTTACCGCCGATATATGGAACAGGAAAACAAAATACCGGGTTACCGTTCTTATCAAGATGCTTTTGAACATGCTTTAAAGGAAGCGGAAAAGGGGACTTATTTAAAAGAATTTCAACAAATTATTTGGTATGGATTCTACGAACTTTCAGGTCGTCAATTAGAATTTTTTGATCGTATCAAAAGCAAATATCCCTTGACGGTGTTTGCCGCTTATAATCGCCATCCTGCCTACCAGTTTGCAAGAAAGTTCTTCGAAACTAACTGGTTAAGCATTCCCGGAGCGACAGCTTTACCGGAGGAAACTTCCGGTGCATTGAAAGAAAGTGCCGCTTGTTTGTTTTCGTCAGAAAAGAGCACGCCTTGTGAAAATGTACAATTGGTCAACGCGGCAGATATGCAAGGAGAAGTATTTTTTGCAGCAAAAGAAATTCTACGATTAGTGGAGCAAGGAAAATGTAATTTTGATGAAATTGCCATCATTGCCCGCACATCAGCTCCTTATCAAGAAGAAATACGTCGTGTTTTTGAAACTAATAAAATCCCGTTGAACGCTTCGTTTTCTTATTCATTGTCTCATTATGCATTAGGAGTGTTTTGCAAGGGATTATTTCATTTGAGCAAGGACGGTTTTTCCCGTAATGCTATGTTGCAATTGATTTCTTCTCCTTATTTTAAACATTCTTCTAAGCGAAACTGGCGCGAATTAATCCGTCGGAGTTTGGTAAGCAGAGACCTATCGCAATGGAGGGATTTGTTACCGAGAAAGGAGGAAGAAAGCCTTTCGTTTCTAAATTGGTTGGAGCAATTGGCAGCCCGACTGGAACAATTAGCTTCTCCTGCCAAATGGGAGGAAAGTGTATCTCTTGCTTTACAGCTGTTGCAAGAATTGGTAGACCCTACAGCATTTCAAGGAAAAGATGAAGAAATTTTTCAACAGATTTGCCAGACGGTTGAAAAAATGAAAACATATGGCGTGTTGCGTCCTTTTAGTCAACGGGGAGAATTCTTACGGGAAATAGAGGATGCCTTAGCGAGTCTAACGTTTAATGAAGCGGAAAGTATTCCTACCGGAGTTCTATTTACAGATGCCTTACGTGCCCGTGGAATTCAACGTAAGTTTGTTTTTATTTTGGGTCTTAATGACCGATCTTTTCCTCAGGTAATTTCTGAAGATCCTATTTTAAAAGATTACTATCGTTATATTTTGCGAGATGTATTGGGATACTGGATTAATCAAAGTCTGGAACGTTTTGACGAAGAGAAATTACTTTTTTATGTCGCTCTTACTGCGGCTAAAGAAAAAATATATGTTACGTATTACCGGCGGGGAGAAGATGGAAAAGAAGCGGTTCCTTCTGTATACTTAGCAGAATTAGCCCGTGCCTGTCAGCTTGATTTGCAATCGCAGGGCACAATAAGAGTAGGCGGGGCTTTGCAAGAACAATTGGCAAATACGGATCTTTCTCTTTGGACTTCCAAAGAAATGTCTTATGCATGTGTGTTGGATTCTTCTAACACCAACGAGCTGTTGAGGCAAGCTGACTTGCTTGACCAAGAAAAAGAAAATTCCTTAACGGCTGCAACGGCATTGCATAATCGGGGGGAATTGGGCCCTTATGACGGCATAATTAGGAGCGGGAAGGAATTATTTGATTCCCAAAATAGAAAAGGGTTCTCTCCTTCTGCTTTACAGGAATTGGCTTCTTGTCCTTTGAAGTATTTTTTTAATAAAGGTCTTGGCTTGTCGGAGCCTGATACTCCTTTGAGTCGCCAAGAATTAGCAGCAGACCAAAAGGGGAATGCCTATCATGAAATTTTGCACGAATTCTATGATATGCTTTATAAAAAACATCTAACACATTCCTTATTTCCATCAGGAGTGAATGAATATTTAAATCGGGTATTTGAAAAACACTACAAATCAAATTCTTATAAAGCTTTTGGTATCTATCCCGTAGTATGGGAACTGATTGTGGAGAATATTCGCCAAAAACTGACCGCATTTGTGCAAGAAGATTTACAACAATTAGGTTCTTTTGTTCCCAGTAAATTTGAACAACCGGTTTCTTTGGCTCCAACCATGGAATTGCCTATTCGCTTGCGTGGAATTATAGATCGTTTGGATATAAATGAAAAAGAGAAAACTTTTTTTGTAGTAGATTATAAATCTTCTCGTAAAGGAACAAAAGATTTGGCGGCGGATTTATTTACACATTTAATTTTTCAACCTTTTTTGTATGTATTTATCGCCTTGCATTTAGAAGAATTAAAGGATTATACGTCTGCCGGTTCGTGTTTATTATCCATACAACCCAAATATGACAAGCGTACGCTTTCCGCTGATTCATTCCAGGCAGTTCGGGAACATGCTTGCCGCTTTTTTACTCAAATTACCGATTTGATTAAGCAAGGGGTCTTTTTCCTTTTTCCCTCGGATTTATGTCAATATTGTCCATACAGTACTATTTGCCGCCGGGACAACTTTTTCTCTCTATTGCGTGCACGAAAAAGTGAAGCCAGCAAGCTATTAGAGGAGGCCCGCAAATGATACAAGAAGATCGCACCGCTTTACAAACTTCTTTGGGGATAAATGTAGTGGTGGAGGCAGGAGCGGGTACGGGGAAAACAACGTTGCTCATTGACCGCTTGTGCTTATCTGTTCTGGCACAAGGAACCCCTATGGAAAAATTAGTTGCACTCACTTTTACAGAAAAAGCTGCTGCCGAAATTAAGACACGTTTTATTTTCAAATTACAAGCATTGTTGCAAGCGGTTCGTGAGCACACTGAAAATCGCACGCTCTCTTTACTGCGTTCGAATTTTAATGTTTCTGATCAAGATATTATAAGCCGTGCAGAAAAGGCATTAGCCCGCTTGGACAGGGCCTCTATAGGGACAATCCATGGCTTTTGTGCTGAAATCTTAAAAGCTTTTCCGTTAGAAGCTGGCCTTCCGCCTAATGTGCAGATAGACGAGGGAACACAGGGAAGCAATTTATTTGAGGCCCGATGGAATCATTTTTTAGATGAAGAGCTGGGTTTAAGTGCGGCGCGGAAGACCCAATGGAAGCAGGTATTAACGGAAGTTTCTTTGGATGATTTAAAAGTTTTTGCCCGTGAATTATGCAGTGGAAAAATTGAACAGTATGACTATTATCAATATCGAAAGATGATGATAGGTATCTGTCGGGAAAAAATTACTCGCGCACAGGAATTAATTGAACAGTTTTTAAAAAATCCGGATAAGCCGCGTGCAATCGAAAAAGCCCTCCAATGGGCGACGGTTTCTCTAACACGCACGGAGACCTTTTTAAACGATAATCCCGTGTTACCTGATGAATGGGAAGCCCCTACTACGAAACCCTCCCGTCCAAAAGATTGGGAGGAAGATGCTTTTGAAGAAGCCTTATCCATCTATCAATTTGCGGCAAAGGTGACGCCAGAAAAACAACGCATTTTTTTGGTGGCATATCAGTTGGTAGCGCCGTTGATTGCCCTGGTACGGCAAGATTATCGAGAAATTGGATTATTAAGTTTTGATGATTTAATTGTTAAAACGCGCAATTTATTACGTAGCAATTTCTACGTTCGGCGACTGTTAAAAGAGAAATTTGATGTTTTGTTTATTGATGAATTCCAGGATACAGACCCCGTACAAGGAGAATTGCTACTCTTTTTAGCAGAAGAAAAACCACAAGCTGCAGAACGTTGGCAAGAAGTGAAGTTACTGCCCGGGAAACTGTTTATCGTTGGGGATCCCAAGCAATCTATTTATCGTTTTCGTGGAGCCGATATTACAGCGTATGAATTATTTACCAATTTGATTTTACAGCAAGGTGGAAAAAAGTTTTTTCTGCAACGCAATTTTCGCAGTACTCCCGAAATTATTGATACAGCCAATAGTATTTGTTCGCGGGCTATGGTGCAACAAACCTCTTTTCAGCCGGCTTATGTGCCCATTTATACTCCTCAAACCCAGCGTTGTCAAAGCGTGCAATGGTTATTTATTAATGCAGGGAAAACGGATCTTAGCGCAGATGATTTTCGTCAAAACCAAGCAGAACAAATTGCCCGATGGATTAAGAAAAATGTGGGAGTGATGACATTAAAAGACGGCCGCAAATTGGCTTACCGGGATATAGCGCTTTTATTGCGTGCATCTACTCAAACTTCTTTTTATACGGATGCTTTCCGACGTCATAGCATTTCGTTTAACGTAGAAGTGGATAAAGATTTTTTTCGCAAACAAGAGATAAACGATTTTCTCAACTTTCTACAGGTTATTTCCAACCCTTCTAATAAAATTGCTCTAGCAGGTGTCTTGCGTAGCCCACTAGTGGGGATGACAGATGAAGAATTGTATCAGCTGTCTTTACGGGGGGAGTTGTCATTGTCTTCCCCGACCAAAGATCCCAAGGCACATTGTGCTTATGAAATGATTCGTAAATTTGTATTTTTGGCTGGCAGGGTCTCAACTGCCGAATTGGTAAGGCGTGTTTTTGAGGATACTTTTTTACCCCAAATTTGTGCTGCCGCTTATGAAGGCGCTCGCAGTGTAGCTTATTTACAGCAATTGGTTAAGTTGGTGGAATCCTACCATGCACAAGATACTTCCGACGCAGCTACTTTCTTTGAACGTTTGCAACAAGAAGTGCAAGAAAGCCCTGATTTGTTAAGTGTTTCAAAAGCAGATGAGGCGTTGGACGCTGTTTCCATTTTAACCGTGCACAAATCGAAGGGATTGGAATTCCCCGTTGTTATTTTGGCAGATTTAACACGTCAGGATTCTGCGGGAAGTGCAGATCCTACACATCATATTTTTTCTTGGCAATATAATATGCATGGTTTACGCGTTGGGAATATTTGCGATATTAATTTAGCTTTTTTAGAAGAAGAGCAAAAACAACATAGTAAATGCGAAGAAATTCGTGTTTTATATGTCTCCTTAACACGGGCACGGGAAAAACTTCTTTTAGTAGGAGATGAACGATTGCGTGCGGGGAAAGCCGCCGCTCCGTTCGTGCAAGCGGGCCTTTTCCCGGATGGAGAGAAAAAAATACCTTTTGTACAAGACGGCGATTTAGTTATTCCTATCACCTATGAAGAAGGGATGGCAGTTGATGCTTTTAGATATCGTCAGTCAGCCGAGAAAAAGGCAACATCACTAATAACCGACATTTCTAAGTGGAAGGATTGTTTTCATGCACGCTGTGAACGCTATGAGCTTTTAAAACGTCAGGCGCGTATGAGTCCCAGTGAACAGAATGAGTTGAACTTACTTACAAAAGCCCAACAAGAAGGAGCAGCACTGGGAACGCTTTGCCATCATGCTTTGGAATTATTATTAAGCCAGCCGGGACTTACTTTAGACAAGTGCCTTTCCAAGGCGACGCAGCAGCATACTTCCCCCTTTGTTGAACAAGCGCACAGTTTGCTCAAGTCGTTTATTCAAAGTCCTCTTTATAAACAAATAAGTGCATGTAAAGTATTGGCATGTGAATTACCGTTTTCTTACCTGCGAAGTGACGGGAATGTTTCTTCCGGGGTGGTGGATGTGTTATTAGAAAAACCGGATGGCTCTTTGTGGATTGTGGACTACAAGACAGACAAAGTTTTGCCGGGGAAGGAAGATCAATTGTTACGGGAAAAATATGCCGACCAACTACAAGCCTATCAAGTGGCCATACAAAAATTATTTCAGGGGAAAAAAGTATCTGCTTCGGCAATCTTCATTCGTACATTTGCAGACGTAAAACTATAAAAGTTACAATATAATAAAAATAAGAGGGAGAAATATGCTAGATAAACTTGGACAATTAAAAGATTTGTGGAAATTGAAAAGCCAGATGGAAGAGATAAAAAAACGATTGGATGGAATGGTTATTAAGGTGGATAGTCCGCGCCATTTGGTAGAGATTACAATTTCCGGTTCTCAAGAAGTAAAAGAAGTACGCGTAGACCCGCTGGCAAAGAACTTCTCTGAAGGGGATTTAGCCGAAGATATTAAAAACGTATTCAATAAAGCGGTAAGAGATAGCCAGGCAATGGCGGCACAGGCCATGGGGAATTTTGGGCTGCCTCAATAATTTAATTGCTACTAAAATTTTCATTTTGGTTACCAAATAAACGTTACACATGAATTATTATCATTTGAAAAATACAGGATTACACCTTTCGGTTGTGGGGTTAGGTGCATGGCCTTTTTCAAGTGGTTATGATTGGAGTAATATAGATGCACCGGATGTGGCTTCTGTTTTATCGGCTGCCCGGGAGAGCGGTATCAATTGGATAGATACGGCCCCAATTTACGAAGAGAGTGAAAAAAGACTGGGGGCAGCTCTTAAAGGGCGTCGTGAACAGTTTGTGCTAGCCACCAAATGTGGCCTTGTCAAAAACGGTGCCTGGACCGACCATGATTTGCATCCTGCTACCCTGCAAAAACAATTGGAAAATTCGTTGCGCGCTTTACGTACAGACGTTATCGATTTATATCAAATTCATTATCCGGATCCTACTGTTGCGCTGGAGGATGCTTTGGCGGTTTTATTTCGTTTCCGGGAGCAAGGGAAAATACGTGCCATAGGGGTGTGTAACATAACAGAGCAGCAGCTTCTTGCCCTCCCTGCGGAAGTGGATAGCGTACAGCAAGAATTTTCGCTTATTCATGCGCAAAAAGGAAAAAAGCTGCTGGATGCTTGTCAAAAAAAACAAATCGCATTCCTGGGGTATGGTACGTTGGGCGGAGGTATTTTGAGCGGGAAATACAAACAAGAGCCTAATTTCCGTCGTGCGGATGCTCGCAATTATTTTTATAAATGTTATCGCGGAGAGTCTTTTGACAAACTCCAGCCGTTGCTCGCTCGTGTATCTCAATTGGCGCAACAAAAACGAACATCTATGGCCGGTTTATCGGTAGCCTGGGCATTGTCTTACCCGGGGGTAAGTAGCGTTTTGGTTGGGGCCAAAACAACTGCCCAGGTATTACAAAATGCCCAAGGTGCGGTTGTACATTTAAATGAAGAAGAAAAAGCGTATTTAGAGGGGCTTTAATGCAACAGATAGAAAACTATATTCTTTCTTGTATGCCTAAATTAGGGGTAAATAAGTTGCGGGAATTGGTACGCCTTGTTTATGAAATTCAAAAACGTGACCGAATATCTCTGCCGGAAATTTTACCATTTGAAAAAAATCTTTCGTTTGAGACAGCCAAAAAACAGCTATTGCAAAAGCGTTACCCTGTAAATTTTAAAACTACGGCCAGGGACCGTTTTTATTTGCCTAAATTAGATTTAGATCCTTCTTTAAAGGCTGATTTAACACCTCGCCCTTTTTATCCGCATACGATATATATAGAAACAGGTGCGGAACAAATGCCGTTAACCCAACGGGTGCGGCAACGTTTCCCCAAGGCAACTTTTTTGGAATGGGACGGCAAAATGCAGGTGGGTGAAAAAAATTTTTCACGTCGATTGGAAACCTTGGTAATTCATCGGGAAAAATATGATTTTCTCAAACCGTGCCCTTGTAGTTGTGCGGCAGCCTGTTGTGGATATAATTTAATTAATTTGGGGTTCGGTTGCCGTTTTGAATGTGAGTATTGTTTTTTGCAACAATATCAAAATTTACATGCGGTTTTATTACCTGCCAACGTGGAAGAATTTTTACAAAAAATAGACCATGTTGCTTTCCGGAAAGGACCGTTTGATCGCCCGCGTATCGGAAGCGGTGAATTTACCGATTCATTAGTATTTGACGATTTGACTCATTATTCTGAGATGCTAGTTCCCTTTTTTCGTCAAAGGCCCCATTTACAGTTTGAATTTAAAACCAAAAGTACCCAAGTGGAAGAATTACTAAAAATAGGAGGACAAAAAAATATCGTAATTTCCTGGTCAGTTAATTCGGAATATATAACGAAAAATGCGGAACATTTTACTCCTCCGTTGGCAGCGCGCCTGCATAGTGCTTGTGAGGTAGCCAAGGCGGGTTATCGTTTGGGTTTCCATTTTGATCCTGTGATTATTTACGAAGGCTATCAGGAGGATTATGCTAGAACGGTGGAGCATATGGCAGATGTGTTGCCTCAGGACAAAATTGCTTGGATCAGTGTGGGTACTTTGCGTTTTAGCCGGGAATTAAAGAAAATGATGGAAACCCGTTTTCCTGACAACACCCTTTTGAATGGGGAATTTTTGCTCGATTTCGATGGAAAAATGCGGTACAGTGATATCCAACGATTGGAAGTGTACCGCTTCTTGATTCCTTTATTACGTAAAACATTCCCGAAAGCGTACGTTTATTTGTGCATGGAAGATCCGGTAATAGTACAGAAGATTCATTAAAGTTTCCGTTAAGAATAAAATACCCCACCTATAGGCGGGGTATTTTAGTGGGTAACTTCGGTTAAAGAGTTGTTTTCTTAAATTCTTGATAGATAAACGATATACCCAACATAATGAGGGCTACCCCAATTAAGACCGTGATGCGCAAACCGGCAGAGAGTGCCCATATGTCCGACAGGAACAATTTAAGAACGGCCAGCCCTACCAGGCCTATTCCCACTTTTACCAGCCAAGACATCTTTCGAGGAGCCAAGAACATACAGAGCGCTCCGCTCAAGGCCCAGGCAATTGTGTAAGCGGCGGCTTCGGACACGCCTCCACAGAAATTAAAAGACAAGGTTCCATCTTCGGAGAAAGAATTGGCAATTTCAATATTTAGCAAAACGAAGAGAAGTATACCGCCTCCGATACGTAGCAAGTAAATGGGAGATTTGTTCCCGTTTTCTCTCCAAAAATAAGCCGCGGCAAACAGCATTGTTGCACAGAAACCGTAAGTGTACAAATAACCGTTGAAGAAGGGAGCAGCGTCTTCAAAATACTCTAGTACAAATGGATTGAGCACCAATCGGATCATTACAAGTAGGAAAATGCCCAGTCCAATATTTTGCGATACGTTAAGCCGCAAAGAATGCCATAGCCAAACCAAGAGGAAAGCTTCCGCCGCAAAAGCGATGGTTTCCCAGTGATTGGTAAACTGCAGCGCAATCCCAAGCGTTAAGAAAACAACAGGCGCCCAAATTAAGCAATTTAAACGGAATTTTTGATTTCCTTCATCCAGTTTTTGCCAATAGGTTGCTTGAAGGAAAATCAAGGCATAGAAAAACGCCAGGATAAAAGACACGGCGCCGGCCCCTAGCAGGGCACTCTTTTCTATTTGGCATATCAGTAACAATAGCGCTCCTGCGAGCAGGTTACAACTGGCTACGGTAATCCAAGGGAGTTTCGCATTTTCAAAATGGGATTTGAATAGGAAGGGTGTTAATGTTACCAATACATTCCATGCGATTAGCCATCCTATTAATTCAGCTCCCCGATTATGAATTAAAGTATAAATAGTCAAAATAGCAAATGGAATTGCCAAAGAGGCAGCCGCTGCAGAGAAGATATCGCCGTTTTTTTGTCGTACAGCAAAATAGCCATAAAAAATAGTTGTGGCTAATGCAAATCCAAGAATGAAGTGCAAGTTTAATTTTCCTAATGCACAAACAAACAGCGTACAAAGAGCCGTTAACAAAATGGAAAACAACTGAAGTTGCGTGTCTTGCATTTTGCTACTTAAACTACCAAAAAACAGAGTAAAAAAAGTTGTTAGTAATGTTAAATAAATTTCATTGCGGAAAGGAACTAAAAACAGGAAAAATAATAACGTTATACCCATGGTACTTAAAAACAGCGTGGTGTTTTTCTGTCTATATGAAACAATTCCAAACAGTAGTGTGAAAAACACCGTAAATCCGGTTAAGTAGGGTAAATAACTTTGCTCCAGTCCGTTGGTTAAATCAAAGAACAGAGTAATAAATCCCAGTGCAGCCAACGCCATGCTACCGACCTGAAGAGAGCGTTTTTCCCATTTGGCAGAAAGGATTCCAAAAAAGAAGGAGAGCAACCCCACTAAAATAAACAACGCTATGAATGATTTGGAGGTTGCTACTGATATAAATGCTACAAATGTAAAAGCAAGAGCACAAAAGCACAGATCTTCCTGTTTTTTCCACAAAGAAAGAAGGCCGAATCCAATACTAAAAATCAGGGCAAAGGTTATTACGTAAGGCAAGCCCTCTGCCGGGAGAAGGGAAGAAGCACAACTCGTTAATACAAGCAAGGTAATGGTAGCGAAGGCAAAAGATGCGCGTAGCAGACCGGTATGTTGACGCCAAGTAGCTACGGCTGCATACAATAATATAAACAGCATGGGGAAAACGGTTAATTGGAGTAAATTCCCGGGCTGAATAATGGCGATAAAACACAAGAAGGTAAAGGCCATGCCTGTAAACAATTGATGCGTCCAATTCCGTTTCACCGCTGCTGAAACGGCTGCTAAGTTGATCAGGCCTGTGTAAATTAATAAGAACCAAATATGCGGGGTTTCAGAGTGGAACAAAAAAGGAGTTACAAACCCAACTAATTGCGCCAATATTCCAATGTATTGTGCATTTTTCCATACAGCCGTAGCAAAACAAGCAAAGGAGATAAATGCCAGTAATGCCAGTGTTATGGCAGGAGGAATCATATGATAAAAATAATAGGCGGCAAACCATACCGCATAGCAAATACATAACCCGCAAGCGCATAACGTGTCCGAAGTGGTTTTTACTCTCGGTTTACGTAAAAGGGCTCCTGCAATCCACATTCCAATCCCTGTCAGTGTGCCTAACACGATACGTAAAGTGGGGGAAATAAGTTCCTTTTCTAACGAATATTTAATAGCAAAAATAATGCCTAATAATAAAATAAACCCACCCAACCAGGAGAATAATTGTACAAAGGAAATATGAAAAGCCGGTTTTTTGGGGATGGATTCAGAGAATACTTCTTGACTGCTAGGGGAAGCATCTTGAGAATCTTCTGTTGAAAATTCGACCGGTTGCAAAAGAGGTTCATTATTAGAATCGCTTAAGGAGTCGCCTTTTTCGTTTTGTGAAGAAATTTCTTTTGTTTCAGAGGAGGAATTCATTTCCGTATCTAAATCTTCTTTTTTTACTACGGAAAGATTTTGTATATTATCAGACAATTTTTCCACTTTGATTTGCAAAAAAATCAGCCATACGAAACAGACAAAAGAAAAAAAAGGCATTATAAATTCTTCCATAATTTCTCCTTAAATAAATTCCCCGCTTTTGGCGGGGAGTATGTTTATTATAAAACGCGCTTAACTTGCTTGTCGAACTCTGTTTCAAAGTCGGGGTTATAGCCTTCCCATACTTTGACGGCCCGGTGTTTCTTATCAAAAAGTACCGTGTAAGGAATTCCGGATACGCCCATTCCTTCCCCAGCTTCTCCGGCATTAAATAAGGCCTTAACATGCAAATCATATTCGGCTAATACATCTTTTACCGGGCCTGGGGTAGTATCCATAAAAGCACCCACAATCTCCAGTTTATCCCCATATTTTTCCTGGATAGCGTTAAGTGCCGGCATGGTTCGTTTGCACCAGGGGCACCAAGAACCCATAAATACAACAAGCACAGGCTTGTTTGCATAGTCTTCCGCTACCCATAATCCGTTCTCATTGACCTGTGGAATAGAGGTGTTCTTTAAAGTAGGCACTTCCGGCAGGCGTGCAGAACAAGCTACCGTGAAAGCAGCTAATAATGCGGTTAAAAATAACTTTTTCATTTTATCTCCTTAATTGCAACAAAATTGCTCGGATTGCTCCGTATATGATAAAATACAAAAGATGGGTAAATTAGTCAATGGTTTGGTCCGTATATTAGGCGAGCAAGTAGATTTATTTATTATGCCCCGCCACGGTAACTCCGTAAAGTTCAAAGTTCGCGTTCTTACTCTTCTGACGATAGGGTTGGTATGGGGTCTGTTGACACTGGGGGGGATTTTCTTTTTTATTCGTGGATATGATTATCATCTCGTGAAAGCGGATAATCAGTTAATGCGAATGAAAATGAAGTTAATTGCGGATGAATTAGAGAGAGGACGTAAATTCTTAGACTTGACCCATACTACCGATACGCAGATGCGCCAGATGTTGGGAATGCCAGGCGGAAAAAGTGTTAATTTGCCACACGGGTGGGAAGAAACTCATAATCAGGAAAATGAACGATTCCAAGCCATGCTTGACGGAGATCTAAAAGATTTGGATACAGACGAGTTTTCCCACTATGTTGATGTTATTGAAGATAGTTCAAAAACCCGTTTAGCCAGTTTTCAAGAGATTGCTTGGTACTATGCCAACCAACGTGAAAATTTGAACTCCACTCCCTCTATTCGGCCTTCCAGTGCACCGATTAGTTCGGGCTTCGGATATCGGTTGGATCCTTTTGGGAACCGTTCCTCCAAACGGCATAACGGCGTAGATTTTGCAGGTAAGCCGGATAGTCCGATTTTTGTAACAGCTGATGGGGTTGTACGCCATGCAGGATGGGTGCCCAGTTTTGGACAATCTATTTTGGTGGATCATGGGTTTGGATATTCCACGTTATACGCACATACTACTGGAATACAAGTAAAAGCGGGTGATGTTGTTAAACGTGGCGATAAAATTGCTACAATGGGTTCTAGTGGGCATTCTACCGGTACACATTTGCATTATGAAGTGTGGAAAGACGGAGAAGCCGTAAATCCGCGAAACTATTTTAAGTAAACGGAGGCAATATGGGTTTTTTAAAAAAAGATTCAGATTTTTCTTCAGGGGAACATTTTTCCGTTGTTAGTGCAGAGTGTTATTTTCAAGGGACATTAAGTGTACAAGGTTCGTTACGTGTAGACGGAACATTGGAAGGTTCTGTAGATAATGCTCGTCACGTTATTGTTGGTACGGAAGGTAAAATTGTAGGAGATGTAACGGCAGAGTTGGTGGTTTGTGGCGGAACAATTGAAGGAAATGTGTGCGCTACTCGTTTGGAAATATTAGGAGAGGCTTCAATTTTAGGAGATATCCGCGCTAAAAAAATGACGGTGGAAGAAGGTGGCCGTATTGAAGGGAAATGTTCTATCGGAGAAGTCAAAGAAGAACAATAATTTTAGAAATTAATTAAGGAGAAGCAGCAATATGATTTCATTTCTGATCAAACACAAAAAAAGCATTCTTGTTATTACATTGGCTTTTTTCATAGGAAGTATTGTTTACATTGGGCTAGATGCTTATTCTCGTTCCAATAATAGCTTAGTAGCAGCTATGGTGGGTTCGCAAAAAATTACCCGTCGTGATTTCGATCGTGCCCGGGAACAACAGGCAACAGTCCTTCGCAATAGAGGGATTGATGTGGATGAAGCTATGCAAAAATATTTGGACCAAGAAACTTTATCTGCGTTAATTAGCTCTGAAATTTTAAATCAGGCCGCTCAAAAAGCGGGAATAAGTGTAGCTGATTATGAAATTGCCTATGATATTAAAAATTCGCCCATGTTTGCTCCTAACGGGAATTTTGATAAAAATGCTTATCAGCAAATTTTAAAAGGTGTTTTGAAAATGACGGCTTCTGAGTTCGAAACGCAGTTGCGTCGCAACAAAGCAGCGGATCGTTTCCGCATGGCGCTTTACTCTATATACAAATTAACCCCTGCAGAAACGAAATATTCTTATCAAGTACAGCATGGCAATTTGACTAAATTTGATAGCGATAAAGCCGATTTTGCTCCTCAATTGCTAGATACTAAAATGTTAACGGCACAAAAAGGTTTTTCAGACAAATTTAATAGCGAAGTGGTCATTAAAACTTTTTTAGAGGACTGATCCGTGAATAACGATATCTTGGTAGTGGGTTCGGTGGCTTTTGACACCATTGAAAATGCGAACGGATGCGCGAAACGCGTGTTAGGCGGTGCGACCAGTTATGCCTCTATATGCGCCAGTTATTTTGCACACCCCTCCGTTGTAGCTGTGGTCGGTACGGATTTTACGGCCCAAGATAAAGCCCCTTTTATTAAACGTAAAATCAACCTCAAAGGATTAGAGGTAAAAGAGGGAAAAACATTCCATTGGGGTGGAAGTTACGATAAGGATTTTAATACTGCCATCACAAAATTTACCGATTTGAATGTATTTAAAGATTTCAAACCGGTGCTTTCTAAAGAACAGCAAAATATTCAAACTGTCTTTTTAGCCAACATTGATCCTGAATTGCAATTATCTGTTTTAAAACAGGTAAAACGTCCGCGTATTGTGGCATGTGATACAATGAATTTTTGGATTTCATCCAAAAAAGCCGCCTTACTTAGGGTTATCAAACAGGTAGATGTTTTGTTCCTTAATGAGACAGAAGCCCGCCAATTAACGGGCATTTACAATTTAATTTCCGCTGGGAAATGGTTGCTCAAAAAAGGTGTTAAATACGTTATTATTAAACTGGGATCCAACGGCTCTATGCTGGTGAGCGAGGAAGGAATTGCCCAGCTCCCACCGTATATCTTAGAACATGTACACGATACAACCGGAGCCGGAGATACTTTCGGCGGGGGGTTTACGGGATATTTAGCTAGCTTAAAATCGTGGGATAATCTAACGGCTATTAAGCGGGCTATGATGATTGGTAACGTGATGGCTTCATTTACAATTGAGTCTTTTAGTGTCAAACGACTGGCCAGCCTTACGAAGCGGGATATCGATAAACGCTTAAAAGAATATACGGCCATGCTGAAGTTTTAAATTGGACCCGATTTAAAAATAAAAACCGCCTTGATGGCGGTTTTTATATTTTACCGGGGAAGGGACTTGAACCCTTAAGCCCGTGCGGGCAATAGTTTTTGAGACTATCCTGTATACCAATTCCAGCACCCCGGCATAAATCGGATACTTTTATTATAGCAAATTTCAGGTTGAAAAACGAGATTTCTCTATTCAATTTTAAAAATAGTAAAATAATCTATTATGGCGATTCAAAATTTCCTGAAGAAAGAGATCAATCTTTTTACTTGGATTTTTGCCTTTTTCGTAGCATTGGGCATTGTTTGTCGTTTTGTCCTTTTAGGGGTGGGATATGAATATGATGAAATATTTACGGCCGTTGCTGCCAACCCTGCACTTTCTTGGTTTTATATTGTAAAGCATTATTTGATTGTGGACTGCCATCCCCCGTTATATAATTTTTTGATGTGGTTGTATAACCATTGTGTTCCCTATGGCCCTGAATGGGTGGCCCGGTTGCCCAGTGTGTTTTTTAGCTTGATTTCCTTGTGGGTGAGTTGGAAGTTTTTTCCTAAGTTTTTGGGGAAAACCGCCCGATGGATATTTCTATTGTTGTTATCTTCCTGCATATATTTGATTTTTTATTCCCAGCAAGCACGATCTTACATGTTGACGGAGTTATTGGCTATTGGGTTAACTTTCCTTTATATTCAAATGGCCCGGCGTATATGGCACCGAAAAGGAATATCAACCCGTCAATGGGGGTTATATGGAATTGTCGCGCTTTTGTTGTGTTATACACATTATTTTGGAGCGTTTGCTTTTGGGATTTTTTCAATTATTCTTTTTGTTTTAGCTTGTATTTATAAACAGGAAAAACGGTGGTTTATATGGGTGCCTCTTCTGGTTTTTATTTTATTTGTACCATGGTTGTTTCCCAATCTGTTACACAATATATTTTTGGAACGTTTCAATGGAAATTGGTGGGGAAATACTAACCGGATAACGTGGGGTATGTTTTCCCAATTTCCTCGTTTCTTCTTTTCTTCATTTCGAGATTGCATTGTTATTTTTATACCATTCTTCGCGAGTTTGTTTTATGTGATTAAAAAAACAGGTTCTTTTCGTAAAATCCCTTGGGTAAGAGAATATGTTTTATTGTGTTTGCCTTTTCTGTTATCCTTTGGGATTATACTGTTGGCTTATACTAAAATTTTTTTATTGATGAGTCGTTATTTTATTCCATTTTCAATAGGAATATATTTGACAGTTTCCGGTGTAATAGCCACTTCTTGCCGCCGTCACAAATGGCTTGAAGTGCTCTTTTTGGTAGGATTGATATCTCAATTCTACACTTTTTCAATTTTTATGCCGGCTTTGTATAAGGGAGAAGCTTTCTCTGCTCGTGCAACAGCACTGGAATACCAACGTAAATATTCGGACAAGGAATTATTTGTAGTAGCATTTGAAGGATTCCCTAAAGAATCCTTTGAACCCATGTACGCTTATTATCCACAGGTGCGTTTAGGGATGACACAACCAGTCACGGAATTGTTGCATCTTTCAGAAGCTGAGCGTGAGGAAGTGCTAAAACGCAAAGATAAAGCTATCGTTTACTTGCCTAATTGTCATATAACCAAAATCCGTAATTTGGGAATGTTGTTGCAGCGGGAAGTAATCATAGAATACGTGGTAGGTACCTCTTGCTTTTTGTCTTTTTCCGAAAAGAAAAACTATCCTGTCTACATGAAGGATATTCTAATAAGAGAAGATGCTATGCCACCCAATAGACTGTAGGTGGTTTGCAAGTATTTATAGATTAATTTTTTCTTCTATAAGATAAAGGGGACGTTGTTTGGCTTCCATAAAGATACGGCTTAAGTATTCCCCTATGATTCCAAGAGAAATCAATTGTATTCCGCTACAGAATAAAATAGTTACCATAATAGACGCATATCCATTTACGGGATTTCCATAAATAATTTTTTTCAACGCTACCCAGCACGCAAATAGGACGGCGATAATAGCTATAATAATTCCGACATAGGTCCATAATCGTAACAATAATGTGCTACCGGCAGTAATTCCTTGGAGAGAAAATTTCCATAGTTGCCAGTAATTCCATTTTGTGTTTCCTGCTTGGCGGGGTTGACGGACGGAGGGAACAGAAGTACTTTTGAACCCTACCCAATTGAAAAGTCCTTTCATGAACCGTTCTCTCTCGGGCAGTTGCAACAAGGATTTTATTACAACTCGGCTTAGCAAGCGGCAGTCTCCCGCGTGAGGGGGCATTGGCCGATCTGCCAGTAGATTGTAAAATTTATAAAAATAATTGGCAGTGATTCGTTTCAGCCAAGGGTCGCTTGCCCGGGTGGTTCTCACCGCATATACCATTTCGAATCCTTCTTGCCATTTCTGAATAAACGTGGGGATTAGGGAAGGAGGGTCTTGCAAATCTACATCCATAATGATGACCGCATCATAATTTTGCGCGGCAGTTAGACCGGCAGTGATGGCAGCTTCTTTTCCGAAATTGCGAGAAAAAGAAATGACGTGGACCAAGGGGTTTTCCTGCGCTATTTTTTTGAGTAGTGAAAAGGTTTTGTCTTGGCTACCATCATTTACAAATAAATAATGCAGTTCTATCCTTTCCTTTTGAGGAAAGGAAAATTTTTGAAGTGTATCGTAAAAAAGAGGCAAGGCTTCTTCTTCGTTATATACGGGAATTAGTAGTGCAATCTTCATGGAATCATTATAGTAATTTTTATTAGTGAAAACGAGAATTTTATCTTAGATGAGGATTCGCTTGACGGTTTTTTCTGTTTTATGGTACATTTTTATACAAGGAAAGGAGAAAAATATGCAAATGAAAAAAGGTTTTACGTTGATTGAATTATTAATGGTAGTTTTGATTTTGGGAATTTTGGTTGGGTTCGCTTTGCCGCAGTACCGGCGGTCAGTATCGCGTAGCTTTACTACGGAGGGAGGTAACGTCATTAGTGCGGTGGTTAGAGCAATGAATGCGTATTCTGCCGAATACAATAAGAAAGCAACTGACATTAAATTCTTATCTATTGCCATGAAAAATGGGGATCTGCAGTTTTATCAATATGAATTAACGGATGGCCCTGAATATGATGTAAGGATTTTTCCACGAGAAGGTAGTTCAAATAAAACCTCTGCCATTCTTTTTGTGGTTACAGCTCCGGACGGTTCTGCGCAGTCATTGGAGTGTGCCGGGAAAGATTGCAATTTGTACCGGGAATTTAATTGTACTTCTTCCGAAGAAAGAACGGAATGTAAGAGATTTTAAAAAATTGATGTAAGAAAAATATTTTATAGTTCAGATTCCCCCAAGATGAATTGGGGGAATTTTCGTGATAACTACTTTTAGTTATTTAATTCCCGGTATAGGTTTTTTACAATAATATTATGAAGTATGTACTGATATCTTTTTTCTTATTTAGTTTTAGTTTATCTTTTGGACAAATTTATCGGGCCGGAGAGGCACCCTCTTCATCTCCAGAGTTGCACTGGGAAGTTGCGGCCGGTTGGAGTGCTTCTACCGGAGAAACGGAATTAAAAGAGGGGAGTTCTTCCACAAGCGGACAGCATGGATGGTCAGGGCGTTTTCTTTACATTCCTTCTACCCGCTGGGCTTTGGGAGGAGAAGGAACGTTTTTCCTATCCCACAAGATTAACCCTTTGGTTGCCCGTTATCATTCATATCGTGTAGGTTTGTTGGCACAATACCGTTTAACGCCGGATACAATCCCGCTTGTTTATTTATTAGCTGGTGCGGGGGTAACATCTCATCATTTAAATTATGTTTCCGCCTATTGGAAGAAGGAAGATACAAAAGAAATCGTATACGCTATGGCGGGTGCGGGCTTAGAAGCTCCCTTGTGGCAAAACATATTTGTTGCTGTAGAAGGAAGAGCTGTTTATAACAAAGGGAGAAATTTAAGCGAATTTTATGGATTATCTTCTCGTTGGGAAGCGGAAGGGAAGATATGGTTGGGCGTGCGCTTTTGATATATAAACATCTAAAAAAGGCCTCTTTTAGGGGCCTTTTTATTTGGTGTTTACACTACGGAAAAAGTCTAAAATGCCTGCCTTTAAGGCCGTAACTAATTTGCTTCGGCCTTCTTTTGTACGAGCCATTTCTTCTTGTTCCGGGAACATGAGATAGGCACTTTCCACTAAAATACTGGGCATTTCGGAAATACGGGGAATAAACAGTACATTATTAGAAATCATCCCGTTATCTGCCAGCGGAACATGTTTTGTATAGGCTTTATGCATGGCATTGGCTAAGTCAAAGCTATGAGGATAAGTGTAGTAGACTTGAAAGCCACGAGGCCGGATTAACGGATTGACGGTTTCAGGGAATGCATTGTAATGCAGACTAACAAAGATATGTGCCTGGTTACGCAGTGCATGTTCATAGCGTTGTTGCAATGTCATTTTATTATTCCCTCGTCGGGTTAGGATGACGGTGGCTCCTTCTTTTTCCAGTGCGGTTTTTAGTTCTTCTGCCAGTGCCATTGTTCCCTCAAATTCCAGATATCCGGTAGGCCCTACGGCTCCGTCATAAGGGGCCGATTTCTTTGGGTTATGCCCTGCATCTATCAAGATGCGTGCTCCAGCCAATGGTGCCTGGACAGTGGGAGTAAGAGAAGGCGCATGGAAAAGGTCTATCTCTAGGCCGTTTTCGTTAAATTCGTAGGAATATCCCCACAAACGTGCTTTAGGAGAAAAATAAAGTTTTAACAATAGTGTATCATTCGAAGGGCGAGACCAAAGGATTTTCTCTAAGATAGGACTAGTGTTATCAATACTAAAATTCTCATCTACATTATCCACATAATAAAGTTGCACTTCCAAGCGGTCTTTAAATTCTTGAATTTGAATAGGGGTAGCACGAGAAGAGTGGACCGTGATATGTGTTTTTGTATCCAAATTATTAGTTTCTAACCCGGAAATTGTATTTCCCGGCATTTTCTTTGGACAAGGAATCGGTTCAATTTTTTCTTTTTCTAGCCATGCCTGTTCGGTTTCGTTAAGCCAAATGTGATACTGATTATTTTTTTGACCGGTTATGCGTACTTCTCCGAAGGCACGGTAGTGCGGAAAGAGGTTCCCTTGAGAAGTGGGAAGTTGACGGACTTTAATGCCGGGATGTGTAATTTTGGCGCAAGAAAAAGGATGGCGTTTCGAACGTACAGTTACCTTTCCGGGTGCTGTTATTTTGGCTTTTGAGTTTTCGGGTCCGTTGCTCATCTTATATATAACTTTAGAGTTTTTGGCTCGTTGTTTTTCTAAGATTGTAAAATCGGCACGATAAACCCCGGGATTGGAGGGATCTTCAGCTAAAAGGATATTTTTCCCATTTTTTAACCCCGGTAAAGAAGCTTCCACCGTAGCCTGCGGGGTACCGCGAACGTAAAGAGGCAAAGTTTCTCCGGCCACCAATTCAATATCATGCTGCGGGAATGTTTCGCCTTCTTCAAAAGAAGCTGTTTGAGAAAAATCAGTAATATCTTGCCCGCGCACATGAATGTTCCGGACCGCTTGATAGGTTTGTTGTCCATCGGAAGCTTGTAGCAAAAATGTAAAAGGTCCTGTTTCTACGGGAACAAATGCCAGGAAAGAACCGCTTTTATGTAATGGAATGGTTTGACCGTTGATTTGTAAAGTCTTCGGATGAGGAAAGTGTAAATGCCCAAATATAAAGATATTCTTGGCACCGCGCGGCATTTTCATATTTTCTTGAGGAAATTGTACCGTTATAGGCGCCTTGGTTTGGGTAGCCAACGTTTGCTGGGCCGGTAAATAAGGCGCTACGGGAATTTCTTGTCCCATGACGGTGCCGGCGCTTACAAGCAGTATTGCGACTAAAAAAACTATTCTATTCATTCTTATAAAATGATAACATAATTCTATGGTAAATTGTGCAGACGTTCTCCATTTTTTGGACACCTATTTGGATATCGCCCATATCCCGGATGCAAGCCATAATGGTTTGCAGGTGGAAGGGAAAGAAAAAATTAACAAGATTGTTTTTGGCGTATCTGCGTCTATGGAATTGTTCAAACAAGCGCAGTATGCAGGGGCGGATTTGATAGTGGTTCACCATGGCCTGTTATGGGGGCAGGAACAGCCCCTTACGGGGATGTTTAAGGAGCGGATTGCCTTTTTACTGAAAGAAAATATCGGTTTAGCGGGTTACCACTTGCCATTGGATAAGCATGCCGTAGTGGGGCACAATGCGTGCCTCATGCGTGCTATCGGAGGGGGAACACCGCTGCCGTTTGGGGAATATCACGGCAATTTAATTGGTTTTTCGGGCCGTATTCCTTCTCGTCCGTTGGGAGAATTGGTAAAAATCTTAGAAGATTTTTGCCAAACTCAAGCGAAAGTGCTTGCTTTTGGACCGGAGAAAATAGCATCTGTTGGGATTGTTAGCGGTGGCGCTTATAGCATGTTGCCGCAAGCTATTAACGACAAGTTGGACCTCTATATTACCGGTGCATTAGATGAGCCTGTACAAGAATGGTGTCGCGAAGGGCATATTAACTGCGTATCGTTAGGCCATTATAATTCCGAAAAACCCGGTGTACGCGCGCTGAAAGATTTAGTAGCCAAGCGTTTTGACGTACAAACCGAATTCATTGATGTGGCAAACCCGTTATAGGGCTTGGAGGAAAAATGCAGAAAGAATTATTTAAAAAAATTGATACATACAAAGATACCGTCATTGATTTGCAAACACATATGATTGCTTGCCCTGCCGTATCTCCGCACGAGGGTGGCGCGGGAGAAAAAGCAAAAGCTGATTATTTACTTTCCGTTTTAAAAACAATGAAATTTGATGAATTATCTGTTATTAACGTAAAAGATTCAAAGGCAACAGGGGGCGTTCGACCGAATATTGTTGCTAAATATTACGGAAAGAATAAACAAAAAACATTTTGGGTTATGGCCCATTTGGATGTAGTTCCCCCAGGGGATTTGAATTTATGGAAAACCGATCCTTTCAAAGCAGTTGTTAAAGGAGATAGAATTTATGGGCGTGGTTCTGAAGACAATCAACAAGGGTTAGTTTCAGGTTTGTTGGCTGTAAAAGCCATGATGGAATTGGGTATTCGCCCGCCTTGTAACTATGCTTTATTGCTTAATGCGGACGAAGAAATCGGCAGCCAGTATGGTATCGTAGAAATCATTAAAAAACATGGCAAATTATTTGGAAAAGAAGATGTTTTTATGGTACCTGATGGGGGAAATCCCAAAGGAACAATGGTAGAAGTGGCCGAAAAGAATATGTTATGGCTTAAATTTACCGTTTCCGGCAAACAGACTCATTCCTCTACGCCACATGCCGGGATCAATGCGCATAGAGCTTCTGCACATCTAATTGTGAGACTGGAGGATTTGTATAAGAAATTTAACAAAAAAGATGCATTGTTTGCTCCGGAATCTACCAGTACTTTTGAACCTACTAAAAAAGAGGCCAATGTTCCTAACGTCAACACCATTCCGGGGACGGATGTTTTTTACTTAGATTGTCGGGTACTTCCTTGCTATTCCAATGCACAGGTATTGGCAGAAATTGCCAAAATGAACAAAGAAATTGAGAAAAAATACAAGGTAAAAGTAAAAGTAGAAGATTTAATTAATGAATCTTCCAAACCGACGGATAAAAAGCATGATTTAATCAGACTTACCCAACAAGCTGCCAAAATGGTGTATAAGAACAATCCACGTGCGATGGGTGTAGGTGGCGGAACGGTAGGAGCTTTTTTGCGCAATGCCGGTTATCCGGTAGTTGTGTTTTCTAAATTAGATGATATGGCGCATCAACCCAATGAATATAGTAGTATTAAAAATACGTTGGGAGATGCCAAAGTATTTACTTATATTGCATTGAACTTAAAATAGGGGGACCTATGAAAAAAGGCTTTACAATAACGGAAGTTGTAGTAATGTTGGTAGTGTTTGCTGTGCTTTTGGGATTTACCATTCCAAAATTTATGTTGTTATTGCATAAAGCCGAGGAAGGAAGTACAAAACATAAGTTGGTCCAGGTGCGCAGTGCGATTGCGGCCTATTATGGCGAACACCAGGGGATTTATCCTACGGATGATTTAACCAGCCTTATTCCGCAATATTTGGAAAAAATACCACAAGCCCAGGTACCCGGATATACTCCTTCCAATCATGTCTCTGTCGGGAATTTTGAACAATGTTTTACTAATGAGGGGGGATGGTCCTATGTAAACGATCCCTCCGATCCCCGATTTGGCGACTTTTTTGTAAATGTAGATGCAGAAGATAGCTATGGGAAGGCGTGGATGTCGCATTAATTGTGTGTCATCAACGGGTTGTTAACAAATAGGAGTATTATGCAGACGTTAATTTTGATTTTTGCAGGATTGTTCGGTTTGGTATTTGGTAGTTTTTTTAATGTGTGTATTTACCGTATTCCGCGCCACAAATCCATTGCGTGGCCGGCTTCGTTTTGCCCACGTTGCCGACAACCAATTAAGTGGTATGACAATATTCCGTTGTTAAGTTATTTGTTCCTGTTGGGAAAGTGCCGTCATTGTAAGGGAAAAATTTCCATTCAATATCAGGCCGTAGAATTGCTGACTGCGTTGGCAACCGTGTTATTTGTGTACCGCTATGGCCTTTCTCTGTGGACTTTTGTTGTGTTGACGGCGATTTACTTTTTAATTATTCTATCGGTCATTGATTTACAATTAATGATTATTCCGGACCGCTTTTCTATAGGACTTTTAATATTAGGAATTGCTTTTGCTTGGGCCAATCCCTATTTTGAAGGTCTTTGGTGGGAAAAAGAGTTAACTTCATTTTTAGGGGCCGGTGTGGGCCTTTTCGGTGTGCTTGGGATTGCTCTGGTGGGAACCTGGATTTTTGGCAAAGAAGCTATGGGCGGAGGCGATATTAAACTAATGGCTGGTGTGGGGGCATTTTTAGGCTGGAGAGGGGTTATCACAACGATTATCATAGGATCTTTCTTTGGCCTTGTTAACGCATTAATTTTGATGATTTGGAAAGGAAAGAAAGGTTCGGATGCTATTCCATTTGGACCTAGTTTAAGTTTGGCTGCCGCAGTAAATTTATGGTATCTTATTACTCCGGCAATGTTGGTAATTGAATTTTAAAAACAAACCCCACTAAAAGGTGGGGTTTTCTTTTACATATTGGGCTAGTTTTTTAAACGCACGGGCACGGTGGCTCAGTGCGTTTTTTTCTTCAGGCGACATTTGTGCAAAAGTTTTGTTGGTTGCGGTTACAATAAAGATGGGATCGTATCCAAAACCATTTTTGCCGGAGTAAGACTGAGCAATATGTCCTTCCGCCGTTCCTTCAAAAAGAACCGTTTTGCCGTTGGGATAAGCCAGGCAAGCTACCGTGCGAAAACGGGCGGTTCGTTGGGGCATGGGCACATCTTTGAGTGCTGCTAAGAGTTTTTGATTGTTGGCCTGTGCATTGCCGTGTTCTCCTGCGTAACGGGCTGTATAAATGCCGGGGGCTCCATTCAAAAAATCCACTTCCAAACCTGTATCGTCAGAAATTGCCGGAAGACCTGTTTGCCGGGCTACATATACGGCTTTCAGTTGGGCGTTTTCTTGAAGAGAGGTGCCTGTTTCCGGCGGGAGTGTAAGAGAAAATGATTGCATTCCTGTGTAGATTATAGAAGATCCATCCGGGAAAGAGGAAGGCAAAATAGCTTGCAACTCATTAAGTTTGTGTAAATTCTCTGTAGCGATAACAATCTGCATTTTAATCATTCTTCTCTGGAATAGAGACTTGGGTTAAAATTTGCATAGCAGTACGGAAAGAAGCTTCCATTTCATCCAAGTCGGCATATTCATACTGGGTATTGTCGTTGTAATGGCCTGTAAATAATGTGACAATAGGCCAATTGCCGGCGGCTAGCAAGGCTGCACTATTGGGAATACGCGTGGGGATGCGTTTAGAAGATATTTCTTCTTTCTGCATGGCCTTTTCTGCAAGGAGCAGAGCTTGGTCTGCTTGTTCAGATGCTAAATTTTTTTGTTCTTCTTTCCAGGAAAGCGAAAAATCTTTTGCTTTGTGATGCATGGCTTTGACGGTGGTAAAGGCACGGGTAACTTCAGCGGTTAACCGTTGCATTTCTTCTTCTGAGAAAGCTTGTATTTCCCCGGAAATATGGGTATGATCGCCCGTGTGTTCAATGGTGTCCACATAGATAAAGCCTTTATCTCCAGAAGTGGTTTCCGGGCGGTTAGCCCTCGGAAGGAGTGAATGAAAATCCGACGCAATGAGTAGATTGTCAGCAAATGCGGAATTAATAGCATCTCCCAATGCGACTTGCCGGTTTCCTTCAAAATTGATATCAAAGCGTTGAATATTAAAAATTTGATTAGATAATTCCCCTTTTTGCGTTCCTTCCAAAGTATATATATAGGGAGTATTTGGTTTTTTATCTAGCAAGGTTTTTAATCCGGCTTGTCCCGGTACAAACAACAAAGTAATGGGTCCGTGCGAAACAGAAGGATGTTCATCTAGAAAACGGGCAATTTCCATGGCAATGGTTGCCCCGGCTTTGGTACTGGTTCCCAGGGTGTTTTGCCCGGAAGCAGTTAATAAATCATGCCCGTAAGCGCGCGTTAATTGTGGGGCATTGTAAATATCCAATGCAAAACGGGGAGAAGCTTGTATAGCAATTTCTCCTCCCTTATAATTTTCATGGATTTGCGGTGAAACAGCGGTAGCGGAAGCATCTGTACGGGCGATAAATACAACTTCCGGAACATTTCCCTTGATGTTGGAAGGAATTTTTACTTGTACTAAACCATTCTTTTCTTGTGTGCCGGATAACCCATACCGCCGCAGTTCTTTAAGGAGTGCTTTCGCAAATTTCAGTTGTTCTGCCGATGTGTTTGTATCTTGTTTCACATAACTAGTTAAACGAGAAGTTAGACTGGCTTTAACCGGCTTTTTAGTATAAGAAGCGGCTGTTTTCCAATCTAGGTTTTGTGCTGCAAGTACAAGCGGGCAAAGAATCCCGCTTGTGATTAGCAAGAAATGTTTGCAGGGTATCATTTCAAATCCTCTAACGAGGATTGTGCTTGCGCTAATGCTAATTGTGCGGCAGCCAACTCTCCCCGGGTTTTATCAATTTGCTCTTGCGGGGCATGTTTCAGGAAATTTTCCTGTTTTAAACGTGCTTCGCGTGAAACAATATTTGCATTGGCGAGCGTAATTTCTTTTTCCAAACGTTTGCGTTCTTTATCAAAATCTATCAGGCCGGTAAGCGGCACATAAATTGTTAATTTATCAAAAGTAGCAGTGGCCGTTTGTCTGGGTTTAGCTTGATTAATTCCCACAGTAAGCGTATCGGTCTTTGTCATTAATTTGATGTAATCTTCATACGATTTTACTGTATCTAAATCTGCTTCATTCTTGGCAGAAACAACAGTTGTAATTTTAAGAGTGGGGGGAACGTTAAATTGTGCACGGATGGTGCGAATTTCTTTGGTAACCCCTTGAATGACTGTCATTTTTGCTTGTGCGTCTGCATTGAACCAAGAAGCATTGCACTCCGGATACTTTTCATTGAGTAAAAATTCTTCCGTTGTTCCGACAAACGGTTTCAATGAAGTGGCAATTTCTTCTGTAACAAACGGAATGAGAGGATGTAATGCCTTGAGTGTTTCGTATAAAATATGTACACATAAGGCCATTACCTTCTCTTTTTCCGCTGTTTGAAAACGTTGTTTGGCAAGTTCAATATACCAATCGCAGAAATCATCCCACAAGAAGTGATAGAGCGTATTGGCAGTAAGGGCCAAGTTATAATTTTTGATCCCTTCCCGTGCTGTTTTGATGGCGGTGGCAAAGCGATCCAGAATCCACACGTCGGCCAGTTCGGTTACTTTTTCCGGCATGGACAGCGGGCCGTTAATGCCTTGCATATTCATCAAAATGAAGCGTGAAGCATTATAGAGTTTATTACAAAAATTGCGTGCACCTGTAATGCTATCTTCCGAATATGGAATATCTTTACCGGGCACAGCTTGCATCAACAAGGAAAAACGCACTGCGTCTGTACCGTATTTGGCGGTCATATCTAGCGGATCAATAACATTGCCTTTGGATTTGGACATTTTCTGACCGGATTTATCGCGGACAATTCCGTTTAAATACACATCTTTGAACGGTAGTTTTCCCGTGAAATCAAGCCCCGTCATTACCATGCGTGCTACCCACAGATAGAGAATTTCATACCCGGTAACGAGCGTAGAAGAGGGGTAGAAATACTGCATATCGGGGGTATTTTCTGGCCAACCGAAAACGGACATTGGCCAGAGAGAGGAGGAAAACCACGTATCGAGTACGTCGGGATCTTGTACCAAATCGTGGCCGTGGCAATGCGGACACTGGGCAGGTTTATTAAAAGAAACAATCGGTTTGGCTCCGTCTTCAAATGAAACTTTGGTCAGTTGTTCTTTACCTTGTTGGTCTTTGGCAAATGTAAGTCCGTTCTTGCTACATTCGCGGCAATACCAAACGGGGATGCGGTGCCCCCACCAAATTTGACGGGAAATACACCAATCTTGTAGGTTTTTGAGCCAATTTACAAAAGGAGTTTTCCAACTGGCCGGGTGAAATTGCAGTTCGCCCGTTTCGGCGGCCTTGATAGCCGGTGCGGCCAGTTTATCCATTTTTACGAACCATTGTTCGCTCATAAACGGTTCAATGGCACTATGGCAGCGGTAGCAAGTGGAAACGGCGTTATTGTATTTTTCTTCTTTAATAAGCAGTCCGGCTTCTTCCAAATCTTTTACCGTTTCTTTGCGGCAGACTTCGCGGTCCATGCCCAGATATTTTTCCGGGCAGTTAATCATCTTGCCTTTGTCGTTAATGACGGTCATAATCGGTAAGTTGTGGCGTTTGCCCACTTCATAGTCTGTGGCGTCGTGCGCCGGAGTGATTTTGAGGGCGCCCGTTCCAAATTCCATTTCCACGGCTTCATCGGCAATAATTGGAATTGCGCGGTTAGCCAGCGGAATAATTACCTTCTTGCCGACTAAATTTTTAAAGCGTTCATCTTTGGGGTTAACGGCAATAGCTGCGTCAGCGTAAATGGTTTCCGGACGGGTAGTAGCGATAATAATACCCTCACTTCCGTCTTCTCCTTTGTAGCGCAAGTGCCAGAGTTTGCCGGCGTGTTGTTCATGTTCTACTTCAATATCGGAAAGAGCTGTGGAGCACCGTACACACCAGTTAATAAGGCGTTTGCCGCGATAAATATATTTTTTCTCCCACCATTGTTTGAAACATTCAAATACAGCTTGTGCGCGCTTTTCGTCCATGGTAAAGCGTATGTCGGAGAGGTCCAGTGCCCAACCCATTTTACGAAATTGTGTAAAAATGGCATTACCGCATTCGTCGTACCAATTCCAGACGGTTTTTACAAATTCTTCGCGGCCTAAATCATGACGGGATTTATGTTGTTCTTTAGCCAATTTCTTTTCAATGACGTTTTGTGTAGCAATACCGCCGTGGTCCGTACCCGGCACCCACAGGGCTTCTTCCCCAAACATACGGTGGGACCGAATGAGTACGTCTTGCAACGTGTTGTTAAGGGCATGCCCCATGTGTAGTACCCCGGTAATGTTTGGCGGGGGAATAACGATAACAAAAGGTTTTTTATTTTTATCGGTCTTAGCAGCGAAAAGATGTGCATTTTGCCATTTTTCGGCGAGTTTTTTTTCTACTTCTTGCGGTTCATACGCTTTGGGTAACATAATTCTTCCTCGGTCTTTAAAATTGCGTGATGTGACTTCACGCGTAACCTATTTATATTTTACTATTTTTGAAAGGAATAATTGTTATAATGTGTAACGGAGAATACTGATATGAAAAAGATATTAATCGTTTTATATCTAATATTTTGTGTAGGATTTTTAGCTGTATGGATGGGGGAATATCGTGCCATATCCCCCAATTTTAGGCACATAGTATTGATTTTTGGAGCGTTTTTTGGGGTTATTTATACAACGTTGTTTTGCGCTTTTTATTATGCCGGTAAATGGGGAACAGAAAATGGACATGACTTGGAAAAACTCCTTTTTACTGAAGAATATCAAGAATTAAGAAAGAAATATAGTTCTCCTTTGAAAGAAATTTTTGTTCGATTGCACGTACATGGGCTCATAACGGGGAGATTCGGAGTCAGAGTAAAATTAAGTATATGCCAGGATGCATTGTTTATAACGGACGGGGTAGGAAAATCCCTTTGTGTGCCGTATCTACAGTACCCTATCCGTGGAAAGAAAAGTTTTTGGGGAAGGACATTATTCGTAGAGGATATTGTGCCTGAAAAAATATTCCGGCGGATTTTTCCTAAAAAATATCTTAACAAGGGGCCCCGCCCTCTTTGCTTCCCAGATTTACCAAAGAAGGAATTTGATTTTATTCTATCCCTAGTACGCCAAGCACGAGAAAAGCAGGTTTACTGTAGGATGAAGGAAGAAATATGAAAAAGCACCCTAACGGGTGCTTTTTAAATTCATACGGAGAGGGAGAGATTCGAACTCTCGATACGGTTTCCCGTATGCAGTCTTTCCAGGACTGTGCCTTAAACCGCTCGGCCACCTCTCCAATAAACGCGGTTTTATTGTCTAAGACTATTATATCAAATTAATCGTTTTTCGGGAAGTTTATCTTTTCCGCAGTGATATTGGATGGCCTAATAAACGGCCTATAAGAGAAAGAGGAAGTAAAATGCAAATACTGAAAATGAGGACTGCTACAGTCACTGCAAAACCGAATAAAAATACGAAAAAACCACTTAAAAGGCCATGTGGATCCCCCTGGGGGCGTGCATGATCTTTCGGATCATTCCAAGCGGGCGGAGTGTTGGCTTGAATAACTGTTCCGCTTTCATCTAATACTTCCGGTTCTATTACATTTTTTTGCTCTTCCATACTTACTATTGTGACAAAAAATGCGGCAGAATGCCAGCCTGTTTATGGGTAAGATAGTGAGTTTGCTCCTTTATGGCAGTAAAAGTCTTATATTTTATAAAATATATTTATGAAACAACGATATGGCCGCTGGTTATTACCTTTATTTTTATTCGCTTTCACTTATAGTTACGGGCAATTACCCCAAGTAAGTGAGCAGGCGTTGCGCGTGCTGGCTGCAGAGGGAAAGGTGGTATCAAGTGATTGGTATATTCCATTAGTTGCGCAGCCAAATTTTGTGTTTCCATATAAAGGAATTACAAATAAAACGGCAGTCTATCCGTCCCCATCTATTTTGCAAGGAGTTCCTTCTTTAAAAGTGTTAGTGGAGCGCGCATCCGCGCCCGCTCGTATGTATTTGTCCGGGCAATTCCCTATACCGGTGATTAAAGAGCCTTTGAAACGGGCACAAAGTTTGTTTTCCAAAGAGCGTATAGATGCTTTTATTTTCGATTTAGACGGTACGTTACTTAATTCATTAAGTGCTTGGGACAACGCAGCTACCAATTATTTGCGCTCTCGGGGAATAGAGCCGGATCCCGGTTTGCAGCAGGAAATAGAGGAATTGTCCTTACTGGATGGAGCGCGTATCATCAAAGAGCGCTACCAGTTGCCAGAACCAACAGAAGAATTGATAGAGGCTGTTCTTTTCCCTGTTGGCGAGCACTATTATCACGATATTCCTGCTAAAGAGAAAGTTCCTGCGCTACTAGCTCATTTACATTTACAGGGAATTAAAATGGCTGTAGCAACGGCTTCTCACCCTGATTTTGCCCGCGGTGCTTTAGAGCGCTTGGGGTTACTTCCTTATTTTGAATTTATTATTACTTGTGATGAGGTAGGAATTGGAAAACGAAGCCCTCGTGTTTATGAGGAAGCAATAGCCCGTTTGGGAACTCAAAAAAACCGTACTGTAGTGGTGGAGGATGCCTTCTATGCACTTAAAACTGCACATGATGCAGGGTTTAAAACAGTAGGAGTAGCGGAATCTCATTCATCAAAGGAAGATGTGTTGCAAATACAACAAACAGCCAACCTGTTCGTCAATTTTGATAAATAAGAGACCTCTAATCAAAAACGCGCCCCTTGCGGAGCGCGTTTTTTTGCAGCAATATTTTTTACTTGGTAGTTTTAAACCCTTTCCACATCAAAGCAGCTAAGGCAGCTCCGATAGCCGGGCCAATGATGAATACCCACAATTGGCACATGGCTTGTCCGCCTACTATCAAAGCCGGACCAAAACTGCGAGCCGGGTTAACGGAAGTACCCGTGAGCGGGATACCCATAATGTGTACGAAGGTAAGTGTTAAGCCGATTACTAAACCGGCGATAACGCTGGTTTTTTCGCCATCAGTTACACCCAGGATGGTCAGTACAAAAACGGCAGTCAAAATTACTTCTACCAACAAAGCACCCCAAGCATTTAATCCTACGGCAGACATTGTACCATAGCCGTTGATTCCCAAATTGGAAGCGGATCCGCCTAAGTGGGCGCAGTTGATGATTAACAACAATACCAAAGCTGCCAATGTGGCACCGATAAATTGGGCAATGATGTAACCTAAGAAATCTTTGCCGGACATTTTTCCGCTCATCCATACACCCAGTGAAACTGCAGGGTTAATGTGGCAGCCGGATACATTGCCAATTGCATACGCCATGGCAACAATAGATAAACCAAACGCAAAGGCAATCCCTAATGTGCCCAAAGTTTGGCCTGCAATGGCTGCGGAACCGCAACCAAACAAAGTAAGAACGAACGTTCCTAGTAATTCTGCACTGTATTTTTTCACGTATTATCTCCTTTAACTACTTTAAGCAGTAGATAAACATATTCTATCATTTTCACCAATAATGGAGGAGAATATGTGTAAATTCTAATGCGACATGCAGTTGCTGCGTACGTACTCAAAGAATTGAGCAACGCATTTGTCACATAAAATATCCTTTACTTTTATGGGTTTTTTAAGATGTATTCCTTTCAAGCTGCGGCAACGGCTCAAGGCTACATAAGTTTGTCCGGTAGCGAAGGCGCCTTGCCCGATATCCAAATAAATATTGTCAAACGTAAGCCCCTGCGATTTATGAATTGTAATGGCCCAACCTAACTTTATGGGATACTGTTTGAAAAACCCTTTGACTTTAGGTTGTAGTTTTTGGGAAAGAGGATTAAATTCATAGCGGATATCTTCCCATACATTGGGTTCTATTTGGTATACGGCGCCATTCAGTTCAACTTTAATAAAATCAGCTCCTAAATCATAAATAGTGCCTAAATCCCCGTTAACCCAGTCTTTTGTATTGGTAAGCATCATGATTTTTGCCCCCTTTTTCAAATGTAATTCGGGGTCGGCCGGAGGTGTTTTGGTAAATGTTTCATCTGCTTGTGCATGATAAATATATTCCTGCCCCGGTAATTGAGCCAAATAATGGCGATTACGCCAAGAAGCATTCTGGTTGGTAGGAGCCAAAATGATGCTATTTTCCAGCTGTTCCGGAACGACGGGGGTTTGATGCGTATTTAAAAGGGCATCTAACTGTGCTTGTGTTGTTTTCCCTTCACGAATGGTATTTAAGAGACGGGCAAAATCCGGGTCTTCTTTTTGGCGGAAAATACGATTCAGTTCAAACACTTCCAACGGGAGTTGGCGTAAAACTTTGGCTTCGAAGAAATAGGGACTGGGATAAATTTGGCGAAAGTAATCAAACAAGCCGTTTTCAGGATCTTCTTCTACCGGAGGGAGTTGAAACAAATCTCCAAAAAGAATTATTTTTTTTCCACCGAACGGTTCATCATTGTGTGTAGATATACGCAAAATGTAATCCATGGCATCCAGCAAATCAGCGCGCAACATAGATGCTTCATCAACGATAAGGGTGTCAATGTTTTCTACTTTTTTGCGAGGTAAACGTTTCAATAAATGCGTATCCAGTAAATTGCCGGGTTTTAATTGGAAAAAAGAATGAATGGTTTGACCGCGCACATTGATGGCCGCTAGCCCGGTAGTAGCCAAGACAACGGTGTTTTGCCCGGTATGTTCCACAAAATAGCGTAGCAAGGTTGTTTTGCCTGTACCGGCACGACCTGTTATGAAAATAAGAGGGGTAATGGCAGGGCGCGACTCTAGTAATGATAAGGCCTTTTTGAATTCATCGGTTAAAATAAACTGCGTAGCGGACATAATTAAATTATACCAATTACAAAAAGAGAATAAATTAGTATAGTGCGGGGTATGAACGACACTTATATCCTTGCTTTTTGCCTCAGTTTTTTGGCGGGGGCTGCTACTGTTATAGGGGCAGCCGTTGCCTTTGTAATTAAAAGAGAAAATCTATCTCTTTTGGCGATAGGATTAGGCTTTTCGGCAGGTGTTATGTTATATGTTTCGTTTATGGAAATTTTACCGCATGCCAAAGAAGCCCTTATCCAACTCTACGGCCAGATCGGTAGTTGGTTGTCCACCGGTGTGTTTTTCGTTGGGATTTTTCTAGCCGGCGGTATTGACCGTTGTTTGCCTTCTCATCATGTGCAAATACATACGCTAGATCCATCTGACAAATTGAAACGTTTGGGATTGTTTACTGCGTTGGCGTTGGCTATTCATAATTTTCCGGAAGGTTTGGCTACCTTCTTGGCTACCATAGATAATACTACCTTGGGAATATCGGTGGCTGTGGCAGTAGCGTTGCATAATATCCCGGAGGGAATAGCGGTGGCTTTACCAATTTTCCATGCCACGGAAAATCGTCGTCAGGCGTTTTGGTATAGTGCTTTTTCGGGATTGGCGGAACCTTTGGGAGCATGTATTGGATTTTTCTTCATTACCTGGATATTGCATCAGGCAGCCTTGGGCATGATGTTTGCGTTGGTGGCCGGAATTATGGTGTATATTTCGTTAGATGAATTGTTGCCCACTGCACACGACTACGGAAACGGACACCTCGTAATTATGGGTGTAATCGGAGGAATGGGACTGATGGCGCTATCTCTATTGATTTTCTAATCTCACTTAGGCAAGCAGAAAGGATAAAATCATTCCCAGAGAATAACTGGTTACATTGATAATGAAACTAATTTGGGCGCTTTCCATGAGGCTGATATTTTTGCGGTTGAATGCCCAAATGAGGGCGCCTTCCGCTACAGTACAAAAAGCCCACAAGACAAAGAGATTGCTAATACAATGAGGCAATATTGTCCAAGCCAATAGTGTAGTAATTAAGTTGGCCCCTGCCACACTATACAATACCGTAAAACTTTTCTGTGCGTAAATTACATAAGCCAAAGCGGCCCCTAACTCTAAGAAAAGAATCAATAACAGGGCCAGCCACATATTGCCATGCCCTTTTTCTAGTAGGCTCGGCTTATAGTCGGAGGGCTCTACTTTTAAGCTATTTTCTTCCACATACACATTGTAACGGTTGAAAAGGTTTTTTCCCACAGGGAAGATATCACTTTGTCGTACGGTTCCGTCCGTAAATGCAATGACTAAGCGTTGGTAGGGATCAAAATCATACGCAATCGCATAACAGGAACCGGCTGAACAGTATAATTTTTGTGTGCCGTAAGAACCCAGGGGCGCGTTTTGGAGACAAAGGCTGTCTTTGCATTGCAGTTGTTCGCTGTGAACAGGATCGATTAATGGTTTTGCCTCTGTATTGTAGATAAAGGAAAATTGGATTTCCGGCTTGGGAAAAACATCTGCCCAAGTGGGGGTAAAGAAAGCAATCAATATAGAAAAAAATATCAATTTTTTCATGTTCATCTCGCTAAATAAGTCTGTTATTTTGTATTATAACATTAATAGAGAGAAGGGGGAAGAAAATGTTTTTAACCAATACTCAAATCGAAAAATATGCTGATGTTATGATTTGGGCCTTACAAACGGCCCGTCGCAATGGGAAGTACAAGAAATACGATACGGTTTTTTTACGCACCGATATCCACGCCATGCCGTTGGCCCATGCCATTTACAAGAAATTGTTAACTAAACGGTTTCATGTGGTGGTGCGGTTTAACCAACCCGAAGCATTTGCAACTGATTTTTATAAATTGGCAGATGGAAAACAGCTGGATTTTATGGCTCCGGGAGAATTAGAGTTTAACGGAGGAGTGAACGGGTTAATTTCCTTACATGCTCCGCAAGATCTGACTCACTTAAAGAATGTCGATCCGGCCCGTATTGGGCGGGCAGCTGTTGCGCGTAAGCCGTTGCGTGAAATTTGGGATGCCCGGGAACAAAAAGGGCTTTTCTCCTGGACATTGTGTAATTATCCGACAGAAGAATTGGCCAAACGTGCCGGTTTGACAGGTAAGGAATATGCTAACCAAATTGCACGGGCTTGTTTTTTGAATGAAAAAGACCCTGTTGCCAAATGGAAAGAAGTAACAAAAAATACAACCGAAATTGGAAAATGGCTGTCTTCTTTACCCATTAAAACTTTCCATGTGGAAAGTGAACATATGGATTTTGAAGTGTTGTTGGGTGAAAAGCGAAAATTTATCGCCGGCAGCGGTTGCAATATCCCTTCTTTCGAAATTTTTACTTCTCCCGACTGGCGTGGTACAAAAGGCATTTATTTTGCCGATTTATCTTCTTACAGAAGCGGTAATTATGTAAAGGGGGTTCGACTTGAGTTTAAAGATGGCCGTGTCATTAAAGCAGATGCTGAAATGGGCGCCGACTTTGTGCGAAAAATGGTTGCCATGGATCGTGGAGCGGCCCAAATTGGGGAATTTTCTTTAACGGATCGTCGTTTCTCCAAAATTACCAAATTTATGGCCGATATTCTCTACGATGAAAATTTTGGTGGTAGATATGGCAACTGTCATGTGGCTATCGGAGCCAGTTATGCGGATACCTTTACCGGGCCGCAAAACAAATTGGATAAGAAATTGAAACAGCAATTAGGATTTAACGACTCTTCCTTACATTGGGACCTTATCAATACAGAGAATAAAACAGTGACAGCTGTCTTGAAAGACGGTTCTAAAAAGATTGTCTATGAGAAGGGAGAATTTAAATACTAGTATAAAAGGCCCAGATCAAAACTAGGTACAAAGACCCTCGCGCAAGTTTTGCAAGAATTATAAAATACTAGTAGAAGTAAGACAAAAACCACAAAAGGAGACTACAGTGAATAAATTAACTGCCTTGATGAGTTTACTAGTATCTGTTGTGCCGGCATTTGCACTTAACGGAATGAGCATACCGGAAGCGGTGTCAAATGTTCAACGCATGGCTTCTGTTTCTATGCCTAATCAAACTGGAAATATTGAGCCAGCAATTGCAAGCTTGATAGATGCCTACCACGCGCAAAAGCCCTTTGCTAGCTTTCTTGCCGAAACGGAATTAACGTTTGCGAACGGCCAAAAAGTTACGCTTGGCGAATATTTAGAGGATTATGCGGAAAATAATCTTGAAGAGTTCGCAGCTTTTAATAAAGAAATCAAGAATTTTGAAGGTGATGCCAATATGGTCGGACAATTTGTTTTGTTCAATATGGCTGACCCGATGAAGAAATTGGAAAAGAATGAAGAAGCGACGACTCTTGCAAAGAAATATGTGAAATATACCGTAAATGGTCAACCCTTGGTACAGTTTGCAAAAGAACCGGGTGTTCGCTGGGCACAAAGTGCTCTGGACGAGCTGGCCACTTTCGGAGAGAGAGTTGAACGTTTAACCAAATAAAATTATCTGCTGATAATAAAAACCCCCCGCTAATGCGGGGGGTTTCTATGATAAAATTCTTATAATTCTTCGTGTAGTACTTTAAGAGCAGCTTTTTCTTTGGCCACCGGCAAGCATTCCTGTACTCGGAAATTTTCCCCGGCAACTGCATTGGAAATAGTAGCGATATCTTCGTCGCTTAAAACTTCCTTGTCATACGTAGTACGAAATTCATGCGGTAAGCCACTTTTTCGGATTAAATCGATAGATTGCTCAATAATGGCAGAATTGGTATCAACCCCGGTAATCAAAGCATATTTGTCGAATGGGGCTTTTAGGTCCATCGCAATGAAATCTACCAATTTGTCTTGAATTAATTGTTTGAGCATTTCGGGCCGAGATCCATTCGTGTCCAGTTTTACCTTGTAACCCAGCGATTTGATGTCAAGCAAAAAACGAGGCAAATCATCATGTAAAGTAGGTTCCCCTCCGGACACTACAACTCCGTCTAGGGTACCTTGTCGGCGTGCTAAAAAAGAAAAGAATTCATCTTCAGAAAAAGGCTCCGTAAATAAGTGGGGATAGACCAATTCCGGATTGTGACAGTAACGACAGCGAAAATTACATCCTTGCGTAAACACAATTGCTGCCGGCCTTCCCGGAAAATCTATCAAGGTAAATTTTACCATTCCTCCCAATTTCATACGGAGCCTAAAGTGTTAAAACGAATTACTTACCGCAACATTCACAAGATTCTACGTTCATGGTTTTGCGCATTTCAAATTCTTCTTTTTTACCTTTGTTCCAGTTTTGTACCGGGCGCAAATAACCTACTACGCGAGAATATACTTCGCATTTAGAACCTTGTACTTCACTCATTTCTTTTTTAAGATCAGAAATCTTGGTTTCTACAGCTTGCTTTTCTTGTGCGGTCATATTTTTTGTCTCCTTGTGTAATATAATGGGGAGCATAACTATTCTCAAGAATTTTTTAATACACCCCGTGAATTTTAAGTGTAGTCAACTCCCATGAGGCAATGCCTCTAAGGCTTTACAGGTCCGTGAAAACCTGTGTACTAACATTATGGCAGTTTCCTACCGGTAATTCAACTCTTTTTTTAGATTAGGGTTACTAACCTAAAGCAATAGTTGAAGAAGAACTTCTGCAAACAAAAAGTAATATCCTTGAACTTCTTATTTGCTGTACAACTGTTCTTCTAAAAGTTTAATTTTATGTTCCAGCTCCTGCATTCGTTCGGCTTTGCATTTGGGACATTCAAAATGTTCCCCAGGAATGTAGCCGCATTTGGGGCAGACGCTGAACGTAGGTGTGATAGAGAAATACGGTAACGTATATCTTTCGCACACGGTTTTGATGAATTTCTTCATCGCTTCTAAATCTTTGATCCGTTCTCCGGTAAAAATATGTTGCACTGTTCCGCCGGTGTATTTGGATTGAATGCCGGATTGCAAATCTAACATTTCAAATACATCGTCGGTATAATTTACCGGCAGTTGGGATGAATTGGTATAGAAAGGTTGATGGCCTTGTTTGTAGAGCGATTCATTGGCGCAAATAATTTCCGGATAGCGCTCTTTATCTAATTTGGCCAAACGGTAAGAAGTTCCTTCCGCCGGGGTAGCTTCCAAGTTATAATTGTTCCCCGTTTCTTCTTGGAACTGGACCAATGTCTCACGCATAAAGACCAGGACTTTCTCTGCGAATTTGCGGCCTTTTTCGGTACCGATATCTTCGCCGATTAAGTTGAGGGAACATTCATTCAAGCCTACCAAGCCGATAGTGGAAAAGTGATTTTTCCAAAACTCGCCAAACCGTTGCCGAATAGAACGCAGATAGAAACTCATATACGGATAGAGATTCCCTTTGGTAAAGCGTTCAATTACTTTACGTTTGATTTCCAAGCTTGTTTTTGCAACTTCCATACGGTCTTTTAAGTTGGCAAAAAATTCTTCTTCATTTTTGGATAAATATCCCAAACGAGGCAAGTTGATAGTCACTACGCCGATAGATCCTGTCAGCGGTGCGGAACCGAATAATCCGCCGCCGCGTTTGCGCAATTCGCGGTTATCAATACGCAAACGGCAACACATAGAACGTGCATCTTCAGGATTCATATCAGAATTGATGAAATTGGCAAAGTACGGAATACCATATTTGGCCGTCATTTCCCAAAGAGGGGAGAGCTTGGGGTTGTTCCAGTCAAAATCACGGGTAATGTTATAAGTAGGAATGGGGAAAGTAAACACACGTCCCTTGGCATCCCCGGCTAACATGACTTCACAGAAAGCCCGGTTGAGCATGTCCATTTGCTCTTGGAACTCTCCATATGTTTTATCTTGCAATTTTCCACCGATAATAACGGGTTGGTCCTTATAATAAGAAGGAACCGTTAAATCTAACGTTAAGTTCGTAAACGGAGTTTGGAATCCAACGCGCGTGGGAACGTTTACGTTAAACAAAAATTCCTGCAAAGCTTGTTTTACTTCTTCATAGGAAAGTTTATCATAGTAGATAAAAGGAGCGAGCAACGTGTCAAAGTTAGAGAAGGCTTGTGCACCGGCGCTTTCTCCTTGCAATGTATAGAAGAAATTAACCACTTGCCCCAAAGCGGTGCGGAAGTGTTTGGCCGGTTTACTTTCTGCTTTTCCTACCACTCCGGTAAAACCGCTTAAAAGCAAATCTTGTAAATCCCAGCCCACGCAATAGGCACCTAACAAACCCAAGTCGTGGAGGTGGAAATCACCTTCGCTGTGCATGCGGCGAACATTTTCAGGGTAAATTTTATTCAACCAATATACCTTGCTGATTTCCGAAGAAATATAGTTGTTCAATCCCTGTAAGGAATATCCCATGTTGCTGTTTTCGTTTACTTGCCAGTCAAGTTTTTGCAGGTATTGATCTACCAAATCGACATTAAATTTGGAAGAGATTTCACGCATGCGAGCATGTTGATCGCGATACAAAATATAGGCTTTGGCTGTTTTATGATAATTGGAAGTGAGTAATACGTCTTCTACAATATCCTGAACATTTTCCACGTTGGGAATTGTATCTGAGTAAAGTTGCTGAATGATATTGATAGCGCGAATAGTCAGTTTTTTGGCTGTGTCTGCATCAAATTCGCCAGTAGCTTCTGCTGCTTTTGTGATGGCTTTTGTAATTTTTTTAGAGTCAAAAGGTTGCGTAGTACCGTCTCTCTTAACGATACGAGTAATTACTTCTGAAGTTTCCATAATATCAAGTCCTGGTTAGAAAATACCGCGATGAAATCTTTTGAAATCCTGCGGGTAACAAAAATTAAAACATAAACAAACCAAAAATGCAAATCTCTTCTAAATGAAAGGGCTGTCGTGAGACCCAAAAAATAATTCTCCGTCGGAGAATTGTTTTTTGCAGCTTTTAAACAGGCTATTTCAGGCTTGTTAATAATAATTATTACTAATAAGAAAAATCTTGTCAAATAATTTATGGACCTAGATGTATTCCCCTAAAAAATAAGTGAATTAAAAAAAGCATCTAGGCCTTTTTAGGCTTGCAAAAGGAAGCGTTTTCACTTGACTGTTTGCCCTGAAACTGATTAAATTTAAAAAAACACAAAGGGGGTTTTATGACTTTTTACGAAGGTTGTGCATTAGCGGCCGTGTTGGCCTTTATCATATTGGTTATTTTCATAGTACGTGCAGCTTTTCAAATTACCCGTACGGCGGAAGCGGCCGAGTATCTGTTAATCACCACGGCTGAAAAAGTAGATCAAACTAAAAACACGTTCGATCTGATTGAAAATGTAAGTGGTCTTTTAGATGCTGGTTGGTATAAGGCGCTCAGATTTGGGATGGATTTTGTCCAACGGCTTAAACAAAAATAAAAATACGGAACGTAATAAAAACTCCGCGCCCCATACGCGCGGAGTTTTTTTTATCTGTTTATCCCCCAAAACCCAATGGTCAAATATAATGCAAACACTAACCATCCCCAGTAGGGGTATAGTAAAACGGCGGCTTTTTTATCTAGCCGCTTAATTGTGCGGTGTAGATAAATGCCTTCCCCTAACATAAACACCAATATTACCACGGCCCCGGCAAAACTATGAAGCCCAAAAAATACTGGTGTCCAAAGTGCATTGAGTACCAACTGCACCAGCAGCAATAACATGGCGGTTTTTGTCCGCTCATTAAGCCCCGATCGGAAGGCTTTTGCTGCCGCCACGCCCACCAGTATGTATAGCACGCTCCATATCATGCCAAATAATATATCCGGCGGTGTGAGTAGAGGTTTTTGAAGTGTTTGATACCACGCCATGTTAGGATAGACAAATCCTATCCCTGCTAGCGCGGGGAGTTGGCACACTGCCAACCATACAACAAACCCTGCTATCCATTTCATATACCTCATATCGATAGTATAAGGGAAAGAAAGGGAAGGAGCAAGTTATAAAATTAATTAGTATTTGTTCCCTATTTGAAATAGAAAAATGCTAGAATAATATTACGTATTTCTATTTTTTGCATTGAGGATTGTATGGATACTAAACTTATTTCGGAAGTAACCAAGTGGATGAAAACAACCGATTTGACTGAATTTTGTTATGAAAAAGACGGCGATTCTATTGAAATTAAGACGAAAGAGGCTTTGCCTGAGCCAGCAGAATTCTCTTGTTCTCTAATTCCGGTTTCTGCGCCAGCCATTGGTGTTTATCGCATGGCAGAAAAGGGGAAGGATATGCAATTGACCGAAGGACAAATAGTGAACGAAGGGGACTCTTTGGGTGTAGTAGAAACGGTAGGTAAGGAACACAAAATTATCGCCCCCGCAACAGGAAAATTGCGTTTTGCCGCAGCCGAAAACGGAGCTGCTGTGGAATATGGACTTCCTTTGTTTTTTATTGAGAAATAAGTATGGCCAACGAACAGATTATTCCCTTCCAAAAAGTTTTGATTGCCAATCGTGGAGAAATTGCTTTACGTATTATCCGTACATTGCGAGAGATGAATATCCGCTCTGTGGCGGTTTATTCGGAGGCAGATCGCAATAGTTTGCATGTACGTATGGCTGACGAAGCCGTTTGTATAGGAGATTCCCCGTCAGTAGGCAGTTATCTTAACATAGATGCTCTTGTAACCGCCGCTCGGATTACAAAAGCGGATGCGGTGCATCCCGGGTATGGTTTTTTGTCAGAAAATGCAGAATTTGCGAAAGCTGTTACAAAAGCCGGAATGGTTTTTATTGGACCTACCGCTAAATCAATAGAAATGTTAGGAGTGAAATCTACCGCACGGGCTATTGCCCAAAAGGCAGAAGTGGCTGTAACACCGGGTTCCGACGGTATTGTAGGTAAAAATTATCGTGCGATTGCTCAAAAAATCGGTTTTCCAATTATGATAAAGGCTGCTTTGGGCGGTGGCGGCAAAGGGATGCGTGCTTGTTTGCGTGAAGAAGATTTGGATTTGATGATGCAAACTGCCCAGGGGGAGGCAAAAGCTAACTTCGGAGATGACCGCGTTTACTTTGAAAAACTTGTTTTAAATCCGCGTCATATTGAGGTACAAGTAGCGGCCGATAACTATGGCAACGTTGTTGCATTTACAGAACGCGATTGTAGTATGCAACGCCGACATCAGAAGTTAGTAGAAGAATCTCCTTCCCCTTTTGTAGATGATAAGACGCGCAAAAAGCTGCAGGAAGCGGCAGCTAAATTAATTAAAGCAGCTGATTATCATGGGGTAGGAACCGTGGAATTTTTGATGGCGCCGAACCGTGAATTTTACTTTATGGAAGTTAATACCCGCTTGCAGGTAGAACATCCCGTAACGGAAGAAGTCAGTGCGGTAGATTTGGTAAAGATGCAAATTGAAATAGCGCAAGGCAAAAAATTATCTCTTTCACAAGCCGCAGCCGCCCGTATTTATTGTCATGCTATTGAGCACCGTATCAATGCGGAAGATAGTGAACAGAATTTCAGACCGTGCCCGGGAACAGTTACGGAATGGATTCCGTCCGGTGGATTAGGAATACGAGTGGATAGCCACGTTTATACAGGTTATACAATCCCCACGTATTATGACAGTTTGATTGCAAAATTAATTGTAACTGCTTCTAATCGCAAGGAATTATTGCAAAGAAGTCGCCGGGCACTAGGTGAATTTTTAGTGGAAGGAATTAAAACGACAATTCCTTTCCACCAACAGATTTTAGCCAACACAGATTTTTGCAACGGAAATATAGATACAGGGCTCATTGAGCGGATGATGAAGAAAAATGAAAGCAAAGAGCAAAATTAAATCTCGCCGTAGTCTGGCAAAATGGCTGAAAGAACAACGGGCCCAAGGGAAAAAAATTGTTTTTACGAACGGGTGCTTTGATATTTTACATGCCGGACACGTGAGTGTGTTGGAGTTCTCCCGTAGTAAAGGTGATGTGCTAGTGGTGGGGCTTAACAGCGATGCTTCTGTCAAACGGTTAAAAGGATCATCCCGCCCCGTGAACAGCCAGTTGGATCGGGCTCTTGTTTTGGCAGCATTAGAGAGTGTATCCGCTGTTTGTATTTTTGAAGAAGATACTCCCTACGAGCTAATTAAAATGGTTTGTCCTGATGTGTTGGTAAAGGGAGGGGACTATAAGCCCAGCGAGATTGTCGGACGAGAATTTGCAAAGAAAGTGGTGCGTTTTGCGTTGCTTAAGGGACGTTCCACTACCAATATTATTAAAAAAATAAATAAGTAAAATTATTTGAGGAAATTATGGCTGATATTTTTGATAAATGCAGAAATTATAAAGACGCTAAAATAGCAATGCGTATGGGGATATATGGTTATTTCCAACCTATTTCGTCAGCACAGGGGCCGGAAGTGCAATTGGAGGGAAAAACCTATATTATGGCGGGCTCCAATAATTATTTGGGGCTTGCTGATGACCCGGAAATGAAAAAAATAGCAGCCGAAACTGCCCTCAAATACGGAACGGGAGTAGCCGGTTCCCGTTTACTCAACGGCAATACGCAATTAGCCGAAAATTTGGAAAAGAAACTTGCCTCTTTTAAACGCAAAGAAGCTGCTTTATTATTCGCTACGGGCTATCAAATGAACGTGGGGGTCGTTTCCTGTTTGGTTAAAAAAGGGGATTATGCCATTGTGGATAAATTGGATCATGCCAGTATTTTAGACGGAGTAAAACTGTCTGATGGAGAAATGGTTCGCTTTAAACACAACGATATGGCTGACTTGGAACGGGTCCTTGCTAAACTCCCCGCTGATGCTGGAAAGTTAATCATTACAGATGGTGTTTTTAGCATGGAGGGAGATATTTGTCCCTTGCCCGATATTGTGAAAATCGGTAAAAAATATGGGGCACGAATTATGGTAGATGATGCCCATGCTACCGGAATTATTGGAAAAACGGGCCGTGGCACATGCGAATATTTTAATATGGAAAACGGAGAAGTGGATTTAATTGTAGGGACTTGCTCTAAAACATTTGCTACTGTGGGCGGATTTGTAGTAGGAGATGAAGAAATTATTCACTATATTCGTCATAATGCTCGCAGTCAAATTTTTTCAGCCTCTATGCCGCCAGCTTCAATCGCTTCTATTACAAAGGCTATTGAACTTATAGAAAATGACACTTCTCGTCGTGATAATTTATTCCGATTGACGGCCGATTTGAAAAAAGGATTGGAAAAATTGGGTTACGATTTGGGTACAAGCACCACGCCTATTTTGCCTGTTCACGTAGGTAGCAATGAAAATTGTTTTAAGATGTGGCGCGCCCTGCATGAAATGGGTATTTTTGCTAATCCGGTCATCTCTCCTGCGGTGCCTCCAGGCCGGGCATTGATTCGCTTGACGCTTATGGCTACCCATACAGATGCGCACGTTAAGAAAATTATTGCTGCATTTGAAAAAGCGGGTAAGGCAATTGGTGTGATTAAATAATTCAGGGAGAGTCTATGACTGTTTCCATCAAGCAACTCTCTGAAAATGAACTGGATGTTTTCATTCATTTCCCTTTTGAATTATATCGGAAAGACCCCTATTGGGTAGGGGAATTGAAAACAGATACTCGCAAACTTATTTCTGCTAATCATCCCTTTTGGGAAAAAGGCGCTCGGGCACTTTTCATGGCTTACCAAGATGAAAAACCTGTGGGACGTTTAATGGCTCTTGTCAACGGGGCTCATAATACCTATTACCAGGAAAAAATGGGTTTTTTTGGTTTTTTTGATTGTATAAATGATACGGCAGTTTCTTCGGCATTATTTGCCGCTGGAGAAAAATGGCTTCGTGCCCAAGGTATGACTGCTGTACGGGGACCGGCAAATCCGTCTAGTAATCACGTATATGGATTACTGGTAGACGGATTTGACAGTATGCCTGCTATTATGATGCCGTACAATTATTCCTATTATGCTGACTTAATTGAGAAGGCCGGTTTCCAAAAAGCAAAAGACTTGCTTGCCTTCTATCGCCATCGCAACGATAAATTTTCCGAACGTTTCTTAAAGGTATGTGCCCGTTGCGAACGCCATCAGCAGGTAACACTGCGCCGTTTGAATCTAAAAAATATTGATCGGGAAGCAGAAATAATTCGTCAAGTTTATAATGAAGCTTGGGCAAATAATTGGGGGTTTGTGCCATTAAATAAAGAGGAAATGGCGGAGATAGTAGGTGAGTTGAAACCCATTTTGCGTACGGAAGGAACGTGTGTGCTGGAAGTGGAGGGGAAACCAGCGGGTTTTTATATTTGTATTCCCAATATGAATCATGTGCTGAAAATTTTACACGGTAGCTTAAAAAATCCAATACGTGTATTAAAAGCTCTTTTGGCCTGGCGTAAAATTAAAGATGCACGGCTTATTATGTTGGGAGTGCTGCCGGAGTTTCGTCAACGTGGAATTGATTTAATACTCATTAAACATATTGTGGACCATGGGGTAGCCGTATGGGATGAGGCAGAATTGTCCTGGGTGTTGGAAGATAATGCCGGTATGATACGTGGTATTGAAGAATGTGGTTGCCATCCCTATAAACGGTACCGGATTTATCAAAAAGATTTATAATTTTTGTTATTATTTCGAGTTTTCTATATGAAACAGCCCTGCCTTTTGGCAGGGCCTTTTACAATAAAACTTTTCCGGTATTTGTTTTATTTTTTGGTTACACGTTTCCAAGCATCCAAAAAATCTTGCGGAACGGGTGCTTCAAAAGATAGTTTCCTGCCGTTAAGAGGATGTTTGAATTCGATTTTTCGTGCATGGAGCATCAGCCGTTCGGCGGTGGCTCCTTTATAAAGCCAATCCCCCAGCACAGGATAACCTAGCCAATTTAAGTGAACACGCAGTTGGTTGGTGCGCCCTGTGCGTGGGTAGAGTTCGATATAGGTAAATCCGTTTTTACGCTCTAACACTTTATAATCGGTAATAGCTTCACGTCCCACTTCGGAGGCTTTTATTTTTCCGCCAGCTACGCGCCCAATAGGTACATCAATCGTTCCCTTATCGTCAGGCACTTCTCCACAAGCAATGGAGTGGTACGTCTTGTGCACTTCCCGATTGGCAAACAGAGATACCATTTCTGCTTGAAATTCCGGCGTTTTAGCTACCACCATTACGCCACTTGTTTCGCGATCTAAGCGGTGTACAAGTCCTGCGCGTGGAATGGAAAGGTCAAATCCTTTGGGCGGATTAGCCAAAATTATGGAGACTAAAGTTTCTTCTGTGGAAAAAACTGTTTCGGGTTTTTCTTCCCAGATAGGACTTTGCGGATGGACAAGCATTCCGGCAGGCTTAATGAGTACAAAAAAATCTTTTGCATCATGAATAATTAAATCTTTTAAGTTACGTTGTGCATGTGCCTGAGGCAACGTAATAACGACCGTTTCTCCCCGAGTTAACGGCCAAGAAGGCTTTACGGTTTTTCCATTGACGGTCACACGGCCTTCTTTAATCATCTTTTGCACAATAGACCGGGAAAAATCTGGCAATTCATCAGCTACAAAAATGTCTAACCGACGCGTATATCCATCAAATATAATGGTTTTTGTTTCAGGCATGGCTATTTTTCCTCAAAGATTTCAACCAAATAATAAAAGCTATCAACGCAGCTACCAAAGAGATACATTGAGAGGGGGATAATCCTAAAAAGAAATTTCCGCGGAAATCTGCGCGAAAAAATTCAATGATGAAACGCAATAAACTATATCCCAAAATATAAGTAACTAAAATAGTTCCTTCCTTATGCGGTTTTTGGGAAAGGCAATGTAAAAGGAGAAATAAGATTAAATTGCCCGCGCATTCATATAGTTGGGTAGGGTGTAACGCAACGCCTAATAAAGAAGGAGGAACCAGCGATTGGGGATCGGTAAAAGTTACTCCCCACGGCATAGAGGTTGGTTTTCCGTAACAACAGCCGGCGCAAAAACATCCGATACGGCCCAGAGCATGCCCCAGGGGTACTCCTACAATTAGGAAATCAGACGTTTTCAAAATCGGCAATTTCTTATATTTCATGTATGCAATTAGGGAAATAACTGCCACTATCATTCCGCCGAAGAAAACAAATCCGTAACGGAAATTTTGGATGATAGCTGTAAGTTTTTCTTGTAAAGTAATTCCTAATTCGGGCCAAGAAACGAAAATAAATAAAAGTTTAGCCCCTATAAGAGCCCCTACGAAAACAACAAAAAGCAGGTTCCAAAAGGTATCTTTATCTAACGGAACCTTTTTTAAGCGTGGAAGCAAGTAAAAACTGGCTGCCAAGTAACCTAAAGCGGTCATTACTCCGTAAGTAGCAATTTCAAAAGAGCCAATTTTTAAAAATACGGGATGCATTTTATTCCTCCCCGCGCAATGCATTGCGTACAAAAGGATTGGTTTGCTTCTCTTCTCTCACACTGGAACGGCAGCGCCCTCCATAACTATGGCCGGCATAAAGAATCGTTTCTTCCGGCAGGGAAGCAATGCGTTTTAAACTTTCTAACATCTTTCGAGGGTCGGAAGAAGGTAAATCTACCCTTCCGCAAGCTCCGGGAAATAAAGTATCTCCCGTGAAAAGAAAATTACCAATTTGGATGCATACACTCCCGGCAGTATGACCGGGGGTGGCTAATATATGAATATCAAATGGGCCGATATTAAAAGTTTGATCTCCTTGATAAGTGTGTAAAACATTTAAAGGTAAATCAGAGAGGGGAACATCCCGTTCTTCCAGATAGGCTTTTAGGTGATGTTTCTCCAATAGGGTATGTGCTAACTTAACATGATCAAAATGCCCATGTGTAAACAATACGCCCAGGAGATTTAAATTTTTTTCCGTTAAGGTTTGTTCAATTTCATTCATATCCCAGGCAGGATCTATCAGTAGGCTTTGATTGCCTTTACTGACTAGGTAAGTACAATTGTCCATTGGACCTAAAGAAAGAACTTCTACATTAATCATTTTTTTCAAACCTAAATTCAATTTCACCCGGATTTACCATATTGTATTCCTGGCGAGCTAATCTTTCTAATACGGCTGGATCTTGATTTTGTAATTCTTCCAAGTGTTGTTGCAAAGTTATGTATTGTTGTTCTAACTCTGTTTTTTTACGGGAAAGACGATGTAATTCTAATTTATTATGTACTAAGCTGAGCAGGCTTCCCCCTAGTACGAATGTACACAGTAGGACAACCCCTACAAGGGTAAGCAACATTTTTTGTTTGGGAGTTAAATTTTTCAGCATAATTCTTTTCGAAAAGCCTTATTCCGTGCGTACTGTGCTTTTTTCCCCAATTCCGCTTCTATTTGTAGCAAACGGTTGTATTTTGCTGTTCGCTCCGCGCGTGCGGGCGCACCGCTTTTAATAGCTCCTGCATTGGTAGCAACGGCCAAATCTGCAATAAAGGTATCTTCCGTCTCTCCGGAGCGGTGAGATACAATGCACGAATATCCGTGCGCTTGAGCCAGCTGCATTACGTCAATAGTTTCAGATACCGTACCGATTTGATTGACTTTAATTAAAATACTGTTGGCTGCTTTTTTTTCAATTCCTATGTTTAAGCGTTTGGGGTTAGTTACAAACAAGTCATCACCTACCAAATTTACTTTTTTCCCCAACCGTTTTGTCATATACTCCCAGCCGGACCAGTCGTCTTCCTGCAGGGGATCCTCTATGGAAATGAGTGGGTATTTTTTATTCCAATGCGCATATATATCGGTTAATTCGTGGTCGTCGTATAATTTTCCTTCAAAATGGTAGGAATTGTTGGTAAAAAATTCACTGGCAGCGCAGTCTATGGCCAATGAAATTTCTTTATGGCCGGCTTTCCCGGCGGCTTTTAAAATTGTTTTCAAAACTTCTTCGTGCTTGGAGATTTTAGGGGCGAATCCTCCCTCATCTCCTACGGCGATAACCATACCTTCCTTTTGTAGTAGCGTACGCAACGAATGATAGATTTCGGTCGCACTTTGCAACGCTTGGGCGAAGGTAGCAACATGGGTAGGGACAATCATAAATTCTTGCACATCTAACCCGGAATCGGCATGTTTGCCTCCGTTGATGATATTGAGCATGGGAGTTGGAAGGAGATAGGTATCTAATTTAAGATGAAAAACTTGGCGGATATGTTGATAAAGTGGAACATGTGCACTGTGGGCTCCGGCGCGCAAAACAGCCATGGAAACCGCCAATAGCGCATTGGCACCCAGGTTTGATTTATTCTCCGTACCATCTAATTCAAGCATGCGTTTGTCTATGGAGCGAATATCAAACGGATCCATCCCGGATAATTCTTTGCCAATACGGTCCACATGGGCAACGGCCTTCAATACACCTTTTCCCATATAGCGTTTCCCGCCATCGCGCAATTCAAGGGCTTCATGGGAGCCGGTAGAAGCTCCGCTGGGAACAGCAGCCGTTGCTATGCTTCCATCATCCAATATCACATGAGCTGCTACAGTAGGGTAACCGCGCGAATCTAAAATTTCTCGTGCGGAAATGGTTTTAATGCGTGCCATGTTGCTCCTTTATTAAGGCAAACGCTATACAATGCTGTCGATAATTTTCTTGCCTTCTTTGATAAGCACGGCAGGGAGTTTTTCTTCCTGTGCTTCAGCATAGAGGCGGATTAATCGTTCCGTGCTGGATGGGCGGATAGCTAACCAACTGCCTCCCTTTAAGATGAACTTAAATCCATCCGTTGCATCAATACGCCAAACGGAAGTCTTATTAATGGATAGCGGCGGCTTAATGTCCAACCGTTCCATAATATGATTAATTTCAGTTTCCGATTTGGGAATACTTACCTTTTGATCAAAAAGTTGATTGTAACGTTTGTAAAAATCTTTTCTGATCTGCTTAAACGGTTTTCCTTCCGTAGCTATCAAATCTACAGCCAAGAAACATGCCAACAAACCGTCTTTGTCCGGGATATGGTTCATTACGGCAATCCCGCCGGATTCTTCCATTCCCATAAGGTATTGGCCGCTGATCATCAAGTCTGTAATGTATTTAAACCCAACGGGAGTGTCACGTAACATTAAGCCATTTGCTTTTGCTACCTGATCTACTAAACTGGAGGTAATAACGCTGCGGCAAATGCGTCCTTTTAATTTTTTATTGCGGACCAAGTGATCCAAAATCATTGGAGCAATTTCATTGGGGGAAACCCAATTCCCTTCCGAATCGATAATTCCAAATTTATCACAGTCGGGGTTACAGGCAATTCCCAGATGCATTTTCTTACTGATCACCAATTTTTTTAATTCTGTTAAACTTACCGGCCCGGCATTGGGGGTTTTCCCTCCAAAGAGGACATCATCCTCTTCGTGCAAACCTTCAACGGTAACCCCATGCTTTTCCAAGAAATCGCGGAAGTAGTACTTGGCTGAACCGAAGAGAGGATCTACCGCAATTTTTAATTTTGCTTTTTTTAGAGCCCGTACGTTGAGCATTTTTTCCAAATGAGACAAATAACTCTTACGTAAATCCTTGCTAATGACGGCTGCTGCGTTTAAGTAGCCAAAGTCTGTAGAGGAAGCTTTTAAGATTTGAGCGTTAGAACTGGGGATGCGTTTTTCAATATCTTGGATAATTTCATTATTGGCAATGCCCCCGTAAAAGGAAATCCATTTAAGGCCACTAACATTATATTCGCTTTCGCTCCCGGTAATTACAATAGCCCCCAGGGCACCTTCGTTAATTACAGCCCATTCTGCCACCGGTGTAGGAAGGGGAGAATCGGCTACTTTTACCAAAATCCCATTTTGTACTAACGCGTTGGCAGCAACGTAAGCCAATTCTTTGGATAGGAAACGAGTGTCAAATCCTACCAAAACCAAAGGCTTTTTTTGTTTAATTCCGTTTTGGGCACACTGCTTTTTATAACCCTCTCCGTCAAAGCCATAGAAAGGATGTTCCAAGATATGTTCGGAAATCCCGTATGCTAACCGTTGTACAGATTGGGCAGTTACGCCTTCTGCTAAAAGAGACCGGAATCCGGCCGTGCTAAATTTAATTTCTTCGCTCATCGTGCAAGTATTATACTAAAAACAATTTATTTTTTCACGTTTCTTTTTTCTCCTTAAAAATTCTTGCTAAAATGGTACAATAAATAGGGGACTCTCCTTGAGGATATTTTCATGAATTTCGAGAATGTTAAACAATATATCAAAGAAGCGGGACTTCCTAATTTCCGCATAAAACAGGTGCAAGAAGCTTTATTTAAAAAGGGAATTTCTTCCTGGGATGAGGCAACGAACCTCCCAGCGGATTTACGTGAAAATTTAAAGGAAAACACCCCTCTTTTATGCTTTAAAGTTAGTCAAATTATTTGTTCCAAAAAAGACAAAGTGGCCAAAGCACTTTTGACATTGCATGATGGATTGCAGATAGAAACCGTACTTCTAAAACCGCAAGATAGTTGGAGTGTGTGTATTTCCAGCCAAGTAGGCTGTGCCATGCATTGTTCCTTTTGTAGTACAGGGAAAATGGGTTTTAAACGAGATTTAACCCAAGAAGAAATTACCGATCAAGTACTGATGTGGTATCAGTATATCCATAAAGAGAAACTGGGGGAAAGAATCGGTAGCGTTGTTTTTATGGGGATGGGGGAACCTTTGCTTAATTACTTAAATGTGGTAAGAGCAGCGCGAGAATTGTCCAGCGCAGATTTTTTAAATATTGGAGCCCGTCATATTTCTATTTCCACTTCCGGTATCGCAGATAAATTACACAAATTGGCGGTAGATTTGCCACAGGCCAATTTAGCCCTATCTTTGCATAATGCGGATAATGATGAGCGTTCTAAATTGATGCCGGTGAACCGCAAATTTGATTTAGAAGACTTAAAAAAAGCACTGGAAGAATATATTGCCATGACGGGGCGTCAAGTATTTTTAGAGTATGCCGTAATAGAAAACGTTAATAGCCGCCCGGAGCATATCCGTAAATTGGCTGATTGGATTTATAGTATCAAAGATAATTATTTATTACATGTCAATCTTATTGCTTGTAATTTAGGCCGTGGAGAGAAAACGGAAGACCGTGTGGTCAAAGAGTTTGCTGCTGGCCTGAAGGCAATGGGAATTGGCGTAACCATCCGCAAAAGCATGGGGAATGATATTTTGGCGGCTTGTGGACAATTAGCCAGTCAAAAAAGATAGGAGCGTATATGAAAAAAGTATTATTTTTGGGAATGTTGTTGTTAACAGGATGTGCAACATTGGATATGAATATGTTGGATTGGATTCCGATTGGGCCAGAATTTTCTCCTACAGATCCAGATAAAATAGAAATTGTTTCGTCAACTCAAGATATTAAGCGGACTTATGGGGTCTTAGGGTTACTGCGCGTAAAAGATTTGAAAGAGGATCACGAAAGTGTCCGCTTGGGTGTGGAAAAAGGGCGTAAATTTATTGCTTCTAAGGGAGCGGATGCCATGATGTTGGGACAATACAATAGTGCTTCTGACGGTGTTCCGAATCCGCGCATTACATTAATTATCTATGCCATTAAATACAAAGATACCTTAACGGAAAAAGATAAAAAAGCGTTGGAAGATTTTGAGGTTTTAGGAATTTTAAATGAAAGTGCTGCCAATAGATAAAATAGCCCACCCCTTTGCTTGCAAGAAGAAAAATATTGCCAAGAAGAAAAAGGCCGTAGTGCTTTTTTCCAGCGGATTGGATTCTACTACTTGCCTTTATTGGGCGATGGCGCAGGGGTATATTTGTGAAACGTTAAGTATTTCTTACGGTCAGCGTCATGTGCGGGAAATTGAAACTGCCAAAAAAATTGGGGAACGTTTACAGATCAAACAACATTTTGTTTCGTTAAATTTACCTTGGTTGGCGTCTGGATGCTCTCTAACAAATACAACGGAAAAACTACCGGACGTTTCTATAGAGCAAATTAAGGAAGGGGGGATTCCCTCTACTTATGTTCCTGGGCGTAATTTGCTTTTTTTATCTTTAGCGGCTTCTTTGGCTGACAGTATTGGTGCTGACTGTATCATTGCGGGGCCTAATGCGGTAGATTTTTCAGGGTATCCGGACTGTACCCCTGATTTTTATAAAGCTGCGGCGCAAGCAATTAATTTAGGCACCAAAACAGGAGTGTATGAAGGAATAGAAGTTTTAGCTCCTTTGATGTATTTGTCAAAGGCGGAAATTGTTAAATTGGCAGAGCAATTAAAGGTTCCGTTTGAATTGACGTGGAGTTGTTATGCGGGGGGAGAAAAGCCGTGCGGGCATTGTGATTCTTGTAAGTTGCGTGCCCAAGGGTTTGAACAGGCCGGGGTGCATGACACCTCGTTAGATTAGGAGAATGTATATGAAAAAATGGATATTGAGCATATTGATAATGGGATTTTTTAGTGGGTTGTGTGTGGCACAGGCAGAAACATCTTCAACTCCCAAAGAAACATGGCAACAACGCCGTTTAGTACTTAAAGAAAGACAGCAGCAAATCAGGAAACTTGTTCGTCAATATAAGCATGCCTCCGAGGCCGAGAAACCTGCGATAAAGTCACAAGTGGAGGAGTTGGTATCAGCCCGAGTGGATGAAGGTTTTTCTTATATGAAAGAACATATTGCGCAAGAACGAACCCGTTTGGACAATTGGGAGGCTAAATTGAAGGCAGATGAGGCCAATTCTGCGCAGCTCAAAGCCCAACAAGTGGAAGATTTATTAACCGGATCGGCTAAGAAGAAATACAAACAGGCCAAAAAAGCTTGGAAACGCCAACTAAAAGCACAGCGTAAAAAGATGTTATAACTGATATAAAGGGCCCATTTTTTAAATGGGCCTTTTTTTTATTTCTTCTAGGTCTTTTGTCCCTTGTTTGTTTCTCATATTTTTACCATACTTAAGTAGGGAGGCAGACTATGAAAAAAGCGATTGTATGGGCAATGTGTTTTCTATGTATGGGTTTAGCCACACACTCTTATGCTGACGTCACTGGTGTGGTGGGGTGTAAGTTTACGCAAAAAAATAAGATAAAAATTTTACCGGAATATGATCAACCTCTGGACAAAGGCAAGATTTCTCAAACGAACATTCCTCAAGTGGATATTTATCAAACAATGGTTTCTAAAGCAGTAGTGAGGGCAGAGTGGACAGACTGCGCTTATGTGGCGGGATTATACAATTATTGGGAAACGTATCCAACCCAAAAAGAAAAAATGCTTAGAACTCCAGCCCAGAAAGAAAAAATTATTCGTCGTACTTATGAAGTCATGTACTACTTGGCTACTCATCACAGCAAAGGGAAAGAATATGTTTTATTTTTTGATTTTTTGAAAAAAATTCGTAGACCTTTATGTGAAGAAACCGGGATTTGCAATGGAACAGAGGGTATTTCTAAGAAAGGGAAAGAAGATAATGAATTTTTGGTTGTAGTTGACCACTCAAAAGATATTCAGGGACCTGTTTTAGACGAAGTGACTGTCTATGCTCCCTATACAGGAAAAGATGCTACGGAAAAAGTACAACAAGCATTTAACGGAACGGGCGACAATAATGGTGAAGGCGGAGCCGGTAAGGGCGGTCATGGCGGCGGCGGTGACGGCAACGGCGAAGGAAATGGTGGAAATGGCTATAAATTTTGTTACAAAAAGTGTTTCCGTTAATCTAATTTTGTGAAAAAACTCCCCGGGTTTATACCCGGGGAGTTTTGTTTTAAACACTTAAAATAAGTTGCTGGCTTCCAGTACATTGAGGGCTTTTGGAATATCGTTGACTACCAAAATCCAACGAGTATTTTGCCCGATAGAAGCTCCGTAAATGGTAGTAATGTTGATGTTTTTGGAAGCTAATACTTCCCCCATATCATGGATGAGCCCTACACGGTTGGGCAAATCTATGCAAATAGCATCTGTCTTTACACTGGTAAATCCGGCTTTTGTTAATACGTGACTGATTTCATCTTCATGACGGATAGCCAGGCGGACGACTGCCGCATCATAGCGAACGTCTTGCGACATGGCAATAATATCAATATGTTCTTGAATAAACAGATTGGCAAATTTGGTAAGTTCACCAGGTTCATTAATAAGGAAAATACTGTATTGTTTTACAATGTTAATGGCCATAATTGCCTCCCGCTAATGATAGCATAACTAATTTTTATGAGATTTTGCAATGCATAATAATTGCTTATGTATTTTCCCGTTGCTGGCCAATAGAGTTTTGCCGTATTCATTTATTTTTTTATAAGGTTTTCCATCGTAATCTGTTATTTTCCCGCCAGCTTCTTGCAAGATAAGAAAGCCTGCTCCCACATCCCAAGGATGAAGATTATCTTCCCAATAACCGTCGATACGTCCGGCAGCAACCCAACATAAATCTAACGCAGCTGAACCTAGACGGCGCACATCATGGCAAGCCAGCAAAAATTTACCAAATCGGTCCAATAATTCCGGCATGCGGTGATAACGGTTGTAAGGAAAGCCGGTCACTAACAAAGAATTTTCTATGCGGTTTACATGGGACACATGAATCCTTTTCCCGTTTAATGTGGCCCCTTTTCCTTTTTCTGCTAAGAACAACTCCTTTGTGATAGGATTGATTACACCGCCCAAAACAGGTTTGCTTTTGTGAAATAAAGCAATGGAAATGCTACATTGCGGAAAAGTATGGGCGAAGTTGGTAGTACCGTCAATCGGATCAATAACCCAGGTATATTCTTTTGGTTTTTGAGCGTTTTCTTCTTCGGCAAGGAAGCCATGTTGCGGAAAATTTTTTTGAATAATTTTTAAAATAGTGCGTTGGCTTTCCACATCTGCTTTTGTTACCAAGTTGGCTTTGGATTTCAATTCATATCCCACTTTGCCAAAATGCCGACGTACTACGCGGGCGGCACTTTCCAAACATTGTATTAAAACAGCTTTTTCTTTTTTCATTTTTTTATTTCCAGTACATCTGCCTTTTTAAGAGCATCTTCCAATACCCACATGGCTTTGCAATCATCTTCATTATACATCAATACTTTTTTAAGCAAATCTTCGTTGCCAGTTCGCAACCAATTTACAAAATAGACCATGCTGTCCATGGCCCCGCAATCGTCTTGTCTCCAATTAAATCCAAAGGCCGGAGCGGCCGCTTTTAATGAGAAACTGGGGGCTGGCAAATAGAAAGCGTTATTGACGGCTACTTTTAAGTCGTAGCAAATAGAACAAAGTTTTTCTAATTTTTCGGCAGCTTGTGGTTGGGTCGATTGCAATTTTTTCATTTTTCGCACTTCGAAATCGGTCCAATGGTACAAAGCAGTATGTTCAAAATCTTGTACATAATTGTAGAATTGCTCAAAAATTGTAATTTCTTCTTCCGGCGATTTGGCTACAAAACTGATGTATTTATCCTTTTCTTTATCCCAAATACCGATTAAATAAACAAAAGATTTGTTGTCTTTGGTAAACGTTTCGGTGGCCTCGAAATCGAAATATAAGTTATATTTCTTGACAGGGGGAGGGAAATGCCCTTTTTCGCGCAAAACAGGTTTATTGTGCAAATAAGCCAAAGCATTGTAATAGGTTTCGGAAGCGTAGGGTTCTTCCAAAATAGTCTGCAATTTGTCTAAGGAGCAATGGGCAACATCATCTGTTGTAAACATGCCGTTGATTTTAAGGCATTGGCGCATTTCTCTGTTGAGGTGAGGTAACATCAATAGATCTTTACTTTGAGTTACCATTTTATTGGCATATACTCTCCAGGGGGAGCTGGCCGCTTTGGGGGGTTTATGGGCCTCGGGTTTGGCCTTCCCGTCGCGGATATTGCGCCAAAAATATAATTCTTGCAGTAGCCGGGGTTCGTAATCTTTATAGTTTAAATCCACCGTGTCGTTTTTGAGAAGCACACGCGTAGTTGGTGGAAAAAAGGCTTGAATTTCCCCTAAGATGCGAGTAGTAAGACTTACTTGCAAAGCATAATGTTCTTTTAAATCGTGCGCTCGTTTGAATTGATAAACTTGGTAATGATAATCACCGAAAATAGAAGAGTGATTGTTGTTTCTAACCAGTAAATTGACACTACCGTAAACATTTTCCGGTAGATTCCACAAAATACAGTTGGCAATGGCCTGTTCCCCTTTTGCCATAGCTGCCAAAGTATTTTTAAATCGGTCTGCTTCCGTTTCTCCGTTTATAAATACTACTTCCGGGAAAGATTGTTTAATCCATTCATCCCTTGTATGCCGGTCTGTGCGGATTTTTAAATTTTCGTAACGGTTTTGCTCCATGACGGCTTCTTCTCGAGGAGCATGAAAAAAACACCAAATGCTAAATGGTTCTTCCAATAAGGAAAACATCTTAGAAGCATTAAAATCCCGTTTGTCGGGGATGCGTTCTTGAGAAAAAGTATTAAAGAGTTGTTGCAAGTCGGAATCGTTCATCATTCTAATTCTATCTTTTTTATAAGAGGAAAGAAACCCTTTGTTTGCGGAAAGAGTAGTTATTTTGTACCATAAACCAATGACCCAATTACCGCATGAGCATCCTTTACGCTTAGCAAAATTATTATCGGCGAATAAAGTTGTATTCTTGTCAGAGATACCATCTAAAAAAGAATTGTTCAAAAACTTAGTTCGCATAGCTTGTCCGTCAGCAGATTCACAGGAGATAACGGACTGGGCTATGCACATATGTAAACGGGAAGAAAGTGTCAGTACGGTGCTCAATACGGGGTTGGCTATTCCACACGCACGAATAGAAGGATTGGATGAGTTCAAAGTAGCTTTGGCGTTATTTGAAAATCCGGTTATCTTTTCAGAGAATAGGAAGATCCAAGCAATGTTTTTATTTATGTCTCCGGATAACCCGGCCTTTTTTGCTTCCCATCTCCAATTGCTTTCGCTAGTTACAAAAACATTTACTCATGATTGTATTGTTCAATTAGCAGCCGCCAAAACGCCTGCCCGCGTGGTTGAATATTTTAAACAAAAAGGAATATGATACAATAAAAATATGTCTATATTGCGCGTTACAAAGTACGGGGAAAGTATCCTTCGGCAGAAATTGAAACCGGTAGATTATAAAGAACTGGCTCCCAAACTTCCTCAATTATTGAAGGACATGGAGGAAACCTGTTTGGCCGTTCGCGGTGTGGGTTTGGCCGCCAATCAAATTGGGTTGGATTACCGCATGGCATTGATTTTAATTCCGGAATCTGACGAAGAAAATGCCCCATTGAAACGTTATGTGATTATTAACCCTAAAATTCTCTCTATGCGTGGCGAAAAAATAGAAGAAGAGGGATGCCTTTCTTTGCCGGGGTTGTGGGCAGAGGTAAAACGTGCCACGGATGTTACTATCCAATATATAGATGAAAACGGGGTGGAACAGGTTAAAAGAGCCCGTGGGTTGCTGGCCAAGGCTTTCCAACATGAAGTGGATCATTTAGACGGTAAGCTTTTTATTGATCTGTTAGACCCGACTTTAAAGCCGGAAATAAAAAAAGCCATTAAAAAATTACGCTCTAAGTGGAATTAATCATGACCAAAACATGTATTTTGAAATTTGGGGGAAATACATTAGCCAACAAGCAAAAGTTGGTAATGGCGGCTGAGTTGGTAAAATCCCGTTATGATGCAGGGTTTATTCCCGTTGTTGTAGCTTCTGCTAATGGAAATTTAACAGATGTATTATTGGATCACGCTTACAGTTTAACCCCCAATCCTGATCGTCGAGAGCTGGACATGTTGGTTACTACCGGAGAACGGGTAAGTGTTGCGTTGTTATCCATTGCGCTTCGGGCCATGGGGGTGCCTTCTGTATCTTTAACAGGGTCTCAGATTGGCTTAATTACTACCTCTTCCCATACGGGGGCTGATATTTTGACACTTAAAGGGGATCGGCTTAAAAAAGAAATTTCCCAGGGGAACGTTCCTATCGTGGCAGGCTTTCAGGGAATAGGGGAAAATAAAGAAATTACCACTTTAAAACGAGGTGGATCAGACGTATCTGCCGTTTTTTTAGCTACCCAATTGGGGGCCGACCATGTGGAAATGGTAAAAGATGTAGACGGAGTTTATTCGGATGATCCAAATAAAAACCTCAAGGCCCAACGCTATGAAGTGCTGGATTTTGATGAGATGTATAAGTTGGCTCTTAACGGGGCGAGTGTGTTGCATCCGGATGCTGTATGTTTGGCAAAGGAAAAAGGAATTGAAATACGTATTGTTTATTATCAGACAGGGAAAACAGGGACGGTTATTAAATGAAATTACAGTTTAAATTCACTTTGACGGGAATTCTTTCCTTTCTTATTATTTACGGACTTTTCTATTGGTTATGCCCCTTACCTTCCTCCATTTTGTGGAGAGGTATTGTTTGTATAACGGTTGCGCTGCTGGTTTTTGCTTCTTGCTTTATAGTAGTAACGCATAAAAGTATTATTCGAAAAAAATAAAAAGAGTGGGATGGTCCCCTCTTTTATGTGTGCTGGTAGCAAAAAGTTCAAATTCGTTGTTAAAAAAGTCTAAAAAATGATAAAATCAGGCTATGGAAAACATGATCATGTGGCATATAATAGGTTTTGTTGTGTGTTTTGTTTTGCTGTTTGTATTTATAGCAAAATACCGTGAAATTGTGGCTGATGAGCAGTTTGCTGAACAGGATGAGGAAGAAGAATCGCCCGTAACTGTGACGACCAATTCCAACACCGGTTTTAAACCACGTGTTTCGGTACTGCAAAGCGCCTCTAGCGATACTTTACTGGAGATGGAAGATATAAAAGAGCAAGTTCGCTCCTTTCATTATCAATTGGCAGAGTTTAAATCTGCTACCAATAAAACCCAAGTGGACATTGCCAAGCAAATGGCTCGTTTGGAACAACGCATGAGCACTTTTGAGCAGGAATATATTAATAAATTACAGCCTACTTTATTACGTGTAATTGATGAACTGGAGCATATCAAGGGAGAAGAAGAATCGCATTCCGGCAATTAAAAAAGAAAAGAGGGCTCTTGTTTTTAAAGTTTAAATGCAAAAACGCTTTTGTTTTTGCATTTTTTTGTTTTTAAAAACGGAGGCGATTTTATAAAGAAGCTCTTTAAAAAACAAAAAAGGGAACAAGCAAAATAAATTTTGTCAAGTTTTTTCGGGAAAATTTTTTTCAAAATTTGTTTTGCAAGGGCAAAATTTCCTAAAATATATCTATATACGTATGAAAAGGACCCATACGCTAGGAGATACAATGACAAATAAAAACCTTGAACCGATAGCTATAGTTGGCATCGGTGCTATCATGCCAGGGGCGCTTAATAAAGACGAATTCTGGAAAAATATTCAAGAAGGAAAATATTGCATTACCGAAATCCCCTCTTCTTATTGGGACTACAAACTTTTCTATAACCCGGACCACAAAGCTGAAGATAAACTTTATTCAAAAATTGGTGGATTTATTCCGGAGACATTCAAATTTAACTCCTTAAAATACCGTATTCCTCCGCAAATTGCCAAACAAATGGATACGGTCCAACATTTGGCTATAGAAACAACTCGTATGGCATTGGAAGATTCCGGATATGATAAAAAGGAGTATGACCATAACCGTACGGCTGTTATCATTGGTAACTCTATGGGCGGAATGAAGAACGAGATGTCTAATACACGTTTGAACCGCCCCTTTATCTATGAAATTTTGAAAAAAACCCCCACTTTTAAATCGTTGGCTCCTTCACAAGCTCAACAATTGATTGATGAAATAGATGCCGGTGTACGGGATCAATTTACGCCCGTTACGGAAGATTCTATGCCGGGTGAACTGGCCAATGTAATTGCGGGTCGTGTGGCGAACGTATTTGATGTGCATGGTACGAATTTTACGGTAGATGCGGCCTGCGCTACTTCTTTGGCTGCTGTTGACCAGGCCGTCAATGGGTTGCGCATGGGTAATTTTGATATGGCCATTGCCGGTGGTGTAGACCAAATGATGTCTCCCTCCGCTTATATTAAATTCTGCAAAATCGGGGCTTTGTCCGAAACAGGATCCTATCCGTTTGATGCCCGTGCTAACGGCTTTGTGATGGCGGAAGGAGCCGGTATGGTCATTCTGAAACGTCTTTCGGATGCCGTAAAAGACGGAGATCGGGTTTATGCCGTGATTCGGGCTGTAGGGGCATCTTCTGACGGGAAAGGAAAAGGAATTACCGCTCCTAATCCCAAAGGACAAAAAATTGCCGTTCAAAAAGCTTTTGAACAGGTAGAATATACACCGGCTGATGTCGGTTTGGTAGAGGCCCATGGCACAGGTACCCGTGTAGGAGATGCGGTAGAATTGGAAGCTTTAACAGAGCTTTTTGGGCCGTATGCTAAGCCGGGTACTATCGGTTTGGGAAGCGTAAAAAGCCAAATCGGCCATGCCAAAGCGGCTGCCGGGATTGCAGCCCTTATTAAAACTTCGTTAGCTTTGTATCATAAAGTGTTGCCTCCTTCTGTAAATTTTGAAACTCCAAATCCCATTGTGGACTGGAGTAAATGTCCTTTCCGCGTGATTACAAAAGCCGAAGCCTGGCCGGATGGAAAAATCCGTCGGGCCAATGTGTCTGCTTTCGGCTTTGGAGGAACGAATTTCCATGTAGCTATGGAAGAAATGAATGACAGTTTGCGTCAAAAAGAGCAGTCTTCTAATAAGAAGGAGATGCCTTCCGTAAAAGAAAATGCCTCCGGTTATACGCTTCATGTTCCCGGAGAGAAAATTCAAAGTGATGTATTGACTTTTTCCGCCGCTACAAAAGAAGAATTAATGGATATTCTGGATAAAGCCTCTATTGCTGTTCAAATAGATCCTACTTATTTACCCAGTATTTCCTATAAAAATCATATTACGGCTCCCAAAACATTTGCAGTTACTATCAATGTGGAAAACCCGGCCAAGCTGCAAGAGAAAATTGCTTTCTTTAAGAAAATTGCTGCTACACAGGATGTGTGGAATAGCGAGTCTTTGCATTTGAGGATGAAAGGAATCTATCCGTTTACCCCATCTGAGATAAAACCAAAAGTATGTTTTATGTTCCCCGGTCAGGGTTCTCAGTATGTGGATATGATGAAAGATTTGGCCACAAAGTATAAAATTGTACAGGATACGTTCGACGAAGCAGACCGGTTACTTATAGATATTATTGGGCAAACGTTAACCGAAACGTTGTGGAGTAAACCCGGTGAAACAAAAGAGCAAATTGCCGAACGGGAAGCTGCTATCAAACGTACGGAAATGACTCAACCGGCTGTTTTGACGGCCGACATTGCCATGATGCGGTTACTTTCTTCCTTTGGCATTAAACCTGATGTGGTAATGGGGCATAGCTTAGGGGAATATGCTGCGGCAGTGGCAGCAGGTATTTTTGATTTTGAGAACGGTTTAAAGGCTGTGTGTACACGCGGAAAAGTGATGAGTGAAATTCGCGTGGAAGACAACGGAAAAATGGCATCTATCGCAGCCCCGGTTGAAAAAGTAGAACCGGAATTAAGCCGTGTAAACGGTTATGTGGCGGTAGCTAACAAAAATTGCCCTACGCAGACGGTTATTGCCGGGGCGAGTAAATCCATTGATGAAGCTATTGAAATGTTTACGAACATGGGAATACAAGCTGTGCAGATTCCGGTTTCACATGCTTTTCACTCTGCTATTATTCAACCGGCAGTACCACAGTACCGGGCCTTCTTGGATACATTAACATTCCATTCCCCCAAAATGCCGATTACAACCAATGTTACAGCAGAATTTTATCCCAATGATCCGGAAAAAATAAAAGATTTATTGGTAACGCAGATTTCTCATTCCGTAGAGTGGATTAAACAATTGCAAACCACTTATGCTTCAGGGGTACGTTTATTTGTGGAATGTGGTCCTAAACGGGTTTTATCAGCATTGGCTTCCAACACTTTATCAGATAAAAAAGACATAAAAGTGCTGGCTTCCAATCACCCGAAAAAAGGCGGAATTGTAGAATTCAATGATTTGTTTGCAAATTTGATTTCCTCCGGTATCCATTTAGATTGGAAAGGAACGGATATGTATGGGGATTCTTCTACTTTTAACCCTGTTTTTGTAAATTGGGTCAAGACCAATGCGCCTGCCACTGTTAAAGCGTTAGGTGCTAACAATCAAACAACTTGTACTGATAACCAGGCTGTTATGACAGAGGATGACGATATGAATAAAAAATCAATAGTAATTAGCGGTATTGCCGCGGGCGGCCCCGGTAGTTGGGATCGTATTTTCCGTGACGGAGTGTTGGACGAAATTCTTTCTGGCCGCAATATGATTGAGCCTGTTAGTGCACAGACTCAACAAAAACAAATTGATAAACACGTAGAATTTGTAATTAAATCCAAAGATGGAAACCATCGTATTGAACGTTTAACCTCCGCTACGCAAGCTATTAAATTAGCGGCAAAAGGAGGGGCTTTTGACCTGGAAAAAGAATTTGGATTGCCGGCCAAATGGGTAAAATCAATGGACCGCAGTTTTCAGTTGGCCATTGCAGCAGGTATGTTGGCTTTGAAAGATGCAGGTATTCCTTTGGTGCTCTACTACAAACCTACTTCTACGGGAGGGTATTTGCCGGATCGTTGGGGTCTGCCGGCGGATATGATTGATGAAACAGGGGTTATTTTTACATCTGCTTTCCCAGTAGCTAACAGTATGATGGGCGATTTGACCAAACGGGTAGAAGGTCTGCTCAATAATAAAACCGCCAAAGAAGTACGCGCTTTCTGTGACAAACTTATTGCTCAGATTGCAGACCCTGCTTTGAAAATGGAAATTGAACAATGGTATCAGGATACATTCAAAGACAAAGAGATTGAACCGGCGGCATTTACATCTGAATTTATTTTGAAAACCATTATTATTGCACATTCTCATTTCTGCCAATGGATTCGTGCTCGTGGGCCGGCTACAGCCATGAGTGCCGCTTGTGCCTCTACCGCTCAGGCCATCTCCATTGCGAACGATTGGATCCGGTTGGGCCGTTGCAAACGGGTAATTGTAATTAGTGCAGATGATATTACAAATGACAATGTGTCCGAATGGATTTTAACCGCTTTCTTGGCTTCTGGTGCCGCCACTACGGAAGCGGATGTTACAAAAGCTGCCTTGCCTTTTGATCGCCGCAGAAACGGTATGATTGTAGGAATGGGTGCAGTTTCTTTAATTGTAGAAGAAGAAAGCGAAGTTACTAAACGCGGAATGAAACCGCTTGCCAAACTTCTTTCTACCGAAATTGCTAATAGCGGTTTCCATGTTACGCGGTTGGATGTAGGACACGTTGCACAGGTTATGAACCGCTTGGTTACCCGAGCAGAAAAAGACTACGGTTTAAATCGCAGTGATATCGCCAAACAACTGGTATTTATCTCACATGAAACTTATACACCCGCACGGGGAGGATCAGCCAGTGCAGAGGCCTATGCATTGAAATCTACCTTTGGGGCAGATGTAAGTAAGGTTATTGTCAGTAATACCAAAGGATTTACAGGCCATTCCATGGGGGCTGGTTTAGAAGATGCTATTGCTGTGCGCTGTCTAAATACAGGGTTGGTACCCCCGATTGCTAATTTTAAGGAAGCAGATCCGGAACTTGAAGGAATTACGCTAAGTAAAGGTGGTCACTACGATTTTAAATACGCTTTGCGTTTAGCGGCTGGTTTTGGTTCTCAAATTGGTATGACCTTGTTAGAGAAGGCTTGGCAAGAGGGAGAACCGCGTATTGCGGATGTAGCTAAACATACACAATGGTTGAAAGATATTTCCGGCCAACAAGATCCTATCTTAGAAGTAGTTCAAAATACCCTTCGTATTAAAGATAATTACCGGCATGGAGTGAAACCATCATTAGTGATGGAAGGATCTCAAGCTTTTGTGGATAAGGTAAACGTTGCTCATGCCGCAGCACAACCTGTTTCTGCCCCGGTAGTAACACCTGCCCCTGTAGCCCCGAAAGCAGTAGTATTAGATGAAGCTTCCGTAACGAAAGAGATTGTCAAAATGGTAGCCGAAAAGACCGGTTATCCTGAAGACATGTTAGAGTTAGATTTGGATATGGAAGCTGATTTGGGTATTGATACGGTCAAACAAGCAGAATTGTTTGCCTCTATGCGTGAGTATTATGGTATAGCGCAACAGGAAGGTATCCAATTAAAAGATTACCCGACAATTCGTCACTGCATTAAATTTGTACTTGCTAATGCAGGTCAACCGGCCGCTACCCCGGTAGCCCAACCGGCTCCAGCAGCACCGAGTGCTCCAGTAATGCCGACGCCAGTAGCACAACCTGCTCCTACGCCGGTAGTAACGCCTGCACCGGTAGCCCCGAAAGCAGTAGTATTAGATGAAACTTCCGTAACGAAAGAGATTGTCAAAATGGTAGCCGAAAAGACCGGTTATCCTGAAGACATGTTAGAGTTAGATTTGGATATGGAAGCTGATTTGGGTATTGATACAGTCAAACAAGCAGAATTGTTTGCTTCTATGCGCGAACATTATGGTATAGCGCAACAAGAAGGTATCCAATTAAAAGATTACCCGACAATCCGCCACTGTATAAAATTTGTACTTGCTAATGCAGGTCAATCGGCCGCTACTCCGGTAGCACAACCGGCTCCAGTAGCACCGAGTGCTCCAGTAATGCCGACGCCAGTAGCACAACCTGCTCCTACGCCGGTAGTAACGCCTGCACCGGTAACTCCCGCTACAGTTACTGCGCCTGTTGCACAAAACGCTATGGCAGAACGTGTTTCCGGTCCGCAAGCTGATGCGCTGGTTACTAATCCTACTGCTCCGATTGAGAAGCGCGAGTCTTTGGCAGAACGTCCTGAAAGAGAAGGTTATCAAGGTGAGCATTGCCATGAAAAGAAATTGCGTTATGTGACAACGGTGATAGAAGCACCTTTGGCAGAACGTGAAAACAGACGCTTATCTAAAGATCGCACTGTTCTTTTGTTTGCGGATAATTCTCAACTGATTAAAGCCTATCAGGAAGAATTTAAAGAGTTAGGGGTTAAATACCATGTGTTTACCACGCTCAAAACTCGCAGCAAAAATACAACGATTATGAATTGGGAATCTTATGAAGAAACAGAAAGCGCATTAAAAGCTTATGCAGCGGAAGATCCCAACATACAAGGTATTGTGTATTTATTGGGCGCTAATGTTAAGAAGTTTGACAAAAAACTTAGTGTACATAACGAATTAACCAAATATGTCATGCCATTGTTTATTGCGTTGCATGTATTTGAGAAAGGTTTATCAAATCGTGCAGATGCGGACACTTTCTTTGCCGTGAACACAAAAACGGATGGAACTTTTGGTTATACCACGAAAGAAGAATTTAATCCGATAGTGGGAGCCCTGGATGGTGCTACTACGTGCTTCCGTAAAGATGTTTATGAACGTACGGGGGCCATTTCCAAATTGATGGATTTTGAACCCACCACCACACCGGATGAAATGGCACAAAAAACCATGGATGAAGTACTCCATGGGGACATGCGCCTTATGGTAGGTACACGAGGGGGAATACGTTCCACCATTTTATCGTTACCTGTCCGGTTAGATAGAAGTGTAAAAAAATTCGATCTCGCCGGGAAAACAGTTATTTTCACCGGTTCCGGTCGTGGCATTGGCGCAATGCTCTCTCAAAAGATTGCGGCTCAATACCATAGCAAAATAATTATTTTGGACATTATTGAAATCCAAGAAAAAACACCGTTATGGGCCCGAATGAACGAGACTGAATTGGCCGCCCTAAAGAAACAAATTTGGGAAGACCTTAAGGCTGATACCACTCAAAAAGCCACACCGGTTCTTTTGGAACGGGCTTTCGGTCGTGTGAAAGATTCCATCACGCTCTATAACAATTTACAAAAATTGCGTGACCTGGGAAGCGAAGTGGAATACTACCATTGTGACGTGACCAATGCGGCAATGGTAAAAGAAGTTTGCACGAAAATCAAAGCCAAAAACGGTCGGGTGGACGGCTTGATTCACTTTGCCGGTCTGGAACGCTCCAAACTGATCTATGATAAAGATCCGGCGGAATACTACCGCATCTTTGATGTAAAAGCGACCAGTTTTGGTACTTTCTTGGCCAACAATATTGTGCGTGACAATGGTTTCTTCGCCTTTGCTTCTTCTATTGCAGGTAAATACGGGAACTTAGGCCAAAGCGACTATGCCAGCGCTAACGATTATTTAGCCAAATCGGCCTTCTCCTTAACCAATCAAGGTTATCGTGCCATTAGTATTGCCATGAGTGCGTATAAGAACGTGGGAATGGGAGTACGGGCCGGGGTGGAAACATTCTTACGTTCCAATGGAGTAGATTTCGTAGATCCGGAAGACGGCATGCAGATTTTCTTAGATGAAATTGTCTATGGAAACGTGCCGGAGATTATACTTACCGGCTCTTTGGGCAAATTAGATTGGGATCATCAACTCAAAATTGATTGGGAGGAAGCTGGCATAGAACCGGTTTCGTCTGATGATGATAATACCCCTCAAGGAGGCACATCAGTTCCTCAAACGCCGGTGGCCCCTGCTCCTGCACCGGTTGCACCCACCCCCAAACAAGCAATAGACAGTGCGAAAGCCACCCATTTTTTAGGGGAGGTTACTTCTTTGCAGAAAGGGACAGAGATTCACTCGGGAAAAGAGTTTAATTTAGAGTCGGATCCGTACCTGGCAGACCATGCTATTGAAGGCACGCCGTACGTGCCGGGGGTTATGGGGATTGAGACCTTCATGGAAACGGCCACCGCACTTACAGGCCATGTACCGCAAGGGCTTAAGAATGTACATTTCTATTTACCCATTAAACTTTTACGCAACCGGCCACAAGCGGTACGCGTAATCGGGAAAGTGGACGGTAATTCCACGCAAATGGAAATTGAATCGGACTTTATTAACAGCAAAGGAATAAAGATGGGTAATACCCGCCGCCACTTTACTGCCCAAACATTGGAAGGCTTTACTTCTACTTGGGATAGTGTGAAGGCAGATGCTATGGCTGGTATCAATGGGGTAATGACTGTAACGAAAGAAGAAATTTATCAGAAATATTTTCATGGTCCTTCTTTCCAGGTGTTGGCTGGTATTTTGCACGTAGATAACCAAGTATCGCTCGCTCAGTATCACACAACGCCTCGCCCACAATGGCCCAACGGACCGCGTCCGTTGTTAGCCAATCCAATGCTTATTGAAGCGGCTTTCCAGTGTTGCGGATTCCAAGACATGACCATTGCCCGGAAGATGACATTGCCTGACGGAATTTCCGAAGTGGCAGTGCTTAAAAACCAAGAGCCGCCTGCCCAGTTGTTCCTCTATGGTGTGAACAAAGGGGAAACGGCTGATGGAAAAACCTTACATGATGCCTATGTGTTTGATGAACAGGGGAACGTGTGGGTGGAAATCCATGGTTACCAGGCTATCGGCCAATAGTGCATGGATTATTTGTTAGAAATTATTGATTTAAACACACTGCCCCCGGCGCAGGACATTCTAAGCCAGCGGGAACAAGCGTTTTATGCAACGCTGAAACTTCCCAAACGAAAGAATGAATGGCTCGGGGGCAGAATTGCATTAAAAAAGTTAATAAGCACACAAACAGATTTGCCTGCTTGCCAAATAGAAGTTTTACCTCAACCCGATAACGGAAAGCCGCTACTATTGTTATCGGGGAAAAAGAGTGCCCTCCCTTTTAGCATTACCCACAGTCATGGATATGCAGTGGCGGCAGTATCACCCACCTCTAAATATATTGGAATTGATTTGGAAAAAGTGGCTCCCCGTATAGAAGCCTGGAAGCAAGACTTTTTTCATCCTTCCGAACTAACTGCTGATGGGGATAAGTTTTTAACGGCACTTTGGACAAAGAAAGAAGCGGTCGTAAAAATGCTTGGCACAGGCCTTACACTCAATAGTTTTGATATCCGTTGTGTAGGCGGAAATGTGCATTTTTTTGGCCGCGCACAAGAAATTTACACCGCATTGGGTGCTCCTTTTATTACGCTTACAACGTCTGAACTAATTCCCGGTTTTCAGTTTTCTGTGGCTGACGGAAAATAACCCTTGAAAATTTACAGTTTTTCCATTAGAATATAGATATCTTTTACAGAGAGGTACGATTATGTACGCTGCTTTGAAAAAGGGTTTTACCCTTTTATTGTGTTTCGTATTCTTAGCGTCAAGCAGTTCCCCGGCGTATGCGGCCAATCAACGAAGTAAAAAAAGTGGCCGCAGTACCTCTGCATCTAAAAATGAGAAAAAATCATCTGCCAAGGGCACGAGTAAATCCTCTACTAAGAATGATCAAACGCAGCCGAAAAAAAAGTATAAGAAACCTGTATCATGTTCAACGTGCCATTTACAGGATATGTGGAATAGCTCAGTTCATGAAGATTGGAAGTGTGGTAACTGCGTGCGTCAGTTTGCCAATAAATACGCAAGCGCCAAATATGACGAACATCAAAAAGAAAGATTGATAGATGCCATAGGGTCCAATTATATCAGTTATGTGCAGAAGAACATGAAGGACTGGAGTGATGCAGACCAGAAACAGGCAGAAGATACAACACGCCTTTTTACTAGAAAGATGAGATTACCTCGCTATATTGCATTTGTTAACCAACAAGGAAAAGAAGTGGACAATATAGCTCCACTTGCACCTAAAGAACAGGACAATAACCCCGATTTTGGCGTGAGTAAACAATATAGTGCCCCTTCAACGGATTATTTAGCTTCTGGGATAGGTTCAAAAGCCAGTGGTGCGCGCGGTATCCAGGGAACAATAGAAGACTATGTTAAGAGCGCTGCCACAATTATTGAGTCAGCTTTCTACGGGTTTAATGATTTGCAACTGTTTTTACAAGAGGCTGATGAAGCAGAGGAAGCAGGGGACGAAATGGAACTTTGCAGTTCCACAGATCATGATCAAAAAGGGGAAAAACACTGCTACCCAGCTGCTATTTACGGGTATGGCGCTACCCGAGCAACTTCCGATTGGATGTACTACCAAGGGAAAATGATAAAGGAACGTATCCCATCTTATGTCCGTTTAATTGGTCGATGGGGTATATTTTTTAAAGAAGACATTGAGTTTGCTGAAAAAATTTTTTACGACGCTTTAGATGATGTTACCTGCGACAGCGGCAAAATTTTAGGGATGACGTATGATGAGAAGAAATCCGCCAATTGTGGTAATGAAATGGCCGCTATGATGGGATTGGTGATGGTGGCCCAAGATAAAGCAAAAGCACGCAAGAAAATTGTAGACGTGTTAAATAAATATTGGGATTCCGCTAATGGACCCGTAGTTATGAAAAGTGCCTTTTCTGCGTTAGCTGCTCTTAATACGCGGGAATCATGGAATAGCATTGGTAACTTTTTAACGAAGACGAGTGCGACGGGAAGTGTAACGGATGCTTTTGCATTACTGTCTGTATCGACATATTCGGAAATTGGTTATGCGCAATGGATGGAAGCAGGAGGACGCGCTTTTCAATACCACAATCACGATAAACAATTTAATCAAATGGATGGAGCATTATGTGAACATTTTGGGTTTACCAATTGGACTGTCCGTACACCTGACCAATATCCGCAAGAAAATATTTTTGAGGAGCTGGGCTGGATGTTGGCCATGTCGGCTATTTATGATGCAAATGGTACTGCCCAGGCGGGGGCAAAAGAAATTATAAGATCTGCAATTCAATATGCCAAGAACCCGACTAAGAAGGTTCAAAGGCCTGCTGGTGGTATAGATGTTTTTGACGATACTGTAAAGGTCCCTTATCGTGGACACTGGACGGTTGTAATGGGAATTTTGAACGGCGCTTTGCATACAGAACGACCGGACTTAATCGTTCCGGACAGGGAAGGAATGAAAACGCTGTTGAAATTTTTAATGAGCGAAAACTATGAGAAAATAAGCGAAGATAGATTACTTAAAGAGAAGTATCCTATTATAACCGAGGGAAATAAAACTTGGACAGTCTTGTACAATAGAAGAACCCAATCCAAAGAATTTTCCTCTGAAGAAGAAGCAAAAAAATTCCTTAAAACCGTACAGCATGGCGGTGAAATAAACGAATTTTGGGATGTAAATGCGGGTACACAGTTGCACATTTGGGATACGGCCGCCCGCTTTCATAATAGATATTTCTCAAATGAAAAAAAGTGGATAAGCCCAGAAAAGGGTAGTGAATTTTATAAAACAAAATTTGCTCATTATAAGACACTTGAGAAAACACAGTTAGCCGGGGAAATAGCGGATACCGCTGTAATGGTATTTTCTTTCCCGACGTTGATAGCCTCCGTGCCTTCTATGGCGCGTGGGGTGTGGAACGCTGCTAAGGCTATTGCCCGGGTACCTCAACGCAGTGGAGCCGCTGCAGTAGAGTTTCTTTCTAAAATGAAAACAGTTGGCCAACGCGTAAAACAGACGACCAGTGTCCAGAAAAAGGCTGCCACGGCAGAGAGAACTGTTGCCCAAAATAGCGGTAGAGTTACAGGTAGTGCTGTAGATGCTCAAAGAGGTGTAAATGGCAGTGTGGAGGCAATTAGCAAGGCAGCTACAAAGACAGAGATTCCAGAAGTTAGTATTGGCGGAAAATCTGGCGGAACTGCTGGCAAATCAGTAAAGCCGTCAACCCCGACCGGAACTGTGGAAGGGACAAGATTCCAACCAGAAGATCTTGCACAATCGATACCGCCCCAATCTTCCGCAGCTGCCGGGGAAGTTCCTGGGAAAATGATGGGTCCGTTGGATACCCAGGTCCAAGCAAGTAAGGGGGTCGCTCGGTACCAAGACCGGTCTTTAATGCCCAAGACCCAAACCCAACTGAAAAAGGGACAATTCCCGGACAGAGAAGATGGATTAGTATATATTGAACAACATCCTTCTAATCCGCAACAGGTAGTAATGTATTATGCAGATGATTTTGGGAAAGTAACATCGAAGAGTGTGCCGAAGTCTAAGTATGAAGAGTTAGTAGGGAAG